>Ga0170475_100991925_pt1 | contig 14797 bp, 15 predicted proteins | sample Soicark_Litter_5_FD_111474 | JGI IMG/M metagenome (GOLD analysis project Ga0170475, IMG submission 111474) | Avena fatua rhizosphere microbial communities from Hopland, California, USA. Combined Assembly of 48 SPs | reverse complement strand
TTGGTGCCCATAGCGCGGATCGAACGCGCGACCTCTCCCTTACCAAGGGAGTGCTCTACCACTGAGCCATATGGGCCTAGTACCTTGATCCCAACGGTACCGACACAGGCTTGACGACCTCGGCCACCAAGCCTGTGCAGGCAACCACCACTTCACCACACACCGACGACAACTCTGGAGCGGGAGACGGGAATCGAACCCGCGTCATTAGCTTGGAAGGCTAGGGTTCTACCATTGAACTACTCCCGCCCGGGAGCCCCGCGCAAACCGCCTATGTAGGGGCGACTTCGCGAGAGCCGACACCACCCTCTTGGAACCGGCGCTGTGGTGGAGGGGGCTGGATTCGAACCAGCGTACTCGTAAGAGGGCAGATTTACAGTCTGCTGCCATTAACCACTCGGCCACCCCTCCGCAGCGAACTCGGGAGTGTACATCGTCCCAAGTTGGCTGACAACTGGTTGACGCAACTCGCACACACCGCGACTTTCCGCTCACGATTGTGACGGCACTGCCGCCGGGGCCGCCTCGATAATTCGACAAGTTTGTTTTTTCGACCCACGAAAGCGAAGTCTCATGAAAAAAACCATCGCAGTCCTCGCGGCCACGTTGCTGATGGCCGGCGCCCCGCACGCCCAAGCGCAACGACCCGGTGCCGCCGTACGCCCCTTCGTAGGCTTCGGCCTGACCTTTGGCGGCGACAAGCTCGAATCGTTCGATTTCAGCGACGGGACGAGCACGAGTGTGCATGCCGGCGGCATCGTCGACTTCAAGGGAGGAGTCGACTTCATCGTCAGCGGCCCAGTGTCCATGCAGGCCAGTGTCGGCTACCACGTTGACTCGGCCCACGGCTCGAACGGTGACTACACGTTCAGCCGGGTGCCGCTCGAATTGTTGGCCTACTTCAGCCCCGCGAACAATTTCCGGATCGGCGGGGGCCTGCGCAAGTCGGTCGATGCGCACGTCGATTCAAGTGGCGCGGTCGGCGGGTTCGATTCCAATTTCGAGTCCAAGCTCGCGTACGTCATCGAGGGCGAGTACTTCCCCTGGCAGCGCTTCGGCATCAAGGTTCGCGCCGTCAGCGAGAAATTCGAGGGCCAGAGCGGCACGTACCGTGGCCGGACGTACGACGGCACCCACGGCGGCATCTACGGCGTGTACTACTTTTTCTGAACCGCGCTGGGTCAAGCAGCCCAATCGATGTGCCGGCCGTGCTGCGCGAGGTAACGGGCCGCTTCGCCGAAGTGCCCATTGCCGAGGAACGGCACCGGCGGCCGCCGAGCCGACAGCGGTGACGGATGGTTCGACATCATGATGAGCGGAGCAGGAGCGCCCTCGGGCACGGCTGCGCGAATCATTCCCTCGAACCGTTGGGCGTGAGCGCCCCACAACAGGTAAACGCAAGGCAGAGGGCGGGATGCCACGGCATGCAGCAGTTGTTCGGTCAGTGATTCCCACCCTTGGCGCGCGTGGCTCGCCGGCTGGCCGTCCTCGACGGTCAGGCAGGTGTTGAGCAGGAGCACGCCTTGGCGTGCCCAACCTGACAGATCGTTGCAGGCCGGCGCCACGCCCAGGTCGCGCCGGAGTTCGAGAAAGAGATTGCGCAGGCTGGGCGGCGCCTTCTGGCCTGTCGGAACCGAAAACGCCAACCCGTGCGCCTGGCCGGGTCCGTGATACGGGTCCTGGCCCACGATGACCACGTTCACGTCCGTCAGCGCGGTCAGTTCAAGGGCCCTGAACACCTTGGCTGGGTAGACGGGGGCGCCTGAGGCGATCCGCCCATCGACGTATGCGACCAGAGCCTGTCCGGCCGGGGTGGCACGCCATCGATCGACCACCGCGCGCCAGCTGTCCGGCACGCGATCCAGCAGCACCGACAACGGCGCGGTGAGCCGGCCGGCTTCGGCGAACAGCGGCAGTGTGTTCAAGTGAAAAGGTCCGCCAACGCCTTGCCGGGATCCGGGGCGCGCATGAACGCCTCGCCGACAAGGAAAGCCTGCACGTTGGCGTCGCGCATGCGTGTCACGTCGGGACGTCCGATGATGCCGCTTTCCGTCACGAGCAGGCGATCTGGCGGCACACGGGTTAGCAGGCCCAACGTGGTGTCGAGCGTGACTTCGAACGTGCGCAGGTTGCGGTTGTTGATGCCTACGAGCGGTGTCTTGAGCTTGAGCGCGCGGTCGAGTTCGATGCCGTCGTGCACTTCCACCAGCACGGCCATGCCGAGCGCATGGGCCTGCGCCTCGAGGTCGGCCATCAACGCGTCGTCCACGCAGGCGGCGATCAGCAGGATGCAGTCTGCGCCCATTGCGCGGGCTTCGAACACCTGGTAGGCATCCACCATGAAGTCTTTGCGCAGCACCGGCAGAGAGCAGGCATTCCGGGCCTGTTCGAGGTAAACCACAGCGCCCTGGAAGAACTGGGCGTCGGTCAGCACGCTCAGGGCTGCGGCACCGTGTCGCGCATAGCTCTGAGCGATGTCGGCGGGCACGAAGTGCTCGCGGAGCACGCCTTTGCTGGGGCTCGCCTTCTTCACCTCGGCGATGACGCCCGCCTGGCCCGCGGCGATGTGCGTGCGCAGACTGCCCGTGAAGTCACGAACGTCGGTGCGACTTTCGGCGTCGCGCCGAAGCGAAAACAGGTCACGGTGGCGGCGGGCAGCGGCGATTTCGTCGCGCTTGACCGCAATGATCTTGTCGAGGATGTCGCTCATGGCTGTTGCGGTTGAAGCAGGCGGGTGGTCCGGACAAACTGCGCGAGCTTCGCGCCGGCACGCCCCGAAGCAACGGCATCGCGGCACGTTCGATGCCGTCGGCAATGGAATCGGCGACCTGGGCGCAGTACAACGCCGCGCCCGCGTTGAGCAGCACGATGTCACGCACGGGGCCGTCTTGGTTGCCGAGCGCCTGCTCGATGCAACGTACCGAGCCTGCTTTGTCAGCGACCTTCAGCGTGTCGATGTCGGCTGTGGCCATGCCGAACTGGCTCGGGTGCAGCGTGTACTCGCGCACTTCGCCATCGCGCAGTTCACCGACCAGGGTTTCGCCTGAAATGGAGATTTCGTCGAGACCGTTGACACCATGCACGATCATCACGCGCTCGGAAGCCAGGCGCTGCAGCACGCGCGCCTGGATGCCCACCAGATCGGGGTGAAACACGCCCATCAGCTGATTGGGCGCCAGTGCAGGGTTGGTCAGCGGCCCGAGGATGTTGAACAGCGTGCGCACGCCAAGTTCCTTGCGGACCGGCGCAGCGTGTTTCATCGCCGCGTGATGGTTGGGCGCGAACATGAAGCCGATGCCGGTCTGGTCAAGGCAGCGGCTCACGTTTTCCGGGGTCAGGTTCACCGCGACACCGAGCGCCTCCAGCACGTCGGCGCTGCCCGTGCTCGACGACACGCTGCGCCCACCGTGCTTCGCCACCCGCGCGCCGGCCGCAGCTGCCACGAACATCGCCGCCGTGGAGATGTTGAAGGTGTGCGCGCCGTCACCACCGGTTCCGCACATGTCGACGAGGTGGGCCTTGTCGGCGATGGCAACGGGTGTGGCGAACTCGCGCATCGCCTGGGCCGCCGCCGCGATCTCGCCGATGCTTTCCTTCTTCACGCGCAGGCCCACCGCGAGTGCCGCAATCATCACCGGCGACATCTCGCCCTTCAGGATGCGGCGCATCAGCACGAGCATTTCGTCGTGGAAGATCTCGCGGTGTTCGACGACCCGCTGCAAGGCTTCGGTATTGCTGATCGCCATCTCAGTGCCCCTGGGTGCTGTCGAGAAAATTCTTCAACATCGCATGGCCGTGTTCGGTCAGGATGGATTCGGGGTGGAACTGCACCCCTTCGAGCGGGGTAGCTGTGCCGGCCAGCGCAGTGTGTCGCACGCCCATGATTTCGTCATCCTCGGACGTGGACGTCACTTCGAGCGCAGGCGGAAGACTGGACCGCTCGATCACGAGCGAGTGATAGCGGATCACGGTGAACCGCTCGGGAAGGCCCATGTAGACGCCTTTGCGGTCCGTGGCGATCACGTCGGTCTTGCCGTGCATCTGCTTTTTCGCGCGGATCACGTTGCCCCCGAGCGCCGCACCGATGGCCTGGTGGCCGAGGCACACGCCAAGGATGGGCAGCTTGCCTGTGAACGCCTGGATGGCCGACACGCAGATGCCGGCTTCGGCCGGGGAACATGGGCCGGGCGACAGCACCAGCTGATCAGGCCCGAGCCCGGCGATGCCTTCGAGCGTGATTTCGTCGTTGCGGAACACTCGGACGTCCTCGCCAAGTTCGGCGAAGTACTGCACCAGATTGAACGTGAAGCTGTCGTAGTTGTCGATCATCAGCAGCATGTCAGAAGCCCTCCTCCACGAGTTCTGCAGCCCGGAGCAGGGCGCGCGCCTTCGCTTCGGTCTCTTTCCATTCGAGTTCGGGCACCGAGTCTGCAACGACTCCAGCGGCGGCCTGCACGTACAGCCGGCCGTCCTTCACGATGCCGGTACGGATGGCGATTGCCACGTCCATGTCGCCTGCGAAGCTGAGGTAGCCGCATGCGCCGCCGTAGATTCCGCGCTTGACGGGCTCCAGTTCGTCGATGATCTCCATCGCCCGCACTTTCGGCGCGCCGGTCAGCGTGCCGGCAGGAAACGTGGCACGCAGCACATCGAGGCTTGTCATGCCATCCTTCAACAGCCCTTCCACGTTGCTTACGATGTGCATCACATGTGAGTAACGCTCCACCACGAACGCCTCGGTGACCTTCACGCTGCCGGTCTTGGCGATGCGGCCGATGTCATTGCGGGCCAGATCGATCAGCATGACGTGTTCGGCGCGCTCCTTGGGATCGGCCTGCAGTTCCACCTCGAGGGCTTTGTCCTCTTCGGGTGTAGCACCCCGCGGGCGCGTGCCGGCGAGGGGGCGGATGATGACTTTGTCGCCGTCGGGTGTGTGCTCCTGGCGCACGAGGATCTCGGGTGACGCACCCACGATTTGGAAGTCGCCCATGTCGTAGAAGTACATGTAGGGCGACGGGTTCAACGAACGCAGCGCGCGGTACAGGCTGAGCGGCGACTGGGTGAACGGCTTTTCCAGGCGCTGGCCCACCTGGACCTGCATCATGTCGCCAGCGGCGATGTATTCCTTGGCGCGCAGGACTGCGGCAAGGTAGTCGGCCTTTGCGAACGCGCGCTCCACCGGCTGCACAGGGCCGGGATTGACGGCAGGCGCGACGACGCTTTCCTTCAGCTTGTCGGCGATCCGGGCCAGGCGGCGCTGGGCGTTTGCATAGGCATCGGGTTGGGCGGGGTCCGCGTACACGATCAGGTGCAGGCGACCGGACAGGTTGTCGATGACGGCCAGTTCCTCGCATTGCAGCAGCAAGATGTCGGGCGTGCCGAGGCTGTCGGGCAGCGGGCAGTGGGCCAGGCGGTGCTCGATGTACCGCACGGCGTCGTAGCCGAAGTAGCCGGCCAGACCGCCGCAAAAGCGCGGCAGGCCGGGGCGCAGCGCCACATTGAAACGCCGCTGGTAACCGGCAATGAAATCGAGCGGGTTGCCCTCAGCCGCCTCGACCACCACGCCGTCGGTGACCACTTCGGTCTTGAAGCCGGTGGCTCGCAGCAGTGTGCGGGCCGGCAGGCCGATGAAGGAATAGCGGCCGAAACGCTCGCCGCCCACCACCGATTCAAGAAGGAAACTGTGCTTGCCGCCGGCTGCGCCATGGGCGAGTTTCAGGTACAGCGACAGCGGGGTTTCGAGGTCCGCAAAGGCCTCGGCCGTCAGCGGGATGCGGTTGTAGCCTTCTTCGGCCAGGCGATTGAATTCGGATTGGGTGATCACGGTTCAGGGCCCTCCACGGCCCGGCGGGCGGCCATTCGCACCCGCATGTGATTGATCGGCAAGGGGCGGCTTTGTCAGCCGCCGATGACGCCAGAGGGCACCGTGGTCCCGTGAAGAAACCCGTGACGCGCCCGCGGCAAACTCAAACCAGCGCGGTCCGGCCCCGCCAGGGCCAGGCTCCCCGGTCGTGCGACCCTTTGGTTTGTTTGCGCGCGATGAACATCGAAAAAGTGTAGCAGGCCAGTGCCGGGTCCCCATGATTACCGGCGGGCCCCGGGACTTGCCGTTGTGGACGGGCGCGAATCGCAGCGATGCCGCTAGGCAATGGCCACGGCATCCAACCGGTCGATCACACCGTCGCAATCCACTCCGCTCACCGGCCGGCCATGGTTGTATCCATACGGCACCAGCACCACCTCGCAGCCTGCGGCCCGTGCCGCCTGGGCGTCGTTCTCAGAGTCTCCAAGCATGAGAACACGCGACGGCGCTTCGCCAAGCGCCTCGCAGGTGCGCAGGACAGGCAGTGGATCAGGCTTCTTGCGGGCAAAGCTATCGCCACCGAAGCACACGCTGAAGAACGGCGCCAGCGCTTTCTGCGCCAACAGGGTGCGGGCGAACGCCACCGGCTTGTTCGTCAGGCAAGCGAGCTTCAGGCCGCATGACTGCAACCGCATGAGCCCTTCGACCACGCCTTCGTACACGGTCGCGTGCTTGCCGTTGATCCGCTCGTAATGATGTTGGTAACGCGCAAAGGCCTCGTCAAAGCAGCCATCGGGCGCTTTCACTGCGGACAATGTCTGGCGCACGAGGTGCTCGGACCCCTTGCCGATGGTGTGCTCGACGAAGGCACGATCGACTCTCTCGAAGCCCAGGTCGGCAAGCGAGGCGTTCAGCGCGACATGAAAATCGCCCAGGGTGTCGACCATCGTGCCGTCGAGGTCAATGATGACTGCGGCGAAGCGGGATGCGGATGGCAAGAGGGCGTCCATGGTAGAGGTTGCGGCCGATATGCCCGAGGTCAGGCGCCCGCCAGTTCCATTCGCATCGCATCGATGGCGGCCTTGTAGTCCTTCTGCGTGAAGATGGCGCTGCCGGCCACGAAGGTGTCGGCGCCGGCCGCGGCCACCTCGCGGATGTTCGATGCCTTGATGCCTCCGTCCACCTCGAGGCGGATGTCGCGGCCACTTGCATCGATGATGCGGCGCGCCTGTTCGATCTTCTTGAGCGCCGACGGGATGAAGCTCTGTCCGCCGAAGCCAGGGTTGACGCTCATGATCAGCACCAAGTCCACCTTGTCGATGACCCATTCCAGCACATCGAGCGGCGTGGCCGGATTGAACACGAGGCCTGTCTGGCAGCCTTCGGCGCGGATCAATTGAAGCGTGCGGTCCACGTGGGTGCTGGCATCGGGGTGGAAGCTCACTACGTCCGCACCGGCCTTGCAAAAGGCCTGGGCCAACGCGTCCACCGGCTGCACCATCAAGTGCACGTCAATGGGCACGCGGGCGCCGGCGGACGTGACCGCGTGCTTGCGCAGCGCCTCGCAAATCATCGGGCCGAAGGTCAGGTTCGGCACGTAATGGTTGTCCATCACGTCGAAGTGAATCCAGTCGGCGCCCGAATCGATGACCTGGCGCACTTCGTCGCCCAAGCAGGCGAAGTCGGCGGACAGGATGCTGGGGGCGATGCGGTAAGTGGTTTGGCTCATGCCAGCATTTTAGGATTCCCGACCGGCATCGTCGGAGCTACCAGCGTGAGGCTTTCCTCGCGCTCCTAGAATGCTCCGAATGAGCCAGCCCGAATTCACATGCAGCGCAAGCGTCCGCCATCTCCCCGAACAATCGGAGCCGGAGACCGGCCGGCATGCGTTCGCTTACACGATCACCATCCGCAACACGGGTGATATCGCGGCGCAGCTCGTTGCGCGGCACTGGATCATCACCGACGCCCACGGGCACGTTGATGAAGTGCGTGGCCTGGCCGTCGTGGGCCAGCAGCCACTCCTGCAGCCGGGGGAACGCTTCGAGTACACGAGCTGGACCACGATCGCGGGCCCGCAAGGCAGCATGCGCGGCACATTTTTTTGCATGACCGAGGACGCGCACCCATTCGATGCGCTGGTTCCGGAGTTCGGCCTGATGCTGGCCTCCGCGCTGCACTGATGGTCAAGCTGAGCCTGCGCAACCGCTTGCCGGAGGTAGAGGGTCCGTGGGACCTGAGCGCGCTGCTCATCGCAGCGGACGTGGGTTCTTCGCAACCGGAACGCCACCTGTGGCTCATTCGCCTGCTCGAATGGCTGCGCCATGCGCCGCTGCCGCAGCAGCAAACACCCACACCCATCCTGCGCCTGCGCCACCTGCTGAACGTACTGGAGCGCAATCCCGAACACGAAGGCCGTGTTCGGGCCGTGCTACGCCGGTTCTGGAACGACGTGGACGTAGCAGCACTGCTGGCGGACTTCGGGTTCGCCTCACGCATGGCCCTCATCGGCGAACTTGGCCAGCGCCTGCGCCTTCGCATGTTGCCCGGCACGCCCGACACGCTCGACCTGGCCGAGCTGTTCTACCTGCTGTTCCCCGTGGCAAGCGATGCCGACTGGCTCGAAGCCATCGACGCGCCGACCCCGAACCGCCTGATCGCGCTGCTGATGCCGCAAGACGGCGCCAGGATGGACTGGATGGCGCCGTTCCTCGACGCGATCACGTTCCTTGCTGCGTCGGTGCGGGCCCTGGGCTTCTCGCCCTCGTTGCGTGCGCGCATGAGCCACGAGCTGCTGATCGACCGGCCCTTCCGCCAGCTGGCACGCGTTGCCGAGGACGTGTGCGAGGCCGCGGAGGCCGGCAATGATGAACTCCTGCTGAAGTCGGCACAGTACCTGCGGGCACTGCTCGACACGTGCCGGCGCTGCGCCGCCAGCGTGCACGACCACCTCGAGGACCACGGTGTCTCGGTCGGGCTCGTGTTCGAACTCGATCAACTCGAGCGCCGAACATTGCGCATCGAAGACCTCCTCACCTGTGTCCTGAGCGCCACGCCGGGCACCGAGATCACGCGACTGCTGGCTCAGCTCGTGCGAACGGCAAATGAACGGCGCAGCCTGCGTGCACTGTTCGCTCGTCACTATTCGATGCTGGCCCGCAAGGTGGCTGAGCGCAGTGCGGAGACCGGCGAGCACTACATCACCCGCGATCTCAGTGCCTACACGCGCATGCTGAAAGCCGCGGCAGGCGGTGGCGCCGTGCTTGCCGGCACGACGTTGATGAAGTTCTTCGTGCTCGCCCTGGGCCTCACGACGTTCTGGGCAGGCTTCTGGGCCGGCGTGAACTATGCGGGCAGTTTCGTGCTGATCCACCTCGCGCATTTCACGGTGGCCACCAAGCAGCCGGCCATGACAGCACCGGCCATGGCCGCGAAGTTGCGCGACGTGTCGAACGACGAAGCGGTGGAAGGGTTCGTGGATGAAGTGGCGCACCTGATCCGGTCTCAGGCCGCAGGCATCCTGGGCAACCTGTCCATCGTCGCTCCGGTGGTGCTCGGCGTACAGCTCGCGAGCGAAGCGCTGCTCGGCAACCCGGTCGTCGGCGTGGCGGCCGGCGCGCACGTGCTCGACTCGCTGACATTGCTGGGCGGCACGCCGCTGTATGCGGCGTTCACCGGTGTGCTGCTGTTCGCCAGTTCGATGATCGCCGGATGGGTGGAGAACTGGTTCGTGTGGCACCGCCTGGACAGCGCGATCGCATGGAACCCGCGCATCGTTGCCGTCCTCGGCCGCACCCGGGCACAGCGGTGGGCCCTGTACTGGAGGCACAACATCTCCGGATTCACATCGAACATCTCACTCGGGATGATGCTGGGCATCGTGCCGGTGCTGGCGGCGTTTTTCGGGCTGCCAGTCGACGTGCGCCACGTGACCCTGTCCACCGGCCAGCTGGCCGCTGCCACCGGGGCGATGGGCGTTGGCATCTTGCAGCTGCCCGCGTTCTGGTGGTGCGTGGCCGGCATCGCTGTCACCGGCCTCCTGAACCTGAGCGTGAGTTTCCTGCTTGCCTTCAAGGTGGCATTGCGTTCCCGGGGCATCCGGCTGCGCGACCGCAGCCGCATCTACCGCGCCATCGGGCTGCGCCTGCGGCGCAATCCGTTGAGCTTCATCGTCCCGCCGCGCGATGCGTTGCCTCGGGAGGCGCTGTCCCGCAATCAGTGACCGGAATCGCCGTCGCGCCGCTCGCCGCCGCGGCGGCCCGAGAACATCGTCCACCAGACGATCAACACCAACACGAGAAGCGCGCCAAGCGCCTCCAGCAAGATCAAATTCATGATGCAGTTCCCTCGCCCGTTCCGCGGCATGCGGCTGGCATTGGCCGCTCTGATTCTAGGCGTGCTCGGCGCTTGCGCGACTGGCCCGTCCACACAACCCGCCCCGGTGGAAGACCGCGGCGCCACGCCAGCGCCTGGACGCTCACCTGCCGACCAGGCCGCCACGATCGTCCGCCAGCGCGCCCGCTGGGTTGCGGCACAGTGGACCGACCTGCCGGGCTGGGAACAGGACGCCACCATCGAACTCTGGCCCTCGCTGCTGCGCGGTTGCGAAAAACCGGCGTTCGACTGGGCCCGCATCTGCGTCGACGCTCGCGCAGCCGGCCAGTTGACCGACGCTGCCGCCCGCGCGTGGTTGCGCGCGCGATTGCAACCTTGGCGCGTCGAATCGATCGAGGGCGCGAGCGATGGCCTCATCACGGGCTACTTCGAACCACTGATCGAGGCGAGTCGCGTGGCACGGGGCCCATATCGCGTGCCGCTGTACAGCCCGCCGGCCGACCTTGCCACACGGGTCCCCTATTGGACGCGCCAGCAACTCGACACCGTGCCAGCCGCGAAAGCCGCGCTGCATGGCCGCGAACTGGCATGGGTGGCCGACCCGCTCGATGCGCTGATCCTGCAGATCCAGGGTTCCGGCCGCCTGCAGTTGCAAGAGGCCAACGGCACGCAGCGGTTGTTGCGCGCAGCGTTCGCCGGGCACAACAACCAACCGTACAAGTCGGTGGGCCGCTGGTTGATCGAGCAAGGTGAGCTGCGCGCCGACCAGGCGTCATGGCCCGGCATCAAGGCGTGGGCGCAGAAAAACCCGCAGCGCCTCAACGAGTTGCTGTGGAGCAACCCGCGCACGGTGTTCTTCCGCGAAGAAGCGCTGGCCGACCCGTCCGTCGGGCCGCGCGGCGCGCAGGGTGTGCCGCTCACGCCGGGTCGATCCATTGCCGTTGACCCGCAGAGCATCCCGTACGGCACGCCAGTGTGGCTCGACACGACCGAGCCGCTGTCGAGCCAGCCGCTCCAGCGCCTGGTGATGGCACAGGACACCGGGAGTGCCATCGTGGGGGCGGTGCGGGCCGACTATTTCTGGGGCTGGGGGGCCAACGCCGAGCAACAAGCCGGTCGCATGAAACAGCCGCTGCGCCTTTGGGTGCTGTGGCCAAAGTCCTGACCCCGTTCAGCCGGTGATCTGATGTGAGTAGCCGGCGTTGCGCGCCGCGTCGGCTGAGCACGTGCGAAAACATGCTGTACGCCCGCGTGCAATCAATGGGCAAGGTAGTGAAACACCAAACCCCTGAGCAGTGGCGGGACGTGGGCCGGGCGATATGCTGGGCCGCCCGTTCAACTCAACAGGTCCCCAAGTTGAATCCGAACGTCCTCCCTCCCGATCCCGACGACCGCAATGTGCGCCTGCTAGCCCACCGGCCATTGGTCCGCCGCATTGCGAACCGCATGCTGTCGAGACTGCCGGCCAACGTCGCGATGGATGAATTGGTACAGGCCGGCATGATCGGCCTCAACGAAGCGCTGACGCGATTCCAGGAAGGCCGCGGTGCGACTTTCGACACGTACGCATCGCGCCGCATCGAAGGGTCGATGCTCGATTCGCTGCGCTCGGCCGATGAGCTGTCTCGCCACGTGCGCAACCAGCAGCGTCAGATCCGTGCGGCGGTGCAGGCGCTTGAACACCGGCTCGGCCGCGCACCGCGCGCCAAAGAAGTTTCCAACGAACTCGGCTGGACCATCGAGGTGTTCTATCGCGCCATGCTCGACGCGGGTGCGGCGCCTACCCGGCTCGAGGACGAAGCGCTGGAGCCCCCGTCTGATGACGGCCAGTTGGATGGCGACGCCCACCAACTGGCCACAGACGAATACGCGGACCCGCAGCGTGTGCTGCAGCGCCAACAGCGGCACGAAGCGCTCGCACGCGCCTTCGACGCACTGGATCCGCAGGAGCGCGCGGTGATGGACATGATCTACGTCCACGAGCTGGACCTCACCGAAATCGGAGAGGCACTTGGTGTCAGCGCGTCCAGGGTGTCGCAGATCCACCAGGCCACGGTGGCAAAGCTCCGAGTGCGCATGCGAGACTGGTAGGGCCCAGAAACAGCCTGCTGGCGCGCGCCTCAGGCCGAACAAGTCAATTCCTGCCTCCGCCATAAGTTCGAATTCATTGGCAAGGTCACCCCGCATGAGCGACACGCCGTGAACTCAACGGGCCCGTTCCGCCAATGCCTATGCCATCACCGTGCAATTGCGCCCCTGCACCTTGGCACGGTGCATGGCCTGGTCCGCGCGTTCGATGGCCACGTCGAGTGCTTCGGCGCTCTGCACATCGGCCACGCCAGCGGAGAAGGTCACGCGCAGGCCCGGCGCGATCGCGTCGGCGGAGAGACGGGCCAGCCGCGTGCGCATGCGCTCCACACATGCAACGGCGTCCTCTCCGGTGGTGTCGGGCAGCATCAGCACGAAGGCTTCACCACCCCAGCGGCCCATGACGTCGCTGGTGCGCAGGGTGTCCCGGGTCAACTGCGCGAAGGATTTGAGCACGAGGTCGCCTCCGCCGTGGCCATAGGTGTCGTTGATGCGTTTGAAGCCGTCGAGGTCGAGCACGGCCACCGACATCGGCTGGCCCGTGCGCCGTTGACGGGCCTGTTCGGCGACCATCAACTCACGCATGTGACGGCGGTTCGACAAGCCGGTCAGCTCGTCGCGGCTCGCCGACAGGCAAATTTTCTCCAGCCTGTGTTCGAGGTCAGATCTTTGGCCGCGCAAGCGGTCGAAAATCAGCGCAATGCGGGCAGCAAGCGCACCGACAGACGCCAGGATGATCAGCATGCACAGCAAGTGCACAGTCTCCACCCGGGCCGGGTATCGGAGCGGGTCAGTGGCTACCTTCCATGCCATCGTGGCGCTGAGAAGCGCGCAGGCGAACAGCGCCAAATGACGCGCCTGGCGCAAGGGCAGCGCAAACATCCCGAAAGCCAGTACCAGCACCAGCACCGACATGGCCGCGCCGCGCACCGGCCCAGCGACGGCATACCACCCGACGGCAGAAAGCACCGCGAGCACCATCTGCGGCAACACCAACAATGGGTCGCAGCCGAGGCGTTCATTGAACCCCGACCGGATCGCCACGTGGAGAGCAAGAGACCCGATCAGGCAAAACGCGGTCAGGTACATTGACGCACTCAGCTCCACCAGACCGGCGACAACTTGGGCGTACTGCACCGCAGCAAAAGACACGTAACCCCAAACGGCCAACAGCGATTTGGATGCAGGCGCGCCCCGAGGCTCGGCAATCGAACCTAGCCATAGCGACGAAAAGCCAGGGTCACGAAGGGGAACCATTCCGGGCATATCGTCAGCAACGGGATCGACTTGAGCTGACAATGGCCAGCACCCCGGGGCCGCAACCCGCGCTTCACGTCAGCACGACGCGGTCGATGCCGGCGGCCTGTGCGTTCTGCAATGCCAGTTCGGCCCTGTCGATGGTCTGGGCCACCGACTCGCCGGCGCGGTGTTCGGTGACACCCACCGAGAATTTGGCGTGGGCCTCAGGCTCTGCCGGATCGCAGGGCAAGCTGCGGACGCGATCACGAAGCCGCTCCAGGCTCTGGCGGGCCAGCGATGACCGGGTGTCCGACAGCATCAACAAAAATTCTGCACCGTTCCAGCGCGACAACAGGTCGGAGATGCGAATGACTGCAAGGGCCTCACGGGCAAAGCATTTGAGCAGCTCGTCGCCGTACGCGGCACCCCGTGATGCGGAGAACGCCGCATGCTCGTCCAGGCGCAGCAGCGCGATGGAAAAGGTCTGCCCTGAGCGCACGCCGCGCTGGCGCTCCTGCTCCATCAACTCAACCATGTGGCGCCGATTGATCAGCCCGGTGAGCTCGTCGCGCGTGGCGAGGTCCTGGATGCGTGCGAGCGCGACGGAGATGTCTTTCTTTTGACGGCGCAGCCGTTCCCGCATGCGGCTGAGTTGGCTCGTCATCATCGCAACGGCCGGGACCATGACGGCGACCATGAAGAAATGGCTCGACTCGACGGCCGGTACGAATACCGCGGGCTGCAACCGGCTCATCACGGCCATCGTGGCGCCGAGCATCGCCACCGCAAAGACGCCGACGCGCCAGATCTGCCGAGGCGTGAGCCCGTACATGCCGAACATGAAGATGACCATCATGATGGGAAGCGCGCCGCCGCGGCCCTCGCCCGCAATGGCGTAGCCGCCCGCGCCGCAGATCGTGGCGAACACCATCTGCGGAACCGTCAGCGACGGTTCGGCGAACCCCAGGTTGCGTCCACTGCGGATGAGCAGGAAGACGGCGAAGAAGCCGCCCATCAACACCAGCGACCACACCACGGCAGGCACGAGCGGCGCGATGCCCAGCCACACCAGGTAGAACATGTTCAGGACGCTGCAAGCCCCGAGCAGCATGGCCACGCTCCACTGGGCAAGTCTGAGCCGCTGCTTGGGCTCGACGCCCATGACCCAACCGCACAGGGCCGTGCGGCCCACCCGCTGCCTCAGGCTTGCCACTTGTGCACCGCAGCATCGACAGGGCGACCACCTGTCACCCTGTGTCGTCTGGACATCGCGCATGGCATGGGTCGCATGGCATCGGGCCTTTGCAGGGGGAGAGGGCTGATCGGAGGATT
>Ga0170475_118426259_pt1 | contig 14798 bp, 25 predicted proteins | sample Soicark_Litter_5_FD_111474 | JGI IMG/M metagenome (GOLD analysis project Ga0170475, IMG submission 111474) | Avena fatua rhizosphere microbial communities from Hopland, California, USA. Combined Assembly of 48 SPs | reverse complement strand
GGCGGGCTTTAAATTCAGGGGGTCCTCTTTTTTTATTAAACTCTACTTTACAGATGTGACAATCGTTGCGTCTTCTATGCGACAGTTTGGACGGTCTCTTTACTACAAGGTGGGGGGGGGTCAGGAGGCGAGAAAATCACCGTTTTTCCACGTTATAAAGTTTCTGTGCGTTCCTGAAATTAAATATCGCGATAGATTTAATTTTATAGGGTCTTTTTTTGGAAGCCATAGGCACTCATCGATTGGTAGTTGGAAAGCTTCCTACTTTTTTTGAAAACGACGAATTCAGAAACGCAGAAGTATTTGAAAGCTTTGAAGGGAAAAAATAGTTTCTCTGAGTGGTGTATTTGAATTATTGCGGGTCTTGGCCCCGAAAATATTTGTAGGAGGTGTAAGCACCTTGTTCAAAGATTGACGGAGGTTTGGGTGGCATATATATAGCCTTATAGAGTTCCTTGTAAAACCCCGCTTTTTACTAAAATTTTTCTTTAAGAAAACGACAATAAAAAAGCTTCGTACAGAGGTTTTAACTCTTCCGCACTATGTAAAACACCGACGAAAGGGGAGGAGGCCTAAGATTAGAAGAAAGCGCTACTTTTCATTTCACAATCTAATTAGAACTAGGAGATCTGTTAGTTCTTCGGTTGCGCGAAAGCTAAATAAATTTACTAGATTGGTAAGCCACGCGTTCGGTAAAAGGGGTCTTGCATCACGATTTTCTAGTAGAATGTACAGAAATCTTACCGTCCCCCAACGAGCAATTAATCTGATTCAGCAAATACGGTTTTATATTAAACTGTATTTCAAGACGAGAAATATACTTAGATTTCGAAAAGATAGGACTAATTTTTATTTAACATTAACTAACGGGTGTGGGGAGCTTATATTTATGTGTTCTGCGGGAATTGTTGGTTTTCTTCGTACAAAGAGCAGACGGAATGTTGCCCTAGTACTAGATGCCATGTTTGACTTCTTTTTCCGTGGACTGCGCAAACTAAGCATTTTTGTTATCCACCGCTTCTTGGTACACTTGAGAATTCGACGCTTTTTTTTTTAATAAGGTGTTACGTGCGCTGTCTTTTTCAAACATTCGTTTAGTTAAAATAGTATGCTATCTAAAGAAAACGCACAGTAATTTCAATAGCTTTAAGTTTAAGAAAATGAGGCGTATTTAAGAAAATTAAATAAAGTGGGGATACCCAAGCGGACAAAGGGGAAAGGCTGTAAACCTTTTGCGAAAGCTTCGTGGGTTCGAATCCCTCTCCCCACAAACCCATGCAGCTTTACAGTAAAGCTGCATTGTGTGTTTATTCACTTTTAAAAAAAATGTCATACGATTACAGACCTCCTAAAAAAAGAAGGGATATTGGACCTGCTGAACAAATATGAATTTCTATAAATAATTTTATTAACATTACACATGATATGATTTTGGATTTTTGCTGCTGGGTGTCTGTATGGAGCATATATATTGCTAACTGTGATAATTGACCAAAAAAATATAGATATTTATGTGTTAAATTTAAGGATTATGCGTTTAATACACATTTTTTTGGTGCGTTGACCCCCTCAACAGAGATTTTTGAGGAATGGGTTCGTTTGCGTCAATATTTTGACAATGTTTTTCTAATGCGGCCAGGAAAGGTTTTATATGACCCCGAAACTTATGTCCGTTTACTTATGAATCCTGTTATTTGGTGGATGGAGCGCACTCTCTATTTTTTTATCGACTTAAAGGATTGAAAGCGCAGAAGGTTGAGGTGGGTGGTGTCTACTAATCATAAAGATATAGGAACTCTTTATTTAATATTCGGTTCTTTTGCTGGCATTGTAGGTACGTTCTTGTCTATAGTTATTAGGCTTGAACTATCGAAACCGGCTTTCAGTGTATTGAATTTTGATAATCAGCTATATAACGTTATAGTGACAGCGCATGCTTTTACGATGATTTTTTTCTTTATTATGCCTATTATGATCGGGGGTCTCGGCAATTGGTTTATTCCCTTAATGATAGGGGCTCCTGATATGGCGTTCCCCCGGTTAAATAATTTAAGTTTTTGGTTATTGCCACCCGCTTTCTTATTATTACTTTCGTCGGCGCTAATCGAAATGGGTGCGGGTACGGGCTGAACTGTGTATCCGCCTTTAAGTGATGTCTTATATCATCCAGGACCGGCCGTCGACTTAGCTATATTCAGCTTGCATTTAGCAGGGGTTTCATCTCTTTTGGGGGCTATTAATTTCATAACCACTATAATAAACATGAGGTCGCAGTATATAACCTACTTTAAGATGCCGCTCTTCGTGTGGGCGGTTTTTATAACATCGTTTTTGCTTTTGCTATCGTTACCTGTTTTGGCAGGAGCTATAACAATGTTACTAACCGATAGAAATTTTAATACGACATTTTTCGATCATGTGGGGGGCGGAGATCCTATTCTCTATCAGCATTTGTTTTGATTTTTTGGTCATCCTGAAGTTTACATTCTAATACTTCCAGGGTTTGGTGTTATAAGTCATGTGTTGAGCACGTTTTCTTTTAAGCGTATTTTTGGTTATAGGGGAATGGTGTTTGCTATGTCTTCTATTGGTGTGTTGGGCTTTATTGTTTGGGCGCACCATATGTATACGGTGGGTTTAGATGTTGATACTAGGGCATATTTTATGGCGGCAACCATGATTATTGCTATCCCCACCGGAATAAAAATATTTAGTTGACTGGCAACTATGTGAGGCGGGCGTTTGAACTTAGTTACATCTACTCGCTTCGCTTTGGGTTTTTTGATTTTATTCACTCTGGGTGGACTAACAGGGATTTTGTTGTCTAACGCAGGTGTGGATGTGGTTTTACACGACACTTATTATGTAGTAGCACATTTTCATTATGTATTATCAATGGGGGCGGCGTTTGCATTTTTCTCGGCTTTTTATTATTGATTTTGGAAGATTACGGGTTGCTTTCTGGATGAAACACGTGGTTTTGTTCACTTTTGAATAACTTTTATTGGCGTTAACCTTACCTTTTTTCCTATGCATTTTATGGGTTTGAACGGAATGCCTCGCCGAATTCCAGATTACCCCGATGTTTTCGCATTTTGAAACTCTATTTCATCATACGGCTCATTATTAAGTGCTTGCGGGCTTATATACTTTTGCTCAACTATCTTTTATGCTTTTTTTGAAGGTACTTTCATAGATGCTTATTTAACTAGAATTGGCTTTTCTTCTAATCAAATTAAACTGTGAAAACGTCTGGGTAAGAAGAAATTCTGGCCTATCCGCCCTACACCGTTTGGTAGTAAGTATGCTCATCTCAAACCCGGCCAAATTATTTGGGGATTTGACGAGGACTATGATTATGAAAGAGCACGCTGAAAGAAGTTTGCTTTAAAGTATCTTAAAAAGTCTGCTTGGAGATTAAAAAGAAACAACTCTCACGACGCCGTGGAATTTGAGTGCTGCATAATATATATCAAATTGTTGAAACAATATAAACGTAAATTAGCTTTATTTGGTAAAAAGGCCCAACTCAATGAAATGGAATTTACTCGTATTGACATCATCCCTTAAATGGATTCTGCGACTGAAATTAACAATTTTTTAGAATTCATACTAATTCTTTTAGCAGTTCCTTCCTTATTGGTGGCTATTAATTTATTCGCTTTAATTTACAAATCTGATGCCTCTAAAACTACCCCCTATGAGTGCGGTTTTCAGCCATTTAACGTGATATTGTCCAACTTCGACATAAGGTATTATTTAATTGCAATTTTATTTCTACTATTTGATTTAGAAATAATTTTTTTAATACCTTGGGTTTTTTGCTTGGAGTTTACCTCATCCGCTTTTTTCATATCTTTTCAATTCTTTATATGGTTTCTTATATTAGGTTTTTATTATGAATGATACAGGGGTGGACTCGATTGAGTATAATTTTGATTTCGAAACGACGGATTTTCCGTTTGAATCAAACTTTTTGTATGTCGGCGAATTAGGTTTTTTGCGTTTTTTGTTGAATAACTTTTTCTTTAATTCAAAAATACTAATTTTAACTGCTTCGTCGTTGACGTCGGTCATCAAAAATTGATTGATTTCGGTGGTAGCCAAAAATATTTTTGAATACTCATTTTTCAATAAGTGGGTTTATTTATCAGACATAGTGGGGGTTGACAATTTGGGATTTAAAAAAAGATTTGGAATCAATTATATATTTTCGGGGTTTGGGTTTTTACAAAATATTATATTTATTACATTTGCTTCTCGTACTTTTCTTACCGCATCGCTGGTCAGCTTTCTTCCGTCTATAAATTGGGGGGAAAGGGAGTGCTGGGATATGTTTGGTGTATTCTTTATCAATAATAATTCACTGCGCAGAATACTAACAGACTACGGCTTTCGGGGCTATCCCCTAAGGAAAAGTTTTCCACTTAGTGGGTTTTTTGAAGTGAGGTATTTGGATTCATGGTCATCAATAATTTCATCTAAGGTCATATTGGCCCAAGAATTGAGATTTTTTAAATTTAACTTGCTCTGAAATGAGAGCTAAAAAAAAATAATGAGACAACTAAGAGCATGAAGAGAACTTTCTTATAACTCATTCCACAGGTATGGTGTACCTCCACACCTCGGTTATTTATGAAATTATGGTGTTTGCGCAATCGTTTTTTTTGCAATTCAATTCGCGTCGGGTCTTTTCCTAGCTATGCACTACATCGCGGATTCTCAGGAAGCATTTAATAGTGTAGAGCACATTATGCGGGATGTTACATTAGGATGACTTATTAGGTCTATTCATCTTAATGGCGCTTCTTTCTTTTTCTTTTGTGTTTTTATGCATGTCGGGAGGGGCATGTATAATATGTCGTATGATGCACCTTATGGTCCAACTTGGGTTTTAGGTGGCTTCATATTCATACTGATGATTATAACGGCGTTCACCGGTTATGTACTGCCGTGGGGTCAAATGGGCTTTTGGGCGGCTACGGTGATTACCAATTTGGTTAGTACTATACCAGATGTGGGTGATATGCTAGTTATTTGGATTTGGGGGGGCTTCTCTGTCAATACAGATACACTTACCAGATTTTTTGCTATACATTATCTTTTGCCGGTTGTGATATTGTTTATGCTGGCCGGCCACTTTTTTCTTTTGCATGATTTTGGATCAACGACACTAGCTGGATTTTGCGACAAAACTGATGAAGTTCCATTTCATCCATTTTACACCATTAAGGACGCTCTGTGCATAGCCTTTTTTGTCCTTTTTTATGTGTTCGTTGTTCTTTTCGCCCACAATACTTTGGATCACCCCGATAATTCATTGCCTTCCAACCCCTTTGTAACTCCTAGCCACGTTGTCCCCGAGTGATACTTTTTAATATTTTACACTATTCTACGGTCTATTCCGTCGAAGGCGATGGGTCTTGTGGCCCTACTTTTATCAATTGTATGCGTCATGTCCGTTCCTTACATATGTAAAATAAAGGAAATGCGCGCGAATAAGGTTTATTTTTATAGATGAACAATTTTTGGGATGTACGAGTATCAGCGTATGCCGCGGTATCAAAGATTATTTATTGAAGCGGCGAGTATAAATTATTCAAGGCTGCTTTTCTTCTTTTTTGTACTTACATGTTTCGGCTTAATGTTTGTTGGCGCGCAAAGTATGGAGCACCATTGACTGTTGATAGGTCGACATCTTATTGTGAGTTTCTTTATGTACTTTTTTTTTGTCGCTTGTCTGTTTAATGATTTTTTCGGCAAGATGCGCGTTTTATATTGCGAGTTTCTAGGTGTATTTTTGGGCGTTAAGGTAAAAACCTTATTAAAGAAAGAGCTTCCATATCCATGAAGAACAGATCCTAAGCGTAAAAAGTAAAGCTATAATTTCGATAGTAGGGTGCGTAGTTTAATTTGGGAAAATGTGTATTTTGCACGTACGAGTTGCGGGTTCGAGTCCCGCCGCGCCCAGCTTAATCTATCACATCCTATGAAATATAACTCCGTTAGTGCCACAATTCGATTTATTTGAAGTTTTCCATCAATTTTTTTGATTGTTGTGAAGCTTTATATATATATATTTGGTTATTGATGGAATAATACTGCCCCGCACATATAAGCTGATAAAGAGTCGTAAGTTTTTTGTATCAGATTGTTTTGAATTAAAAAAATTAGTTTTTGAGGGAGAGATTTCTAAAAAAATTTCCACTCAAATAAGGAGTTTTGAAAGAGCCGCTAATTTTTACGCCGGGTGGAGGAGAAAAGATAATCCGACCGAGAGTGCTATTCGATCTACTTACTCGAGTTTTTATAGTTTATTTCTAAAAGAGACAGAACACCATACTAATCAAACTCAAATCTTTGATAATATAAAGTTCAGCGGAAGCAAAACTTAATTTTAATGAATAAAGAATTGCCCCCATATAGATGGATATCGAGCCGCCCCTCTACTTTTATTTTTGTATTTATATTCTTTTTTTTTATTCAATTGTGTGGGTTCGTATGATTTCAGGATTATTCTAGCAGTGTACCTGATAGGGGTGCTTTTGCTTTTAATAAGTATGCTCACAACCCCCGTTTATGTTGCTTCTTTTTTTCCTGCGTTAAAGTCCGGTACTAAATGATCCGCCCCCCAAACATATTTTTCAAGTTTTCAGGTCTTAACTCCGAAAGTCCTCAGCAAAGCCTGCAAAGTTTTGGTTTATTTTCACTTTAGCGTTTTGATGGCGTTCTTTTATAGAGGACTTGTTCGAGCGGTATCTAAGAATAATTTGGATTTGGAGTATTCTCAACCAAACCATTTGAGGGGGACCGTGCCGGCGGACCGCGATCTATTTTTTGAAAGCGAGGGTTTACTTAACGAATGGGAGAAATTAATCTTTTCGGGGCTATTTTTTAATGGTAGTGTGTTGTCGACTAATGAGCCGTTCTTTGTTGAAACTACATTCGAGCTTTTATAAAAATCTTGGGTTCCAATTCTACATTTCTATAGTAAGAGGCAAGGATGAGCAATTCTGTTGAAAATACTGGTGGCTTTACGCTGAATTTTGGGCCCCAGCACCCCGCGGCACACGGCGTACTTCGCCTTGTTGTTAACCTTAATGGTGAAGTGATACGCAACTGCGATCCACATATAGGGTTGCTTCACCGGGGTACAGAAAAACTTATCGAGTATAGAAGTGTAGTTCAGTCCCTGCCGTATTTCGACAGGCTGGACTATGTCTCTATGATGTCTCAGGAACACGGGTTTTCGCGAGCAATTGAAGGTATATTGGATTCTCCTATATCTATTGGGGTCTTATTATTGCGCATGACGTTTTTGGAGCTGACGAGAATCTTAAACCATCTTCTTGCATTGACTACTCACGCATTAGATGTGGGCGCGATGACACCGTTTCTGTGGGCTTTTGAGGAGCGCGAAAAGATAATGGAATTTTATGAAAGAGCGTCAGGGGCTCGGATGCACAGCAATTTTATTAGGCCGGGGGGCAATTATATAGAGATTTCTCGCTTTTTGCTTTCAGATATTGTTTATTTCGCGGTCAATTTTATGAAAAAGTTGCAGGATATTGTAGGCATATTAGATGGCTCCCGAATATGACGCCAACGCCTGTCTAACATAGGAGTTATTTCCTTCAGCGAAGCACTGAATTGAGGCTTTTCTGGTGTAATGTTAAGATCGGGGGGCTTAAATTGAGATCTAAGAAAAATTCTGGCCTATGATGCCTACAATCTGTTTTCATTTAACACATACGTTGGCTCGGTGGGGGATTGTTATGACAGATATTTAATTCGAGTAAATGAAATGTTTACTAGTGCAGAATTGGTGTTTTCTTGTGCTACGTTTTTAGCCGGGAACAGCAAGGTGTTAAATATTCCCACTAGCTGTTATATCGACTTTCCAGATAATAAGATAGTATTTCCTAACAGAAGTTTAATGAAAAATAATATGGAATCTCTCATTACCCATTTCAAATTATTTTCGGAGGGCATTTCGCTTGAAGACGTTTTTTTTTACGCTGCTGTCGAAGCCCCTAAAGGAGAACTCGGCGTTTTTGTTGAGTTCAATGATGGTCCACGTCCGATACGATGCAAAATAAGATCGCCGGGTTATTATCACCTTCAGGCACTTGATTGGATGTCCCGCGATCACTTGATTGCTGATTTAGTGGCTATAATTGGTACCCAAGATATAGTTTTCGGAGAGGTTGACAGGTAAGGCTACGCCCCAATGCTTTCGCCCTTAGAACACTTTCATGCTAATTACATATCCTACATAGTTTTCTGCAGCCATTCCTTCTTCGGGGTTGACAGTTTTGCCTTTACTTTCATAAGTATTTTTTTTATAATTTTTATTATGTCTATTCTTTCTCTGAGCGCCAATATAAATCATGGAGGTTGGGGCTACGAAAATGTTTTTGTAGGGTTTTATTTACTTTTTATACAAATTATTAAAAGTCAGATAAGCGAAAGTGTGAGAATTTTGAGATTCTTTTCTTTGATAGTTACAACATTTTTATTCATACTTTTCTCAAATCTGTTTAGTTTATCGTTTTTTACTTTTTCAACAACAGGACACATCTTAATTACACTCAGCCTAGCACTTACTTTTTTTATAGGAATTGTAATTATTGGGGCGTTAAATAATGAGATTAATTTTCTTTATTTGTTTTATCCAGCTGGAGTCGGGGGGGTCTTACTTTATTTTCTTATTGTAATTGAGATTATATCTTTTATTATACGCCCTTTTAGCTTGGCGATTCGGCTGTTTGCTAATATGCTTGCCGGCCACATATTATTGAATATTTTTTCATCCTTTTCTTACTTTGTCTCATCGACGCTTGGTCTAGTTATAGTAATTCCGTTTTTTTTATGCACGAGCATCGTCTTACTTGAAGTCGGTGTGGCCGTAATTCAGGCGTATGTCTTTGTGGTTTTGTTATTGGTTTATTTTTCAGATATCATAAAAATTTCGTCTCACTAGATTTCTTTAGAATAGGGGGTGAGCTGCTTGGCTGAAGACGCTGTTTTAATTTCGGTTGATGAGTTCGTAATGGATGTGCCCTCTTTAACTTTAATGCAAATAGCAGCTAAATATGGGATTCAAATGCCGCGTTTTTGTTATCATGAAAGACTTAATATTGCCGGCAATTGCAGGATATGTCTTGTGGAGGAAGAAGCGGAAGATAAAATGTTGTTAGCCTGCTCTACTGTTGTGGAAGAGGGGGATATCTTTTTCATTACGACTGAAAAGATTTTAAGCGCGCGGGAAGCCGTTATTGAATACTTATTGATAAATCATCCATTGGATTGCCCAATTTGTGATCAGGGTGGCGAACGTGATTTACAAGACCAATCGCTTATTTTTGGGGCGGATAGAGGAAGGTTTTATGAGGTCAATAAGCGCGCCGTTGAGAATAAAGACTATAGCTCGTTTATTAAATTTTTTTTAAATAGGTGCATTCATTGTTCAAGGTGTGTACGTTTTTTTTCAGATATAACGGGTACTAATTCTCTGTTTCTTATAGGGAGGGGCTATTTTTCTGAAATAGGTCTTTATACCTCGCCCAATTATATAGTTGATATTTTTTCGGGAAGCGTGATAGATTTGTGTCCGGTAGGAGCTTTGACTTCGAAAGTTACGGCCTATACGTTGAGACTTTGGGAAGTAATGGATATAAAAGATTTTGATATATTTGACTGTTTATGTTCACCTATACGTGTAGAAATGAGAGGATCCTCAATTATGCGAATTTTGCCCTCCTCGGGTGCTTACTTTGTTGAAAACTGGATTTCTGATAAAGTGCGCTTCAATTTCGACGGCTATTTAAAACAAAGGCTAATATGGCCATTCGTTGTATATAAGGGTCGTCTTTTTTATAGAAGTTGGGTATGTTGTATTTTTTATTATAAAAAGTATTTATCAGAAGGGTGGCGGTTTCCTACTTGACAGTATATTAGCACTATGGATTGAAGACTTGTCTGGGGGCGATTTCAGTTCTTAGAAGATACATTTTTAATGAAACAGTTCAATTCTATTTTGGGGGGCACTTTGTGATTCAAACATCAAGATCTAAGATCAACCGTCGACCCGTCTTCGCGTTTATTTTACTCATCACACAATTTTGAACTAGCCGAAAGCGTTTTTTTATTGGGGGCTAACGTTCGTATCGAGTGCCCATCTCTTTATATCCAGATTAGAGAAAAATTTTTGTGGTCTGAGTTTTTTGAAGTGGCCTCTATCGGGGGGTTTTCGAATGACTTTCAGGAGTATTCTTTCGGGGGTACAACTTTTTTTAATTCAGAAAAGATTTTTTCATTTTTTTTTTGATTTGCCCCGCGCCTGCTGTGTTATCATAGGGTGTTTTATATCTCGATATTCGGGGTGGGTTCACAATTTCGTTAATTTTCTCGGAGAGTTTTTGGAAGAAAAAGTTTCTGTTGTAAATATTTTTTCATCCCTCTCCGCGGTAAATTTTTGTGAGTTAAATCTATTTAATGGTTATTTTCCCGCAACATTTAATAGAAATTTTGTTGATACCTTTGATATCAACGTTGACAGTAACGAGCTGATAGGGCGCCACGATCTATATCAGAGATCAATTTATCCACTTAGAGTTTTTATTGGGTCGCACGGGGATTATGGAGCATCACGAGCCGAAGTGGTTTTTCCAGTAAAAATATTTTTGGAACGTCCCCACTCTTCTATAAACGTAATGACTGTCCTCCAATCTAATACTGTGAGTACGTTCTCTTATTATGTTAACCGCAGCATAAGAACCTTTATGTCTTTCATGGGTTGAAACAGAACTGTTTTCTTTGGCCCCTTCTTAAGATTTATAGGTAAGAAAAAATTATCTAAATTAATAAAAAAAAGGAGAATGGGCCGCCTATATTCCATGATTAATCGAATTTCGCCGCTTTTTTTGGGGTTAGATTACGAGAGAAAATTGTGGCCTGACTTTGAATTAGACAATATTAAAATAAATTTAAAAAAATTTTTCTATGATTTTTCCCCTTTGAAAGCTTTCTCATTGGACTTCTTTTTAATAGATCATTTTTCGAGGGCCTCACTCACCATAAATTTAAACAAATATAAATCTCCCCCATACTTTGATTTCAATTTTCTAAACAATGATTTTTTTTAATTTTGTTGTTGAGTTCTTTCTTAGTTCAGAAGACATAAAAGAGCTCGTGCCAAACGAGTATGCGGCTTTTAAAGAATTTCCAAGAACTTTTTCTCGGAATGTTTTTGACGAGTTTAGGTGAGCGGTTACTTTTTTTTCGATGCTTATCCTTATATTTGCTATATTGTCTATTATAGCCCGCAATCCTTTGTATTCGGTTTTATTTTTGATCTTGATGTTCCTAAATATAGCGCTGCTTATGTGATTTTTAGGATTCCAGTTCTTTGCGTTACTTTTGTTCTTTATATATGTAGGTGCTATCTCTATTTTGTTTATTTTTGTTTTGATGATTTTGGACTTGCGTTTAATGCTGAAGCCCCGCAAGCGATATTATTTCTTTTTGGCGTCCTGTGCTGTGTTTTTAATTGGTATCCTACAGATTTTCGGCGTGAAGCATCATTGGGGGGTTGAAAGGGCGAAGGGTGGCAAGATTGTAGTTATGGATTATGATATTGACTACGTATTAAAAACAAACTCAGGTGAAGTACTCTTAGGCCGAGTCCCTACAAGTGCTACGAGATACGTCGTCGGCAGCAAGGAGTTTTGGGAGTGTTATTCTGATGTAAAGAGTTCAATAGTTGAGGTAACTGATTGGTGGCATATAAATGTCGTCGGCCCCTTGACTATACCAATTCGCAGCACCGAGTATTTTTCTAATTGATTGTCTGTAGAAACTCACAACCCCCGACTTTATTGGCTAACAAAATACACTAATCTGGATTTTTGTTTACCGCTATATTCTCGTCAATGATCGCACCACCCCCGCCTAGATTATATAAAGTGACGAAAAGAGTTCCAATCGAGTGAGCTTTCCGATATTAAGTTGGAGCCGTTGCAGGCTAACAGCGGAGTTTTCAAGAATTTTGGAGACATGCTGGCCGGAAACGGGGATATTTTTCAATTCGGATTCACTCTATTTAATTTTTATCCGCTTCACATATTAATAGTGTCGTTGATACTTTTGTCTGCGATGATTGGGTCAATCTCGATAGTTATAAATAAACGCACCACTAATTTTAAAAAATCATCTTATTTTTCACAGGTGTCTTCTGTTGATTTCGTGGTTAAGTAGGTGGTATCGCTTTTTAACGGAGGTTGATTTTTTTTTATTGCAGTTTTATATTTTTGCAGTTCTTTAGTAATGGAGATGAACGCGCTCTTGTTCTGAACTTTTTTTAAGGTAAAGTATTTTTTAAGTGGCACCATATTTTTACTATTGCATCATTGCATTTTGAGCGACTTTTTTATTTTTTATTTGATTTTCTTTCTTTTTGTTTTTTTTTCATTTCTTTACGGTTTGTGCGCCTATCTTAATATGGGAAGTATAAAATTTATAAGAAATTTGTATCTCTTTCAATCAGGTATTATTTTTATTATACTTTTTATTCCTTTCTGTTTTTTTTATTTAGGGTCTGGATTTACATTCTGATACAAGGAATTTGCTAAATTTGACTTTTTTTTTTTAAATGTGGAATTGGTTTTTTTCTGTAGATCGCCTGAACATACTATTCTTGTTATTGGAGGCCTTACTTTTTTTTCTTTGTGGATTTATGTGTTGAGATTATAAAAAAGCCGACTTTGTTTTGTTTTGCTTGTTGTGCAACACATTGCATATGTTTCTTTTTTTGTCCTTTACGAGTGTTAACTTGCTGTGGTTCTTTTTTTTTTTCGAATGTTCAATATGGCCGGTCTTTATATATTTACTTAAGTATGGCTCGCGACAAAGAAAGACTCACGCTGCTATCTATTTTTTTTTCTTTACAGTTTTCGGCTCTATATTGGTATTTGTCGGAATTGTAGTTTTGAGTTTGAAAGTTGAATCTCTTAATTGATACGTTTTATGTAGTTCATATATTGATCCCGGCTGGCAGGTGGTATTGTGATTTCTGTTTTTTATAGGGTTTGCTACTAAAATACCTATTCCGCCCTTCCATGTCTGATTGCCCGAAGCACATGTAGAAGCTCCTACTTTTGGATCTGTCTTATTGGCGGGCATTCTGCTGAAGCTAGGGACCTATGGTGTGTTGCGTTTTGTACTGCCCTTATACCCAGCGGCCAATTTTTATTTATTACCGGCGATCTTACTTGTGGGGTCTGTGCTTACTTTGTATATTTTACTAGTGACTTTATGCCAGGTGGATTTAAAAAAAATTATAGCCTATTCATCCGTTTCCCACATGATGATATGTATTATAGGTATCTTTCTTTTTGATCGCATTGGAGTGGGAGGTGGAGCTTATTTAATGGTGGCTCATGGATTCATCTCATCGGCCTTGTTTTGTGTTATTGGCTTTCTGTATGATAGAACGAGTACGCGGCTCTACTCTTCGTTTAGTAGAATCTGCGAATCGGCCCCCCTATTATCAAGCTTCTCGTTTGTATTTTTTATTTCCAATTGCGCTGTTCCACTAACTGCGGGTTTTGTGGGTGAGGTTCTAATCTTTGCCTCAGCGATCAGCGTAAGCATAATTGTCTTTTTCCTTCTCTGTTTGTCTTCATTTATTACAACAATATATAATATTTGGCTTTATAACAAAATGTTTTTTGCTTCCTCGTCTTCGGGGGGGGAGAACGTGGTAGATGTTTCCAGAGCTGAGTTTTTTGTCCTATTTGTTTTTGCATTGATAATACTAGTTACAGGATTTTTCCCGTCTATCCTTATTGATATCTTTTCTGTTCCTTTTTTCGAGTGGCTTTAGTTTTTAGGTTTAAATAAAAATCTGCCGAAGGGGCTACCGCGGGATTTGTGGAACGGGTTTTTTATATTAACAACGCACCGTCGAGCGCCTTGAAGAAATTTGCGCAGATCTGTGTTATTAAAATTTTGGGGTGTAAAAAATAAAATAGAATTATGATTTTTTATTGATTATACTAAGATGAACTTAAGTTTAATTAAAGCTTTAAAAGCAATAGGTGCTGGTATGGCATGTTCTGGGTTAATAGGCGCAGGTGTAGGTATTGGCTTGGTGTTTGCAGCGTTGATAAAAGGAATGTCAGTTAATCCAAGACTTAAAGCACAGTTATTTGCCTACGCTATTATGGGTTTTGCCCTTGCTGAAGCGATTGGTCTGCTAGCTTTAATGATGGCATGCATTATTTTATATACTTAATTTTCGATTTCAGTCTGCTATACTCCGCGAAAAAGGCCTACGCGGGCCCAAATATTATGTACATTAAAAATTAAGTGTACTTTTTTTAATATACACCGAGGTTAATGATGATGTACGCAAATCACCACTCCTATTAGGGGGGTTCCAGATAGCTCAGGTAGTAGAGCGCCGGCCTGAAAAGCCGGAGGCCGGTGGTGCAAGTCCATCTCTGGGGGCGATACGTAGCTCAATTGGTAGAGCTTCGGCCTTTTAAGCCGAAGGTTTGGGGTTCGAGTCCCCACGTGTCCGCGAGTTAGTTCGCGCTTACCTATACGTATATATATACTAATGATGCGAGCCTTATAAAATGCTTTGTATGTTCTCATACAAATGCCTAGATAGCTGCAATAAGACCCCTCTCCTCTTGCAAAACACAAGTGTGGTTTGGGCTTTTCAGTCGTAACGTGGGTGCCCCCCTTCGTCTAGTGGTTTAGGATAGCGGCCTTTCACGCTGCAGACGCCG
>Ga0170475_108397612_pt1 | contig 14825 bp, 15 predicted proteins | sample Soicark_Litter_5_FD_111474 | JGI IMG/M metagenome (GOLD analysis project Ga0170475, IMG submission 111474) | Avena fatua rhizosphere microbial communities from Hopland, California, USA. Combined Assembly of 48 SPs | reverse complement strand
CCTACCCGCCGGAGGATGTGCCCAAAATCGCCATCGATGGCTCCACCCAGAACAAGGGTAATGGCCCTTACCACTTGATCCATGCCGACGGTGCGCAAGACGTCGCCATCGATGGCGGCGGCGAGATTCGCGGCAACGGCGCCAGCTACTGGGACAAGAGCGACGATGGCCGCCTCCTTTCGCGCCGTCCCCGCCCTTCGCCCCTGATCGAAACCGTGGCCGTGCAAGGACTGCGGATCGACAATGTGACCATCCGCGATGCGGCGGGATGGACGATTCATACGCTGGAAACGGATGGCGTCACGGTGCGCGGCGTGCGGATCTTTAATGACGGCCTCGGCCCCAACACGGATGGCATCAACATCGATTCGAGCCGCAACGTCACTGTGTCCGACGTGCACATCGAGACTGGTGACGACTGCGTGGTACTGAAGACCACGGGCCGCCGCCCCGGCCCCGTGCCGCCGGCCGAAAACGTGCTGGTGTCGAACCTGATCTGCTCGACCGACGACCAGGGTTTCAAGATCGGCACTGAAAGCCTGGGCGATTTCCGCAATATCCGGCTCGCGGGCGCAACGATTTACAAATCGCCGCGAATGTACCGCCCGCCGACGGCGGGCATTTCCCTGTCCATGGTCGATGGCGCCAGCTTCGAGAACGTGATCGTGTCGGACGTCGTCATCCGCGACGCGCGCACGCCCCTGTTCCTGCGCCTGGGTAATCGCGGTCGCGGCCAGGCGGTCCCGATCCCGGGCCGTCTGCGGCACGTGATCTTTTCCAACATCATCGCCACCGGAGGCGAGCTGGCCTCGTCCATCACCGGCTTGCCGGACCATCCGATCGAAGATGTCACGCTCTCCGATATCAGCTTCACGATGCGCGCGGATGCGGCGGCGCCCATGCCAACGAGCGTGCCCGAGGTTGCCGGCAACTATCCGCATGCGCCCATGTTTGGACCGCTGCCCGCGCACGGTCTCTACGTGCGCCATGTGAAAGGGCTGAGTATGCGCAACGTGAAGCTTCTGACCGACAAACCTGACGCGCGCCCGCCTCTCGTGCTCGACGACGTCACATGCAGCGATTAACCCCGATCCGGTAGCTAAGCCGCGCTTTAAAACGGGCGGCGGCAAGAGCAGGACTGACGAAAGACGCCTCATACTGCACCACAAGAAAAGTGCTACGCTACCGCCATGAGCACGCCCGAACCACCCTATACCGATCCGTCGCACCTGACCGATGCCCTGCGCAGCGACGGCTATGCCTTGCTGCGTCCCGCCCACATGGCGGAACTGGCCGGCTGCAGCCTGGCCGAACTGCGGGAACTGGCCCCGAGCTGGGACCGTCTGGAACTGGACAACTACCTGAAGGATGGCGGCCGCTATCGCCGCCGGCGTCATTCCTGCTTCATCGACGATGGCCGGGCGCTCACGCAAACGCCGCACCGGGCGCATTGGCAGCCAGTCGAATACAACGCGCTACACGGCGGTATGCACCGCCTGTTTGAACCGATCGAGCCGGCAGTCGCGGGGCGGCCGGCCTGGCACCAGTTGCTGCGCGCGTTGGGCAAGGTATGCTCGAGCGTGAATGGAGCGCGGCCGTGGTACGTAGAGGCGCACCAGTTCCGCATCGACACGGCGGACGGCATCGGGCGGCCCACGCCGGAAGGCGCGCACCGGGATGGGGTCGACTTTGTCGCCGTGATTCTCATCGAGCGGTCGAACATCAAGGGGGGCGAGACGCGCGTGTTCGAGGCGAACGGCCCAGGGGGCAAGCGCTTTACGATGCACGAGCCCTGGACCACGCTGCTGCTCGACGACGCGGCGGTGATTCATGAGTCAACGCCGATCATGCCGACAGGGTCATACGGCCACCGCGACACGCTGGTGCTGACCTGGCGCGCCGGCGCGTTTCAGGGCGAGGACGTCCGACCGGATTGAACCGAGGCGGCTGATCGCGGCATGGATTTCCCCACGCGTGGGAATGACGCAAAGAAAAAAACGCCCGCCGGCCTTGCGGCGAGCGGGCGGCAATCCAGATTTCGGAGAAAACTGGAGGAGACAGTATCAATATAGACCCAATTATTGTGCACTGCAATACCGTAAAAATACGGTAAGCTCAAGCGCCCACTGAGAGAGGGGTGGAATAGGGTGTATTTGCGCATCGGTGTGTCAGCCCGGGGCGTATATTGCGGCACTGCGGAAAAGCTTGCCGCTAGCTCAAGAATCCAGGCATGTGTCTGCCGTACTTGGCCCTTTGCTCGCATCTGCAAGAGTGGAGTGCGCCCATGCTGGGCGCACCGAGAAACACCGGCTAGATTGCCGGTGCTCAGTATGGACTATCAGGTGCAGACCGCTAGGGGCGGCGGCCCAGCATCTTAGCCAAGATGAAACCCACACCCAGTGCGATCGCCACGGCGGTGCCGGGCTTGTTGCGGACGTACTCACGGCCAGATTCGGCCATCTGGCGATAAGTTTCGTTCAACTGCTGGGAGCGTTCACTCATGGTTTGAGAGGCGCCACCAATCATGCCACTCATTTTGTCGACGCTTGTGTGAGCCCTGCTGGCGAGGCGGTCAACCATTGGCCTGGCTGCTTCCACAGCCTTGTCGATAGTCTTGTGCACGTCCGACGCCTTTATGCCCTTGCTAAAGTCTTTCGACACGGAATCGCCACTGCTGGAGCCAATATTCCCCATGCCCGAGCCGCTACCCATGCCGCCCATGCTGCCGGCGGCGCTGCCCCTTGCTTCGCTGCGGCCCGAATCCAGCTCCCGGCCCAAGCTCGAGCCCTCACGGCCGACGTCGCGTGCGCTTTCCTCGTTCGGCGTTTGATTATCCATGATGTATCCCTCGTAAAAATGTAGACCAACGCGGAGTAGACCGATACTCGACCAGCTACATTTTTCCTCGATTTCGCTCGAAACAAAACGGGCGCACGAGAAAGACCTGCGCTACATCAATGGCTTCTTTGGGTTATACCTTGGGTCAAGTTTGTCAGTGTCGAGACCCGAAGCCAGCTCAAAGGTTCCACAGATAGTCGTAAATCATTCGATCACAACGGCTTGGCGCCCGAGATTTGCCATCCGGGAGATCCGGCGGTTCACCCCGCCATTTCGTCATTGCGATCGCTTTTGGCATGAACGACCAGTATGTTGGCCGAACATCTACCGGCAATGCACGTGCCTGCGTAAAGCCTGGTGCGAAAGCGAAAAAGCCCAGCGCTAAAGCTGGGCTTTTTCATGACCTGGTGCCGCTGACCGGAATCGAACTGGTGACCTTCGCATTACGAATGCGCTGCTCTACCGACTGAGCTACAGCGGCTCTTCACAAATGCGCCGGAGACAGCGCCCCGGCGAAGACCCGTATTCTAGCAAATAACCGCGCAATCTTGCTAGTCCGAATCGCAGTCATGCTGGGTTATTTACAGAAAAATCCAGTTATTGCAGATGGTAGCTCGTCACCAGCTCCACTTCGCTCTTTGAACCGAGGAACACCGGCACGCGCTGGTGCAGCTTGTCCGGGACGATTTCAAGGATGCGCCTGGCGCCGTCGGTGGCTGCGCCGCCGGCCTGCTCGACGATCATGGCCATCGGATTGGCTTCGTACATCAGGCGCAGCTTGCCCGGCGAAGAGGGATCGCGCATGTCGGCCGGATACATGAAGATGCCGCCACGGTTCAGGATGCGGTGCACGTCGGCCACCATCGAGGCGATCCAGCGCATGTTGAAGTCCTTGCCGCGCGGCCCGGTGGCGCCGGCCAGCAATTCATCGACGTAGCGCTGCACCGGCCGGTGCCAATGGCGCTTGTTGGACATGTTGATCGCGAATTCCTTGGTCTGTTCCGGGATACGCATGTTGCACTCGGTAAGCACCCACGAACCCAATTCGCGGTCCAGCGTAAAGCAATGCACGCCGTTGCCAATGGTGAGCACGAGCATCGTCTGCGGGCCGTAGACCGCGTACCCGGCCGCCACCTGCTGCGCGCCCGGCTGCAGGAAGGCTGCCTCGGTCGGCTCCCCCATGCCTTCCGGCGCCTTCAGCACCGAGAAGATGGTGCCGATCGATACGTTCACGTCGATGTTCGACGAACCATCGAGCGGATCGAACAGCAGCATGTACTCGCCCTTCGGGTAGCGGTTCGGGATCGGGTGGATGCTCTCCATTTCCTCCGAAGCCATCGCCGCCAGGTGGCCGCCCCATTCGTTCGCCTCAAGCAAGATCTCGTTAGAAATCACGTCCAGCTTCTTCTGCACCTCGCCCTGGATGTTCTCGGTCTGTGCGCTGCCGAGGACGTCACCGAGCGCTCCCTTGCTCACCGAATGGCCGATGTGCTTGCAGGCGCGGGCCACCACTTCGATCAAGAGCCGCAACTCGGCCGTGATCGCATTGTTAAGACGCTGTTCCTCAACCAGATGTTGGGTAAGACTGACGCGTTTCATGCATTTCCTTTGCCTTGTATAAATACCTAGTTTGCCAGCGCCTTGCTGACCACTTCGCGGACGTCGTTCGACAGCTTCTTCAGGCCGGACACCTGCTGCAATGCCTTTTTCATGTACGTCTGCAGCGCCGGTGCGTAACGGCGCCAGCGGTCCATGGCGCGCGACAGGCGGCTCGCCACCTGCGGGTTGAGCGCGTCGAGCGCAATCACCTGCTCGGCCCAGAACGCATAGCCGCTGCCGTCGGGCGCGTGGAACTGCACCGGGTTGGCGACGCAGAAGGTGGAGATCAGGCTGCGCACGCGGTTCGGGTTGCGCAGATTGAAGGCCGGATGCCGCATCAGTGCGCGCACGGCGGCCACGTCGGTGGACGCGGCCGATGCCTGCATTGCGAACCATTTGTCGACCACCAGTGCCTCATCCTCGAACTCCTCGTAGAAACGCTGTAACGCGTCCCGCGCAGTCGGGGCGCGGGCTTGGATTAACGCCCCGAGCGCGGCGACGCGGTCGGTCATGTTGTTGGCCTGATCGAACTGCCGTTGCACCAAGGCGACGGTTTCGCTGTCCGGCGCCGCCGCCAGGTAGGACAGCGCCAGGTTCTTCAAGGCGCGCCGGCCTGCCGAGACCGCGTCCGGGCTGTATGCGCCCGCGGTCTGGTTCACATCGTACTGTTCCATCAATTCGGTCCGCAGACGTGTGCCGATATTGGCGCGCATGAACTGGCGCGCCGTGTGGATCGCAAGCGGATTGACCGCTTCGAGCTGCTCGGCAATCATGGTTTCCGACGGTAACAGCAGGGCCTGCTCGCGGAAGGCCGGGTCGAGCGTGTCGTCCATCAGCATCTTGCGCATCACCTCGACGAAAGTGTCGTCCAGATATAACTTGCCGCCGGTGCCCACTTCCCCGGTCAGCTTGAGCAGGCGTCCCATCGCCAGGCGCTGGCCGGCTTCCCAGCGGTTGACCGGGTCGCTGTCATGGCTGAACAAGTGCAGCAGGTCGGCGTCGCGGTAGTCGTATTGCAGCACGACGGGCGCCGAGAAGTTGCGCAGAATCGAAGGCGTGGGATGCTCGGCCACGCCGGAAAATGCGAAGGTCTGCTCGGCTTCGGTCAGCTCCAGCACGACGGTCGTGCCCATGTCCTTGCCGTCGAGCCTGAGCGGCAGGTCGCGGCCGTCCGCACCGAGCAGACCCACGGCCACCGGAATGTGGAACGGCAACTTGCGCGGCTGGCCCGGCGTGGCCGGGCAAGATTGGCGCAGCTTGAGCTGGTAGGTCTGCGCCTGTTCATCGTAGCGCGTTTCGGCCTGCACTACCGGCGTGCCGGCCTGGCTGTACCAGCGTTCGAACTGCGTCAGGTCGCAAGCGTTGGCATCGGCCATCGCGCGCCGGAAGTCGTCGCACTCGACCGCCTGGCCGTCGTGGCGTTCAAAGTACAGGTCCATGCCCTTGCGGAAACCTTCGCGCCCGAGCAGGGTCTGGTACATGCGCACCACTTCGGCCCCCTTTTCGTACACGGTCACGGTATAGAAATTATTGATCTCCACGAAAGAATCCGGGCGCACCGGGTGCGCCATCGGGCCTGCATCCTCGGGAAACTGCGTCTGGCGCAAGGTGCGCACCTGGTCGATGCGCGACACGGCGCGTCCGCTCTCGGTGCCGATCATGTCGGCTGAGAATTCCTGATCGCGGAACACGGTCAAACCTTCTTTCAGCGACAGCTGGAACCAGTCGCGGCAGGTGACGCGGTTGCCGGTCCAGTTGTGGAAGTATTCGTGGCCGACCACCGATTCGATGCCCTGGAAATCGATGTCTGTCGCCACCCGCGGATTGGCCAGCACGAACTTGGTATTGAAAAGGTTCAAGCCCTTGTTTTCCATCGCGCCCAGATTGAAGTCGCCGACGGCGACGATCATGAAGCGGTCGAGGTCAAGCTCAAGCCCATAGCGCTCCTCGTCCCAGCGGATGCTGTTCTTGAGCGAGAGCATGGCGTGATCGGTCTTGTCGAGGTTGCCGTCCTCGACCCAGACTTGCAGCAGGGCTTCGCGGCCATCCTTCAGACGGAACTTTTCTTCCTGGCAGACCAGGCGCGCGGCCACCAGCGCGAATAGATAGGAAGGTTTCTTGAACGGGTCTTCCCACTTAGCGTAGTGGCGGCCGTCGCCAAGATCGCCCTCGTCGATCAGGTTGCCGTTCGATAGCAGAACCGGAAATTTTTCCTTGTCGGCGCGCAGCATCACCGTGTATTTGGCCATCACGTCCGGGCGGTCCGGGAAATACGTCATGCGGCGGAATCCTTCCGCTTCGCATTGCGTGAAGAGATTGTCGTTGGAGACGTACAACCCGCTCAAGGCCGTATTCTTCTCGGGGGCGCACAGCGTTTCGATTTCGAGCGTGGCTTCCTCGGGCGCGTTCGGAATGCGCAGCAGGCTACCCTCGATGCGATAGTCGCGCTTGCCGAGCGTCCTGCCGTTCATGCGCAGCGCCACCAGTTCGATCTCCTCGCCATGCAGCGTGATTTCGTTCTGGGAGCCACCGCTCTGGGCGCCACCGTTCTGGGCGGCGGCGGGATTGCGCCGCATCGTCAGCCGGTTGGCGACAATGGTGCATGCCGGGTCGAGGTCGAAACCGAGTTCCACGGTATCGACGAGGTAGCTCGGCGGGGTGTAGTCCTTGCGGTAAATGGTCTGGGGCGTATCGGTGCGCATAGAGAATTTTTGCTGATGCAATGGGTGAAGCGCTTATTTTACCCACAAGCTTTTTCTAGGTTTCGTTCAATTCCGTGTATCAGAATGTATTCGCGTTAACTGGGTGTAAATTTTTCTGCGAAAATATTGAACAACACCTCGCCTGGGTGGATAAGAATGCATGAAATATTAGGAGATTGCCATGAAACGTCTGTTATTGATCACCTTCGGGGCCGCGCTTGCTCTCCTGCTTGGCGGGTGCGGCACGACGATCCGCAGCGACGTGACGACCTTCCACCAATGGCCTGCCCAGATGGAAGACAAGAGCTACGTGTTCGAGGCGCCGCCTCCCCAGGACGACACGCTCGAATGGCGCAGCTACCAGGAGCTGGTGCGCGCCCAGCTCGCCAAGCTGGGCTTTCACGATGCCGGAGCCGGCAAGCCGGCGCTGGCGGTCACGATGCGCTTTACCACGACCGACGTGCCGGTGCGCGTGCTGCGCCCGGCCATCTCGCCGTTCCCGCTCTACTATCCGGCGCCGCGCCTGGGGATGCGCGGCTACCACCGCCGGCTCTGGGGCGGCTGGCACCACCCGTTCTACGATCCGTTCTGGGACCCGTACCCGGCCTACGAAGTCTCGATCGAGCATATGTACCGGCGCGAGCTGCAGGTGGCGATCAAGTCCGCCGCCGACGGCAAACGTCTGTTCGACGTGACGGTGCATAACGTCAGCGGCGAAATCTCGACCCCGGCCATCATGCCGGCCCTGGTGCAAAGCGCGTTCGAGGGCTTCCCCGGTCCGTCCGGCGGCGCGCGCCGCGTCGAGCTCAAATTGCCCCGCAACTGAACCCGGCGCGGGCGCGGCCAAGGCCCGCGCCTCGCGGTTCACGAGAAGTAGGCTTCCGAGCCGAACGTGATCGCAATAATGAGCAGCACCGCCAGCACCAGCGCCAACAGCAGGCGCCCGAACTTGGGTTCGCCCACGGTTTCCGGCTCGGATGGCATGTCGTTGTCGTCGCTGAACTCTCTCATGGCAGCAGAATCGTGGAACCGGTGGTCTTGCGCGACTCGAGCGCAATGTGCGCCTGCGCCGCATCGGCCAGCCGGTATGTCTGGTTGACGTCGACGTTGACCTTGCCGCTCGCAACAATCTGGAACAGGTCGGCCGCCATCGCCTCGAGCTGGGACCGCGTGGCCATATAGGCAGCCAGCGTGGGGCGCGTAATGTAGAGCGAACCGCGCGTAGCGAGCTCGCGCAGCGAGAACGGCGGCACCGCCCCCGACGCATTGCCGAAGCTGACCATCAAGCCGCGCGGGCGCAGACAGTAGAGCGATTGGATGAAGGTGTCCTTGCCGACCGAGTCGTACACGACCGGCACCTTTTCGCCGTTGGTAATGTCCATCACGCGCTGCACAAGATCCTCGGCATGGTAATTGATGACGTGCGCGGCGCCGTGCGCCCTGGCCAGCTCCGCTTTTTCATTCGACCCCGCCGTGCCGATCAGGTTCACGCCCAGCGCGCGCGCCCATTGGCAGGCGATCAGGCCGACCCCGCCGGCGGCGGCGTGGAACAGGATCGTCTGGCCCGGCTGAACCTGGTAGGTCTGCTTGAGCAGATACTGCACCGTCAGCCCCCGCAGCAGCATCGCTGCCGCCGCCTCGAAACCGATCTCGTCGGGCAGGCGCACCAGGATATCTGCCGGCATGTTGCGCGCCTCGCAGTACGCACCGTTCGGCCCGCCCGCGTAGGCGACCCGGTCGCCCACCTTTACATGCGTCACGCCCTCGCCCACCGCCTCGACCACGCCGGCGCCTTCCTGGCCGAGCCCGGCCGGCGCGGGCTGCGGGTACAGGCCGGTGCGGAAGTACACGTCGATGAAGTTGACGCCGATGGCATGATGGCGCACCCGCGCCTGGCCCGGCCCCGGTTCGCCCAGCTCCACGTCCACGTATTCCATGACCTCGGGGCCGCCGGTGCGGGACATGCGTATTGCCTTGGCCTTCATTTTTCGGAACCCTCCTTCTATTATTCTTTTGCCGGCGCGAGCATCAGCTGCGACAGCACCAGGCGCGCGGTCGAGATGTTGGTGGCGCAGGCCACGTTGTGCACGTCGCATGCGCGCACCAGCGCGTTGATGTCGGGCTCGTGCGGCTGCGGCGTCATCGGGTCACGCAGGAAGATCACGCAATCGATTTCGCCGTTGACCAGCTGGGCGCCGATCTGCAGGTCGCCGCCGAACGGCCCCGAATGCTTGCGCTCGACCGCCAGGCCCAGCTCGTTGGCCAGGCGAGCGCCGGTGGTGCCGGTGGCCGACAGCGCGCAGCCCCGAAGGAAGCCGGCGTACTCGGCCGCCAAGGCGATCATGTCGTCCTTCTTCTTGTCGTGCGCGATGAGCGCGATGCGTGGTTTGGCGGGTTTCGTCATTTTTTTAGCGACAGCAGGTAGATCCCTGCGAGCACGAGCCCGGTACCGGCCAGTTGTATCGCCGTGATCGGCTCGCCGAGAATCAGCGCGCCGAGGAAAAGCGTGGACACCGGGCCGATCATGCCGGCTTGCGAGGCGGTCGCCGCGCCGATGCGCTGCACCGCGACCATGGTCATGAAAACAGGAAGAATAGTACAGAATACACCGTTCACGAGCGAGAGCCAGTACACCGGCATCGGCTGCACCAGCAGGCCGGCCGGACGCAACGCGAAAAACTGGATCAGGCAGGCCACGCTCGAGACGCACATCGCGTACGCCACCAAGCGCCGCGAACCGATGCGCCGCACCATCCCCTCCGAGCCCAGCAGGTAAATCGCGTAGGACAGCGCTGACGCGAGAACGAGCAGCGATCCGACCACGACACTGCCGGCGCCGCCAGCCAGATCGTGCACGAATACCAGTACGATGCCACAGTACGACAGCGCCAGCGCGATCAGCTCAGCCGTGCCGATGCGGCGCTTGAACGCGGCCGCGCCAATCAATAACACGAAGGTCGGCGTGAGGAACAGGATCAGGCGTTCGAGTCCGACCGAAATATGCTGCAGCCCGAGGAAATCGAGGAAGCTCGACAGGTAGTAACCGATCAGGCCGAGTCCCGCAATCCGCCAGCGGTCGGCCACGGCCAGCGGCGCTCCGGCGCGCATCTCCCGCAACGCGACGGCGGCGAACACCGGCAGAGAGAACAGCATCCTGAACGCGATCAAAGTGATCGCGTCGATGTGGTAGCGGTACAGCAGTTTGGCGACGACAGCCTTGGCAGAAAACAGGACCGCCCCGCCGATGGCCATCGACAGGCCGGCAAGCAGGACAGGCCGTGGTAAAGGAGGGACGGATGTGGCGGCGGCGCTTTGGCTCATCAGGCGATTGTAAGCCGTATCGGAAAATCCGGCAGGCGGGACCGTCGAACGCGAGCCGAACCGCGCGGTCCAATATCCGCACTATCAACCTCAAGGAGAAAATATGAAGACCTGGACGATGAAGCGGCAGTACCTCGGCAAGCTGCACTGTACCGATTCCTGTTCTCCTGATCCAAAGCGCGGCGCGCGGCTTCCAAGCGGCACGGCGGCGCGTAGCGCAGGGCTGGCGCCATGAGCGCCGCGACCGGCGCGGCCCGCCGCCCTGGCGCGGAAAAGCCCGTCCTTATCGCCTTGCTGTCCGTGCTGGCGGCCGTGTGCTGGGCCTACCTGCTGTTTCGCGCGATCCGCGTGGCGCCCGCCGAAACGCCGGCGCTGGCCGGGATGGGCATGCTCGGCCCGGCCCCGCCGGCGCCATACCGCCTCGACCAGCTGGCGCTGGTATTGGCGCTATGGGTAGTGGTATGCTCGGCGATGATGCTGCCGGGCGCCGCGCCGGCGGTGCTGCTGTTCGCGAGCGTGAGCCGGCTGTATCACGCGGTGCGCCGCCCCTACCTGGCGACCGCGCTGTTCGTGCTGGGCTACCTCGTGCTGTGGACCGGTTTCGCCGCATTGGCCACGCTGCTCCAGTGGGCGCTGCACGACGCCGGCGTGCTCGACGCGGCCATGGCGGTGCCGAACGCGACATTCGCCGGCCTGGCGCTGGTGGCGGCCGGGGTCTACCAATGGACGCCGGCCAAGCACGACTGCCTGCAGCGCTGCCGCGCGCCGCTGCCCGACATCCTGACCGGCTGGCGGCCGGGCCCGTGGGGCGCGTTCCGGATGGGGATCGCGTATGGCCTTGTCTGTATCGGCTGCTGCTGGCTGCTGCTGCTGCTGCTGTTTGCGGCCGGGATCGCGAGCCTGGCGGCGATCGTCGGCCTGGCGACGCTGGTGCTGGCCGAAAAACTGCTGCCCGGCGGTCCGTGGCTGGCCTGCCTGACCGGTCTCGCGCTCGTCGCGTGGGGCACGCTGATGCTGTTTCCATGAGTGGGATTCGGGGCGTTTTTACGAGAGAGGCCTATGCTAGAATGTCGGCCACTCTCGCATACCGTCTAAGGAAGTCTCGACATGGCTGGACACAGCAAATGGGCCAACATCAAGCATAAGAAAGCTGCCACCGACGCCAAGCGCGGCAAAATCTGGACCCGCCTGATCAAGGAAATCACGGTTGCCGCGCGCCTCGGCGGCGGCGACATGGGAGCCAACCCGCGCCTGCGCCTGGCGTCGACAAGGCGGCGGACGCGAATATGCCGAAGGATAACGTCACGCGCGCGATCCAGCGCGGGGCCGGCGGCCTGGAAGGCGTGAACTACGAAGAGGTGCGCTACGAAGGCTACGGCATCGGCGGCGCGGCGATCATCGTCGACTGCATGACCGACAACCGCGTGCGCACCGTCGCCGAAGTGCGGCACGCATTTAGCAAGTATGGCGGTAACATGGGCACCGAGGGATCGGTTTCGTTCATGTTCAAGCACACCGGCCAGTTCCTGTTCGCGCCGGGCGTGGACGAGGACAGGCTGATGGAAGCGGCGCTGGAAGCGGGCGCCGAGGACGTGGTGCAGGACGAGGAAGGCGGCTTCGAAGTGCTGTGCGACCCGCACGGCTTCGCCGGCGTGAAGGAAGCGCTGGAAAAAGCCTGCTTCAAGGCCGAAGTGGCGGAAGTGATCATGAAACCGGCCACCGAAACCGTATTTACGGGTGAAGAAGCGCTGAAGATGCAAAAGCTGCTCGACGCGCTCGAAAACCTGGACGACGTGCAGGAAGTCTATACCAACGCCGTCATCGAAGAGTAAGTAGCGAAAGCATTGTATGAAAATCCTGGTAGTTGGCTCTGGCGGCCGTGAACACGCCCTGGTTTGGAAACTGGCCCAGTCGGAGCGCATCCAGATGGTGTACGTCGCGCCGGGCAACGGCGGCACGGCCCGCGATGCGCGCATGGCCAACGTCGAGATCACCGATCCGGCGCAGCTGGCCGATTTCGTCGTGGCCGAGCACATCGCCCTGACCCTGGTCGGGCCCGAAGCGCCGCTGGCGGCGGGGATCGTCGACCTGTTTCGTTCGCGCGGCCTGAAGATCTTCGGCCCCACGCGCCAGGCGGCCCAGCTGGAAAGCTCAAAAGACTTCGCCAAGGCGTTCATGCAGCGCCACGGCATCCCGACCGCGAAGTATCAGAGCTTCTCCGATGCGCAGGCGGCGCACGCCTACGTGGACGCCAACGGCGCGCCGATCGTCGTCAAGGCCGACGGCCTGGCTGGCGGCAAGGGCGTGGTGGTGGCGATGTCGCTGGACGAAGCGCACCAGGCGGTCGACCGCCTGCTGTCGGATAACCGCTTCGGCGATGCCGGCGCGCGCATCGTGATCGAAGAGTTCCTGACGGGCGAGGAAGCGAGCTTCATCGTCATGTGCGATGGGAAGAACGTGCTGCCGCTGGCGACCAGCCAGGATCACAAGCGCCTGAAGGACAACGACGAAGGGCCGAACACGGGCGGCATGGGCGCCTACTCGCCGGCGCCGATCGTGACCCCGTCGATGCACGCGCGCGTCATGCGCGAGATCATCAACCCGACCGTTCTGGGCATGGCCAAGGACGGCGTTCCATTCACCGGCTTCCTGTATGCCGGCCTGATGATCGACGCGGACGGTAACCCGAAGACGCTGGAATTTAACTGCCGCATGGGCGACCCCGAGACGCAGCCGATCATGGCGCGTCTGAAGAGCGACTTGCTGAGCATGCTCGAACACGCCTGCAACGGCACGCTCGACAAGGTCGAGCTCCAGTGACCGGCGCACGGCGCTGGGTGTCGTGATGGCCGCCGCCGGCTATCCGGACAATCCGCAGACAGGCGACATCATCGACGGCATTCCGCCCGAAACGCCCGAATGCGTGACCTTTCACGCGGGGACGAAACTGGCCGACGGCGCGTTGCAGACCAACGGCGGGCGCGTGCTGTGCGTGGTCGGGCTGGGCGACAACATCAAGCTGGCGCAGAAGCAGGCTTACGAGACGGTGGAAAAGATCCACTTCAACGGCGCGCAGTACCGGCGCGACATCGGCTGGCGCGGCATCAGGTAGCCGCAGGAGACTGGCGCGCCGTTCCTGCGGCGCATGCCAGTGTTGCTTGTATCACAAACCTTCCGGGCGGTGTACAATCTGCCCACTTTTTGATCCCCAGTTCCGTTTCATGTCATCCCCCTCTCCCGCCGCCGTCAAGACCTGGCTGCTCGGCCTCCAGGAACGCATCGTTCAAGCGCTCGAAGAAATCGACGGCAAGCCCTTTCTGCGCGATACCTGGGAGCGCGCCGAAGGCGGAGGCGGCATCTCGCGCCTGATCGAACAAGGCGATGTGCTCGAACGCGGCGGCGTGAATTTCTCGCACGTGACCGGCGCCAGCCTGCCGCCATCGGCCGGGGCCGCGCGCCCCGAGCTGGCCGGCCGCGCCTGGGAAGCGATGGGCGTGTCGCTGGTGCTCCACCCGCGCAACCCCTACGCGCCCACGGTCCACATGAACGTGCGCTTCTTCGAGGCGACCGCCGAGGGCAAGGAACCGGTCTGGTGGTTCGGCGGCGGCATGGACCTGACGCCCTACTACGCCGACGAACAGGACGTGCGCCACTTCCACAAGGTGTGCCGCGATGCGCTCGCGCCCCACGGCAGCACCCTGCATGAACGCTTCAAGAAGTGGTGCGACGAATACTTCTACCTGAAGCACCGCAAGGAGCCGCGCGGCGTGGGCGGGATCTTCTTCGACGACTTCAACGAGACCGGCTTCGATGCAGCCTTCGCGATGGCGCGAAGCGTCGGCGACGCCTTCCTCGCCGCCTACCTGCCGATCCTGAGGGCGCGCAAGGACACGCCTTACGGCGAGCGCGAACGGGACTTCCAGGCTTACCGGCGCGGGCGCTACGTCGAGTTCAACCTGGTGTGGGACCGCGGCACGCTCTTCGGCCTGCAGTCGGGCGGCCGCACCGAAGCGATCCTGATGTCGCTTCCGCCGCTGGTCAAGTGGCGCTACGACTGGCATCCGGAGCCGGGCAGCCCCGAAGAAAAGCTCTACACCGACTTCCTGGTGCACCGCGACTGGCTGGCCCCGTGACCTTCTGTATCGCGCTGCTGGGAGGCAGTTTCGACCCGGTACATCACGGCCACGTCGCGCTGGCCGAACTGTTCGTCCGCATGCTCCATCCCGACCAGCTGCGCATCGTTCCAGCCGGCCGGCCTTGGCAGAAAAGCGGCTTGCAGGCGAGCGACGCCGACCGCGTCGCGATGCTCGAACTGGCCTTCGGCAGCGCCGGGCCGGCGCTGCCGAAGGCCAGGATCGACCCGGT
>Ga0170475_109734357_pt1 | contig 14829 bp, 17 predicted proteins | sample Soicark_Litter_5_FD_111474 | JGI IMG/M metagenome (GOLD analysis project Ga0170475, IMG submission 111474) | Avena fatua rhizosphere microbial communities from Hopland, California, USA. Combined Assembly of 48 SPs | reverse complement strand
GTCAGCGCCGCCACCTTGGCCTCGAGCTGCGCCACGGTCTCCAGCAAGCTGACGACCAGAGACCGCAACTCCGCGGCGGAGAGATCTTCCAGGTTGGGCAGCTCCGGACGGATCGTCATGCCGCCATCGACTCACAATTCGCGGCGAAGCGGAATCCCCCTGAGTCAATTTGCCGCGCCTGTCAGCCCCGCACTGCTGCCACCGGTTTTTGAGAATTCTCAGACTTTCCCTGATCATCTGCCAATCGTCCTTCGCACCGGTCTGAACGTTCATTGAAGCTCGATTCGGCAAGCGTTACACGAGTACGGCTTCACCGTATTCACTCTGCTCCGTACCATAAGCCACAAGGCTTTTACAACTCGGCAGCCGGCGGACACAAAAAATTAATTCTTCGGATTACTCAACGGGTGGCGTCCTCCTCCATTCCGAGAGCTTCAAGCAGAAGTTCAATCTCCGTCTCAATGGCCTCAAGGTTATGATGCAGCCTCTCGGCGGCTTTGGGGTCATAACCACTCGCCATCACCAGTTCACCTGACAAACGCGCGGCGATCGTTTCCAGCTTGTCGAGTCTTTGCTCGTAGGTTCTGCGTGTTATATCACTCATGGTCAGCATGGCTTTGTCCCCACATCGGCCTGATGAGTACTTTACCATCTGACACTTTATCAGCGGTACCGTCAATTCTTCAGGAGTGGGGAATGCTTCTATCGGTTGCCCACCATCACCGCCCTTTTCCACCCGCTTTGGCGATCTTCATCACGCGAAATATATATCGAACAATGGGGATCTTCAGGATAAATTTTGACCTTGCGCGCAAGCAATATCATGCAGGCGACAGGTAATATTTTTGATCCGGATTACTTCTTGCTTGCTTGACAAAAAGGCGAAGGTTGTATACCGGCGCGAAACATTTGATGAAGGAGTTGAGCTGCCTATAGAATTGATCCGGCCCGCGCGGGATCAGTTTCAATCGGCTGGACGTTGCGGGCGGTCGAGGATTTTCCAGACGCCATTGGCCGAGGCTACGACGCGGTCGCCGACCACGAGCATCCCGCGCAGGAAGACCAGCGATTTGGTGGTTCGGATCACTTCCGGGCGGATTTCGATGAAGTCGCCGATCTCGCCGGCGCCGATGAACTGCATGTCGAACTGGATGGTGACGCAGACTTTGGTCTGTGCCGCCTCCCACGCGGCGATGCCGAGGGCGCGGTCGCCGAATGTCATCAGCATGCCGCCCTGGACGATGTTGATCAGGTTGGCGTGCTTGGGTTCCGCCCGGAAGCCGAAGGCCAGGCCATGCTCGTCCTGCTTCCGCCACAGGGGGCCTACCAGATCGAGGAAGCCGGCGTCGGGCAGGCGCTCCCATCCGGCCTTGGCGGGATCGAAGTCGGATACGGTGTTGTGATGCATGGTTCAGCGGTTCCAGAAGGTCGGATGGTTCTGGCACCATTGCCCATCACGCGGGTCCCGGCAATGGCCTAAAGGTCATTTGCCACAGCTTACCGGGGGAACTCCTGGGGGGAGGGAGAGGTTTCATAAAACACGGGAAATGCTCGGGATCGTTCATGCCCACGGTTTTCAGTCCGGCGGCCAATCTGGTCACGAAGATTGTTCTGGGTGGTGCCCTGGCCGGGGTCATCACGCTGGCGGGTGCCGGCTGGGCTTTTCCCAGGATCAGTTACTATACCGATGTCGGATACGCTCAGCCGCAGCCTGTGCCGTTCAGCCATGAGCATCACGTCGGCGAATTGGGGATCGACTGCCGGTACTGCCATACCTCCGCCGAGGTCTCGGCCAATGCCGGGTTTCCGCCGACGCATACCTGCATGAGCTGCCATTCCCAGATCTGGACCAATGCCGAAATGCTGGCACCGGTGCGGCGCAGCCTGATGGAGGGCCAGCCGATCCGCTGGAACCGCGTCAACAAACTGCCGGATTATGTGTTCTTCAATCACAGCATCCATGTTTCCAAAGGTGTCGGATGTGTCACCTGCCACGGCCCGATCGACCGCATGCCGTTGACCTGGAAGGGCGCCAGCCTGCAAATGAGCTGGTGCCTGGATTGCCACCGTGATCCGGCGCCGAACCTCCGCCCGGTTGAGGAGGTCTTCAACCCGAACTGGGAGCGGACGCCGGAGACGCCCTCGGGCGAACAGCTTCTTGCCCAGTACGATATTCATTCCGCTACGCTGTCGGATTGCTCGGTATGCCATCGATGAACGGAAAACGTGGGCGTGAGTTGTGGCGGAGCCTGGATGAGCTTGCCCAGGGTCCGGAAATCGAGGCGATGCTTCAGCGGGAATTCCCCGGATTGCCGTCGCTGGACGATGTCAGGATCGGGCGGCGGCGGTTTCTGGAACTGATGGGAGCGTCGTTCGCTTTGAGCGGGCTTGCCGGTTGTGGGCCGGCGAACGTTCCGGATGAGGCGGTTCCCTATGTCGAGATGCCGCCGGGGCTTGTTCCGGGTGTGCCGCGCACCTTCGCCACCGCAGTCACGCGCGGCGGTTATGCGGATGGTGTTCTGATCACCCATCAGATGGGGCGTCCGATCAAGGTCGAGGGCAATTCCGCGCACCCGGCGAGCCTGGGGGCTACGGACAGCATCGTGCAGGCCAGTATTCTTGATTTGTATGATCCGGACCGATCGCAGACGGTGCTTTCGCGTGGAAACGTCGCTGGCACCAACGCCTTTGTGACCGCGCTGATGGCGCGGGGCGGCGGTGGCGGTTTGCGCATTCTCAGTGGTTCGGTGACATCCCCGACGCTGGCGGCGCAGATCGCGGGGCTGCGGCAGCGGTTTCCGGAACTGCGCTGGCATCGGTGGGAGGCGGATCGGAGCGACCCGGCCGGCGAAGGTGCTGTTCTGGCATTTGGGCGGCGGGTCGATACCGTCCTTCATGTTCAGCGCGCCAACGTGATCCTGGCGATCGAGAGCGACTTTCTGGACGCTGCCCCTGGTCACCTCGTTTACGCCCGCGACTTCGCGAGGCGGCGGCGCGCGGCGGAGGAAGGCGGTGCTGCCGATATGAACCGGCTCTACGCGGTCGAGAGCGTGCCGACCTTGGCGGGTGCCCGCGCGGATCACCGCTTCGTCGCAACGCCTTACGAGATCGAGGCTGCGGTGAGGGCGCTGGCCGCTGAACTGGGTGTTGGGCCGGAGGAGTGGCGGGCGGCGAGGCCGGCGTGGGTGTCGGCCGTCGCCCGTGATCTGGGGCGCAATCGGGGAGCGGCATTGGTCCATGCGGGACCGGCGCAGTCGGCGGCGGTACATGCGCTTGTTCATGCCATCAACGGGGCTTTGGGGGCTCCGGGGAGTACCCTGACCTATATCGACCCGGTCGAAGCGGAGCCTGTGAACCAGGCGGAGTCGCTGTCGGAGCTTGTCCGCGACATGGAGGCCGGCAAGGTCGATACGCTGGTGATTTTGGGGAGCAACCCCGTGTTCAGCGCTCCCGCCGATTTGCGGTTCGCCTCGGCCTTGGGGCGGTGCCGCTGTCGGTGCATCTGGGGACGCATGTCGATGAAACGGCGGCGCTTTGCTCCTGGCACGTGCCTGAAGCGCATGAGTTCGAGCGGTGGAGCGATGCGCGGGCTTATGACGGGACGGTGACGATCCTTCAGCCGCAGTTGCATCCGCTGTGGGACGGCTGGTCCGCGCATGAGTTGCTGGCCGTCCTGGGCGGTGAGCCGCGACCCGATGGTTATGCGATCATCCGCGATGCCTGGAAGCACGAGACCGAAGCTTTCTGGATCGATGCCGTCCGTGAGGGAGTCGTGCGCGACAGCGGGGCTCCGCCGGTCGAGGTTTCGGTGATGGCGGGGCTGGCGGAGCGTCTGCCCCCCGCCCTGCCCGCCAGCGACACGCTGACGGCGCTTTTCCGCCCGGACCCCTGGTTGCGTGACGGGCGCTACGCGAACAATGGCTGGCTTCAGGAATTGCCGAGGCCGCTGACCACGCTGACCTGGGACAACGCCGCTCTGATGGCGCCCGCGACGGCGCGGCGGCTTGGCCTTGCCAGTGGGCAGATGGTCGAGTTGGAGACAGCGGTGGGAAAGGGGCGGGCTCCTGTCTGGGTGATGCAGGGGCATGCGCCGGACTGCGTCACTCTCCCCTTCGGCTTCGGCCGCACGGTGGCGGGGCGGATCGGCAAGGGCGTGGGGTTCGATGCTTACCGGCTGCGTTCAACGGCTGGGCTGTGGCAGATGCCGGGGTTGCAACTGCGGGCGACCGGTGAGCACTACGCCCTCGCCACGACCCAGCACCACCAGATGATCGAGTCCGATGAGGTGGTGCGCGGCGATACGCTTGAGGAGTTCCGGGGAAATCCCCAGTTCGCGCAGAAGCCGGAGCCGGCTGAATCGCTTTATCCGCCGTATGAGTACAAGCGGAACGCTTGGGCGATGGCGATCAACCTGAATTCCTGCATCGGCTGTAATGCCTGCAATACCGCCTGTCAGGCGGAAAACAACATCGCCATCGTCGGCAAGGAGGAAGTGCTGCGGAACCGGCAGATGCATTGGATACGCATCGATACCTGGTACGCGGGAGAGGCTGACGCGCCGGAGGAAACCTTCTTTCAGCCGATGACGTGCATTCATTGCGAGCACGCGCCCTGCGAGGTCGTCTGCCCGGTGGAGGCTACAGTCCACGACACCGACGGGCTTAACGTGATGGTCTATAACCGTTGCGTCGGCACGCGGTTCTGCTCCAACAACTGCCCTTACAAGGTCCGGCGGTTCAATTACTTCAATTATGCGAAAGACGATCCCCGGCTGTCGTTGTCGTGGAACCCCGATGTCTCGGTGCGGGCGCGCGGGGTGATGGAGAAATGCACCTACTGCGTCCAGCGCATCCGCAACGCGAGGATTGAGGCGGACCGGGACCAGCGGCCCATCCGCGATGGTGATATCCGGACCGCCTGCCAGCAGGCCTGCCCGACCGAGGCGATCGTGTTCGGCGATCTGAACGACCCGGACAGCGCCGTCAACCGACGGAAGGCGAGCCCGCTCGACTACGGCGTTCTGACTGAACTCAATACGCGCCCTCGGACTACTTATCAGGCTCGTCTGCGTAATCCCAATCCTGAGATCGGGGAGGCGTAGATGCCGGCGGCCACCCTCACGGAGCATGTCAGCGATATCGTGCTGGAGCGGAAGACGCCGCTGTGGTGGTGGGTTGGTTTCGGGTTTTCGGCATCTCTGCTTCTGGTGTTCGTCGGGGCGCTGGGTTGGCTGTTCTTCCGGGGCGTCGGGGTCTGGGGCATCACCTGGCCGGTCGCCTGGGGTTTCGCGATCGGGAATTATGTCTGGTGGGTCGGCATGGCGAGCGGCGGGACCATTATTTCCGCGCTGTTCTTCCTGACCCGGTCGGACTGGCGCAGCGCCACCAACCGCATCGCGGAGTCCATGACGGTGTTCTGCGTCGCCTGCGCCGGCATCATGCCGATCATTCATCTTGGGCGGTGGTGGTATGCGTACTGGTTGTTTCCCTATCCCAACACCATGGGGACTTGGCCGCAGTTCCGCAGTCCGCTGTACTGGGACTTCGCCGCGATCCTGGTCTATGTGGTAGCAAGTGTTCTGTTCTGGTATGTCGGGCTGATCCCCGACATGGCGACGCTGCGCGACCGGGACACAAACCGCTGGCAGCAGATCTTCTACGGTATTCTGGCGCTGGGCTGGCAGGGATCGTCGCGGCACTGGCGGGAGTACCGGGCGACTTATCCGATCCTGGCGGCGCTGATGGCGCCTCTGGTCTGTTCGGTCCACAGCATTGTCGGGCTGGACTTCGCCGGTGGTCTTACTCCTGGCTGGCATGAGACGCAGTTTCCGCCTTACTTCGTCTTTGGGGCGGTTTTGTCGGGGTTTGCCGTCGTGCTGATGCTGGTGATCCCGATCCGGCGCGCCTACGGGCTTCAACACGTCATTACCGAGCGGCACCTGGATATTCTGGCGCGGCTGATGCTGACCACCAGCCTGCTGATCACGTATGCCTATGGGCTGGAAGTCTTCATGCCGTTCTACCGGGGCGAGGCGCATGAGCTAGCCTCGGTAATGTCGAACCTGAGCGGGACTTATGCGCCCTGGTACTGGGCGAAGATCGTGCTGAACACCGTTATTCCGCAGCTTCTGTGGTTCCGGTGGGTGCGGTTCAGCCGGCCGCTTCTGTTCATCATATCGGCCGGTGTGGTCATCGGCATGTGGATCGAGCGGTACGTCATCGTCGTCTCAAGCCTGCACCGGAACTATGCCCCTTCAAGCTGGTTCGTATTTACGCCGACCTTTTGGGACTGGGCGACGCTGGCCGGTTCCATGGGCCTGTTTCTGACGGGCTTTTTTCTGCTGCTTCGGTTCATTCCGATGGTTTCCATGTTCGAAATGCGTGAACTGGCCGCAAGGCGGAAGCCGGAGCCGGCGGAATGAGCGGAAACCACTCGTCCCATGGTCTTGTCGCGGAGTTCGAGCATTCGGAGCCGATGCTTGATGCTCTGCGCCGGCTGCGGGAGGCGGGGTTTGAGCGGCTGGAAGTCTACAGTCCGTTTGCGGTCGAGGGTATCGATGAAATCCTGGCGAGACGACGTTTCCGGACGCCGCTGGTCGTCTTTACGGCGGGTGTCGTGGGGGCGGTTGGCGGTTTCTTCGTGCAGTATTACGGCAGTGCGATCGACTATCCTCTCAACATCGGCGGCAGGCCCTGAACAGTTGGCCGGCTTTTGGGACCACGGCCGTCGAGATCGCTATCCTTGCCATGGTGCTGGCGGGCATCGTGGCGTTGTTCCGGGCGTGCCGTTTGCCCCGGCTTTATGACAGGATCTTCGATGCTCCGGGAATGGAGCGCGCGTCGCAGGACCGGTTCCTGATCATCGTGGATGGTGGGGATGCGGGCTTCGACCGCGAGCATGTTCATGAATTGCTGGAGCGGCACGGCCCGGTTCGGATCGCTGAGGTGCCCCCATGATCCGCGCCTTGTGCATGCTGGCGCTGCTGCTGCTGGTCAGCGGCTGCGATAACATGGCGAACCAGCCGCGGGACAAGACGTGGCAGCCGGCGAATGCCTTGCCCGACCGGAAGGTCTGGCCGCCGCAGCCGGCCCCGCACACGATCGCGCGGGAGGATGTGGCCCCGGCGGTGCCGGCTTTGACTCCTGCGCTGATCGAGAGGGGACATCAGCGTTTCGATATTTACTGTTCGCCCTGTCACGGGTTTCTCGGGAAAGGTGACGGGATGATCGTTAAGCGGGGTTTCCCGGCTCCGCCCTCGTTCCATATGGACCGGCTGCGCTCGGCCCCGACGCGGCATTTTTATGAAGTCATCACGAATGGCTGGGGGGCCATGTACTCCTATGCCGACCGTGTCGCCGATGGTGATCGCTGGGCGATAGCGGCCTATATCCGGGCGCTTCAGGAGACAGGGAGCGGTGAAGTCGCCTCGCTGCCCGATGGTGTGCGGGAGACGTTGAAGTGAGGGGCGGCGGCGGTGTCGCGGCGGTGGCGGCTTTGGGGGGAGGCGCTGTCTGCGCTGTCGGGCTTGCCATCGATCCAGACGCCGTTCTGCGCGGCTGGCTGGCGGGGTTCGTGTTCTGGATCGGCTTTCCCGTCGGCGCGTTGATGCTGCTGCTGGCCCATGACCTGACCGGCGGACGCTGGGGGGAGGTGGTGCGGGAGCCGCTGAGGGCGTTTGTCGGGACTCTGCCGGTGATGGCGCTGATGGTCATTCCGATCCTGGTGTATCTGCCGGTTCTTTATCCCTGGGCGCGGGCGGAAGAGGCGGCGCATCTCGCCAATGGTTTTTATCTGAACACGTCGTTCTTCATCGCGCGGACGGCGGTCTATTTCGCCGTCTGGATGCTTGTCGCGGTACTGGCGGAACGCCGGGCGCGGGTGGCGGCTCCGGGGTTGATCCTGCTGGCGGTGACCGCGACCTTCGCGGCTTTCGACTGGATGATGTCGATCGAGCCGGATTGGGGATCGAGCATCTATGGGATGTTGATCATCAGCGGCATGCTGCTGGTCACATTGGCGGGGGCGACGCTTGCGGCGGCGGTGGATGATCCGGGCCGGAGAGTGGATCTCGGCAGTTTGCTGATCGCCGCTGTTCTGCTTTGGGCCTATCTCGCCTTCATGCAGTTTCTGATCATCTGGGAAGAGGATATTCCGGCGGAAATCGGCTGGTATCTCAAGCGGCTGGATGGCGGATGGGGATGGCTGGCGCTGGTGATCGCGTTTGCCCAAGGTCTGCTGCCGTTCCTGGCGTTGATCTGGCGTCCGGTCAGGCGCAGCCGCAGGCTGCTGGGCTTGGCGTGCGGCGTGCTGATATTGGGGCATCTGCTGGAGTGCTGGTGGCTGGTGCTGCCCGCGCTGGGGGATGGCGGCTTCACGTGGTTCGCCCCAGCCGCGACGGTTGCCATGGGCGGAGTTTCGCTGGCATGGTCGAGCGTACGGCTCAGGGCGCCGCGAGAGGTGCGCCATGGTTGAAACGCGTTTCGAGCCCAAGGACGCGCCGCTCCGCGTGGTTGGGCTGCTGGCCGGGATCGTCGCCGGGGTGATCGGGCTGGTGATAGCCAGTCTTCTGCTGATCTATCCGCACAGCACCAACGACCAGCCGAAGGCGCCGAAAGCGGCTACGGAGGAACCCCGGCTGCAACCAGACCCGCGCGGCGACATGGACAAGGCGCGGGCTGAAGCCATGCGGGAGCTTCATGGCTATGGCTGGATCGACCGGGACAAGGGGATCGTCCACCTGCCGATCGAAGAGGCGGAACGCCGGGTTGTCGAGCGCGGTATTCCGGATTGGCCGGAGGTTAAGCGATGAGCGGGTTGCGGGGCGTCGCCTTGGCATTGGTTCTGTTCACGTGTCAGCAGGGACAGGCGGCGGCGCAATCGGTCTTGCCGCCGGACAGTTTCGGCGATCTCGCTTTCCAGCAGCATCCCGGTGCGGATCTGCCTCGGGATATCCGGCTTCAGGATGAGCGGGGCCGGATGGTCGAGACCGGGGATCTATTCGGCCAAGGCCGGCCTGTCGTGCTGGTGTTCGACTATTTCCGCTGCAAGACGCTGTGCCGCGTCGTGCTTGGCAACCTTGCCACCGCTTTGGCGCGGGTGCCGTTGAAGGCGGGGGCTGATTACGGCGTGGTGGCGGTCAGCATCGATCCGGGGGACACGGCGGCCGATGCCGCAGCCCTTAAGGCCAGCCATTTCGACCGTAATCCGGCTTTCGCCGAGGCCGCCCGTTTCCTGGTCGGGGAGGAACGGGAAGTGCGCCGACTGGCTGATGTGGCTGGATTTCCTTATCGCTTCGATTCCGCGATCGATCAGTACGCTCACCCGGCGGGGGCTATCCTGGTGTCCTTAGATGGGCGGATTTCCCGCTATATCCTCGGCATCGGCTATGATCCGCTGGACCTACGGCTGGGGCTGGTCGATGCCTCGCGTGGCGTCATTGGCTCGGCGGCGGACCATCTGCTGCTGCTGTGCTACGGCTACGATCCGGCGCAGGGGAAATACACGGCTATGGTCGGCAACCTTGTCCGGGCAAGCGGACTTGCCACGGTCGTGGCGCTGGGTCTGCTGATCTGGTTCGCCTCCCACAGCGCCAGACGGTCCTGAGAGGCGTGATGGGAGAGGGCATCCAGATCCAGCCGGCAACGGCATCGGCCCACGCCAGCGAAATGAACTGGCTGTTCGGGGGGCTGCTCGTCACCAGCGCCATGATCCTGGCGCTGGTCTTCGGCCTGATAATTCTGTTCTGCGTGCGGTACCGGCGCAACAGCCCGGCGGAGCGCGGCAACCGGCTGGGCAAGACGTGGCGTCTGGAAGTGGCGTGGACGTCGGCGACCTTCGTGCTGTTCCTCGGGCTTTATTTCTGGGGTGCCGATCTTTATGTCCGCCTGCATCAGCCGCCAGCCGATGCGAGCGAAATCCAGGTCGTCGCCAAGCAATGGATGTGGAAGACCGAGCACCCTGGCGGGCAGCGGGAGATCGACAGCCTGCACATTCCGGTCGATCGGCCGGTCCGGCTGGTGATGACGTCGCAGGACGTGATCCACAGCTTCGCCATTCCGGCCTTCAGGATCAGGCAGGACGTGCTGCCCGGCCGGTACGAGACCATCTGGTTCACCCCGACGAAGGTCGGCGAGTACAGGCTGTTCTGTGCGGAGTTCTGCGGGACGGAGCATGCGCATATGACCGGTACGATCACCGTGATGGAGCCGGGAGACTTCCAGTGCTGGCTGGACGATCAGGGAGCCGCTGAGACGATCGTCCGACAGGGCGAAGGACTGTTCCGGCAGTTCGGGTGCAGCGGCTGTCATGGCAACGCCAGCACGGTCCATGCGCCGAAGCTGGAAGGCTTGTTCGGCAGGCCGGTGCCGCTGGCGGACGGTTCGATAGTGAGTGCGGACGAACGCTACATCCGGGATTCGATCCTGATGCCCCGGAACCAGATCGCAGCCGGCTATCCCGCCATCATGCCCTCGTTCGCCGGGCAGATCGGGGAGGAGGATCTCATGAAGCTGATCGCCTATATCAAGTCCTTGGGCGATAAGACCGCTAGCTTTGCGGAAAGACCTGCGTCATGACGGCGGCGACCTTCACCGACAAGCCGGCCGTGTCCGTGCCGAGCTACCTGATGGAGGAAGGCTCGACGCTGCGCTCCTGGCTGCTGACGCATGATCATAAGCGCATCGCGATCCTCTACACGATCTCCATCACCTTGTTCTTCTTCGTCGGCGGGGCGGCGGCCACGCTGATCCGGCTCAACCTTGTGACGCCGCAGGGGATCTTTGAGCCGGGGACGTATAACCGACTGTTTTCGATCCACGGCATCGTGATGGTGTGGTTCTTCCTGATCCCGTCCATCCCCAATACTTTGGGCAATTTTCTGCTGCCGCTGATGATCGGGGCGAAGGATCTGGCGTTTCCACGGATCAATCTGTTCAGTTGGTATCTGTTCGTCGCCGCCGGGCTGCTGGCGCTGTTCGCGGTCATCGCGGGCGGGGTGGATACGGGGTGGACGTTCTATACGCCGTTCTCGACGATGTATTCCAACAGCTACGTCATTCTGGCGATCAGTGCCGTCTTCGTGTCAGGGTTTTCGTCGATCCTGACGGGGCTGAACTTCATCGTCACGGTCCACAAGATGCGGGCACCGGGCATGACGTGGTACCGGTTGCCGATCTTCGTCTGGTCGAACTATTCGACCGCGATCATCATGGTGCTGGCGACGCCGATATTGGCGATCACGCTGGCGCTGCTGGCGGCGGAGCGGCTTCTCCGGGTCGGGATCTTTGATCCGGCGCTGGGGGGAGACCCGCTGCTGTTCCAGCATCTGTTCTGGTTCTACTCGCACCCTGCGGTCTACATCATGATCCTGCCGGGCTTCGGCGTGATCAGCGAGGTGATCCCCTGCTTCTCGCGGAAGCCGATCTTCGGCTACAAGTTCGTGGCCTGGGCCAGCGTGTCGTTCACGGCGGTCAGCTTTCTGGTCTGGGCGCACCACATGTTCGTGTCGGGCATGTCGCTTTATGCCGGGCTGGTGTTCTCGCTGCTCAGCTACGTCATCGCCGTGCCTTCGGCGATCAAGGTGTTCAACTGGACCGCCACGCTGCACAAGGGCTGGATCAGCTTTAATGCGCCCATGCTCTACGCGCTGGGGTTCATCGGGCTGTTCACGACGGGGGGATTGTCCGGGTTGTTCACCGCCAATCTCGCAGCGGATGTGCATGTCACCGATACGTATTTCGTGGTGGCGCATTTCCACTACATCATGGTCGGGGGGATGGTGAGCGCCTATTTCGCGGGGCTGCATTTCTGGTGGCCGAAGATAACGGGGCGGCTTTACCATGAATGGTGGGCGCGGGTCGCGGCGCTGCTGATCTTCTTCGGGTTCAACCTGACCTTTTTCCCGCAGTTCATTCTGGGGTATCTGGGGATGGAGCGGCGCTACTATGCCTATCCGCCGGAATTCCAGTTCTGGAACGTGCTGTCGTCGGCGGGTGCCTCGATACTGGCGCTGGGGTATGTGCTGCCGCTGTTCTACTTGAGCTGGTCTCTCGTCAAGGGACAGCGGGCCGGGGCCAACCCGTGGGCGGCGACGGGGCTGGAGTGGCGGACATCGTCACCGCCGCCCAAGCATAATTTCGATGTGACGCCGGTCGTGACACGGCCGCCGTACCAGTACCGGCCGGAACCGGAGCCGCAGGATGCATGAGGTAGCGCCGGAGGAGCAGTTCGCGTCGATGGAGCAGCAGGCCGACGTCGCGGCGTTCGGCATGTGGGTCTTTCTGGCGACCGAGGTGCTGTTCTTCGGTGGGATGCTGCTGGCCTATGCGGTCTATCGCGGCAGCTTCCCGGAAGGCTTCGCGGAGGCCGGGCGGCATACCAAGATCGTAATCGGGACGGTCAATACCGTGATCCTGCTGACCAGCAGTTTCACGATAGCGTGGGCTGTTCATCTGGCGGAAAAGGGTTGGGGCCGGGGTGTTGCGGTTCTGCTGGGGGTGACGGCTCTGTTCGGTCTGGTGTTTCTGGGGCTGAAGGGGGTGGAGTATTATCAGGAATGGGATGAGCATCTGGTGCCGGGCCTGAACTTCCAGATGGAAGGGCCGCATGGGCAGGCGGTGCAGCTATTCTATTTCCTGTATTTCATGCTGACGGGTGTTCATGGGCTGCACGTCACGATTGGGATCGTGCTTGTCGCTGTCATGGCGGTGCGTGCCTGGAAGGGTGCGTTCACGAAGGACTATTATACGCCGATCGAGTTGACCGGGCTTTACTGGCACTTTGTCGATCTGGTCTGGATCTTCCTGTATCCGCTGATTTATCTGGTCGGCCGGAGTGGATGACATGAGGGAGTATCTGCCGCCCCGATCCCTTGTCCTGACCTGGATCGCCCTGCTCGGCCTGCTGACGGCGACGCTGACGCTCGCCTATGTGCCGATGGGAATTTACAACCTTATCGCCGGATTGAGCATCTCCACGATCAAGGCGGCGCTGGTGGTGGTGCTGTTCATGAAGCTGCTGGACACATCGCCGATTGTCCGGGTCGCCGCGGCAGCCGGGCTGTTCTGGCTGGCTTTTCTCTTTTCTCTGGCGGCGACGGATTACATGACGCGGGTGGACAGCCATATCCCGATAGTGGAGCGGGAGCGCTGACATGGTGTCGGACAGCGAACAACGCCTGATCGAAGCCGTCGAGCGGGCCAGGAAGGGTCTGCATGACGCGCGAGCCAAAGCCGAGGAGGATGGGCAGCATATCGATCTGCTGCGGCGTATCCGAACTTTCCACCAGCGGGTTCTTTTCCCCATCGTTCAGCATAAGCATCACGTCGTGAGGCATGTCGGCACGGTATGGCTTGAGGAGGATATCGATCCACCCCACCAGTTGCCGCGCGCCATCGTGCATTTCGACAGCATCAGCACCGCGTCGGGAGCGCCGCATGGCTACATGACCTTCCACGTGGCGGAGAACGGGACGACGTTTGTTACCAGAAACTATGAGAGCCCGATCAAGACCACTGACGTGACCTTTGGGAAGCTTGAAGAGCTGACGCCGGAAACCGTCGGGCGGTCGATCGACGAGTTCCTGACGAAAGCTCTGGAGAGTTGATACGGGGTCCGGAAAGTTTCTGGCTTGTATGCTTGTCGCTGTCGGGCCTCTTGAGCCCGACAATTCCGCTGGATGGAAGTTATAATATCGCGTTACGCGCGGATCTGCTCCAGCCCTTTCCAGTCGAACTCGATCCCGTGTCCTGGCCGTTCCGGCGCTATGGCGACGCCGTCTTCGATGCGGAGAGGTTCCGCTATGTAGCGTTCAAGGCCGAAGCCGTGGGCTTCCAGGTAGGAGCGGTTTGGGCAGGCGGCGAGGAGGTGGACCGTTACGTCGTGGGCTCCGTGGCTGGTCACGGGCAGGTTGAAGGCTTCGGCGAGGTGGGCGATTTTCATGAACGGGGTGACGCCGCCGCAGTTGGTGACGTCGGGTTCGGGGTATGTGACGGCGTTGCCGGCGATAAAGAGCTTGAACTCCCAGAGGGTCCGCAGGTTCTCGCCCGCCGCGATGGGCAATCCTCCTTCGCGGACGATGCGGGCGTGGCCTGTGGGGTCGTCGGGGATGGTGGGTTCCTCCAGCCATGTCAGGTCGAAGGGCTGGAGGGCGCGGGCAGCGCGGATTGCTTCGTCCACGCCCCATTTCATGTTGGCGTCTACCATCAGCGGGAAGGCTTGGCCGAGGTGCAGGCGCATGGCGGCGACGCGCTCGACATCCTCGAACAGGTTCTTGCGGCCGACCTTCATCTTGATCGCGCGGAAACCCTTGGCGAGGTTGTCGTCGGTCTGGCGCAGCAGGGCGTCCAGGGGCAGGTCGAGGTCGATGCCTCCGGCGTAGCAGGGCACGCGGGGGTCGTAGCCGCCGAGCAGGCGCCAGAGGGGGAGTTGGGCGCGGCGTGCTTTCAGGTCCCAGAGGGCCATGTCGAAGGCGGACAGGGCCAGCACAGTGGGACCGCCGCGTCCGCCGTAGTGGAGCGCCCACCATGCCTTCTGCCACAGACGTTCGATGGTGTCGGCGTCCTCGCCCGCCATCAGTTCGGTGATCTCGCGCGTCAGCACGGAGTCGATGGCGCCGCCGTTGCGGCCTACGGTGAAGGTGTAGCCGGTGCCTTCCGCGCCGTCGGCGTCGCGCAGGCGGACGGTGTTGAGTTCGAACGCCTTCATTTCGCCGTGGGTGCTGTCGGTCAGCACGACCGGCAGCGGGATGCGGTAAAATCCGGGTTCGATGGAGGTTAGTTTCGCCATGGTGTTTTCCGGTTCATCGGAATTTTGGTGAGTTGGACTGGGACG
>Ga0170475_118901549_pt1 | contig 14830 bp, 9 predicted proteins | sample Soicark_Litter_5_FD_111474 | JGI IMG/M metagenome (GOLD analysis project Ga0170475, IMG submission 111474) | Avena fatua rhizosphere microbial communities from Hopland, California, USA. Combined Assembly of 48 SPs | reverse complement strand
CTCATTCTTAACTGGGATAACGATTGAAACTAGAGGTAAATTATCTTTAGGAATTTTTTTATTGTATATGGTGAGCGTAGTTTAAGTGGTAGAATCTCAGATTTGGGATCTGGTGGTGTAGGTTCGAGTCCTGCCGCTCTGAGTCATTTTTTTTGTAATTCCTTGTAGCTTAAACTGGTAGAGTAATGGGCTGCGGACCCGGAGGTTGAAGGTTCGAGTCCTTCCAAGGTCAACTTATATTTTATTTATTTCTTTCGTCTAGTGGTAGGACAACACCCTTTCAAGGTGGAAACGCGGGTTCAATTCCCGCAAGAAGCGTTTTTTTTAGTTTTTATATTACTAAATGGGTGCTTTAACTTCCAAACCATATGCATTTACGGCACGTTCTTGGGAATTACGATCTATAGATTCCATTGATACACTAGATACTGAAGGTGCGAATATAAAAATTAATGTTCGTGGTAATAGCATTATGCGTGTTCTTCCCCGTATTAATTATGACATAAATATGGAATGGATTAGTGACAGAACACGCTTTTCTTACGATGGCAATAGTCGACAAAGGCTAATAGCCCCATTATTAAATTTTCAGGCTTGTGGCAATTTATTAGGTATTAACCTAAAAGACATTAATTGGTCTGAAGCTTTAGAGATTTATAAACAATTTTTTTCAAACCAATGGTAAAACATTTACTTCTTTAGTTGGCTCAATATTGGATTTTAAGGCTATTGTCACTCTATTTAAATTTAATTCAAATCTAGGACAATCACATAAATTTTTTTTATCGGACTCATTTAAGCATACTAGTATTGATTTAGTTAATTATTTTAGCTTTAATCTGCCATTTAAGCTATTTTCTTCAATCTTAGAGGTGTGCGTTTTCGTTGGCTTTAATCCACGGTTTGAAAGCCCTGTTTTTAACATCCGTTTAAAAAACTTGGTTTCACAAAATAATTTAAGAATTTTTTCTGTTGGTCCTAATATTAATTTAAATTATCTAAATCATAATCTAGGTAATTCGGCGACTTCAATTTTAAAACTATTGGAAGCAAAGCATAAAATGTTTCGTAAAACAGTAGGAGTTCGTAGTTTAGCCTTTATTTTTGGTAATTCGGCTTTTTCTAGAGTAGATTTTAGCGCATTATTTAATAGCTTTCATTTTGTAATGCTAAACTTTTTTGCTCCGAAAACGGAATTAAGTTTTAATGTTATGTTACCATCTGTGTCTTTAGTAAATTCGTTTTATGCTGGTGTAAACTATGCAATTCGGTGGTCTTACACAACTTTTAAGAATGATAGTTTTTTTCATTTGATATCTACAAATCTTATAAAATTTAAAAAGTTTATACCAATTTTGGTGTTTCAAGGTTCACATTTTGAAGAAAATAATTTAGTATATTTTCCAACCTTGACTAGTTTTGAAAAAAATAGTATTTTTCGGAACGCTGAAGGGCGTTTTCAATCTGCACGTATAGCAATTAGCCCGTTATCGGATAAAATAAAGAATGATTGGCGTATTATCAAGGCATTAGGCGACTACATGAATATAGAATTTTTTAATGGCAGTGACTCTTCAAAATTATGTTTAAATAAATTGGAAACTTCTACTGTATCAAATAATATTTTTTCTATTAACCAACGAGCATTTACCAATAAAATTGTTAAAATTAGCTTTTCTGGCTTCACTTCGATTACTTATTTGGTTGATTCCCTAACACGTAATTCAGTAACAATGGCTCTTGTGTCTGTTACTTTAAATAGTAGATTTAATAATTTTATTTAGTTTGAGAAATGATTGAGGTTTTAATTGTACTTTTACCAGCATTATTGTCAGTTGCGTTTTTAACTTTATACGAACGAAAGGTTTTAGGTGCTATACAAAAACGAAAAGGACCAAATTTTGTCGGCCCTTTTGGGCTATTGCAGCCATTTGCAGATGCATTAAAATTGCTAATTAAAGAACCATTATTACCATCTGTATCGAATAAATTTTTATTTATTTTAGCTCCAATATACATATTGTTTTTGAGTTTATTAAGTTGGGCGGTTATTCCGTTTAATTATGGGTACGTTGTTGCAGATATTAATATTGGTTTAATGTATCTATTTGCGATTTCTTCGTTGGCTGTCTACGGTATAATTATTTCAGGATGGGCGAGTAATTCAAGGTATGCATTTTTAGGGTCATTAAGATCGGTTGCGCAAATGATTTCTTATGAAGTTTCTTTGGGTTTAACTCTATTGGCGATTATAATTGCAACAGGGTCATTAAATTTAACGGATATCGTGATGTTCCAAACCTCTGGTTGGTTTATAATACCTTTTTTTCCACTGTTTTTTATGTTTTTTATATCTATTCTTGCAGAAACAAATAGAGCACCTTTTGACCTGCCAGAGGCAGAGGCAGAATTAGTGTCAGGTTATAACGTTGAATATGCGTCTGCTGGATTTGCTTTTTTTTTTTATAGCGGAATATAATAGTATTTTGCTAATGAGTACTTTATCGTCTTTGCTTTTTTTTGGTGGTTGGTTAGCTCCTTTATCATTATTACCAGACTCTGTTTTTTGGCTTGTGCTAAAAATATTACTAATGTTATTTTTATTTATTTTGGTTAGAGCCACAAATCCACGTTATCGTTATGATCAGTTAATGTATTTAGGATGGAAGGTTTTGTTACCTTTAAGTCTTGGTTGGATAGTTTTTATAGCCGGTATTTTATTTTTTACAAATTCTTTACCTATATCATGTATTTAAATAGATCTCACGCATTTCATATAGTTGATCCTAGCCCTTGGCCTTTTTTTCTTTCGATTAGCGCTGGTTTACAAATTCCAGTTGGAGCCGTAATGTATATGCATGGTATTAGTTCTGGTCAATTTGTTTTATTTTCTGGTTTTGTAGTTTTAATTCTACTAATGGCGTTATGGTGGGTTGATGTAGTTATTGAAGGAACTTTTCAAGGAATGCATACTCAGGCTGTTCAGAAGAGTTTACGAATTGGTTTTATACTATTTATTGTTTCAGAAGTAATGTTCTTTTTTTCTTTTTTTTGGGCTTTTTTTCATTCTAGCTTGGCCCCTACTGTACAAATAGGATGTATCTGGCCACCATTTGGTATACTGCCTTTTGATCCTTGGGGAGTACCTCTTTTGAATACGTATATTTTGTTAACCTCTGGGGTAACTATAACTGCTGCTCATCATTATTTAATGAGTGGGAATTTTTCTAAAACATTTGCTTCATTTGTTCTAACGGTTGGTTTAGCTATTTCTTTTACCTTTTTACAGCTAGTTGAATACATTGAGGCACCTTTTAATATTTCAGATAGTGTTTTTGGATCAGTTTTTTTTATGGCAACTGGGTTTCATGGTTTTCATGTAATTGTAGGTACTATTTTTATAACTGTATGTTTGTTTAGATTTTTAAACCATCATTTTACACGATCTCATCACATTGGTTTTGAAGCAGCTGCTTGGTATTGGCACTTTGTTGATGTAGTTTGGTTGTTTTTGTTTGTTTCAATTTATTGGTGGGGGGGCGCATAGCGCGTAAATTTATTTTTTCACTAAACAAAATAAACTGTAAAATTTTTTGCTGTTGTTGTCATTCTAGTTATTGGTGTGTAGGATAGTTTTAGCGGGCTGTTTGCCCTTGGATGATTTTTGGTTTATTTGGTTAATAAAAGTTAAAATATTGTGTAATACAGATTTAATCGTCTGAAATACTGGTTTTGGCTACTGGGATTTAAGGTTTGTCACTTAGGTTGTCACTTCCTTTGAAATACGTGCCCCTAAAAATTTGTATTTCAAAGGAAGTGGACAAGTGGCTGAACGGCTAAGGTACCGGTCTTGAAAACCGAGGTCTCTTTAAGGGTATGGGTTCGAATCCCATCTTGTCCTTAAGAGATTCTGTATGAAATATTTTTTGCAAGCTCCTGGGAGTGGCTGAACGGCTAAGGCGGCAGACTAAATCTGTTCTCTTCGGAGTTGTGGGTTCAAATCCCGCCTCCCCCTTAGTTGAAACAGCAAAAAATTTTACAGTTTATTTTGTTTAGTGAAAAAATAAATTTATGTGTAGTTTAAGCTTTAGACCTATATTATGTTTAGTATATTTTTTATAATTTTATGCTTTTTAATTTATTACAACACTCAGGAATTTGCGCAATGAAAAAAAGTTGGATAGGTTTATTATCCTACAATTTGCTTAATGTTTATACCTTAAGTGGTAACATTTTTGATTTAAAGAAATATTTTTTAACCAACGCACACGTTGGTAATTTATTTGATTTTTTTATGGAGTTTGCCTATTTAAAAAATCAATTTTTTTTTGATAGTTTACAATTTTTTTTATGGCCTTTATATTTTCTTATATTTTTCATTGTTTCTTTTGGTAAATTATTTATTCTATTTACAACATTAATAAATTTAGTTGTTAAATGCGTAGTTCTTTTATTTTTTGGATTACTTTCAACTATCTTTTTAAAATTTTTTTTAAATCAATTAATTTTTTGTATTGTCTTGCCTGGAATTTTTAATTTCATGTTGTATTTATACTTAGAAACACCTGTAATTACTGGTATACAGTTTTTGACTTTGTTTAATTTTGGTGTGTTTAAAATTAATAATTTTTATTTTTTATATTTTGATTCCTTTTTTTTTAGTTATCTATATGTTATTTATTTTTTTTTTACGAAGTCATACTTGTTTATTTATTTGTTAATAGTATTTAAAAATTTTATTTATTTTTTTTATTCTAGTTTTGTTACTCTATTAGAGAGTGGTTTTTATTCCATTTATATAAAAATATCTAGTTTATTTGATTATTATTACGTTTATTGGTGGCAGAAAAATTTTGATTATTGGTTATTTGATTTTAAATATGATTTATATAGTTTTTATGATAGAGAAATTGCTTGGGTATTTGTACGATTGCAGGATTGGTTAATACTGGACTGGTATACCTTTATGATTTATGATTTTAGAAAGGTCACACAAGCATTTGAGTCTTGGGCTGGTGTATTTTTTTATGTTTTTAGAGTGTTTAAGGGTTTTTGGTTAGAAATCTCCCATGCTTTGTGGGTTACTCTTTGGTGTTATTTTAAATATTTGTTGTGGTATCCTTATATTTATTTAGAGGAAATTTGTCCTTTTTTTTTACTCATTTTTTCAGTATATTTATTTTTTTATGCGCTCATATTGCTGGTTTAGTGGTTTAGCTGAGTGTTTTCTTGCGTCGATCCTTTTTGTTGTTTGGTTTACACTAAACTATGCTATACCACCATTTTTTTTTATTTTTAACTACGCAGTATTATTTTATACATTTTACCCTTATGCTCATTTATACTATATAAGACCATTCTTGTATTCTATTCGAGATTTTTGGCACAACTTGGTGTTTTTTGATTTTTTTTATAATGTAGGAATTTATTTTTTTGAACAGGGGTTCACTGCGGTACAGATTATTTTACAGTATACATATAAGATAGCTTTGTTTTCGGGAATAGCGTTGTTTGATTTGTTTTTTGGTTTATTTGGGTCTCTATTTTTGTTTGTATTTCCAAAGTTTCTTATCGCTTGTTGTTACGTGAACTATTTGATGCCTTTTTTTATATTTTTATTTATCTATTTTTTTAAATTTTGTTTTCAATTAAATTTAGTTGTAATGCTTTCGATAAATTTTTACACTACTAAAGATTTTTTTATTACATTTCTTATAGTGAATAATTTTTTATACTTACTATTCTATTTTACTACATTAGTATATAGTATTTTGCTTGTTTTTTCTATGATAAATTTCTTTCGATTTCATCTTTTATTTTATACGCAATATTTTTTTAATTCACTTTTAAGTCCACTTAAAGGTACTAAATTTTATAGTACTTATTTTCGTTTAAATTATGAAAATTTAGAATATGATTGGAAAAATGAGACAGTAACATCGCTAGCTGTTTTAAAACAACCTTCTGAGGTTGTGGATGAGTATTGGGTTAGATGGTACCAAGGATCAGGTTTAAGAGATTTTAAATCATTTAGATGGCGTAAGTTTAGTCAATTACAAACAAAGAATATTTTTGGCCTTTTACCTTCGAGATCTCGAATTGTTAAATCTCTTTACTACTATAAATTTTTTAAAGGTCATTATTATTTTTATACTTATCTTGATTACTTTAAGCATTTACGATTCACTTTTAAACGTATTATTAATCTCTACGATCACGTTTATATTAATCGATATTTTTTTTCTTTTTTGCATAGAACGAAATTTGCAAAAGTTTTATTTATAAAAACTCGCTACATTCCATTTAATAAAAAATATAAATTTTATCGTACAAGGAATTTTTTTAGAAAACTTTATTATCGAGAGGTAGTATGGCGTACAGCGAAACCTATTTTAAATATTGAAGGAGATATTTTTTATAAAAAAAAAGTTTTTTTATATTTAGATTTTCCAATAGCTTCGTTGATCCGTTTTTTCTTTTTAGTGGGTTTGTATTATCCTATTTTAACATTAAATTTTTTTAGATTAATTTTTTATAAATTATTTTTTGTTTATCTTTTTCCTATGTATTCAGCTTTACTAAGGAAGCTGAAATTATATTTAATTTGTTATTTAAAAAGTAAAAGATGAGAATTTTTAAATATTTTCGAAATTTTGGGCATTCGCTAAAACGATTTTTATTAAAAATTTATTTTTATACTTACGTATTAATAAAATTAAAAAAAATTATTCAATATTTTTATAAGTTGCATGATACGTTTTTATCTCTAAAATGGTCAAACTTTAATATGGATGAAACAATAGATATATATTCGAAATTTAACTTATTGGGTATTTACCGCCCTAGAACCAGAGTTAATAATTTGTATAAATTTATGGTTTGGCAGCCCCCTACTTTCTTAGGCACAAAACGTAAGATTGTTCTAGAATCTGTAAATTTGGCTTTTGGATTAAGTGATTCTAGGAACAAAAAAAAAACATTGCGTCGATTTTATAAGCCAACTGGTTTTGGGGATTTGCATTATTTAACACAGGAACAGCAAAAAGATGTTACTTCGCTTTATACTATGACCAATTTTTCAGATTATAGGGTGTCTGTTTCTTTTAAACCTATCTTGGATTTAGCCGTTAAAGGCAATAATAGTATACTAGCGGTTGAAAACTATAAAAATTTATTACATATTTTATTGACCGGTAATTCAAGGGGTTACGGAAATATGTTTTATCAATTTCATAAATCTTTTTTACTATATTACTTTTATATTCACTTAAGTAGAAAAATGGATTTCACAAATATATATTTTATTAAATTATTTTTTATAAATTTAATAAAATATAAAATGGTTACAAATCCAGAAACCGATAATCGGTTTCTAGTGAAAGCACTTCTTACTTCGGAAACCAATTATTTTCGAAATAAATTCTACCATCCATTAAATATATTTACGAATCCTGAGCCGTTTAGAAACTTTAAATTAACACAACGTGATACGTTAATTCAGCAGTATAATGCAGCAATAACTGATCATACAAACACTTATATGTTTTATTTGTATAATTTTGGTGTTGAAAACCGCTTATTAAACTTTTCATCAGTTTACCATAATTTATCATATGGCGTCTCGTTGCTACCTTTTGTTTCATTAATTCCTCCACGGAATACAAAACATGCTTCATTTTTTTCAACATCCTCACTCTCTGGTTTAATACCTGTGCATAATTATACAGTTTTGCACGGATTTACTTATAGTAATCTGTTTAATCCTTACTTTAATTTTTATGGAAATCATTATGACTTAACGAGTTTTAAAAAAACTTTAATGCTTGATATATTTAACCGTCCTGTATATCCTTATACCAAAAGGTATAAAAGAAGATTAACTTACTTTAAACGCATAGAATCATTATACTTTAGAATACGAAAAATCTATAATCGTTCAATGTTTTACGATGAAAAAATTTACTCGTCTTTATTTCAAGATAACATTAATTACTCAAACACTGACTATCTTTCGTGGTCAACAGCTAAATTTCTTAAATTTAACAATTTAACGAGGCGAACGAATGCGAGAGAAACCAGAACCAAGTATCGTATATTTTCGCTTTCAGGGTTATATGATGACTTAACTTTTTCAAAAGCAGTATTTGGTTATTTACCAAATTTACATTTTCAATACTGGTGTACACTTCACTGGGGTGATCCAGTATTTTGGGATTATTTTTATGACTTGGAAGAGGATGAGGAAGATGACGATGATTACCTAAACAATGATGAAGATGAGGATGATGATGATATTTTATTCGATGAGATTGAAGAGCCTACTGACGAAGAAGTTGACGAGGGGGATTATTTTGTTGCAGAAGACTTAGAAACAACCGTAATTTTAGCGAACCGCACTCTTCAAACGGCAGTAATGCAGTATCTGGCAGCTGCAGATTTAAATACTTCGTGTACGGATGATGAAGAAAACGAATATTTTGGTTCAGATGACAATATTTCTAAATATGACTTTACAACTGTCTTAGATCTTCCTACCTACGTTGTAAGGTACAAACTACTACATAGTGCGACAATGCTATTTAGCTTAATTACTAGTAGTTTAAAATATTTTTTTTATGTTATTCCGTTAAGTAGTATTCATATTAGGAAAAAAATAAGTTTAAAAAAAAACATAGGTTTTTATTACAGTAGATTTTATGCGAATATACAATATACTCTTTTTTTTCCAATTTATACAGTGTTTAGTAATAGTGTTTTGTTATTTGGATCTGCTGCATTTTTTATTTACTTTGGGCAGTTGTTTGCGTATAACCAAATTCTAGAGCCGTTTAGTTTATTTTTATTAGTTTTATTAGTTGCTGGTGGTATTTACGCGTATTCATTTATTCGGTTATACAAAAAAACTAGATTAATTTTTATTGACGTTATACTTCAATTTTCAGCAATTTTATCTTCGATAATGGTTGGAATTGCAGGTGGAAAATATTGGCCTTATGCATTTATGAATTATGAAATAGAAACTGTCCCTAGTTATTCTTTTAATGATTTTTTTGTTTTGCCTATGTTTCCTAGTTTTACTTATGGCAAACAAATTGATCCTGCGCAAGCATACGATAGTAGTTATTTAAACTATTTAAATCTTGGTGACTATGGTATAACACAAGGATTTTCATTAGTTCGTCGCTTGGATAGTTTGGCAAATGTAAAGAAAAGGGGATACGATTATATAAAACGTAAGCCAATAATAGTTATAGAAGAAAAGAATTTTAAGGTTCATAAAATTCGTTATAGGGCACCTGAAAGGCGTAAATTTTATGAACGATATTTTGATGATAAACTTATGACAGAAGCTAATAACTATTTTGGTTATAAGCAACAGCGGGTTTTTAAAAAACATGGTTTGGATAAAAACAATTTATCAGAGCATTCATATAATAAAGGATTTCATTTTTGGGGATTTTTTGACAATTCTTGGCGCAGGCCTGTTGATTACGCATCATTCTTTGGTTTCGGCTCATACAGAAGTGGTGCGGCATACCAGCGGTATTTTAACCGATATTTTGATTGGATAGATTTTTTCTACATTGGATATAAGTACCCAACACCACATTTATCAACATTTGCATTTAGAAAACAAAAATATATACATGCGCTAGGTAATAATATGTCAAAAAGATATATTCACAAAATCCCCAAATATATTGGTTATGACCCTAGAATACGAATTACAAAATTACCAAAACATAGAATTCGCAAACTATTTGAAAGACGAAATAAATTATTTGCTTCAGGATACTACAATTACAGAGAGGAATCTTTTATTCCGTTAGACTATGGCTTTTTAAACAAAAATTCTATTGTTTTAACCAGACCACATAAGTTATTATTTCAAAACAAAAGAAGAAAACTGAGAGATACGTGGACGGTTTTAAAACAACATTTTTATAAAAAACATGAAAAATATAGAAAAGATAAGGCAAAGCTTGCTGCTAACCCACCGCCGCCAGAAAAAAGACCGCAAGCGGGCGTGTATACACCACCACCTCCAAAAAAAACAATTTGGCAGATAAAAAAAGAAAAAATGCTATTAGGAAAACGTAAGGTAAGGGAAAAAAAATATTTAGATTTAATACCAACAGTTAGAAAATATGGACCGCCTTTTCATCATATGTTTATTTATAACAGATCAGTTAGAAAAAAATTAGCTTTCTATAGACAATTTTCTTTTCTTGATGGATTATTTACGAAACTTAAGAGATATAAGCATAAGACTCATTCTATTCGTAAGCGCAAATTCATGCAGCATTTATATGCAAATAAAAAAGTTTCGGTTGCTCGAGGTGCAAATTCCCCTCGTCCTAGATTTTTATCATGGTCTGTTGATGGTAGAGTTGGGTTATTGCGCTTTGTAAAGTTTAAAAGACGTGCCTCATACAAAATAATAATGCATCGCGCGCAAGCAACTCATGTTGAGCAGTCGAAAATAATTGTTCGTGCGCCTGTTGAGATAAAGTTTTTTACACCAAAACGATTTAATAGGTTTCAGTTACTGCGATACTTACATAGTCAAAGATTAAGGCGTTATAGAAAATTAAATAAAAATCAGCACCTCGATATATTAAACTATCCGTTAACTACCCCATCTGGTTCTTTTCACAATAAATTAGATCCGCGCCATTTTTCTTTATCTTATTATTCTAGACATTCTCTTTGGCCAGTTGCCAAAGAAGCCGGTATTCGCGCTGATGGCTTTCTAGGAATAAATACAGGTATTCCAATGGATAGATATCGTGCATGGACCTTAAGGTATAAAAAAACTTGGAAAGTTGGTTCTATTTGTAAAAGAGCTAGGGTTAAACTTCGCCGTGAAAGTTTTATGTGGAAGACGAATTTTAGACCAAGCCGTATTTTATATTCATATAAAGCCGGCAAAAAACATTATGCAAAATTTCGGTTAAGCTATAGACCTTCGATTTCTAAAAAATTTCGCGTTATGCACGATTTTACTAATACTAAACCGTATAAGGTTAAAAAAAATTGGTATTCCGTGTTACCTTCATACTATAGAGAACACAGCCATCGAACATTTGGAAATAAAAACTATATGAATCTTTGGGGATCTAACAGTAATGTAGATCCATTTTTTAATTCGATCGTAGGTAAAGTTTATAGATTATATTTCAATATTTTATCAATTTTTAATCTTGTTAAACCTATTGAAAAACGAAATTGGTATTTAGAATTTTTAGATGGTAAACCCTATAGAAATTCTTTAGAGTTTAATAGCCTAGGATGGCTTTATAAATCAAATTTAAGGCCTTTCGAATTTAAGTATTCAAATCGTTTAGAAATTACTAATAAACCTCTTCACATTAATCGATTGTTTAGCTTCCGTTTACTAAAGCGTCAAAGGTTTCATCATGTTTATTTTAGTGGAAGAACTTCAAAATTTATGCGCCCACGCCCCCATTTGCATAAAAAGCTTGTAAGACCTCAATTTTTTGATCCACCGTATTTAACAGCAAAGAATGCTGTCTCATATGCGCAGTTACCTACAAAATCTTTAAAGAGAGTACGTAAGTCAATGGTATTTGATAGATGGACAGCTAAAGAAAGATTCGACCGCATACTTGTAAAAAAAGTTTTTCACGTTAACCCCAAAAAAGTGAATCCATTAGTAAAAGAAAAAGCAGCAAAGCTTAACCAATGGTTAGAAAAAGATGAATTTCGTAGTATTACTAATGAAAAAACACGCCAATTAGTTAAATATATAGCCTATTTTAAACGGCCGCGTACTACCAAAGAAAAATTTAAAAAATTAATGTATTGGCGTTATCACATGGGATTTTTCTATGACTTAACTTATAATCTAACTAGACCTGACGTTAAATATCCGATGTGGAGAGAAAATAGAACACGCGCCTTTAAGAATTTTTATTTTTTTCACAGTCTACGTAATTGGCGCAAAAGCGAGCCGATTATAACCTATAAAATACTAGACAACTTTTATTATGGTGAAAGAAAGCTCAAGTACGTTGTAGATCCCATGAAATTTTATAGTCCCCCATATCCTGGAAAATTTAGTAAAATAAAAAACTATGTATACTCGGAGCCAACGCGCATAGTTATGCCACAAAGATTTAGCTTATGGCAATACGCCAGGAACTCGTCAGCACGAAATTTCCCATTTTTAAGATTTGATTACCATAAACCTTACTTAACCCAAGCAAATGTTAAATACATGAAATCCAATAAAGGTTTTTATAGTTTGAAAGATCAAAAATTACCTATAAAATACTCTCGATATCGTAAAAATTTTAAACATTATACCTATCATATGAATAAAAACTTATTTATTACGCAAAGAAAATTTCACCATAACTTGGATTATACAGTGGTTAATACAATTTCGTTTGGTAGATATGATCCGTGGAACTTGTGGAGCAATAATACATACACAGATTACTTTATGCTTAATAGCTATGGTTATAGCATCTCACACAATATACTATTGAAAATTTTTAATAATTTTAACCAAATATTTTTAATGGATTTTTCAACACGCTTATCAGCGTTATCTTTAAACATGTTTGCGTATTTAGCATACTACTTCCCAAGTTTACCAGATCCTTGGCCATTTTTTGGATTTTTTTAAATATTTGTGATTTTAGAATTTTTTTGCTGTTACCTCTCCTTTGGCTTCTTTTTTCTACACAATTAAAAAAATTTTATATATTTGAATGTGTTTTTTTTTATGATATATAAAATTTTTTTAATTGTATTTTAATTTTTTGTTTTTTTAATAAAAATGTTAGACGTTAGACTTCAAGCTGCTAAATATATTGGTGCAAGCATCGCAACTGTAGCCTTAGTAGGTGCAGGTGCGGGTGTAGGTATAGTTTTTGGTTCATTATTAGTTAGTATCTCAAGAAATCCATTCTTAAAAGACGAGCTTTTTAAATATGCAATTTTAGGTTTTGCATTAACAGAAGCAGTTGGGTTACTTGGTTTAATGATGGCTTTTTTAATACTTTTTATTTAATTAGAAAATGATATTTTATTTTCGTAGGATTATGGCTATTAGTTATAAAACTGTTTCATATGAGCAAACTATTTGCTCATATGAAACAGTTTTATTTTCGTAGAATTATTCAAATGTGCACCTTAAGGGGGTGAGTAAAAATGGATGGGGGTGCTTTTTTAGTAAAAAGTACATAGTACAGTTTAAAAAATAGTTTACAATTATGAAACTTCAAATTAATGCAGTTTGATTCTGGCTCTGAGTGAATGCTACTTATTGGGGACCTAACACATGCTAGTTTGATGTAGCTTTAAAAAAGATTACATGGCGCGAGGGTGAGCAATAACTATCTATAATCTAATAGTTTGGTATAATACATTTATGTAATTAAATGGAAAACCTAATAAATGTATTATAAATTAATTATTTTTAAAATATCATTTTATAATATTTTTTTTAATTTAATTCTAATGCTATAAAAATTAATTGCTATTAGGATCGGATAGGGAGCATCATGGAATTGGTAATTACGTTTACCAAGCCAAAGACGCTTAGTTGGTCTGGGAGGACGAACAACCACAATGGGATTTTAAAACAGCCCATACTTCTTCGAAGGCAGCAGTGTGGAATCTTGGGCAATGGGCGAAAGCCTGACCCAGTCACCCAATATAGAGGGGAAGAAGGGAATTGTAAAACCTCAACTTTAAGATTTATGGGATTTTTAAAGAGTTAAATTAGCCCCGGCTAACTCTGTGCCAGCAGCCGCGGTAATACAGGGGGGGCAAGTGTTACTCATCTTGATTGGGCGTAAAGGGCGTGTAGGTGGCTAATGGTGTTTATTATAAAGTTGTTTGAATGGTTCAAATAAGTAATTCATAACTCATTAGCTAGAGTTTGTGGGGTGGTTGCGGTACTCTCAGTGTAAAGGTAACATTTAACGATATTGACGGGGACTCTCAAAAGCGAAAGCAGCATCCAAAAACATAACTGACACTGAAACGCGAAAGCATGGGGAGCAAACCGGATTAGATACCCGGGTAGTCCATGCTGTCAACCATGAGTGTTAGAAATTGGGACATTTTATCTCTTTTTCTAAGTTAACACGCTAAACACTCCGCCTGAGTAGTACGGTCGCAAGACTAAAATTCAAAGAAATTGACGGAAGTTTGAACAAGCGGTGGAACATGTCGTTTAATTTGACACAACGCGGAAAACCTTACCAATCCTTGACAGCTTCAAGTTTTTGTTGATTTACTTGTGTATACACAATAATACTCTATTTGAAGACCAGGTGTTGCATGGCTGTCGTCAGCTCGTGCCGTGAGGTGTTTGGTTAAGTCCATTGAAACGAGCGCAACCCTCAGCTTTTATTGGCAAATAAAAACTTATTTGCCAATAGCGGAGACTGCTTGAGATAATCAAGATGCAGGTGGGGATTATGTCAAGTCATTATGGCCTTTATGGATTGGGCTACAGATGTGTTACAATGGTGATAACAATGGGAAGCAATGGTGCAAATCGGAGCAATACCCTAAAAATTACCTTAGTTCAGATTACTCTCTGCAACTCGAGAGTATGAAGGCGGAATCGCCAGTAATCGTAGATCAGCACGCTACGGTGAATCTGTCAACGAACTTCGTACACACCGCCCGTCACGCCGAGGGAGTTGGTTCAGCTTTAACTAATAAGTGTAATTTATTTGTTATTTAATGTTATTTATCAAAAAGACTAAAGGCATAAATATTGTAAATTATGAGCTACTAGGAAAGTGGGATTGATAACTGCGGTGAAGTCGGAACAGGGTAGCCG
>Ga0170475_104195422_pt1 | contig 14841 bp, 15 predicted proteins | sample Soicark_Litter_5_FD_111474 | JGI IMG/M metagenome (GOLD analysis project Ga0170475, IMG submission 111474) | Avena fatua rhizosphere microbial communities from Hopland, California, USA. Combined Assembly of 48 SPs | reverse complement strand
GCCATGCAGACGAACAGCATTCGTCCGTAGTAGCCAGCCACTGCGACGGCCAAGCCTTTCCAAGAAAAGCCCAGGTGAACGACCCCGGCCACGGCAACGAGGTGGATGATCCAGAAGGGCCAAGAGATGGGAGCGAAATAGTCGCGAAGCCGCTGGGCTCGAGGAGCTGCGCTGACATCCTGGACGGCTGAAGTCATGTTCTAGGTCTATCGGCCCTCCCGTCAGCAAAACTGCAGGAGAACGTCACGATTTGGTCAGGAATCCTCAATCCTGACGACGTCCGCTAGGGCGCGGCCCCTACCAAAAGGGGCTTCCTGCCGGCGGCAGCTTCGGCAGCCCAGGCCGCCAGGGACGCCGCCGCCGCTTCGTCACGGGCCCCGCCCGGAATTCCGCCCGGTTGAATCGTGCCGCCGTAAGTCGTCACAACGAACAAGCGGTATGTCTCGCTCTTTTCGCCGGGAATGCTCTCCGCATAGCGGCTGATCATCTCGGCGAGATGGATGGGAGGGTGTCCCGCGAGCACGGCTGTCCCCCAGGCACCTGTCCACTTCACCAGTGCGTTGCGCACAGGGCCAAAGACGGCGGCCGCCGAGACGCCCGGAGGTACCCGGTCCTTGGCGAAGGTCGTGTAGATCTCCGGCGGAGCGACCCGTCGACCGACGAGCTTCGATTGAATGAGCCGGTAGATCACCGTCGCCACGACGCAGGGATCCGAGATGAGCTTTTCGGGCGCTTTCAGGGTGAGACTCTTCTCGGCCGTGTGGGCCTCACCTTCCTCCGTGCCGGCGCCGACATACACACATCTGTTTTCGCGAATATCGGCGAAGCGGGCACGCTGTCGGGCTGTGCCGGCATCGGGGGACAGAGCTCCGCGTGGACCATCTCCCGTGCGCCTCTCCCGTGCGATCACCTCGAGCGCGGCGCCTAGTCCCTCGACCAGAGCGCCTTGTGCAGGCGATGCCTGGTACATCGAGGGACGCAAGGGCGCGGTCGCGGGAAACACCCTGGCAAGGCCCGCCGGCTGAGAAATCCGCTCACCGAGCAGACGCCCGAGCCGTCCCGCCAGAGTCTGCGACAAAGCTGTATCGTCGCTGGGGACCGCACCGGACACCAACCAGACGGCGGCGGGATGATCCTTCAATCGGCCGAACCAACCTTCCGTGGCAAAGCCCACCCCGAGAAATGGCTCGGCCGAGGCAGGCTCGCTGGCCTCGCTGCGAGTCCCGCTGAGTACGAAGATCGTCGGCTCTCGTGCTTCGCTGACGGCGGCCGGCTCATACCCGCGCCCCGCCACCCGCGCCTCTCGGACGAATTGCTTCACGAGATAATCGGTGCGCAGAACCTCGCCGGCAAAACCCGCTCCCAAAGCAGCATGAAGGGCACCCACGCGAGCATCGTCCACAGGGACGGGTTTCAAGACCGGCAGGCCCGCGGGACTCGTGCGAGGAGCCCCACCCGCCTCAGTGACTGGCTCGTAGACGAGATAGGAATCGGCGAGGCCGAGCGTCTCGTCCTTCTGACAGGCAGAGCTGCCGAGGAGAACACCGAGTACAACCGCGAAACGAGAGAAGCGCACAGAGATATGACCACTGTAGCACCCGCAGGTTCCTGACTTCTGCAATGCTCGGCCAGCGGGTCAGCCAACTGCTAGCTGCCCTTGGCTTGACCAGCCTCGTCGTGGAAGGGAGACTCTGCGCATGGCGAACTTGCTTGGAAAGAAGCTTGGTTTCTTGGGTGTGCTCGGAGCGAGCCTGATGGCCGTCTCTTTGTCGTGCGGGGGCGGCGGCGGTAGCCCCCTCACCGTTGATGGGTTTTGCTCCCAGTACGCCGCGAACGAGTGCTCTCGGACAGCTGGCCTTTGTGGCGTCGTGGTGACGAGCTGTGAGGCCGCCCGCAAAACGCTCTGCTTGAGCATGGTCGCGGGCTGGGCCCACTCGCCCCGCTATTTTCATCCGAACAAGGCCAGCACCTGCCTCGCCAAGCTGAAGAGCATCTACAACAAAGACACCATCCTCCCGTCCGACTTCGCTGGGGTCGACGATGCCTGCCAACGCGTTTTTTCGGGCGACGTGCAGAAGGACCAGGACTGCGCCTCCAAGTCGGACTACGAATGCGCGGATACGCTCATCTGCAATCCGAGGACCCCTATGGTCTGCGAGATGAAGGTCGTCAAGAACGCGAACGAGCTCTGCAATAATCCGGGATCTGTCTGCCAAGCCGGGTCCTTCTGCACCCCCACGGCAGCCGGATCCGACGTGTACAAGTGCTTGCCCAAACGCGGAGTCAACGAGACCTGCGACGTCACTGACCCCATCAATCCGGCGAGCCCCTGTAAGGAAGATCTCCGCTGCGTCGCCGGAAAGTGCGTGGCCCGGCTGGCGTCGGGTGGTGCGTGCACCAGCGATGATGACTGTCAGGCGACCGCCCCGTTCTGCGATCGAAACTTGGCGACGCCGGTTTGTTTGACCGGGCTGCGATTCTCTCCCCAGGGGGCCGATTGCAATGCCTATGGCCAGAGCTTGTCGACGGGGACCGGCGGCACCACGGGGACCGGCGGTGGAGGGGGCGCAGCCGCAACCGGCGGCGTCTCCGGCTCGGCGGGAGCAGGGGGCACAAACAACAATGGCGGCGCCGGGGGCACGGCCGCCGCAGGTGGCAGCGCGGGCTCAGGCACGTAACGGGAGGGCACGAACATGAAGGCACCGAGTCTCGGCGATCAGGTCTATCTCGGCGAAGCCGAGGAGGCGTTCGGGAGCGTGAGGTTGGTTCATCCGACCTCCCTCGTTGTCTATGTCGAAGGAGCGGGTGACTTCCCGGTGCCCGTCCAGGCGGTCAAATCGGTGCACGACGGCAAGGTCGTGCTGCTGGCCGATCGCCTGGACTCTTCGTTGCAAATGGCCATCGGGCGGGCGCATGCGATGGAAGAGCCGTTCCGCCCGAAGCGCTGATCTGGTGACCCCGGCCTGATTCGAACAGGCGACCTACGGTTTAGGAAACCGTTGCTCTATCCACCTGAGCTACGGGGCCGATGCGGCGTGGGCGAATACTTACGACGCGCCCCCGTGGAAGGGAAGCCCTCCCTTCCCGTTTGTGGGAGGCATAGAGGAGGCCGCGCGTCGTGAGACGGCGTCGACGGGCCGAAGAGGCCGCTCACCGTCCCGTCGAGGGCGTCTCGGCCGAGGGGCGCTCTCTGGCCCCCCGTCGGGTGGTGACGATCCAGTGGCTGACCACCTCATCGAGGACCGGAAGACTCACCGCGCCCTGCCCCAATACGGCGGCGTGGAATTGCCGCAGATCGAAGTTCTCGCCGAGCTCATTCTCCGCATCGGCCCGCAGGCGCAGGATCTCGCGCTGGCCCACTTTGTAAGCGAGAGCCTGCGCGGGCCAGGTGAGGTAGCGATCAACCTCGTTCTCGATGTTCTCGGACGTGGCCAGAGTGTTGGCGAGCAAGTAGGCCACAGCCTTGGCGCGCGACCATCCGAGAGCGTGCATGCCTGAATCCACCACCAGGCGCCCTGCCCGCCAAGCGTCGAAGGCCAGCATGCCGAGTCGGGCCTCGTCCGAGCTGTACAGGTCGAGCTCATCGGCGAGTCGTTCCGCGTAAAGGGCCCATCCTTCGATGAAGGCTGTCACGCCAACTTGTCGCCGAAACGCCGGGAGGTGGCGCATCTCGGCCGCCAAAGCAATTTGGAGGTGATGCCCGGGCAAGGCCTCATGAAACGCGAGAACATCGCTCTCATAGCGTCGTTGCGAGGTCGGCTCCCAGGTGTTCACGTAGTAGATGCCAGGGCGGCTTCCGTCACTCGGCGGCTCGCGGTAGTAGGCACTGGGCGCGTCGCGTTCCTCCTGCGCTTCAATGGGACGTACCTCGATCTTGGTCCGCGGCAGGGTCGCGAAAGCGTGGGGTAACACCTCCTTGGCACGATTCACCGCTCCCTCTGCGGCAGCAAGGATCTCGTCGCGTGAGGCGAAGGCCAAGCTCGGGTCCTTCTGCCGGACGCGTTCTTGAATCACGGATAGGTTGTTGCTGTGAAAGAGGGCGAGTCCCAGATCGGCGATTTCGGCGTGAATCTTCCCCATTTCCTCGCGGCCCATGCGGTGCACCTCACTCGGAGCGAGGGGCATCGAAGTCTCAGCCTCGATGAGCACCGTGTAGCAAGCGCGCCCAAACGGCAGCGTTGACAGTCCCGCGTGCTCGTCGTCGCGCCCCTTCGGAAGAACGCTGTCGCGCAAGAAGTCCCGAAGCGCAGCGTAAGCAGGGCGCACCTCCTTGCTCACGGTACGCGTCAGCTCTTGTTTGAAGGCGACGTCGAGAGGGAGCTGGTCCCGCTCTTTCCACCAAGGATGGGGCGCTTTGGCGGGAGCGGCCAAGGGCCACTCCTCGTCGGGCTGCGCGAGCAGAGCGTCCAGCTGTCGTACCACGCGCGTGACCTCGACCCGCGCGGCGACCCAGTCCTGCGCAAGGCCTCGCCTCAGGTTCTCGACGTGGGTGGCGAGGAGCTGCGGCATCAAGTGCCAGCGAGCTAACAAGGCGCGAGCAGACGCAGGGCCGTCCAGGGGTTGCAGAGTGCCGAGCGAAAGCAGAACCACCGGCCAACCATTGCGAGAGTCCACCCGCCACTCATCGAAATGACAGATCTCCTCCGCAAGCGCTTGATCGATTCGCTGGAGCAGCATGGTGCGGGTGATCTGATCGGTCATGGCAAGGCTTTGGGCCTTGATGGCTCCCACCCGATCCCGCAAGGCGGACAGCTCACCCAAGTGATGCTCGCGCGCCGAAGGAGAGAGATCGGGTACGCGGTCGTCGAAGCGGTGATCGCCTCGGATGGTCGCTTCGATGGGATCGGCCGCCAGATAGAGGTCCCAATAGTGGGCGGCCAACCGAGAGAGCCTCGCGCCCTCTGTCTCGACCTCGACATCGAGAGGACGGACCTGCGGCGGCATCGTGCGCGCGCAGCCGCCGACGCCGAGCGCCGCCACGATGAGACAGCAGCGCCGGGCCGCACCACGCCAGCCACCTCTGCCAGATAGCCCCCTCGCTGCAGACGCTTCCATCGAGCTCCGTCCTTTTACCACCGCGGACTGGGAGGTCGTCACCGAACCACGGACCCAAAGCACCGGATTGAGAAAGGTCCACGCCGTCTGCCATGCTGGGCCTTATGAGGGGGCCGACACTCTCGATACTGCCGAGCTTGCGAGAAACCAAGCGAACGCTGGACGGGCGCGAGAAGCACTTCACTTGTCAGGTTCTCGAGCGACAACCCGGTTCGGCGGTGGTTCTCTTCGTCGCGCCTTCCCCGATGGCCGTGGCTGGCGTCGAGCTTCCGGCCGGAACGGTGACCTTCGGGCATTTCTGGACGGAACGGCCGTACAACGTCTACCACTGGCTCGGCAGCCAGGGACAACACCTCGGGTATTACTTTAACCTTTCGGATCAAACCGTTCTGGATGCTGACGCTCTCTCGTGGCGCGATCTGGTCCTCGATGTGCTCGTCCGGCCAGGTGGCGGCTCGCCTGAAGTTCTCGATCAGCACGAGCTCGACGAGTTGCGCATGAAGCCTGACCTGCGGGCGAACATCGACCGCGCCTTGTCTCTCCTCCTCGCGGAGCTGCCGGCATTGCTGCCCGCGCTGGAAGCCTCGCGGCTGAGACTCTGGACGACTCATCGCGAGGCCATTCAGACCGCTGTCGCCGCGGTGACGTCGCTGGGAAAGACGGAGGCTCCATGAAGACTGTCGTGCAGCGGGTGCGTGAAGCGAGTGTCCTCGTGAGCGGCCAAACGGTAGGCGCGATTGGACGGGGTGCCATGCTGCTGGTGGGCGTGGAGAAAGGGGACACCGAAGTGGACGTCGACGTGACGGCGCGAAAGGTGGCAGCCCTGCGCTTTTTTCCGGGGCGAACACCCATGGACGCAACCTTGGGCGAGGTAGACGGCGGCGTCTTGGTGGTCAGCCAATTCACGCTGGCGGCGTCCTTGACCAAGGGCAACCGCCCGAGCTTCGAGCCCGCGGAGGCCCCGCAAGTAGCCGAACGGCTCTACGAGGCTCTGGTCGCCGCGCTTCAAGCGTTCGGTCTCATGGTGCAGACCGGCCGGTTCGGAGCCGACATGCAGGTCTCATTGACCAACGACGGTCCGGTGACCTTCTTGGTGTTCACCCGCGACGGAAAGCTTCTCAAGGACTGAGCGACGCGCTCGCTTATTCGGACTGCTGCGGAAGCGGCCGGAGCACCAGATCGCCGTCTTGCACCTGCACCACAGCGGGAGTGGTGGCGACGGCAGTCCAGCGGAAATGTGTCACCAGCTCCCGGGCGGCTACCGGTGTCGCAGTCTTCAAGAGTCCCACGGACGCCGCCAAAGCACCCACCACGTCTTCGGGTTTCAGACCGTGCGCGACGAGGTCTCGGAGGGAAGGCGGCCGCGTGCGTTTTGCCAGACGCTGGCCCTCGGGCCCTAGCACCAAAGGAACGTGCGCAAAGAGGGGCGGGGGCAATTGCAAGGCACGGAACAGAGCGAGCTGCCGCGGTGTCGAGGACAGCAGATCGGCGGCCCGCACGACTTCTTCGATCTTCATGGCCGCATCGTCGACCACCACCGCCAGCTGATACGCGAAGACACCGTCCGCCCGCCGCAAGACGAAGTCATCCACCATGCGAGGAGGCAAAACTTCGACCATCCCTTGAACTTCGTCCTGGCAGACCAGCGGATCCGGCTCAGCCAAGAAACGAACGGCGACGCGGGGGCCGCCTCCGCCGAGGCGTTCGCGCAGGGCGGACGGCCCCAGCTCCACCCTGCCCCGTCCCCGGCAAGTTCCCGGATAGCGCGGACCCTCTTCGTCGGCGTGAGGTGCCGAAGCGGCTCGTTGGATGTCCGCCCGCGAGCAGGTACAGGAATAGACACGGCCCTTCTCGATGAGACGATCGAGCGCCTCCTCGTACAGAGGCAACCGTTCGCTTTGTCGGTAGGGCCCCGATGGTCCGCCGACGTCTGGGCCCTCGTCCCAGTCGAGACCGAGCCAGCGCAGATCTGCCATGATGCGCGCCTCGGCGTCTGGTACGACGCGGCCACGGTCGAGATCTTCGACGCGCAGCACGAAGGACGAACCTGCCGCACGAGCCGCCAGCCACGCGACGAGCGCCGTGCGGGCGTTCCCCAGGTGCAAGTCGCCGGTGGGACTCGGCGCGTATCGTCCCCGCACGCCCTGCCCTCAGTAGGTGATGAGGCTGGTCGCTTTCGCGCCGCCGAGGCGCGCTCGACCCCGCAATCCCCCGAGCTCGACCACGAAGGCGAGCCCGACCAGCTCTGCGCCTTGCTCGCGCACCATCTCGGCTGCGGCGCCCGCCGTACCTCCGGTGGCGAGCAAGTCGTCCACGATGGCGACCCGAAGCCCAGGACGGACGGCATCCGCGTGCATCTCGATGACGTCATGGCCGTATTCGAGCTCGTACTTACGGCTGACCCGCTGGTGGGGCAGCTTGCCAGGCTTGCGGATGGGCGCGAACCCCACTCCCAGCGCCAGAGCCACCGGGACACCGAAGATGAACCCGCGAGATTCGATCCCAATGATGAGATCGGGCTTCCATGAGGCGACATCGGCCGCCAACAGGTCGATGCAGGTGCGCAACGCGGCCGCGTCCGCCATGAGGGGCGTCAGGTCTCGAAAGAGAATCCCCGGTTTGGGAAAATCCGGCACGTCGCGAATCAACCGACGCAGAGACGAGATCGAAGAGGAATCGGACGAAGCCGGCGTGGTCGGGTTGGTGTCCGTCATGGTGAAGCCTGTCCTTGGTTTTTGAGCGGGGGCAGAAACGGCATGGGATCGATGGGACTTTCGCCTCGCCTCACTTCGAAATGCAAATGCGGCGCGGTTGCTCGTCCACTCTGGCCTGACATGGCGATGACCTGGCCACGCTTGACGTGCTCACCTTGCCGGACGGAGAGAACGGCATTGTGGGCGTACACCGTCATCAACCCTCCGTCGTGGGCCACCACCAACAAGTTCCCGTACCCGCGAATGCCGTGCCCGGCATACGCCACGACGCCGTCGGCAGCGGCCATGACCGGCGTGCCCGGCGGCGTGGAAAGGTCGATGCCTTCGTGGGGACGGCCCCAGCGCGAGCCGAAAGGCGAGCTCAGCCGAGGATGTGACAGCGGCCAAGCAAAGACGCCACCCGCGCCTGGGACTCCTCCGGAGGTCGTGCGGCCGTCATCCCCTGTCCCCTGCCCTGGCCTGGAAGGCTGAGGCCCGGGGTTCGTCTGCGGCTGGCTGGCCTCGGCCGAGCGTCTCTCTGCCTCCAGCACGAACACCATCAATCCTGGGTGCACGTCCGAGGCGTGGCCGAGGCCGTTGATCTCGAGAAAGTCCTCCACCGGAACGCCGCCCTTTTGGGCCAAGCTTTCCGCCGACTCGCCGGTCACCACGACATGCCAGCTCCCGTGCGGTGAGGTCGGGTGCATGGGCGGTCTCGAGCCCGGAAGCGCACAGCCGGCTGCGCCGAAGAGCAGCAAAGCCAAGAACCCCGCCGTCCCCGCGAGACGCGCGTGGGCACCTCCTCGCGGAACCTTCAGCCTCATGCGAGGCCGCTCCTCGGGGAGATGCGCTCCACTCAGGCCCCCTCCGAAGGGCGCGGCGTGCCAATGGGCCAATCAACCATCTCCTCGAGGAGACGCTGGTGAGTGAGATCAAGGGTAAGAGGCGTCACCGAAGCCTTGTTTTCCTTGACTGCGGAGAGATCCGAGCCCGGCAGATCAGAGGCCGCTTCTTCTGGGCCACCAATCCAGTAGTACGATCGCCCGCGCAGGTCCTGGCGAACCTCGACCTGATCGCGGTAGACGCGGCGGCCGAGGAAGGTGATGCGATGACCGTCGATCGTCCCGTGGGGCAGGTTGACGTTCAACACCGATGCCGGTGGCAGCGCGGCAGGTCCCCGCCCCAGAGTTTCGGCCACCAGCTCGCTCACGAAGCGTGCGGCCACCGAAAAATCCGGCGAAGCATGCCGTTCGAGTGAGACGGCGATAGCAGGGATTCCGCGCAGGGCCCCCTCCACGGCCGCAGCCACCGTCCCCGAATAGAAGACGTCCGAGCCCAGGTTGTAGCCGTGGTTTATCCCCGAGACCACCAGCGTGGGCCGACGAGGAACGAGGTGGAGCAAACCCAGGTAGACGCAGTCCACGGGCGTGCCATCGATGGCGAACACGCCCGGCGCCCGCTCGTCGACGCGCAAAGGCTGGTCGAGACTGATGGCGTGCGAGCTGGCGCTACGCTCGCGATCGGGAGCTGAGATGACGACCTCCCCGAGCTCGCGCAAGGCGGCAGCGAGGGCCACGATGCCCGGTGCCGCTACGCCATCGTCATTGGTGACCAGGAACAGGGGACGCGCCGTCAGGGACATGCGATGACGTTAGCGCAACGAACTACGAGCCCGTCAACGCCTCGTTGAGGATCCGGGCCAGTCGCAGTCCTGCCTTTTGAATCTGCGTCTCTGCTACCGGCCGGCAAGCCTCGACATAGGTCGCGCCGAGCTGCAGGACCTGTCCGGGGCCAGCCGCGTCGGTGGCAGAGGGCAGACGGGCGTACGCGGGATCCAATGCCAGCCGGTGCGCCTCATTCACCCAATCGACGATCGTGCCCTTGCTCCAGGAGGACGAAGCCGCGGGCAACCTTTCCAGCACCGCCAGGTAGCTCGCTTGATCGCGGTGAGCCGACTCCAGCAGCTCGTTGTCCCAGACGCTGTGCAGGTTGGCGTTTCGCATCGAATGATACGGAAACTCACCATCTGGAAGAACGATCTGCGCACGCACCTCGTTGCCGCCCCGATCGTCGCGATCGACGGCATGAAGGGGCTGGTGGAGATCTCCCAGGAAATGAACGACGAACCGCAGCGCGCGGCGCCGTTCTAGTAAGGGCGTCCTCAGGGAGGACAGCTTGGCGATCTCTCCCTTGAGCGCTTGCACGACACAGTCGCCCTTGGGGCAGTCGCGGGCCCCGTCGTAAACCGCTTGGTCGAAAGGCACGTCCACGAAGTGCCAACGCCCGGTGTTCGGATGGAAGGTCCGCCAATCGTCGGCACAGCTGGCCACGTCCGCCAACGAACGGCCCTCGAGCAACGGCAGCATTGCCTGGCGGGTCCGCGGCGTCAGGTGGTCCTCGGCGAGGCGCGCGATGAGCACGTGCCCCTCCGGCCCCCATGCGTAGGCGGCCTGGCCACCGCCGGTGCCACTCAGGGCCACGCTCGCCACGAGCGCGACGGCGAGAAAGCGGGCTGCTCGTTTCAGCATGCGAGGCAGAAGTACGAACCCATTGGCGAAGCCGAAACGACCTTCGCGTTTGTTTGTCGGGGCGACTGGATTTGAACCAGCGACCCCCTGTCCCCCAGACAGGTGCGCTAACCAGGCTGCGCCACGCCCCGAAATGCGTGAATTGAGATTTTGGTGAGAGGCTAGTTTCAGTCTTGGGAGAGCTGTATCAACTCCAACAAACCGTCTTTTAACTTCTTCAGGACCTCGGCGCCCACTTCGGGAGCTGGCAGGGTCGGAGGAGGCCCTTCCTGATGTCCGAGCTCACGAAGACGGGTACGAGCCCCTTCAATCGTGAAGCGCTCCTCATACAGCAAGTGACGAATCTTGAGAAGAAGCTCGACGTCCTTTTTTCGGTAGAGCCGCTGCTGCGATTTCGTCTTCTGCGGGCGCAGCGAACGGAACTCGGTTTCCCAGTAGCGGAGGACGTACGGCTTCACCGCGCACAGTCGCGCCGCCTCACCGATCTTGAAGAACGGCTTCTCGGGAATGCCGTTCTCGTCGACCGGTGTCTGCCGCGCCCGCGATGCGCGCGAAGAACGAGACGAGGAGCGGGATCCGGACGGCAATGAAAGGACAGCTTCCTAAGACAGCGCTCAATCGTTCAAGGCGTTCTTGAGAACCTGACTGGGTTTGAAGGTCAGGACACGCCGTGCGCTGATGGTGATTTCTTGGCCCGTCTGCGGATTGCGCCCGGCCCGGGCGTTCTTGTCGCGTACCACGAAGTTGCCGAACCCCGAGATCTTGATCTTCTCGCCGCGTTCGAGCGTTCCCTTGATGGTGTCGAAGACCGTCTCCACGATCTCGGCCGCCTCTTTCTTGGAAAAGCCCCCTACCTTCTCGTAAACGCCCTCGACGATGTCCGCCTTCGTCATGTGCGCTTTTTAGCCCGCCATCGGACCGCGGTCAAAGTGGCGTAGGTTTCCGTCGTCCTTGAAGCTAGCGCACCGCAACGGGAAACCGGGCCTTCAGGGCGTCGACCACCCGAGCGTGGGCCGCATCCACTTCGGCATCGGTCAAAGTCCGATCATCCAAGCGGTAGGTGAGGGACCACAACATCCCCTTCTTCCCGGGCGGGGTGTAACGCGGGTCGCGGAAGTCTTCACGCACGGCCAGCTCGCGCAGCAAGCTCTCTGAAGCGGCCACGAAGGCGGCCCGCTGGCTGTCCGCGGTGACGTCGACATCGATCCAGAAGGAGATGTCGCGCGAGGCCGCTGGGAACCGGGGCGATGGTGAGCTTCGAAGCGCCTTGCCCGAGACGCCCAGCACCGACAGATCGACCTCGAAGGCCAGCGCGGGTCCCTCGAGATCCATCTTCTTCAGATACCGAGGATGCAGCTCTCCGAGCCATCCGATCGCGCGACCGTCGCCTGTCCGAAGACAGGCGGAAAGACCAGGATGAAGGAAGGCCGGACTGCCCTTTCCGAATGGCACGAAAGCGACCTCCGTGCTGGCCATGCCGAGCGTGACACCGAGGTATGTCAGGAGCCCTTCGAGAACCCCCTTGGCGTCGAAATAGTCCAGCTTCTCGCCTGGCTTCAGCCAACCGGCTCCATGTCCCATCAACAACGCCGCCGCCATCGTGGGCTGCGACTCGCCCAGCACCACGGGACCGACCTCGAAGATGCGGACGTCCGCGAGCCCGCGCGAGACATTGCGGCGGGCCGTTTCCACCAGCCCAGGAAGCAGGCTGGTCCGCATGATCTGGTAGTCCGAAGAGATGGGATTGCGAACGCGAATACCCGCGCGTGCACGCTCGTCGTCGAGCGCGACTTGCCAGCTCTCTGGCACGAAAGCCCAGAGAGCGACCTCATGACATCCCAGGGCGGCCAGGGCATCTCGGGCCGCATCGGCCACGGCCTCGGGGCTTGTGTCAGGCGCCTTTCCGCCAGTGGGCAGGCGCGCAGGTATCGCCTGGTAGCCCACGAGACGCAGGACCTCTTCGGCGAGATCTTGCTCGATGGTCAGGTCAGGGCGGAAAGAGGGGACGCGAGCCTGCAGGCGATCGCCCGGATCGAGAGTGGTGGCGATGCCGAGCGCGTTCAGCCGCGAGCTGGCCTCCTCCGCGGTGCAGATCTCCGTCCCTGCCATACGGTACAGCGACGCGAGGCTCAGCGAGACCTCCTTGACCGGCGGAGGTTGGGGATAGAGGTCGCGGGTCGGACCAACCGTACGGCCACCGCCCCAGGCCACCAGCAAGTCCACAGCCCGCGCCGTCGCGAGTTCGAGGCCATTCGGATCGACGCTTCGTTCGAATCGGTACGAGGCCTCGGATGAAAGACCAAGGCGATTGGCGGTCTTGCGAATCGTGGCCGGGCGGAACGTGGCCGCCTCGAGGAGGATTCTCTTGGTCGACGGGGTGACCTCACTGATGGCGCCGCCCATGACGCCTGCCAGAGCCAAAGCCTTCTCGGCGTCGGCGATCACCAGATCGGTGGGCTCGAGCGCGCGCTCCACCCCGTCCAGTGTCACCAAGGTCTCCCCGACTCGCGCGCAGCGGACAACGATGCCACCGACGACCTTGTCTGCATCGAACGCGTGCAGAGGATGGCCGGTCTCCAACATCACGAGGTTGGTGACGTCCACCAGGTTCGAGATGGCGCGAACACCACAGGACTCGAGCCGCAGACGCGCCCGCAGAGGACTCGGCTTGACTTCGAGCCCCTCGACCAGGGTGGCCTGATATCGGGGACAAAGGCTGGGCTCGCTGATCGTGACGGGCAAGCCACCCTCCCCGGCCGCGAACACACGCTGGCTCACGGCGGGCTTCTGCCAGGCCACGCCGAAGAGCGCCGAGACCTCTCTCGCCACGCCCACATGGGAAAGCGCGTCTGACCGATTCGCCGTGACGTTGACTTCGAGAATCGTGTCGGGGAGCCCCGCGTAGTCGGCGAAGTCGGCGCCCGGGGTGGCGTCGTTCGGCAAAAGCAGCAACCCTTCCGCCTGAGCGGCCAGACCAAGCTCGACCTCACTGCACAGCATGCCCGGCGAGCTGACGCCGCGCACGTCGCGCCGGCTCAGTGTCATGCCGCCAGGAAGAGTCGCGCCAGGCGGAGCCCACACGACCCTTCCGCCGGCACCCGGGACATTGGGCGCCCCGCAAACGATCTCCTCGTGGCCTTGGCCGGTGTCGACCGTGACCAGCCGAAGCTTGTCGGCGCCAGGATGAGGTCGTAGCGACACGACCGCCACCACCTTTGTGCCGCTCAATCCCTGAGCGAGCCGGTGCAGACCTTCGATCTCGAGGCCGGCCAGGGTCAACCGCGCCGCCACGTCTTCGACCGTGACCGCCGCGGGCAGCGCCACCAGCTCACGCAACCATGCGAAGGAAATCTTCATCGGAATTGCCGCAGGAAGCGCAAATCGTTCTCATAGAACGCGCGCAGGTCGTCGACGCCGTACTTGAGCATGGCCATCCGCGAGAGGCCCATGCCAAAGGCGAAGCCCGTGACCGCTTCCGGGTCATAGCCAACGGCGCGGAACACGTTCGGATGAACCATCCCGCAGCCGCCGATCTCGATCCAGCCGCCACCCTTGCAGAGCGAGCAACGTCCTTTGGGGAGGCTGCCCGTGCCACCGCAAAGAAAACATCCGGCGTCGACCTCGGCCGAAGGTTCGGTGAAGGGGAAAAAGCTGGCCCGCAAGCGAATGTCCACCGCGGCGCCGAAGAACGTGCGGACGAAGTGCAAGAGCGTGCCCTTGAGCTCGGCCATGCTCACGTTCTTGTCCACGTAGAGCCCCTCAACTTGGGGGAACATCGGCGTGTGGGTCGCGTCGTCATCGCGTCGGAAGACGTTCCCGGGTGCGATCATCTTCACGGGTGGTGGCCCGCTCAACATCGTGCGGATCTGTACCGGCGACGTGTGTGAGCGCAACACGCGACCTGCCGGGCCGCCAGCGGGACCCTCGATGAAGAAGGTATCCTGCATGTCGCGGGCAGGATGATCAGACGGCGTGTTGAGGGCGTCGAAGTTATGCCACTCCGTCTCGATCCAGGGTCCCGTCTTAACCTCGAAGCCGAGGCCGAGGAAAATGCTCTCCACTTCCCTTCTCACATGGGTGAGCGGGTGGAGCGTTCCCAAGCGGTGGCCGCGGCCAGGAAGCGTGACGTCGACCGAACGCGCCAGCTCGGCGTCGAGCGCGCGATCGGCCAAGGCGTCGAGACGAGCGCTCACCGCGCCTTCGATGATGGCGCGAGCTTTGTTCACGGCCTCGCCCAGGACAGGGCGCTCCTCAGGGGGGAGCTTGCCCAGGACCTTCATGAGATCCGAGACACGGCCCTTCTTCCCGAGGTACCGCGCCTGAGCGGCGCGGATGTCCTGTTCGGTGATGAGAGGGCCGATCTCTTCGCTGAACGCCGCGACAAGCCTCTCGAGCTCGCCGAGAGTGGCGCTGACGACCTCACTGGGCATCGGTCAGCCCAGGGACGCTTAGTGAGCAGCCTGAGCTGCTTCGACGATCTTCTTGAAGGCGCTCGGATCGCTGATGGCGAGATCCGAGAGGATCTTGCGATCGAGGGTAATCTGCGCCTTGTCCAGAGCGGCGAT
>Ga0170475_102072699_pt1 | contig 14844 bp, 14 predicted proteins | sample Soicark_Litter_5_FD_111474 | JGI IMG/M metagenome (GOLD analysis project Ga0170475, IMG submission 111474) | Avena fatua rhizosphere microbial communities from Hopland, California, USA. Combined Assembly of 48 SPs | reverse complement strand
TTTGTGTTTTATGAGAAAAGCCCACGCTATATCGCGCCGGAAGCGGCGGCACGATTAATCGCTGCGGTCCCGCCTTTCGTCACCAGCGTGGGTCTGTTCGTGAATGCGATGCCGGAGCAGGTTGCAGCAGTTGTTGCCCAAGCCCCTGTTTCCTTGCTGCAATTTCATGGCGACGAGACGCTCGAGCAAAGCAGTGCTGCCGCAATTGCCGCAAACCGGCATTTTGTGCGCGCGGTGCGTGTAAGTCCGGATATGAAGGCAGTTGATTTGCTAAAATATGAACTGGATTGCCGTGCTGCCAGTCGATTGTTTTCTGGATTGCTGCTGGATGCGTTGGTCGAGGGCTATGGCGGCGGTGGAAAGGTTTTTGATTGGTCTCTCATTCCAAAAGAACTCGCGCCTCGGGTCGTTTTAAGTGGTGGCTTGAGCGTACAAAACGCGACTGACGCAGTTGTGCGCGTGCGCCCATATGCAATTGACGTCAGCAGTGGCGTTGAGCGCGACAAGGGCATCAAGGATGCCGCCAAAATCCGCGCTTTCATCGACGCGGTTCGTTTGGCGGACGCTAATGTCGGCGAAACAAGCTGATACACCAGACAGCAAAGAGGACAATCATGAAAGAACTGAACGCGCTCGAAAACTATGCCGAGCGCCAGGCCATGACCACTGCGGCACTGCATCAAGCCGCCCGCTACAACCTGCCAGATGCCAAAGGCCACTTCGGCCAGTACGGTGGTTCCTTCGTATCCGAAACCCTGACCCATGCATTGGCCGAGCTAAAAGACGCGTATGCGCACTACAGCAAGAATCTGGAATTTCTCGCCGAATTCCACTACGAGCTCAAACATTTCGTCGGACGCCCCAGTCCAATTTATCATGCCAAACGCTGGTCCGAACAGATGGGCGGCGCGCAGATATACTTCAAGCGCGAAGATTTGAACCACACTGGCGCCCACAAGATCAACAACGTGATCGGCCAAGCGTTGCTGGCCAAACGGATGGGAAAACCGCGTGTGATCGCCGAGACCGGCGCCGGTCAGCACGGTGTTGCAACTGCAACCATCTGCGCGCGCTTCGGGTTGGAATGCGTGGTGTACATGGGTAGTGAAGATGTGAAGCGCCAGGCGCAAAACGTCTATCGCATGAAGTTGCTAGGTGCGACGGTGGTGCCGGTCGAATCTGGTTCCAAGACCTTGAAAGATGCGTTGAATGAAGCAATGCGCGACTGGGTCACCAACGTTGAAAACACCTTTTACATTATCGGCACGGTTGCAGGTCCGCATCCGTACCCGATGATGGTGCGCGATTTCCAGTCGGTGATTGGCGAGGAATGCCTGGTGCAAATGCCCGAGATGGCCGGGCGTCAGCCGGATTACGTCGTTGCCTGCATCGGCGGCGGCTCGAACGCGATGGGAATTTTTTATCCGTATATCGACCACAAGGAAGTGCAGTTGATCGGCGTGGAGGCAGCAGGCGAGGGCCTGGAGACTGGCAAACATTCCGCATCTTTGACTGCGGGATCGCCGGGCGTCTTGCACGGCAATCGCACTTACTTGCTGCAGAATGAGGATGGTCAAATCATCGAGACGCATTCGGTTTCCGCCGGTCTCGACTATCCAGGTGTCGGTCCTGAGCACGCCTGGCTGAAAGATGCCCGCCGCGCGCAATATGTGTCGATCACCGATGATGAAGCGATCGCCGCGTTTCATGATTGCTGTCATATCGAAGGCATCATTCCTGCACTGGAATCCAGCCATGCGATCGCCTACGCAACCAAATTTGCGGCGACACTACCGAAAGATAAAATGATTCTCGTGAACCTGTCGGGGCGTGGTGACAAGGACATGCATACGGTTGCAGAGCGCATGGGCATGAAATTTTAGGCACAGGTCCGTGCACCAGACATCGGAACCAACCCAATAACCAAGATGTTCGTTTCATTGAAGATATGCACCCTGCAATGTTGGATGATTCTCATTGCAGGGGATTCGCGATAGCTGAAAATGAAGCGACGTCAATAGAGTAAAACGCACAATGTCCCGCATCCAATCTACGTTGTCCGCCTTGGCGGAACAAAAGAAAAAAGGTCTCATTCCCTTCATCACTGCCGGCGATCCGGCGCCCGAATTGACTGTGCCGTTGATGCATGCGCTCGTTGCGGGGGGGGCTGACATCATTGAGCTGGGCGTTCCTTTTTCCGATCCGATGGCCGATGGTCCGGTGATTCAACGTGCGTCCGAGCGCGCGCTTGCGAACGGTATCGGCATGCGCCATGTTTTGCAGTTTGTGCGTGAATTCCGTACCTCGAATCAAACCACGCCTGTCGTATTGATGGGATACGCCAATCCTATCGAGCGCATGGGCATGGACGCATTTATCCAGGCCGCGAAAGCCGCCGGTGTCGACGGCGTATTGGTAGTGGATTATCCGCCCGAGGAATGCGAAGAATTTGCCGCTGCGTTGACTGCCAATGGCCTTGATCCCATTTTCCTGCTGGCGCCGACCTCGACCGAGGAGCGCATTGAAAAAGTGGGCAAAATTGCGCGCGGCTATGTCTATTACGTCTCGCTGAAAGGGGTAACCGGTTCCGGTCATCTCGACCTGGATGCCGTGGCGAAGATGATTCCGCATATTAAAAAACACGTTAGCGTGCCGGTCGGCGTCGGTTTCGGTATTCGCGACGCAGCAACGGCGAAAGCGATTGCGTCGGTGTCGGACGCAGTCGTGATCGGTAGTCGCATCATCCAGGAACTGGAAACTACCCCACATGACAAGGCCGTGGATGCGATTCAGGCTTTTATCACCGGAATTCGCAAGGCGCTGGACGAATAATTGCCAGTATGTGACGAAAGGCAAATGAAACATCGCGAAAGTGGATGAGAATCGTCCTGCGATGTTTTTTTTGCGCATTTCGCGGCAAACGGTACAATTCGGCAAGTAAAAATCTTTAGCGTTGCAAGACAGAGTTGAGTGCAGCTTAAGTGTGATGCAACTCTGTATCCCAACAAATTATCAGAGGGCACTATGAGCTGGCTAGAAAAATTACTTCCCCCGCGTATCCAGCGTTCCGATTCTTCATCCCGTAAATCAATCCCGGAAGGTCTATGGGTAAAATGCCCATCGTGCGAAGCGGTTTTGTACCGCACCGACCTCGAATCCAATCTCCATGTCTGCCCGAAGTGCACTCATCATATGCGCATTCGTGCCCGCGATCGGCTGGATGCATTGCTCGATGCAGGCGGACGTTACGAAATCGGCCAGGAAACATTGCCGGTCGATACGCTGAAATTCAAAGATAGCAAGAAATATCCGGATCGCCTGAAAGCTGCAATGGAAGCAACCGGCGAAACCGATGCGCTGGTGGCACTGGGCGGCTCGATCATGACTTTGCCGGTGGTCGTTGCCTGTTTCGAGTTTGAATTCATGGCCGGCACGATGGGGTCCGTGGTTGGCGAACGTTTTGCACGTGCCGCGCAAGTCGCGCTTGAGCAAAAGGTACCATTCATTTGTTTCGCGGCATCTGGCGGCGCGCGCATGCAGGAAGGGTTGTTGTCATTGATGCAAATGGCAAAAACAACCGCGATGCTGACCAAGTTGTCGGAAAAAAAACTGCCGTTCATTTCCGTGCTGACCGACCCCACCACGGGCGGTGTCTCCGCTTCGTTCGCGTTCATGGGCGACGTGGTCATCGCGGAGCCAAAGGCATTAATCGGCTTTGCCGGGGCGCGCGTGATTGAAAATACTGTGCGTGAAAAATTGCCGGAAGGCTTCCAGCGCGCGGAATTTTTAATGCAAAAAGGCGCGGTCAACATGATCGTCGACCGTCGCAAAATGCGTGAAGAAATCGCTCGTTTGCTCGCGTTATTGCAAAATCAGGCGGCGGAAATTCTCGCGTAATTTTCGATTGCATTGAAGAGCCCGGGCGACATTCAAGTCCGGGCTTTTTAATTTCAGTGTCGACGCCATATATCTTCTGTAACCGCTTCTCCCCACTCAATGCAAAATCAACCGATCACCTTAGCCGACTGGCTTTCCGCCCTTGAAGCCTTGCATCCGAAAGCCATCGATATGGGGCTGGAGCGCGTGTCGCAAGTCAAGGAACGCCTTGGCATCCACTTCAATTGTCCGGTGATCATTGTCGGTGGCACCAATGGAAAGGGGTCGACGTGTGCGATGCTGGAATCGATCCTGTTGCAGGCCGGTTATCGAGTCGGATTGTATACATCACCGCACCTGATCCATTTCAACGAACGGGCACGGGTCGGTGGCGAACCGGTTTCGGACGCTGCGCTGGTGGCGAATTTCATGCAAGTCGATGCTGCGCGCGCTGATGTGTCACTGACCTATTTTGAATTCACGACGCTGGCGATCCTGCGCCTGTTTGCTGAAGGCAATCTGGATGCGGTCATTCTCGAAGTCGGCTTGGGCGGGCGACTGGATGCAGTGAATGTGATCGATGCGGATGTCGCCATCGTCACCAGTGTCGATATTGACCACACCGAATATCTCGGTAACACGCGCGAGGAAATCGGCTTCGAGAAAGCCGGTATTTTTCGCGCCGGCAAAGCGGCTATTTGCAGCGATCCGGTACCGCCGAAATCATTGATTCAGCATGCGGAAACGATCGGTGCTGACTTATGGCTATTAAGCCGCGATTTCAACTATGCCGGCGACAAACAACAATGGAATTACGGTGGCCGCAAACAGCGCCGCAACTCGCTGGGATACCCGAGCTTGCGTGGTGCGAACCAGTTACTGAATGCCTCGGCGGTATTGGCGGCGTTGGAAAATTTACGCGACCGCTTGCCGGTGGGTGCGCAGGAAGTGCGCAACGGTCTTGTGATGGTCGATTTGCCTGGACGCTTCCAAGTACTGCCTGGTCGCCCGACCGTGGTTCTCGATGTTGCACACAATCCGCATGCCGCGGCGACGCTGGCGCAAAATCTCGATAACATGGGGTTTCATCGTTACACCTATGCCGTGTTTGGTGCCATGCATGATAAAGATATCAGTGGCGTTATCGAACAGCTAAAAGATCGGGTCGATCATTGGTGCGTCGCGGCTTTGCCGTTGCCGCGCGCGGCTTCTGCGGAACAGATCAAACAAAAATTATTGGATGCGGGGGTGGCGCCGAGCGATGAAGCGGGTGCGGAATCAACTATCCAAACCTTTTGTTCGCCAGCGGACGCGTTCGTAAATGCAATGAGCCGAGCGACCGAGAATGATAGAATTGCGGTTTTCGGATCGTTCCTGACCGTTGCAGGTGTGATGGTCGCGCGGAACGCCGGAACTCACTGACGAATTCATTATTTATCGCATGGGCTTGTTCTCGTTCCTTCATAAAAACAAGCAAGAAGAATCTGCTTCCGATGACAGCGAGTTTTATTCGCGCGCCGAGGAAGAATCAAAGACCGTGCGGGGCCGCGGCAAGCGCAAGCAGGGCAATCAGTCGGCCGCGCCGGTAGATCCCGTATTGCCGGAAAAGAAGCGTGCGCGCCGCCGCCTGGTCGGTGCACTGGCGCTGGTGTTGGCAGTCGTTATCGGGCTACCGATGGTTCTTGATTCCGAACCCAAGCCCTTGGCGGACGATATTGCGATTCAAATTCCATCCAAGGACAAGCATGCTGCGTCTCCGCTGTCAAAGGTGTCCGCGTCAGCCTCCCTCGACCAGAAAGAGGAAGTGGTAGAAGCATCTCCGCCGGCGGTTTCCGATGGAGATACACTCGCCGCGGGGAATGAAAAAGCCAAAGATGATCAAAAGCCATCCAACATGGCAAAACCTGCCGGCGTCGACAAGCTACCAGTGAATGCGCCGCCGACCAAGGTCGGCAGCAAGTCAGACGGAAAGCCGGAACAAGTAGCCAAGACCGAGCACAAAGCAGTCCCTGCGGCTGAAAAACCGGATGATGCGGCACGCGCCAAGGCAATCCTGGAAGGCAAAGCCGATGCCAAAGAGCTATCGAATAAAAAAACCGGCAAATTTTTGGTCCAGGTGGCCGCGCTCGCGAGCGAGGAAAAAATAAACGAATTGCAAACCAAGCTGAAAAGCGGGGGAATTCACTCATATACGCAAAAAATCGCAACCGAGTCGGGGGATCGCACGCGGATTCGCGTCGGCCCGTTCGTGAGCAAGGAAGAGGCGGACCAGATGCGCGCCAAGCTGAATAAATTGGGTTTGAATGGGACTTTGATCCCGGTTGGCAATTGAATTCAGGCGCACCAACGTGACGATTTTTGATTACCTGGTCCTGTTTGTGCTGATTTGCTCGGTTGTCATCAGTACCTTGCGCGGACTGGTGAAAGAGATACTGTCTCTGCTTGGCTGGATCGTGTCGTTCGTGGTCGCGAATGCGTATGGTGAAAGTCTGGCGAGATTATTGCCGGATGCGATACCGGGCGCCGCTACCCGTCTGATCGTGGCATTCATTGTGCTCTTTCTCGGCGTAAGATTATTGATAGGGCTGTTGACGATGGCAATCGATGCAGTCGTCAAGGCAAGCGGATTGACGGTGATGGATCGCGGTTTGGGCGGTTTGTTTGGACTGGGCCGTGGTTTGTTGATCGTGTTGACGGCCGTGCTTCTATGCGGCATGACAGCGATTCCGCAACAGGCGTTCTGGAAAAACGCACTGTTGAGTCCGCTGGCGGAAAGCGCGGCACGTACGGTCAAGCCGTTTTTGCCGGGTGGATTTGCGCGGCATGTACAGTTTAGTCATTGCGGGACAGAAGGGTTGCCGATGCTTTTGAGGCGCCGTAGCGCGCCTGATTACTCGGTTCCCAATCGTTATAAATATTTGCGGACAGATGTAAGCGCAGCAGTGGCATCGGCGGTTCCCTCTGTCCCTATCAGGTTCTAGTTTGTTTTGTTGAGGAGTCCACCATGTGTGGCATAGTCGGCGTCATTTCTCATAGTCCCGTTAACCAGTTGATTTATGACGCGTTGCTGTTGCTGCAGCATCGCGGTCAGGATGCTGCGGGTATTGCAACCAATTCCGGCAATACGTTTTGCATGCATAAGGCCAACGGCCTGGTGCGCGATGTATTCCGCACGCGTAATATGCGCTCCTTGCCCGGCAATGCCGGCATCGGCCAAGTTCGCTATCCAACCGCAGGTTCGGCCAGTGCGGAAGAGGCGCAACCGTTTTACGTGAACGCGCCGTTCGGTATCGCGCTCGCGCACAACGGTAACTTGACCAACTGGGAACAACTCAAGATCGAGATGTTCAAGAACGATCGTCGCCACATCAATACCGATTCCGATTCGGAAGTACTGCTGAATGTGCTGGCACATGAAATCCAGGAATCCACGACCGGCTATTCGCTTGATCCGTCGGCGCTGTTCAAGGCGGTCGCGGCATTGCATAAGCGGGTTCGAGGTTCGTATGCGGTTGTGGCGCAAATCGCAGGATATGGTTTGCTCGCATTCCGCGATCCATTCGGCATCCGTCCCTTGTGCATCGGTTTTAACGACACTGACAAAGGGCAGGAATATGTCGTGGCCAGCGAATCGGTTGCGCTAGAAGGATTGGGTTTTCGCTTTTTGCGCGACGTGATGCCGGGCGAGGCGATTTTTATCGACCTTGATGGCAAGCTGTATAACCAGCAATGTGCAGAGAATCCGACGCTCAATCCCTGCGCATTCGAATTCGTTTATCTGGCCCGTCCGGATTCGATCATCGATGGCGCGTCGGTTTATGCGACGCGTCTGAAAATGGGTGAGTACCTCGCGGAAAAAATCAAGCGGGAATTTCCCGCTGGCGCTATTGACGTCGTGATGCCGATTCCCGATTCCTCACGTCCATCTGCGATGGAATTGGCGTTGAAGCTCAACCTCGATTACCGCGAAGGCTTCATCAAGAACCGCTATATCGGCCGCACCTTCCTGATGCCGGGCCAAGCGATTCGCAAGAAATCGGTGCGTCAGAAATTGAATGCAATCGGGTCCGAATTCAAAGGCAAGACGGTACTGCTGGTCGATGACTCTGTTGTGCGCGGCACCACCAGCCGTGAAATCGTGCAGATGGCGCGCGACTCCGGCGCCAAGCGCGTGATCTTCGCATCGGCGGCGCCGCCGGTTAAATATCCGAACGTGTACGGCATCGATATGCCGACCCGTAGCGAGTTGATTGCCTACGGCCGTACCGATGAAGAAGTGTGCCGCGAAATTACCGCCGATGCGCTGGTGTATCAAGATATCGATGCGCTTAAACAATCGATTTCGGATGTGAACCCACTCCTGAAAAATTTCGAGGCATCCTGCTTTGACGGCGTTTATGTTACCGGCGATATCTCGCGCGACTATCTCGATCGGATTGAGTTTTCCCGCAATAATCCCAAGCCTGACAATGAGGATACAGTGCGATCGCAGTTGAACCTGAATCTGGCGCAGATCGATTAAGCGCTTGCGATATGAACGATACAAAAAAATACGGTTTCACTACGACGATTCTGCATAGCGATCGCCAAAAACCGATCGAACATGGCTCGCTGCACAAGCCGATCCATACATCCGTTACCTTCGGCTACCAGGATGCGCGCGAATTGGCCGCTGTGTTCCAGGGCAGGCAGCCGGGATACCGGTATGGGCGGCAGGGAAACCCAACGGTTTCCGCACTGGAAGACAAGATCACGAAGATGGAGGACGGCCATGCGTCGATCTGTTTTGCCACCGGCATGGCGGCGATTGCTGCCGTGGCGCAGGCGCTGTTGCGTGAAGGCGACCATGTGGTGTCGTCTGCCTTTCTTTTTGGTAATACCAACAGCTTGTGGCAAACAGTAAATGGACAAGGCATCGATGTGTCATTCGTCGATGCGACCTCGGTGGCAAATGTGGAAGCGGCATTGACGCCTGCAACGCGCATCGTATTCGTCGAAACCATTGCCAATCCGCGTACGCAAATCGCTGATTTGCGGCGCATCGGACAGTTGTGCCGTGATCGGGGGATTATCTATATTGTCGATAACACGATGACGTCGCCCTATCTGTTCCGACCGGAGGCCGTGGGCGCGAGCCTGGTCGTCAATGCGCTGACCAAATCGATCGGGGGACATGGACAGGCGCTGGGCGGCAGTCTGACCGACACCGGTTTGTACGATTGGACCCGGTGCCCCAATATTTTTGACACTTATAAACGATTCGCGCCTGTGCAGTGGGGCATGACGCAAATCCGTGCCAAGGCATTGCGTGATTTCGGTGCTTCGCTGGGGCCGGAAGCGGCGCACCATATTGCGGTCGGCGCTGAAACGATGGCACTGCGCCTGGAGCGTGAATGTGCGAATGCGCTGGCTGTGGCGCAGATGCTGGAGGCGGACGATCGGGTGGCGGCTGTTTATTATCCCGGCTTGCCATCGCATCCACAGCATGCAATTGCGACCGAGTTGTTCCGCGCTTACGGTGGTTTGCTCAGCTTTGAGCTGAAAGACGGCATCGATTGTTTCGATTACCTGAATCGGCTCAAGCTTGGCGTCTCGGCCAGCAATCTGGGTGATACGCGCACGCTTGTGATTCCGGTTGCACACACGATTTTCTATGAGATGGGCCCAGAGCGGCGCGCCAGCATGGGCATTGCAGAATCCCTTATCCGTGTATCGATCGGTATCGAAGATACGGATGACTTGGTCGACGACTTCCGGCAGGCCTTGGACGTCTGAGAAAACATGTGGCTGTAGCGCGAATTGCAGATGACTGTAGAGGCCTCGCGCACCGAAACGCTCGGTGATGCGCCGGTGCCTGGGGCTCACCCTGCATTGGTTCGCAAAAGTTCGCAAAAGGCTATAGAACGTGATCCATCATCAGTTTGTAATCGAACTGGTTTACCCTTCATAACAGGAGATGGCATTCGTCCGCTCCTGGAAACTTTGCGGTCTCTTTCGCAATCCTATCAACCGGATGTTGCATAAATTGCACTAGCTCTCGCTTGTCTCTTTTGCTTCGGATGGAATTTTGTTCAGTCGGCCGTAAAAATCCTTACGACGCTCCTTCACAAAATTTTCCCTGCAAATCAAAATCTTGCGCGACCATCTTGCAAATTTGTGTAACAGTCGAGTTAAGAGCACGTTTCCGGAGGGATTATTTTGCAAAAAAAACCTGTAACGCTTGCACTACAAGGTGGTGGTTCTCATGGCGCGTTTACGTGGGGCGTGCTTGACCGGCTACTGGAAGACGATTGCATCGACATTGAAGGCATCAGCGGCGCGAGCCCGGCGCGATGAATGCGGTTGTGCTGGCTCACGGCTATACCGCCGGCGGTCGCGATGGTGCGCGGCAAGCATTGAAGGATTTCTGGAGGAGTGTCGCCAATAGTGCACCATTCAGTTTTGTGCCGGACGATATGTCGACGCCGACCAGTATCACCATGCAGTCGGATTTGCCGGCCGCGCTCAAGTCTTATCTTTCGCTCGTGCGGTTTTTTTCACCGCACCAGCTCAATCCATTCGATATCAATCCGCTACGCGATATTCTGGCTGCGCAAATCGATTTTGAGCGTTTGCGATCGGATTGCCGGATCAAGCTTTTCATCGCGACCACCCAGGTCAGCACCGGTACCTTGAAGTTGTTCCGCAACCGGCAACTAACGCTCGAAGTGCTGCTCGCATCTGCCTGTTTGCCTTTGCTGCATCGCGCGGTCGAGATCGATGGCGAGGCATACTGGGATGGCGGACTCACTGCCAATCCACCGCTGTTTCCACTGTTGAATAAATGTAGCGCGCGCGATGTGATGGTGGTTCTTCTGCATCCGCAACCACGCACCCAGGTACCCACGTCGGCCAGCGATATCTGGGATCGTTTGACGGAGATGGGTTTCAGTTCGACCTTCTATACTGAATTGCAAGGTGTGATGCTGGCAAAAAGGGAAGCTGAGCGCAGTTGGTTTGCATTCGGACGTCTTGAGCGTCGTTTGCGTCAGCTCAACATGCATGTAATCGAGTCGCAGGAACTGATGGGGCAATTGAGCATGCATAGCAAAATGAACGCGCATCCTGTTTTCATCAATCGCCTGCATGACGAAGGCAGAAACCATGCCGAGTCCTGGCTTGGGAAAAATTCGCGGCAACTCGGTGTGCGTTCGTCCTTCAGCCTGGCCAAGCTCTTTGGCTGAGGCAAGCCACGCGTTGAATAAAGGAGGGGGTCAATGCTGATCCTTGATGCGCTCTTCTTCCAGTAGTCTCAGCACGCGCCGCTGCAACTTCCCGGTGGCGGTCATCGGCAGTTCATCGATAAACTCGATTTCCTTCGGATATTGATAGGGTGCCAGTTGGCCTCGCACATGGGTTTGCAGTTCTGCGATGAGTTTGTCGTCGTCGGCGCGGCTGCGCTTGATGCCGGACGCCAGCACGATGAATGCCTTGACGATATTGCCGCGTTCGGCATCCGGCTTCGGCACTACTGCTGCATTGGCGACGGCACGGTGTTTGACCAGGCAGTTTTCGATTTCGGATGGACCGATGCGGTAGCCGGCAGCTTTGAACATGTCGTCTGCGCGTCCCTGATGCCACAGATAACCGTCGTCATCCATCCATGCCAGGTCGCCGGTCCGACACCAGTCGCCGCTATATTTACTGCGAGTCGCTTCCGCGTTTTTCCAGTATTCCAGAAAAAAAATCGGATCGGGGAATCCGTGGATGTCGTTGCGGTTGAGCGCGACTTCACCGACCTCGCCAGCTTTGACGACATGGCCTCGGCCATTGATGACGGCGACCCGGTGGCCGGGGTAGGGGCGGCCCATGCTGCCGGGTTTGGCCGGCCATTGTTCCGCACTGTTGCCGACGATGTAGTTCATCTCGGTCTGGCCGAACATTTCATTGATCGTGACGTCGAGCGCAGTTTGGCTCCAATTGAATATGGCATCGCCCACCGCTTCACCGGCGCTCATGATTGCGCGCAGTTTCAGCTGGTATTTTTCACGTGGTGCCGGGACAGCCTTCATCATCATCTTGAGCGCAGTGGGAAACAGGAAGGTATTGGTCACGCCGTATTTTTCGAGCAAATAAAACGCGGTGTCGGACGAGAACCGACCGCGGTAGCCGACGATCGGTTTGCCGAAATAAAGCGTCGGCAGCAGCGCATCCATCAAGCCCCCAGTCCATGTCCAATCGGCCGGTGACCAGAAGACATCGCCTTCTTTGGGAAACCAGTTTTGCGACGCGACGAAGCCTGTCAGGTTGCCGAGGATTGCGGAGTGCGGAATCAGCGCGCCCTTGGGGGCGCCGGTCGTGCCGCTGGTGTAGAGCAGGATGGCCGGATCGGTCGCCTGCGTTTTGACCGCTTGAAAACTGCCGCTTGCCTTGGCGATTTCGGCATACCAGTCCAAGGTAACCAATCCATTGCAATCGACTGCGATCACATACTCCAGCGATGGACAGCGTGTGCGGACCGCATTCAGATTGGCCATGCCGGCCTGGTCGACAATGGCTACGACCGCCTCACTGTTCTGCAGTCGGTACTCGATCGCATCCGGCCCGAACAGAACCGATATCGGCACCGCAACCGCCCCGATTTGAAAGCATGCGATCAGCGCAATTGCCATCTCGGGCCGCTGCGGCAAGATGATGGCAACGCGCTCGCCGCGTCGTACGCCATGGCTGCGCAGTACGTTCGACATGCGATTTGCCTGGGCTTGCAGCCCTGTGTAGGTCAAGGTGGAGGTATGGCCTGCCTCATCTTCATAATGCATGGCGATGCGCGATTTGTCGTTGGCCCAGCGAGCGCAACAAACGTCGGCAATATTGAACGTTGCTGGCACATGCCAGCGGTAGTGGCGGTAAAGCGTCGCGTAGTTGTCGATGTCGGTATTGCCATTGGCAGATGTCATGCACTCTCCGGCGTAATTGTGGAGCGGCTGTTCGGTTTTTCAGTTATTGCTCAAGCAGAGCCTTTAATTTTTCCAAATCTTTTTCTACCAGGCCGGCATCTTCAGCGAAGCTTTGATCCGACATCTCAGGGCGACGGTAGAGCGTAAACACCAATTCGCTGCCGCTGTCATTTGGAAAGACCCGCAGAGGGTTATAGACGGTAACGCCGGATGGCAAAGTAACGTCGTGATCCAAAACGCCGAAGGTGTTTCTTTCGGCAAATGCGACTTTTACTCTTCCCATCGGTGATTCGGCGATCCACTCCTCATTGATTTTTTGAATTGAACCACTGAGCCCGACCGCCCATTGAGGGAGGTTTTCAGGATTTGAAACAAATTCATACACCTGAGCCATAGGGCAGTTGATCGAGACACTGATATGTTTGGCCTTGAAAGTCATTGTGAATCTCCTTCGCTGGTTTTGATTTCCTTTTGTATTTCTCCCGTATCTCTTATACGACATAATCGATTTCGCGTGAATGACATCGCATGCGATTAGATTGCTCCGATTTTTTGAAATGCATTCCGTAGCATCTGAACTACCTCAGTGAACGCAATCGGTTCGAGTTTGTTCTTTTTTGTCATTGGGACACTGAAACCGGACATCCGCAGGGGATGATATTAGACAACGGTCTAAAAATCGAAAACAAAAGGGCGTCAAAGACTAAATTTAGTCTAAAATTGGTCTTCCAACATTCCCATCAGAGGTGAAATCATGAAATTTTCCACCCAAGTAAAGCCTATCAGTTACCTTAAAAGCCATGCCGCCGAGATCGTTAAAGACATCTCCGAAAATCGTGAACCTATGTTGATTACACAAAACGGCGAAGCCAAGCTCGTAGTCATGGATGTGAAAAGCTACGAAGAACAGGAAGAAACGCTCGCACTTTTGAAAATTCTGGCATTGGGCAATCGTGAGATCGAGCAAGGCAAGTTTCGCGATGTTGAAGACGTATTTTCCGAACTGGACAAGGCTGACCACTGATGGGCCTGAAAATCGTCATCCTCGAATCGGCGGAGCACGATCTCAATGACCTCAGAAGTTATATCGTCAAGAATTTCTCACACAAAATTTGGCGGGATACTTACGCCAAGTTAAAAGAATCGATCCGTAATTTGCAAGGTTTCCCCTTGGCAGGTCCCATCCCCGAAGAACTTGAGAAGCTTAACCTCAGCCAGTACAGGCAGGTTGTTTCAGGATTGAATCGCATCATTTACGAAGTGCGACAGGAGACAATTTATATTCATATCATCGTCGATTCACGGCGAGATATGAATGCACTACTTACACGCCGACTTTTGCGAGTTTCTTAGAACCTGTTCTCTATCCTCCCATCAAAAGAGAGAGGCAAGCGATAGGGTGAACAGGAGGCAAGGATGGAGAGGAAAAGTTATGGGAGCGACCTAGGGCGTGTCGTTAATTACCGTAGCGCCATGTTGAACGCTAATGGAGCGCCCCTATTTATGGTGGATCAAGCCAAAGGAGGTGCGAAACCATGGGAAGGGGTGTTCAAGTCTCTGGCCGCCGATGCGGATAATGAATACGCGATGATCGATAGCACCATCGTTCGGGCGCATCAACACAGTGCAGGCGCCCTTAAAAAAAAGACCAGGATGAAGCGATCGGACGCAGCAAAGGCGGTTTGAGCACCAAGATTCATGCGGCCGTGGATGCCCTGGGCAATCCGACGGCTTTTTATTTGACGGGGGGACAAGCCTGTGATTTGGACGGAGCCGATCAACTGCTGCCGGCCATCACGGCCGACACCGTCATTGCCGACAAGGGATATGACGCGGATGCCCGCTTCATCGAAGCGCTGGAACAAGCGGGGAAAACGGCGGTGGTTCCGCCGAAACGTCACCGTAAAAATCCCCGCTGGTATGACAAGCACTTATACAAGGCACGTCACCTGATCGAGAATTTCTTTGGCAAACTCAAGCAATTCCGTGCTATTGCCACGCGCTATGACAAGACCGCCCGCAACTTCCTTGC
>Ga0170475_105235133_pt1 | contig 14849 bp, 6 predicted proteins | sample Soicark_Litter_5_FD_111474 | JGI IMG/M metagenome (GOLD analysis project Ga0170475, IMG submission 111474) | Avena fatua rhizosphere microbial communities from Hopland, California, USA. Combined Assembly of 48 SPs | reverse complement strand
CCTTTGCGACGTTGAGTACTAGCCATAATTTTACGTTCAACGAGAGTAAAAAATGCGACTGAAAGTAAAATTCCGATTAATAAAAATACTAAACTTAGTATGTCTTGGATTACTAATCAATGAGTTTCATTAAAAAACGTTCTAAAAATAGAAATATTGCTGTCGTTTACGTTAATTTTAAAAAAAAAATTGTTTATAAAAAAAAAAATAAAACTAAACGATACCGGTGGTAGTGGTAACGTTGCTCATGAAGTAGACGAGTTATTAAAAAAAAAAGTAAAATTGAACAATGGTCGATTAATCAATTTTAATGATTTTAAAATATTCGCTTGTTTTGAAAAATGTATGAATCGGCGAACAAAAAATATCTCTGCTTGTGGAATTAAAAAATAATGAATTAATGCAGATGAGAAAAAAATAAAAAAAACGAAAAAAAAAAACATTTCAGAAAAAAAAACTACTACGTCTATTTGTGGCATTTTAAAAAATTAAGGCAAAACGTCTCAAGGGTTATTTAATGCTTGACGTCACCCCGGTCATTTGAACTGACGAATATTTCGTTGGTATGTTCTAGGGGGATGTTGTCGAGATAATTCGATAACTTCTTTAGGCAAATTTTTATAAGGAAGTTTATAGTAAGGTGCTGTTTCAATGTGATGATAAGTAATAAAAGGCCATTGGTAATAAACTTGAGGGGTGTACAACCCGTGTTCAAACCAAGACGTATCATATCATAAATTTTGGATACTTGCGTCTCACGTATCTCAACGTTTTTGGTTTATTGTTTCTAAGGTTCGATTGTATCGATTTCAGCTGTATATGTTACGGCTTCATAAATCAATTTTTTTAGATAACAACAAATCATAGTATTCTTCTAAACTGTTACGTATAGCTAGAACTCATCATTGTTCTTGACGCATTTCTCCTGTTCCCTTTCACATAACAGTTTTTCAAGTATCAAATGCACCCGTGTATTGTTGTTTTCACAATTTTTCGTAATATGGGCGTTTAGTTAATAAAAAATGTTTGTAATGGGGTTTAAAAGTGTAGTATTCTAAGCCAATACTTTTTATATTTGAAATATTTCAAAATCAAAAATTTGAATTATAAACTCGGCGGTATTGATAAACAAGCTCATATCGTTTTCCTCAATTAGGCGATCATGTTTCTGAAAGAACAGATTTATTTTTTGAAGATGATAAATTTCATAATAAACCAGTGCTATCTTTTATATGGCTTAGTTTAACTGCAGTTTTTTTTAATCCTGGTCGCTGAACTTTTTTTGAATTAATATTCAGTATCAAGCTGCTGTTGTCACTTATTCTTTTTTTTTCAAATATTCCAAAAAAAGATCTTAAAAACGATTCTTCTATTCACGATTTTTTTAAAACACGTGCAATAGGTTCAAACACTATTTGTTTACCTTGTTGATCAAAAATTGCTCCAGTTACGCGATTAAAATATCGTGGTATTTGTTTGTTAGATAACTGAATAGTACTTCCATTTTTTGGTCTTTGTTTCCATTGGTAATACCAATCTTTGTTATTCTCTAAAATAGCATTAATTTTATAAGCTGGGAATAGCGGTCGAGGTGTTAAAATATGAAATAAAGCGGAACTTGAAACATGTTCTATTTTTGATATTGGTCAATGGTACTGAGTTGCTAGGTTTCGACTACGTGACATTGCTCAATAAAATTTTTTAGGAGTATCTATTTGAAGCATTTTTCATCTACGAATACTCCTATTTCTTGGGAATAAATTTCATCAGTGAATGTCTCGAAAATTTTTTCTAGTAACAACCCGGGTTAGCGGTGGAAGATCGCTAATTTCATTAAATTGCTGATACAAATAAGGACTTTTTCAAATTTTAATAGGTTTACCGTAAAATTGTCGTCAGAGTGTCTCATCTGGTTTAGGGATTAATCGTCCGTAACAGTTAACAGCTCCTCCAATTTGGTTTCGGAAGTCGCAATCTATTTCGCTTTGTATCCAAAAACTTTTTTTAAATTCAAATGTTGGTAATAAAACAGCTTGAGGGCGAACATACGTAAACGAAGGTTGAGAGCGTTTAATAAAAAGATGTTGATTTCATTGTGTAAAGTTTTCTAAATTTGGTCGGTATGATGGCCCAAAAAAAGTATTTAACGAGTCGAATGTTCAGTAATTGCGAAGCCATCATAATCGAGAATTTGGTCAACGGTTATAATAATTTTCGCTTTTTACAATAAAATTTTTTTTGTAGTTTACGTTTAACTGTTCTCGTTTTTTTATAGCTTTTATTGTACCTTCTCCACGCTGTTGTCAATCTAAAATACGTTGAAAAGCAGAAGTACGGTTTTGAAATCTATGTACCATGGCAAATCGCCGGCGAGCAGTTGTGACCATTGTATTTGGTTCAAATCGAGGAAATCTTTTTTTAAGCTTTTTGAAGGTGTTTTTTTTTAGCGCAAGCTCGCTGTCAAATGGTCCAGTTCGATGTTTTCAAAAACCACTATCTAAAGACCATAATTTTTTAATACATAAATCTGTTCAACGCGGTCGAATAACTGTAGAAATTAGTTTTTGTGATGGTAAGCTAGACTCATCGCGTCCTAGTAAAGAATAAAAGTTTAAAGGTAAATTCTGTTGGATTGATTCAAAATTTATTTTTCAATTTAAGCGACCACAAATCGGTGGAGTGTAATATTTATCTAGTCTATAAAAAATACCGTTCCAAACCATTGAATTTGGCATACGAGAGCGTCCTCTGTTCGATAAAATATCTTTCATATTTATTGAAACAGGACTTTGGTTTGTTGCACGTGATCAACTTAGTTTGATAAACATGTTAGCTCAAACTCACATTAAATTTTCTCCTAAAGTATAAAAACCGATAGGTTTGATTTTTGTACCTCGAAAAAATCGCGTGTCACGATCCATTTGGACATAACTGCTGACTGGTTGAGCTAATTTTTTGCCTAGAAGATACGTTCGTATAAATTTTGTTTTTGCGTCTGGCATTGATTTAAACATAGCTGGTGTAAGCATAGAAAGCTTCATTTTTGCATTGTTAACTGAGTCTATGTAAACATTATTGCTTTTGTATTCCTTATACGAAGGATCTAAAGCGTAACGTGGAAATACGTAGTCACTTAAAACACTCATTGTTCAACAGCGGTCCATTAAAACTGAACGCCTAGCAACGAGTTCCAATCATGAGGCTGGTTTTGTGTAATTTTCTGCTGCACCATAAGCTTTAGTACGTCTGTATTTTCATACATGGGCCCTAGACTGTTTAGTGTAAGCTATGGCCGCCCGTTCCTCTTCAGAAAACAAATCTCAATAATAACTCATAATTTTTAGATGAGATAAATGGCGCCCTTTAAAAAATCGTTTTGTCAACAGTCATTTCATTCGTAATTGATTTCACTGAAAAAACAAAGGTCGTTTACTAGATAAAATCGGTCAAGGTTCAAGCTTTACCATAGATTTACCGTTGTTATCAAAATTATTAAATCAGTAAGGCAATTTTATTCTTAAGCCGCGCGGTCCAGCGGAAAAAAAAGACAAAGGATTGGTTTGGGACGCAGTTCTGTCACTTCAATATCAAGTTAAATTAGTATCTCACCGACGATTTCATACTTTATCAAATCTTCAACCGCGACGTTTTTTTTCAGGTAGAAAATAATATTGAGTTATGTCATCTTCTAAACCGTCTATTTCAACCGATGGCGGCATTAATGTTGAGAATTCTCAAACAGTAGCTGTATCGGGACGTATGAGTTTAAACGGAAGTACCTGATTATTATGTTCTTTATAAAGTAATTTATTTGTAGATTTAAAGGACAACTTTTCTTCCATTCAATTTGGTAAATTAAAATTTAAAAGAAAAGCGTTTCACTCTTTTTGTTTCCAATCACTATACTGCGGTTTAGTGCTGTGCCATGCGATTTTTTTAACTCTAACGGGAGTTTTTTTATCTCATGTTCCCACCATGCGCAGCTCATTAGAATCGAAAATAATGGAAGAGGGGTGTTTTAATTTCGTTGCGGGTAAATGTTTAATTAATTTTCTTTTTTTAATGTCTAACTTGGTATTTTCAGAAACATTAAAAAGAGAATTTTCTTTTGTTTCGGTTTCCACAGAATAGTGAGTATCGAATGAACGAATTTTTCAAAAAAATTCGTTATTGCTTTCTAAAATAGGATTTTTCATTTCTGCTAATAAATCAAAAAGCTGATATTTTAGGAAAATATCCAAATCCCAATATTGATTTTCTTGTGCTCATTCATGTATATGCATTGATTCGACTTCACGTCAATTAGTTCCTGTTTTGAAAAATAAATCTTTTTCGTTTTGTTGTCAGGTTAAGTTAGACATAAGATGAAATGGGCTTAGTGTTGAAAATAGAGGTGTTCTATTATAGGAAAAAAAAATATTAAAATTGCTGTCGGCTACAAAAAATAAATTTGATAATGATTGCACGGATGGTTTTTCATGTGGCAAAAAGGTTGTTTCTAAAAAAAAATCGGGATGTAAGCTTTTATAATCAGTTAAACATTTATTTAATGATTGATAAATGGTGTTTACACAACAAAGCTCGTTATTTTTTTTATTGTTTATGCTATTATTTCAAATGTCGTGAAATTCCCATAAATGGTTTGGAACTCAAAATCCGCCTGGTCGTGAAGTAAAATAAGTTTTATCAAGAAGTTGTTTTTCTAAATAGTATTCGTGGAAAGCCTTTTGGTATCTTTGTAGTGCATGCTCGGTAAGGTGATACAAATTTGGCCAATCAGGCGCAAGAAAATTAATTTCGGGGTCTCAAACACCGTAATGGTAACAATAATGACGCATAGGTTCCTCGACAGGTTGGTCAAATCCACCTGGTTCTATTATGCAGCGCTGAAGAAACCAGCATCCGAAATCTTTTACTTTTCCAAATGTACTTAAATTTTCTCTTTCTTCGTTAAAAACTCAAAGAGGCGGGTACTTAAATCAATATGGATAAGGTTGAAAAACGGCCGGCAGTGGTTCTCATTCAAAAGCTTCTTTTGGCTGTATTCGTCCAAGTTCGTACAATCGTTCGATATGACGGATATCTCGTATAGTTAGCTTTGTTCTTATGTGGTAATCTTTCGGGCCGTAATGGGCAAAAGGAAAATAGTAATCTCATATACGCATTCTTTGTCATATCATATAGTTATCTTTAATCTCTCTCCAATGTGCTTTAAGTCAACTGTATTGAGGAGCATAACGAACTTGATCTGACGTTGGGCCGGGTGGATAATGAATCACTAAATCTAATCGATCCTCGTGCATTTGCGTTCCACGTAGCTCCATCCCAAATGTTTTTTCAAATAATTTCGCTTCTGGGGTATTAGGCATAAATCATTTTAGTATTGGGTGTTCCTCGTTTCATTGTTTAAAATATGCGGCTTTGGAAATTTTTTCATCTGGGTAATATGGGTATCGTAAATAATTATTTCATTCATTTGTATTTATTAACGCCCATTGTTGTCATTCTATTTTTTGTTTTCAAAAAAGAAAAAAATTTTTCTCGGCATCATCACTAAAATCATTTGACCAGTTGCTGTTTCAACCTTGCCAAAAACTAATTAAGTAATTATATTGATAAAAATTTTTAATGGCATCTGTGCTAAACTGCACAGAAAAAGACGTTGGGGTATTTAAAACAAAAAAATTTATAATTGGTTCTTGCCTTATTGCTCCATCAATAACAGTTTCAAAATTGTAAATAGGATGATTAGATACGCTAAACTTTGGTAAATGACGACCGTATTGATCAACTGGATCCCCGTCTTCATTTAAAGAACAATCGGCTAAATTTCGTTGATCAATAAATACTGGTTTTAAAAATTGAGCAAATTGATATTCATGAAAAATCGTAGTAACTGTTGGTCTTGTTCAGTGTTTTATTAAATTAAAATCTATAGGCCAATTTGTATTAAAAAAATTAGTTTTGGGTCGTATCATAAGGTTAGGTACGGGAAAAAAAATACCTAAAGGAGCTGTTTCTCTAAAATAAAAATCTGTATTTATCGTACGTTTAATTTCGTACCAGACTGGTGGCGGAAAAGCGGCTGGTTTAAGTAAGCGTAAATAATGGTCAGCTATCGAAAGATTTGTTGAGGGCTCGGCTTTACCGTATAGAACAATTCGGTATGGATCGTTTCAAGGAACTTTTCCCATCTTGGACCCTTCTGGTATTGATGGTGTAAAAGGGTCTTTTAGATAATTTCCTCAAGATTCAAAAACTAATTTACGTCAAGGATCAATCTCTATTAAACTGTTTGCTCAGGGGTCTCGGGAACGAAAATCATATTCATAAAAGTTATTTATAAATTGAAAGTGGTATAAATGGTTCAAAACTGTTGTTTGAGAAATTTTACAAAAATGAAAATGGTAAAAAGACTTAATAAGGTGGTTTGGCTCTTGTGCTAAAAAATTATCATAAGGGTATTTATAAAAAGTTTTTAAGCGATGAAGCTCAAATAAACGAATATCCATATCTCAATTTAAAGACCATGTTTGTCAGCCTCCTTCGATATTTCACATGTTTTCATTGTCAACTTTAACTCTAAAAAAATTTTCTCAATCAAATGTAAAATATAGATAGTGATATAAAGACATTAAAGATGATTTAAAATGTGTTCTATGGAATACGTCACCCAAGAACTGTATAAAATCAAACTTTAAAGCAACAAAATAAATACCAAATAAAAAAACACTAATTAGGTTTATAACAATAACCTCAAAAATTAAATCTGAATGTCAAGTTTCATTATCTTCTTCCCATGCTTTTCAATCTTCAGATAGTCAACGAAGAGGACGAGCATGTTTAAAATACTGCCTTGTTTCATGTACTTTTTCTCATTGTTCAACACGTCAAGGCCTATAAGGACGAGCACCCTTTCGTTCACTTGTGGTTTTGTGACTATGCATATCGTCATCAAAATCACGTCATTTTTCGGTATCTGGTCTTGAAAAATAAAAATCACGAATTGTTTCTTCATAATCTTCTTTATCTTCAAAATACTGCGATTCTTCTTCGTCTTGTGTGCGCGCTTCTCATAATTCTTCACGATCAAAATCGTATGAGTGTTCTTCACCTGATCACGCCTCGCTTTCTGTTTCAGTTACGTCATTTTTTAATTCTAAATAAATTGCTTCGTCAGTTTCGACTTCAAACTCAAATAAAAAACGTTTTCAAAAATCAAGTAACACTGAATTTACGTATCGCGGATGGGTGTAGTTATAAAAATTATTAGAAATAAAATACTCAAATGATTCGTTCAATTCTTTAAAAGCAAGTTCAGTTAATTCTTTGTAAATAATTTTATTTTTAGTTGCTAAGGTAGTTTCATTTTCGTATTTTTTTGTCAACACTAAAAAATGTTTCGCAACAACTTGACGCATACGACGTAAACTCAGCTCAGCAGCTTTGTTAACAGCTTTTTTATATTTTTTTCTAACTGTTTTATTCGCTCCTGGAAGAACCGTTTCTAAAAAAATTTTTTCAAATATGTCATTTAACGATCTTTTTAATTTCTCCGACTTCCGACCTTTAATTATTTTTAAAATGTTATTTAAAAATGCATCTTTTTTTCCTACACTTTTTTCAAGTCACCAATATTTATATCTGCGAATTTCTATATTGTTTAAATCAAAATCTTTAAAATTTTCCGCTGTAGTGGTGTAATGTGGTCGCTTAGCTTGGACAACAGATGGGACCTTAAAAGGATCAGATAATAAGTCGTCAGAACTTATGTCTTCTTCCTTTTCACCCCAGTAATAAAACATATTTTCAACAGTGGCGTGATCAAAAGGAAAAATCACATTTTGTTGTTCTAAAATTAATCAACGCGCACAAAAATTATTTCAATAAAATTTTATTTTTTTTTGCATCGATTGTCGTAATAATGTAAACGACTTATTAGAACCAAATTCAGATACTGGTAACATAAAAACCGTTGAAAAAAAAATATATAATCGCGCCTTATGGTCTTGTAGTATACGATCAAAAGACAATATTTTAAATCAAAACAATGGTAAAGGAAAAAAAACAAAGCAAAGAAACAAGAAATTGCGTAAAAGAAGAACGGTTAAGGACGTCAGCAAAAAAAAAAAATTTTTTAATTTAAATTTAAACAAAACGGGATAATAAGACAAAAAAGTAAAATTAGGAGGATAATATACTAAAGACACCGGAAAATCTTTTAAATTTAACGTAGTGGGTAAAGCAACCTCGCCTTCATCGTCAAAATTAGCCATGTCAATAAGAGATTGTAACATAACAAGTTTTTTTTGAATTTCTGATTCCGTTTTATTTTCTAAAGATGCTAAAGAAGGTGCAGAAATGTGAGCTGGGAAAGAAAAAATTTGGTTTTTTGAAAAAGCTTTATTATTAGAATTTAACGTATAATCTGAAATGTGTGTTTTTTTTATTAACAAAATTTTTTCGTACAAAGTACGATCAATAACTCCATTTTTTACCATAAAAGCTGCTGTATTTAGAATTTCGTTAGCATTCATTTTTTTTTTATGCGTTTTAAGATATGCTAAGTATTCTTTTGAAGGTAAATTTCATTTTAAACCTTCTCAGCCTTCTTCAGGTAACTCGTATTCATCATTTTCGTACAAATAAAACAAAAGATTGTAAAATGGTCGGTACCCAAATAACGAAATTTTATTTCATAACAACAAGAAATAAAGATGTTCAAAAACTACTGTTACAAAACTTATAAACACCTTGCATTGTGTGTAAAAAAAAGAAAATTGTATAAAATTGATTTTCTCAATCCAATTAATTACATGTTGTATCGGAAAGTAAAACAAACGCAATAGTTTTAAAATATTTATATTTAAAAAATTTAATTTTAAAGAAAAAGCTAAGTTTCTAAAAAAAAAAAAAATTAAAAAAAAATAAATAAGAAATATTTCTGTGATTTCTGCTAATAAAATTACTATACTTTGGTAACAAATAAGTCTAATAATATCATTTAACCATTGAAATGCGATCAATCGTTTTCATCAGGCAAAAATTACTTCAAGTAAAGAAATATTTAAACAATAAAAAAATGTAAGTAGTAAGGTACTTCAATAAAAATATATTCATCGTGAGATTAAATTACAAAAATAACAAAAATAATTATAAAGTAGATTAAAAGTAAAAAAAAAATAATTTTTTATATTTTTTATCATATTTTTTAAATTAAACAGATTGCCAGTTTAAAGCTTCTTTTGAGTACTCGAAAACAAATCCAAGACCAATTATAAGCATGAAAATTTCTACAGTTCAAAAACCAGATAAACTAACGCTGGGTAATAAAACAGAAAAGGGAAATAAATAAATTAACTCAACATCAAACAACATAAATAATATACTAAAAACATAAAACTGGACATCAAAAGTAGAACAATCGTCCTTAAATGAATCAAAACCACATTCATAGCCTGATAATTTTTGTTCAAAATTTCGGTTAGGCAGTAAAAACAAAGAAAATATAAGGTTAACACCACATAAAAGCAATGATAAACCTAAACTAAAAAAAAAAATTCAAAAAAAAACTACAAATTCTCAAAAAAAAATATCTTTAGAAAGAAACATATAAAATAAATTAAAAATTATTTTTAAAATACCGTAAACTCACTTATTAATTGTAACACAATGACCAAATTATAAACAACTAATAAAAAAATACACAATAATGTAAACAGAAAGTAAAAATTAGTAAATAATCAACTGCGCTGAGTGTAATGGGAGTTGAACCCATGGCTTGCAGCTTAAAAGGCTGCCACTCTACCAACTGAGTTATACACTCTCTTTTTACTTCCCAAATTGGATTCGAACCAATGGCCATACGCTTAACAGGCGTATGCTCTACCAACTGAGCTATTGGGAACTTAAGATTTTTTCTTTTGAACTAATTTAGTTTGCAAAGAATGAGCAAACCCTAATTTAACTTTTTGTACTTTTTTAGCACCAAAACGACTACGAGCACGAACACGTGTTAGCACTCCTTGGCAATCCAAAACGCCCCGAATAACTTTATAGTTCACACCTGGCAAATCTTGAACACGACCTCCTCGAATTAAAACAACTGCAAAAGCTTGTAAATTGTGACCTTCACCTGGAATATACGCAGTTACCGCCTGGCGGGCACCTAAGATTAATAAACGAGCAATTTTACGACGAGCTGAATTCGGTTTTTTAGGCGGCAACCAACCAACTCTTCGACAAATTCCCCGACGTTGAGGATAACCCGATAACAACAATCGTCGATGACGACGTTTTTTAAAACGGGATGTAGTATTTTTTAATCATTTTTTAAAAACAAACATTTAATTATTTTTTAACCGGAAAAGGTGAGATTTGAACTCACGAACTTTTTAAAGTTGACAACGTAGCACGTTGGCGCCTTAGACCACTCAGCCACTTTTCCTTAAGAAAACAAAAAAAAATCTAAATGCCCTTTGCGGGAATTGAACCCGCAAGCTTAATAAGCAATCAGATTTTGAGTCAGACGCGTCTACCATTCCGCCAAAAGGGCGAAAATACAAATAGTACTTAGGTTTAGTAGGAGTTGAACCCACGACTTGTCCGTTATGAGCGGACCGTTCTACCACTGAACTATAAACCTATATTTTCGGAGCGATACGATTTGAACGTACGACTTTCCACTCCCAAGGCGGACGCGCTACCGGGCTGCGCTACGCTCCGTTTAAATTCATTTAAATTAATTTAGTTTAGTTTAAAAAAAAATTAATTTAATAAACGAATAATAAACATATGGTCACGAAATAATTATTACCGAGCAAACAATAAAAATAATGGGCAAAATAAGGTATAAAAAAAAAAAACTTGCCACTAACAAAAAAATGTAACGAACGAAAATTAGTAGAAAGGGAAAAAATTCTCCTGGCCCCTAAAAAAAATTCGACAAAACCACGATCTAACAATTCATAAAAAATACGAGAAACAGCATAAATTTTTATTGCAAATCTATTAATTAAAGGGTTAAAAAACCATGCCAAAGAAAGCATATCATAGAACATTTTACAAAAATAATAATTCGAATATTTAATATATTTTATCGTAAAAGGATAACGTAGTTTTTTATTTTCTAATAACTCAGAATATTTTTGTCGTCAACCCTTAAAAGTAAAATCCGTTAAAAATAAATACGATTTGGCGTAAACAAATCACTTGTATTGCAAATAAAAATAAAAAGACGCACTACCAACAATTAAAAACAAAGGTAAAAGTTTTGTTACAGTTGACAAAGACTGTTCAAAAACAAGACCTTGAGCTGCTTTAGTTCAAAAGTATTGGCTATGAAACGAAAAAACCAAAAAATAGTTTGATAAAAAATAACCGACAACAACAGAAAAAAAAATTAATGAAATTAAGACTGATGCAGTTCTTAAACCAGCTTCCGCTGAAACCGGTGAACGTAAAGGTAAAAAATAATATCATTTTTTCATTGTTGGCGCAAGATAAGTTGTTAATTCTGTTGGGCGTCACATCACATATCATTGAAGTCGACATGAATAAAAAGAAGTTAACAATGTAGATAAAATTGTTAAACAAAACAAAAAAAAAAGAAAATTGTGATGATCCTAAAACTAAAATTTCTTTTGAATAAAATCCGCTGTAAAAAGGAAATCCCATAATACACAAATTACCAAAAAAAAAGCAACGTTGGTCAATGGCATAAATATAGATAAACCACCCATTTTTCTAATATCTTGTTCGTTATTTACATAATGAACAACTGTACCGGCAGATAAAAACAGCAAAGCTTTAAAAAAAGCATGTGTAATAAGATGAAAAAAAGAAAATTCTGGATAACCCATGCCGCAAGCCATAAACATTAATCCTAACTGGCTACACGTTGAATAAGCAATTATTTTTTTTATATCGTGTTGAACACACGCTGTCAAACCCGCGACGACTGAAGTAATTGCCCCTATACAAGCCATAAAAAATCCTAATAAAGGATGAAGTAACAGCAAAGGAAAAGTTTTTATGATGAGTAATATCCCCGCCGTAACCATTGTCGCAGCATGAATTAAAGCAGAAACTGGTGTCGGACCTTCCATGGCATCTGGCAATCAGGTATGTAAACCTAATTGAGCGGATTTGGCCATTGCGGCTAATATTAACAAACAAGTAATAATACCTGAAGTTGTAACTGCATAACTATTTCATTGGAATCAAATTTCATCGGGCATCAGTAAGTGCAACGAACTATCCCATAGCAACGAAAAAGAAACAGTTTTTCACTGATAAAAACACAAACCAATAGCTGCTAAAAAAAAAGAATCCCCAATTTTATTAACTAAAATTGCTTTAAAAGAAGCTTTATTCGCTTGTAACCGTGTGTATCAAAAATTAATAAGAAAAAAAGACGATAAACCTACCCCCTCTCAACCTAAAAAAGCTGTAACTAAATCATCACTAACGATAAATATACACATAAAAATACTAAATATAATTACGTGCGCTAAAAAAACGCGCCGTCGGGGATCATTTGCCATGTATTCAGACGAAAAAAATAAAACTAAAACAGTTATAAAAACAACAACCCACAGCATAAGGACATTGAAATCTGTAATTTTTAAAGTTATAGAAATTGAACCGTTACCAAAATTAAGTCAAAGTCAGGAAGCACTAAACGGAAAGTATGCATTTTCTGCAAATAGGGTATTTTCAATTGGAAAAAAATAAAAAAAAATTATGAATAAAGCAAGACTTAAAAAAGAAAAACCAATAAGAAAAAATTTTAAAAAAATAATTAAATAAGCATATTGTGTTTTTTGTTTTGGTAACACCAACAAAAAAACACGTAAAAAAATAAAATACGTTAAAAACGAATTAAAAGCTATTTGATACGCCTTAAAAAACTTTCATAAAGAAATTGCTGGTTTATTATTATATTTTCCTGTAACTTTTCAGGTTATAAACGGAACACAAGCACGTATACGTGATTTTCACCCTATATAACGTTCTAATTTTCGTCAGTATTTATCAATTTTTTTTTTCGAGCTGTTTTCCGTAAAACCCAGTAAGATACAAGATCAACCAATGAAAAAAATTAAAAATAAAAACACTAAAAAAAAATGCAGGGCGCGCAAAAAAAAGACGAGCTTGCGTAAATAAAAAAAAACTGAAAACTCAAAAAAAAGAATTTCAATCATAAAATCAAGTTAATCAAGTCAAACGCGGCATGTCCTTATATTTTATCTTAGCTGGAAAAACCAATTGATGAACATTTGTATAATCCCAATTGTAAAACCAATTTGGGTTCTCTGTTGTATAACGACGAGTGGTGTTTAAAGTATTAGATTTTAAAATATTCAAAACTTCCAAATTAACCAAAACACGGGATGTTGAAAGCTTAACATCTCGTAAAAAAATAACATTTACTGCCATTAAGATAAAAAGACCGAATAAAAAAAAAAAAAACAAGTCCCAACGTAAAAAATAAGAACCGTAAATATCATTATTAACATAAAAAAAACCACTAATAGAAAAAAGAATCTGGCCAGAAACTAGTTTTTTTTTAAGAACAGAAAAAAAATTAACGCTATACGACATAATTAAAAAAATTAATTTTATAAAACCCATGATCAAATTTAATGCAAGTGAATACAATCTCTAATGTAAATTGACAATAACAAGCAGTAAACGTACGCTTGTAAAAAAGCAACAACTATTTCTAAAAAAGTTACTAAAACAACAACTGTAAAAGGAACAATAAAAAAAAAGGAAACAAAACCACCAACTAACAGCATTGTTCAAGCAAATCCAGCAATAATTTTCAACAAACAATGTCCAGCCATCATGTTTGCAAAAAGTCGAATAGAAAGACTAAAAACTCTAGCAACGTAAGAAACAATTTCAATTGGGACTAACAATGGGGACATAATAAGGGGCGAACCGGCCGGTAAAAAAAGTGAAAAATAATTTCAACCATGTCGTTTAACAGCTACTCAATTAGCTGCAAAAAAAATAAAAAAAGATAGGCCAAAAGTAATAATAATTTGACTTGTAATAGTAAAATGAAACGGAATTAAACCAATTAAATTAGCTCCTAGAACAAAAATAAAAACACAAAAAAAAACAACAAAATATTGTCGCGTAAAATAAAGACTATTAATGGAATTTTGAAGCATGTTTCGAGCAAAGATTGCAAACGCTGTGGCTACATTAACAGCAAAAAATTTGGTAGTATAAACTAATTTATTAGGAGTAAAATAATAGCTTAAAGTAACAATATATAAAAAAAAAATAAAATACAAAGCTGGAAAAGGAAAAAAATCAAAACCAGAATTAGGGGCAAAAAAAACATTATAAGTCGGGGTTGCAAATGATTCAAATTGTTCTAATGGAGAGAAAAACAATATAGCTGATTAGTTTGTATGTATAAACCGAAGTTTAAATATATTTTAATTTAAAATTTATAAAATTTAACGCCCCTCCCGTATAAAAAAAACAGTACTCGCGTTTTTAATTTCTATAATTTGTACTCTTGTTAAATGCGCTTTGAAAAAAATTCCTAAGCCCAAATGGATTTGAACCACTGACCGTATGCTTATCAAGCATACTCTACCAACTGAGTTATGGGCTTTAAAAACAAAACAATTTTTTGTTTCTTTAAAAATTTATCTTTTAAAAAACTGTTTTTCTAAAATTATTTTTTTTTTGTAATTTTACCAAAACTATGTTTAAACAAACAACAAAGTTTTAGCTTTGTAAATATCCATACTAACGGAAATAACTTTTATTGGCATAAATCCATGGTTTACACCGCAAATTTCAGAACACTGGCCGTAAAAAAT
>Ga0170475_118474369_pt1 | contig 14867 bp, 15 predicted proteins | sample Soicark_Litter_5_FD_111474 | JGI IMG/M metagenome (GOLD analysis project Ga0170475, IMG submission 111474) | Avena fatua rhizosphere microbial communities from Hopland, California, USA. Combined Assembly of 48 SPs | reverse complement strand
TTCGAGCAACTGCAGGTAGTGTGCAAGCATGCGCTCGATTGTCTGCGCGGCGAATAGATCTGTGTTGTATTCCAGGCTGCCCAACATACTTCCATCGGGCATTACGCGTATCGAGAAGGTCAGATCATAACGCGCGACGCCATCTTGCTCTTCTATATTGAGCGTCGTGAAATCCAGGTCTTGAAAAACAACGCCTTCAAGAGAATCCTCAAGGAATGTAAACGATGTTTGAAAAAATGGCGTGTGACTTAAATTGCGCTCGGGCTTAAGTAACTGCACAAGGTTCTCGAACGGCACATCTTGATGCCGATATGCATCAATGGCCGCCCGTTTTGTATTTTGCAAAAGCGATGCGAAAGACTGTCTCGGCTCGAGATTGAATCGCAGAACGAGCATGTTCAAAAACAATCCAATCAGCCGCTCCGTTCCTGAAACTTCCCGCTTGGCAACCGGAATGCCAATCGCGAAATCTTGCTGATTGGAATACCGTCCGAGGAGTACGCCGAATGCCGAGATCAAGGTCATGAACAGTGTCGCGCCGCTGCGCCTGCTCAACTCGCGAAGTTGCAAGCACGTTTCGGACGGAATCAACAGATTGCGCTTGCTGCCAGAAAAGGTCTGTTCACGAGGACGCGCGAAATCGAATGGCAGCGTCAGGTTTGATGGCAAACCGGCGAGCCTCGTTCGCCAATAATCGACCTGCTCATCGAACTCCGCCGTCGGGACAAGATCGTTTTGCCAAGTGGTATAGTCGCCGTACTGAAATGGCAGCGGCTCAACCGATGTACCCTCAAGGTCGTCGTTATAAAAGCTCGACAACTCCTTGAGTAAAATGGCAATCGAATACCCATCAGCAATAATATGATGCAGCGTAATGTGCAGCACGTGGACATCGCAATTCAACGATCCTTGCCCGTCAATCAATTTGATCAAGCAAAAGCGAAACAAAGTATCGTCGGATAAATTGAAAAAGATACTACTCTCGCGATGACATAGTTGTCGCAGTGACGCTTCCTCGTGCGCTGTCTCCTCGATCAGTACATGCGAAGGCGGAGAATCAATCACTTGCCGCACTTCGCCATCGAGTTCGACGAAACGCGTTCGTAGGACTTCATGGCGCGTGATAACCCGCCCAATAGCAGCCTTCAACTTCTCCTTATCCAGATTGCCTTTCAATCGCAGGGCGAGCGGCATGTTGTATACCGCGTTTTCCCCCATGAATTTGTACAGAAACCATAGGCGCTTCTGCGCAGGAGAAAGCGGGATCTCACTGCCGCGGCAGGTTGGGTTCGCACCCTCCAATTGACTCAGGAACCGCAGGCGTTGCTGCGAATACGACAGCGGGTTGACTTCCGTTCGCGGCAGAGCCGTCACCGATAAAGACCGTGCGGCTCCGCCAGCCTGTTCGATACGTTCGGCCATGACGGACACAGTGCGCGTAACAAATAACTGGTCCAGCGTCAATTCCACCGAAAATGCATCGAGTATACGGGACAGCAATTTTGCTGCAAGCAACGAATCTCCACCCAATTCAAAGAAATCGTCGAATCGGCCAATCCGCTTGCGCTTGAACACCTCTGCCCACAATGCAGCGACGTGAGTTTCCAGCGTACCTTCCGGAGCGACATAACTGTTGGAATGGTCGGTTGCGCTCGGAGCCGACAAAGAACCTGGGTCGGACAAACTGTCTTCTTCGCGAGACCGCATCATGCCACCTCCATGCCAGGCAGATCCTCGACAATGGCTGGAATAATGCTTTCGTTTTTCGACTTGGGCATTTCATTGTGCTGCGCTTCCACGTGGCGCATATCGAAGTTGTTCTTCACGGAATTTCCCTAAAAATACTTTTCATCCTGAATCATCGGGTGTTCAAGAAACCCATCGAAATTGGCGGGCGACGTGCTATGCGGATACCGCCTCAATCATGACGCGCAGCAGTCCAGGCCGTTGAACAGGTTGCTCTGAAACTCATCCTGCGTGCTTACCTTGGAGAAGCGCAATGACAGCTCAATGTTAGAGTTTTCCAGATCGCTCATAATTGACTCCGCCACTTCGGTTTTGCATCGTTCACATTTTGTTAAGATCGTCCGCCCGCCTGCTGACGTTGGAGCAGGCACAGGCTGCCCAAGCCTTTCGCTTTCGCGCGAAATACGCCGGGATAAACCATTGATATTTGAATAAATACAATCTGTGAATTTTGGTTTTTTTGACGACGCTGCATTGATCTGCCTGATCAGTGCCACCGACAGCAACGAATTGCCGCCGATATCAAAAAAGTCTCGTCCGGACAGATACTCGCCGGCGGCGTGCCCAGGACGTCCGCTTGCAGTCGCAACAGCACCTTTGCGACGGCGCCGTCCTGCATCGAGAGCCCGGCTTTCGGCTTCGACGAGGAATCCGAAGCGTCAATTGCGGATTTGAGCGTCGTGTGGTCAATCTTGTGGCGACTATTGAAGGACACCTTCTCAAGCACAACATAGCTGTCCGACATCATGCAGGCGTAAAGACGACCAGCAAGCGTTTGCTTGACACTCCCCTTGTCAAAAAGCGCTCCAGGCTTCACCTCTAGGTAGCAAACGAACTTCCCCACGCCGGTCAGATTCCCTGAATGCAAATACCCGAAACATCCTTGCAGGCGACGACATAATTGATTCCAAAAATCGAAAGAAGATGGTGCTTGCAGTCGACATACTGCTAAATCGACTATAAGGTTCCTACCAAAAAAGGCATTATCAAACTCGTCGCGTCGCGCCGGCAGATACGCAATCACGCCTCGGACAGACACATATCGAAGAAATAGATAGCGGGTTAAATGATTCTTATTGCCTGCGAAAAAGCAGGATTGAGGCCATGCAGGCCATCTATTTCGATAACTCGAAGTACCCAAAGCGGCTACAGAAATATAGCAAAGAAATTTTTGAAAAATTTGATGATTTAATGGTGATAACGTGACATTTCCATGGTGCCAAGATGACCCAGCCATGAGATGCTCTCCGATATGCTGGCGGCGTTGCTGGGCGAATCCAGCCAGTACCACTTGAGTCGCAGGTAAACTCGCAATGGGAGTGCTTCTGCATGTAGAGAATGACCAACTGACAAGGCGACAACGTGGCATTCAAGGCGCGAGGCGTGAGACTCGCTACGGGTCTGGCTGAGCCAAGGAATGTGCTGGTCCGGCCGTGCTATCGGCAAGCGAGGCTGCTTTGTCTGGTGTTAGGAAAATGCTGGTTTAATCGCGGAGTCCCCCGACGGACGTGCAACTGGCACAATGGCGCATCCCATCATTCTGAGCTACCCGATGAAGCAAACGAGCTTTTCCGACGCCGAGTTCGCCAGCAAGAGAAGCTGACACGACGCAAGCGCTTCCTGGCCGAGATCGAGGCTGCGACACCGTGGTCGGCGCTGGTCGCGGCGCTGCTGCCGTACTACCCGAAGGGCGATGGCCGCGGCCGTCCGCCGCTCGGCCTGGAGCGCATGCTGCGCATGTACATCGCCCAGCAGTGCTTCGGTCTGTCGGACGAGGGAATCGAGGATGCGATCTACGACAGCCAGTCGGGGATTCGTCGGCATCGATCTGACGCACGAATCGGCGCCGGATGCGACCACGCTGCTGAAGTTCCGTCGGCTGCTGGAAAAGCACAACCTGACGCGCCGGATCTTCGATGAAATCAGCGTGCACCTGGCCAGCAAAGGTCTGGTCATGCGCGAGGGGACGATCGTAGATGCGACCTTGATCGCCGCGCCGCCGTCGACAAAGGTGCATCAAAGCCGCCGGACGCTCAGAACCTTCGCCAGATCTTCCTTATGAATGATGAGCCCAAAACATTCTGGCCCGTGCTATTTCGCACGGACGCCGACTTCTTAGGTTTGCCGGAGTAAAGGCAGCTGCGACTCGGACTGCCTTTATTACCGTTTCTTTTAATGCATAAAGCCAAGGCTCGGCCTCAGCATCGAGAGTTCACGACCGCTTATCCGCTTCTCAAAACATAACCGACGCTATGCACCGTCTTCACATAGTGGCTACACGGGCTGATCGACTTGCGCAAGTTCATGACATGTGTGTCAACGGTACGCTCTTCGACGAAGGCATGGCCACCCCAGACCTTGTCGAGCAATTGCGCCCGGGAAAAGACCCGCTCTGGATGTAAAATAAGAAATCGCAGCAATTTGTAATCCATTGGCCGCAACTCAACCGGTGCACCGCTGACAGTCACGACACGTCGGTCGTCATCCATCGTTATCGCGCCGAACTTGAGCAGATTGGGTGCAGCCTCCTTCGCTTCCTTTGACGGTTGGAACTGAAATATCGCATTAAGGCACGCAACCAATTCAAGCGGAGAAAATGGCTTCGCTGCCTGAGCGAGGGCGTCTGCATTCAATCCCGCCGGCCTATCTCCATCAAGACCCTTGGCGGTCAGCCAAAATCGCTGTAGCGCCTCGTACATCGCCCGCGTTGCAGCGATAGTAGCTTGCGAGCCATTGTCTGTAACGGTCGGGGATTCCACCGGGGCCTGCGTCAACAGGGCATTGATGGTTGTTGCGCAGTTTGTCGTCAATTGCCGCGTACTGGAACAACCGGTAGCATCCCATTCATTCAATGCTTTTGCCAGCGCCGCATCACTGCCGCCTTGATAGGCTGCGGCCAGCTCCGTCGCCTGCGGCCGTGGCGACGCGCCAGCAAACAAAGGAAACAGCGCAGATGGCCCAATAGCTGCCGCTATATTGGCGATCACGGTATCCTCTGCGGTGGTGATATACATCAGGTTCTCCTGTTCAGGTCTCCGATCCCGTTTGGTCACAAGCCCGATTTACAAATAGCTCGGGCGTCTGACGCTGCCAGTCTTTGGGCGCCGGTACTGGCGTCTTCTCGCTGATCGCTCGTTGCGGGATGCGTGGTTATACAGCTTCAAATAGTTCAGCAGGGCTTTGCTCTTGGTCGCCACGTTGCCAAGCGCGTACGGCTCGGTGCATTGTCCTTCGTAGTGAAGCGATCGGTAAATTGCGCCCCGTTGTGGGTCCCGAATTTCCTACCTTGCTTTGCGTATGTGCAGGCAACTTTCTGATGGAGATGGACTGCCGACGACCTCCTATAAGTAGACGAACGTTCTCACGGATGAGTCTCTAACATTCATTTTCACGCGTTACGAGGACTGCCCCGTTTGGCAACTCGACGCGCAGACCGGCGTTACGCCTTCGATCCAACCGATTACGAGGTGCATGCCAAACTAGCCGACAGTTCTCGACTCCCTGTCACACTTCACCTCTATCAAAAGAAATCAGCGGAATCAGTCAAGGTGATGCAGCCGGCTGAGGTACCCTGACTTTTTCACACACTCTCGCCTGCTAACGATAACTTTTCCAACCGGACCTTCGCACCTGCTCGATGATTACGAGATGGCTGCCATGCTAGCCAAAAAACTTCTTAACTTTCTCTCCTATTTTCACTTTATCAAAAGAAGTCAGCGAAATAAGCCAAGTTGGCGAAGCCCGCTGAGGGATCCTTGAATTTTCGGACACCCGTACTTGGTAACGATAACCACCGGAATCGCAGCTTCGCACCTACTCGTCCGAACGAGGCCTGTGTAACCAACATAACGTACACTGCCACTGGCAGGGCTGGCTCTACGTGGCGATCCGCGAGAATATCTACCTGGGCGTTTGCTGGATAGGCTATGGCTGAGCGCATGCACGCGGGCATCCACGTCACGCAAGGTACGCTATTGACAATACTCCTCATGTACAAGGCGAGCGCGAACTGAAGATTTTCCAAGAAGAGAATGGCCGGCTGGAGACACTGGTGGCGGAACCAGTCCGGACAACGCGATCTTGCGGGACACGGCCTTATAAAACTAGAAAGGCGCGCGCGCATGAGGTCGCGCCCAGATCGTCTGCAAAATTGCCGTCGGATCTGGCCTGTGCCACGCGAGGCCAAATTGTGTCAGCCGACCTTCATATCCTCTACCATGCCAATCAGCGCTCGGCGGTCCACCTTCCCGGACCCGGTGCGTGGAATTTTCGCAACCACCGTGATTACCCGCGGAAGGTGGAAAGGGCCTAGCGTTGAGCGAATATGGCGAAGAATTTTTCCTTTGTCGAATTCCGTGGCGGACCTTGAAACAATAAATGCATGAGGAGCCATTCCCAGCATCGGATAGGGCCGTGCCAAGACGGCTGCCTCCTTTATCGTCTCGACTTCCAACAGGGCCGCAGCGATGGAAAGGCAGCTAACCTTGTTCCCCGCTACTTTAAAGACATCGTCGGCGCGTCCGCTTAGGGAAACGGTGCCGTCGGAATGAATTTCGCCGACATCGCCCGTGAGAAAGAACCTGTCATCCGAAGCGGGAGCGTGGCATTTCGGATCGCCGACATAACCATCGAATAAAAACCTCCCGCGGACGGACAGAAGCTTGATAGGATCGGACAGCGATTCAGGCGCGAACGAAACGGCCAACCCCTCGATCGGGCGTCCCACTGTATCCGGGCGATCTTCGCGATTGACGTGGCGAATGCAAAAACGACCGGCAACTTCCGTAAGGCCGTAGGCGATGATCACATCGAGGCCCCAGCCCACCAATCGCTGTGCGAGTTCCTCCTGCATATAGTCACCCGACGACATCAACCATCTCAGGCGCGGGAAAGCCTTTTCCGCAGGCACGCATTGCTCGATATATTCGGCGATCCAACGGGCCTGCAAAGGAGAGCCGCCATAGGCAGTACAGCCATAATCCGCGACCAACCGGCAAAAGTCCGATTGGATCAGTGTCTTCTCGAACCCGAAAATCTCTACCCCGGCAAGCAAGCCGACCAAGACGTGCGAAAGAGCGCTGACGAACCGAAAAGGGATCACGAACAACAAGCGGTCGCCGGAGCGCAGACCAATCCTATCCTTGGTCGACAAGGCATTGCCCAAAATCGCGTCGTGCGATAGTACCGCGCCCTTCGGTTGCCCGGTACTGCCGGAAGTAAATAAAATCATCGCGGGCGCACCGGCACGCAAGTCCGCTGGGTCCGCGTCTGGCATCGAATCGACATAGCGACGCTCGACGAACGCCAGGCCCAAACAGGTCAACACATCGTTTTGATCGGAGGCACAAAGAATACCGCGTGCCCCGGTCTTCGAAGCAATGGTCCGCAACATCTCCGGATCGCTTGACGGCTCGATCGGAACGGCAACCAACCCAAGGCGCCAGGCCGCGAACACATCGATCCAAAAATCGTTGCCCCGCCCCGTCGTAATCAACACCGCATCTCCACTGACGAGGCCATACGCCGCAAATGCATTACTGTGCTTGACAACCAAATCCCGGAAGTCGACGAACGACAACACCGCTCCCTCACAACACAAGCATGGCGTGGAGGACGTCCCTCTCGAGAAATTATTGAAAATAAATGAAGTAATGTTGCCGCCGGTATCCAATTCAGCCTTCCTTCCCGAAAACACGTTCAAACTCGATGGATGGATAAACTTCATATCCACGCCATAAAAATTCCACAACTACACCATAGAAACGTCATCCCATCACCAAGAATTCATCAAATTTCGCCGAAATCTATCTGGTATATTTCGTCGAGCAGATTTGCGCTCCAAGAACGGAAGTGAACCCTGGTCCAGGCACCCATTAAAATATACCAGCCGATTCGCTTTCCGAGTGTCATAGACGCTGAAAAAATTGCACCGTCATCACGACAAGGGGTCCGCATAAAACCGTGAATGTCATTTCGGAGGCAACCCAACTTTCTGCCAAATGAACATCAAGTCTATCAAATCTTTTCGAGAGTGGCTATGAATGAATTTACACGCAAGCTTAGTCTACCTGTTCGGTCCAGAAAACCGCGTCGATCCGGTCTGACCATTGCAATCGATACGGGCTGTCCCTTCAACTATTTTCAGGACGTGTTAGACAGCCATGCCAATTTAATCGACTACGTCAAATTCGGCTGGGGTACCGCGCTCGTTACGGATCGCATTGAACGCAAAATAGACGCCTTGTACGAGCGGGGTCTCGGCTTCCTGTTCGGCGGCACCTTATTTGAAAAATTCTTTGCCGCCGACGCCCACGCCGACTACCTGAAATTTTGCGCTCGCTACAGGGCACGCGCAGTGGAAATATCTTCAGGGTCAATCTCAATGACTCGTGAAGAACTGAGATACGCCATCTCGAGCTGCCGCGAAGCCAATCTCGCCGTATTTTGCGAGATCGGAAAAAAGGGAAACGATAACTCCAGGGCCATGACCTTGCAGGATTGGGCCGACGAGATATCCCTGGCCAGTCGCGCTGGCGCGGACTATATCGTCCTGGAAGCGCGCGAGTCCGGCACCGGAGGAATGTTCACCGAAAATGGCGACCTGCGCGACGGGCTGCTCGACAAGATCCTCGAAGCAGGTGTAGATACGGACAGACTGATTTTCGAGGCACCGATACGGCATCAACAGGCATACTTCATTCGCAGATTCGGGGCCGATGTGAACCTGGCGAACATTGCCTTGTCGGATCTCGTTTCGCTCGAAACCCTGCGCCAGAACCTACGGTTCGAAACCTTCGACGCGGTAACCGCATAAAGCAATGAACCCGGTTCTTCATATCGCTATTGCCTGCAGCGACCTGGACGCTGCGCAAGATTTCTATAATTCTCGTCTGGGATTCAAATTGGCCCGTCGCTATGGCGATAGGGTGACCTTCGACTTCTTTGGCGGGCAATTGGTTTGCCATCTTTGTCCAGCCGAAACTGATTCTCAACCGAAATTCTATCCAAGACATTTCGGCGCCACTTTCGAGAATGAAGATGATTTTCTCTCGTTTCACAGAATGATCGTGGAACGCGAAGTAGCCTTATTCATCGAAATGAGTGAGCGATTCCAGGAAAAGGTCGAACGGCATCGATATTTTGCGATTACGGATCCATCCAACAACGTCCTTGAGTTCAAGTACTATCAGGACAAGCGGATGATCTATTGACACGGCCTCATGAACAAGGAAAAAAATTGTCCCGACATCATTCCCTTTTCCATCCATTCTCCAGGAGGCAGCAGATTTGAGTATGGTCACGTTACCCGATTTCGAAGTGCCAGCTACCGAACTGGTTGCCCAGGTACGCGCGCTATTGTCCAATGAACTCGGATTGCCGCCAGACATAGAAGATTCAGAGGGAATTTTCAGTGGGCGCCACCTGCAGTCTATCGATGTCGTCACCATCATCCTGCTGCTGCACGAAAGGTTCGACATAACTGTCCGGCCGGACGAAGTCAACCTGAGCAATTTCGATTCGATTGCACTCATCGCTCATTTCATAAAACGCAGCAAAAGCACAGAAAGGATGGAGGCCATCTGATGTCGATGTCGGCTGAAACACAGGCAAACACACGCCAACATATATTCCTCTACCCTGGCCTAGGCAGCCAGCGGGAGGGAATGGGAGCCGACCTGTATCGCGAATACCCTGTCTTCGCGCAAAAGGTGGATGAAGCGCTCGGGTATCTACCTGCGAGTGCCAGGAAAAAAATCATGTCCACCTTTTTCGAAGATCACTCGGCAGGAAGAGCGGCGACGGAAGTCGCCGCCTCGATGTCGACGGTCCAGCCCGGTCTCATCGCCTTTGAAGCGGCATATACTGCTCTCCTCGAAAGCTTCGGCATCGTCCCGACAGCATCTATCGGGCACAGCCTTGGAGAACTTTCCTGCGCAATTTCCAGCGGCGCCTTTACCTTATCGGAAGTCATGAAGGTGGCGCACCTGCGGGGCGAACTCTCCGACACGACAGAACCCGGCGCAATGCTGGCCGTCTTCCGGTCCGCCAGCACGCTGCCAGAAATCCTGCCGGAAACCGACTTCGAAATTGCACTCGACAATGCGCCGAATCACTGCGTCATTTCCGGCCGCGTCTCGGAGATTCAAAATGCCGCGCGCCAGCTCGACGCCCTGGAAATTCGCTCGCAGTTTATCGACGAAAGATATGCCTTCCATTCGAAACTTCTCGATCCTATAGTCGAAAAATTACACGTAGCCACTCGACATCTGCGTCCAAATGCGGCGGCGGCGCCCTACATTTCAGGACGCACCGGTACTTGGATTACGCCCGACGAGACAGGAAACGGACATTATTTCAACTCACAATTGCGGGAGGCTGTGAATTTCAGGGCCGGGATCGCGAACTTGGCACGCGAATTCCCCAAGGCATTGTTCCTGGAAGCCGGCCCCGGCGCAACCCTGTCCTTTTATGTATTGATGCAAATTTATCCGCCAATCGAAATTACTGCGCCATTGACAAAGATGGACGGACAACACGCGATCCAAGGCACACTCAAGGCGGTCCGTGCGGGTTCCGAACGGAAACGGGCCTAGGAAGTGTTGATTTACTGCCATTAAACCAAACGAGTCGTCCTTGCCCGAAGGCGGAGGCCGACTCACCTCCGGGCTCCGCATAAATCAGCATTCATTCTTGCGGGTGAAAGTGGGTCTGAGCCTTCCAACTGGTTTGCTGGTCATTTTAGACCATATCAACCCGCTTCTGCGGGCGCACCTCTACACGTCTTGAATAACGCGAGACAATCCGATCAGTCGCAACTTCAACAAATCTCCCAGCGATCGCATTTCATCGAGACTTATACGATCTCCACCGAAGTCCAGTACTCCGCCAAGTCCACCGTTATACATGTGGCGCAGAAGCAGGGAAACAGGGTGCCCGTATGGACGGGGCTCCGTAATCACTGGCTCATCTACAACGCATAAGAGATCCTTCGACTGCTCAATCGGAGGTTGGCTCGAGTTCCGGTCAGCCGGAATGTAATTCAACATGGCAGATACACCGTTCCTGATAGAAGGGTCGTCCCCCGCCCCGGGAGGAAGTGGCATAGATCTGGAAAACTGCTCTTGTTGCCAAATATGATTTATCGCCTCTCGTACGTTGGAAGTATCGCCGAAAGTGATCTCAGTAAGGCGGGTAGTGCTTAAAAAACCGACTGTCGAGAGAAGTTCAGGGGTACTCCTCAGATCATAAGACGACGAAATATAGAACTTAGGGCAGTTCGTCCAGTCTGATAACGCAAGCGCATATGCAGCCATGAATAGAACGTAAGGCGTCGTTCGGATTTCCTTTCCTACAGAAAAAATCTCATCAACTAGCGTAGGAGACAGGGTTATATGAAATTTTGTTCTTGGTCCTGATACACGTCCGCCTATTGGCGTGCCGCTTGGGGTGGAAAACAATGGGGAGGAATCAACTCTTGCTCCCCAAAAGCTGCGTATTTCTGATCCTTCACTGCTCTGATACCATTTGCGTTCTGCGGCTGCATATTCAAAAAAGCTGAAGTCTCGTTCTATTTTGCCGGTGTTGCCGGCTTCATGCAGCGCCACCATTTGGCGAAGATCTTTCTCTAGCAGGACGAACGAATTTCCGTCACATATGAGATGGCTCAACTCCAGCGCGGCGATTGCTTCATTTTGCACCATCCCAACGGCCGCGCGCACAAGCCAGTCACTGTCATGCTGAATTGGCGTCTTTCGCCACTCTTTGAATGACTCTATCGCCTCCTCCGCAGAATAAAATTTTGGCAGTCTGTCGACTTCAAACTTCTCCGGATCGTTGATATGAACGGATAACTCGCCGTGATCTTCAACAAACCTTGACAACAATACGGCATGCCTTTTAACAAGGTCTTTTATGGCCTTTTCGACGACAACGCTCGATGTATTCCTGAAGACTACCGTGAATGGCAAAGACTCGTGCCTTTCTGAGTCTTGCCACCACCTCCACCAGACCCGTTGCATCTGCGAGGCTTCCATCCGCGGCGGCAGACCTGCATCTGATGCAAGACGCTCCGACTGGGGTCCTGACTGCGCTGACGTGTTAGTAACATCACCACGCTCGACCAAATACGTCAGCAGCTCCGCCCTATTGGACGAAATGAGTTTGATGGCCTCGTCGTCCAGCATGCCCTTACGCGCCGCGGCCTTCAATTTCCCATGGCTGGCCGAAACATGCACCCCTTTTCCCGCAAGCGCCACCAGAATTTCGTTAATTGTTTTCATATTTATGGAGGCCGAGCGGTACATCGATATGCATTGCAATCACTTGTTTCACAATCTGCAACACCTCGTCACGGCACGAATGAATGAAGAAATGGTCTCCGTTGAGTGTATGTACAGTCGCGTCATGCACGCTATAACGCCCCCACTCGGCAAGTTCCTCGATACTCAGATCGACATCGTCGGCCCCACCCAGCAGTGTCATTTGGCAATCCAATTGAGGGCCGGTGCGGTGCTGGTAGGTTTCGCCTAGCGAAAAGTCCGCACGCAGTAATGGCAAGACGATTTCCATCAACTCGGCGTTATCAAGAATTTCGCGCGGTGTTCCGTTGAGTTTTTTCAGTTCCGCCAGCAATTCTGCAGTCGGCAAATTGTGGAGAACCATATCGTCGACAATATGGGGCGGCTGCTTGGCAGACAAGATGAGATGAGACGGTGTTTTCATGCCCCGCCGGCGGAGTTCACGCGCTAATTCGTAACATATCAGGGCGCCGTTGCTGTGCCCAAAAAAAATGCTCGGCACGGTCATCAGTGGGTGCAGCTCCTTGACGATTTGATCAATCAATACCCTCAAGTCGGATATTGGCGCTTCGAGAAACCGTTTGCCGCGACCAGGCGGCTCAATGGATATGACTTCGATCCCGCTGCCCAGGGCAGCCTGCCATCCCCTGTAGATTGTGGAATTGCCTCCCGCGTACGGGAAACAAAAGAGACGGCAAACGGGAGAACTCACGACAGCTTCGCTCACAAGGAGGCGGGATCTATTTTGCATAGGTACGATAATTGTCATTGGTGCGTGCCGCTAAAAATCTGGATGTCCCGTATAGCGGCTCAATTGATTCTCTGCTGGTGTGATTCCTCGGCAAACCTTCCAATTCGTCGATTGCAGAGGACAGGTGACAAGCGGGTGCCGGGAACCCGGACTGCACGACAATTCATATAGTGGCTGCCGGCAAGGGCTCCCCTTGGTCCGCAAGAATATGGATTTGCGAATTGTTCACGAAAAATTTCATAATTCGACCAGGCTGTAAACTATCTGCCTTGCCGCTGTCGCCGGCTGGATCAAATATAGCCAACACACCAGTGTATGAATTATCTTCGCGTCCTGCATCCTGCCCGCGCGGTCATCTGAGAAACAGTTACCCCGGGATTGGTCGCGTTAAAGACTGCTCGATGGCTCGTCACTTCCTGGCGCATCGCTCGCGAATTTGCGCCCAAGTACTGGCAATATCGGGCAGGCTGCCATCGTCGTAAACCCGACGCCGTCATGACTCTCCAAGGGAGCGTAGCGGAATATAGCAGGGAAATTTCACGTGGATATGATGATCCCATGGCACAAATATGACGTTTTCGTGATCGCCAGGGTTGTAGAGAATAGCTTGGGCTATGCCCTGCGGATACTGGGCCAGCACGTCGACGTCGCCGCGCTGATGGCGGAAGTCGACGGGGCGCCGGCGCCGGACCGATTGCGCGGCGGCGGACCGCGTTGCCCACTGAAGGCCACCTCGATTTCGGCAATCGTTACCGTCAGCGCTGGGCATTGATGACTACTCAAGCACGTCCACTTCTGCTGAGCGCCCTCATAGTTCTAATCATCGTATGATGTATCATGGAAAGGCAAACGATTACTTGCCATTTCATTAACTTTTGTGAGAATTTATGTATCGCCGTATCGAAGCACGCATCGTTAACCCATTGATTGGCTTAGAAATACCAGCCCCACGATACGAAACTGAAGGGGCTGCAGCAATGGACCTTCGTGCTTGTATCTCATCGCCGGTAGCCCTCCCGCCGGGTGGCCAACAGTTGATCAAGACTGGTATCGCTATAAATATGGCGGACCCAGGATTGGTCGCAGTAGTGGCTTCAAGGTCTGGCTTATCTCTGAAGCATCAGGTGCGAGTAGCGCAAGGCATCGGTGTGATTGATGCCGACTATCACGGGGAAATCGCTGTAATTTTGGCGAATGACGGTAGCGAAGAATATATTGTGAATCCGGGCGACCGAATCGCTCAGTTGCTGTTCCAACCAGTGGTTCAAGTGGCACTTCAATTTGTTGACAGCTTCGCAACCCCTACAGCCCGTGGCGAAGGGGGATTCGGCAGCACTGGCAAAACGTGAGCTGGCTGTAGTGCTTGCAACAATGTGAGACGCTTTTTCGCAGCCCGGCGTCTCCGGTAACTTTTTTCACTCCACGACATTTCCTTGAGACACGGATGAGACGGGTTGTACAGCGCATAAGATCGGTTTGATCGACTCCGATTACCAGGACCGACTGATGGTCCCGACCTGGAATCGCGGCCAGACCTCGTTCACGCTGCAGCCGATGGACCGCCTGGCGCAGCTGATCGTGGTCCCTGTCCTGCAGGTGGGCTTCAATGTCGTGGAGGATTTCGCAACGAGCGACCGGGGCGCCGGCAGTTTCGGCTCAACCGACAAACAGTAAACACAATGAGGAGCACATGACCGGCATTCATCGTCAGCGCCCCGCGGGCTTCAAGGTCGCCGCGCTGGGCATCACCGCAGCCGTGCTGCTGTCGGCCTGCGTCACGCAGGGACCGCGTCAACCGTCTGCCACGCCGCGCGTCGTCGAACGCCCAGCCGAAGCCCCGCCGCTGAGTCCGCAGATGGCTGCCGCCGCCGACACCCTGACGAAGATGGCGGGCCTGCAGGACCGGCTGTACAAGGTCGCTGCGCCGCTGCTGATCCAGAATGCCGAACTGTGCAAGGGCCAGGCCCGCAACCTGCTGGGCTTCACCGCGAAGAACCGCTGGTCCTACCCGGGCGAATACAACGAGGCCGCCCACGTCGCCTTCGGCATGGACGAACACCTGCAGGTGACCG
>Ga0170475_108495372_pt1 | contig 14868 bp, 8 predicted proteins | sample Soicark_Litter_5_FD_111474 | JGI IMG/M metagenome (GOLD analysis project Ga0170475, IMG submission 111474) | Avena fatua rhizosphere microbial communities from Hopland, California, USA. Combined Assembly of 48 SPs | reverse complement strand
GTGGACGTGACAGGGGTTCCGCAGAGGAGCGGTTTCAATATGATGTGCGATAGCGATAGCCTTTGTAATTGAAGATTATGCCGGTCGGCGTCATCTTTTCCAGGATCAGATCGGCTGCAACCTGATCGCCGTCGCGCAATAAGTGCTTGTTGATCAGGACCGAACGGTCGGCCAGATTGTCTGAATAAATATAGCCGTCGATACTGAGTTGCGGGATTTTTCTCTGGATCTGTTCCGGCAGCTCATGCAACGAGAAGACCGTGTGCTCATCCTGCGGCGGAGAGGGTTTCCGCTGCGCCCGCATCGGCACGCCTGCTTTGGATTGCGCCGGTTCAGCTTTGGTACTGTGCTTGACCGGTTCTTGCGGGGCTGCTTTTGGCGGTGCAGCCCTATCAATCGTCGGCGCCGGTATTGTTGCCGCCATCGGCGGGATGGATGCGGCCGGGCGCGGTGCCGCTTGCGCCGGCAATGCGGCATTCACAGGGACGGCTGGCGCGATACGCTCTGCATTGATCCAGAATGCCACAGCCGGCGCCAGTACCAATGCCATCTGCGCAAGCCACATCCACGGCCGCTGCCAAAGCGCGAGCTTGTCCGCCGACAATGCCGTGACTAGAGGCCGTGCGTGAATGTTGGGAACAGCACCGAGAGCGCGTTCCGCGTCCGCCTTTTTCAGTGCTTCAAGAATATACGACATGCCATCACTCTCCGGACGATCCGCGTACCGTCACTGTCGTGTTTTGCAAGTGCGGTTCGGCCATGCCTGCGACACGATTCAAATGCATGGGAGTTTTTTTGCCGACCGCGCCATCTGCTTTCATGCCTTGTTCGAGCTGAAATTCATGCACTCTCCTGACCATTTCCATGTCGAATACCTGGCTGTCGGCCGTGCCCTTGGTGCCGTCCATTTTTGCCAGTTGTGCGGCGATCCAGTCCGCTTCTTTGCCATGATGGCCAAGACCGATGAATTCGCGATAAGTGTACGGCGCGCGCCATAGCATGACGACCTCACCCTTGTAGATACGCGCAAGCGCGCGAGTGCTGACGGTTTGCGTGACGCCGCGAACCTGCAACGTGGCGCTGGTATCGGTCAGTTTGGTCAGCAGCGTATAGTGGATTGTGTCGCTGTTGTCACGCAAGGTCAGCACCACCGGACGATCAAGCCGGCGTATCTCGTCCAAGCCGATGCCGGTGCCGGTATAGCAGCGCAAATTCTCTTTTTGCACAACCAGGCATGGCAAACCTTCGCTCGGCGGCGACATTCCCCACAGTTGCGCCAATTGCCGAATGGCGTCATTGCGATTGCGCAGGTCGGTGTTGGAAGGGTCGTCCATGTCCAACGGCGCGGCAGTTGCCGGCGGCGTCATCTTTTCGATACCGGAATCCGCCGTGCCGGCCGCGACTGGCATGCCGGAAGAAGGCACTTGCATCGACTTTTCCAATCGCTGGTCCTTGTGCGCGGTGGTCGTTGATGCGGCGATTTCCGCATGGGCGGGGTTTATTTGAAAGTCATTGTCCAAGGCCCATGACACCGCGCCGGCAGCCGCCGCACCCACCAACACGCCCAACACCGCAGAGCGCCAAGGCGACGTCACGATCGGCGCGGCTGGGCTGCGCAGGCCGAATACTTCCGCTGCCGCTTTATCGACTATGCGGTGGTCCACTTCATGTTTGCCTTCAGCATAGGCACCCAGCAGTGCACGATCGCACAGCAAATTGATCCGTCGCGGCACGCCGTGTGTCAGCCGATGGATTTGCTTCAATACCGACAACCTGAACGGCGTTGGCGGCACTGCGCCGGCAACGGCCATGCGGTGCCGGATATAGTTGGCGGTCTCGGCGGCGGACAGCGGTTCGAGGTGATAGCGCGCAATCACGCGCTGTGCCAACTGGATTAGCTCGGGCCCTTCCAGCATCAGGCGTAATTCGGGTTGGCCAATCAGAATGATTTGCAGCAGTTTGCGCTCGTTGGTTTCCAGATTGGTCAGCAGCCGCAATTGCTCCAGTACCTCGGTCGACAAATTCTGCGCTTCATCGATGATGAGTATATTGTTGCGGCAGTCGGCATGAGCAGCGAGCAGATAGGCCGTCAGTGCATCAACGTATTCTTTGATGCTTGCGTTGCCGGCATCGCCGTGTTTGCGCTTGATGCGGAACTCGTCGCAGATCGATTGCAGCAATTCGGTGACCGTCAGTTTCGAATTGAAGAGGTATGCAACGTTGCAATTGGCTGGTACCTGTTCTAAAAAGCAGCGGCATATCGTCGTCTTGCCGGCACCGATTTCACCGCTCAGCAGCACGAAGCCGCCGCCGCTGCCGACGCCATACAGCAAGTGCGCCAACGCTTCGCGATGGCGCTCGCTCATGAATAGATAGCGCGGATCGGGGGCGATCGAAAAAGGCGCTTGTTTCAGATTGAAAAATTTGGTGTACATGGCTACGCAACGTTAATCCGGCGGCTAGTGCCCTGAGTTAGAAGCTCGTTTTAATTTCCAATTTTGGACACTAACATCTTGCGATGTGACAGACATGCGCTTAGACAAGGTTTGGTGTTGCTGGGGCTTAGGAACGTGCGCAAAATAACTTCCCGATTTGTCTCGCGGCAGACGGGCGCATTGCAGCGTTGCCCCTCGTTTATGTAGCTCGCTACACGGCACTCGGGGCGCCTTGCACTGCATCCCGTCTGCCGCGTCCAAATCGGGAAGTTATTCCGCGCACGTTCCTTAGCCTGATATCGCCTTTTAATTCAACATACGTCGCACATCGGCGTGGACTCCCGGCAGGTTTGTATAAAGTTCTTTTTCGCTAATAAAATACACGGATATACCTGCGGCAGGAGGAACTGAAACTGTCTCGGGCGCCAATAGTGGAGGGTAGGTGCGGTGCAACGATCTTGCCGTTCGATTTCGCAAACATTGAAGTCGATGAACCTTCTCTGAATTCGCACTCAATGCCGTCTAAATGCAACCAGGCAGCTAACCCGCTAAATTGTGTAGCTTGTACCGTTGAGATCGCCACCGCCGGTATCGTGCCATACAAACCATAGCGCAGAAGAGAGGCCGCCAATTTTCTGTCGAGAAGGCGTTTCAAGTGCTGGTTATGGAAATGGTCCAAACAATCAGTGCAGGACGTATCGCAAGTGCAGCCTTCCAGTACGTCGAGGGTTAGCAGCACGATGTCGTCAAAATATTTAGCCGCCAATTCAGCATACCCAGCGCCGCCAGCCAAAGTATCGTAAAGGTAGACATCCAAGCCGACCGTTCCCTCTTCATTTCCGGCAAGAAGACGGTATCCCGCACCGAATTCCGTCGCGTCCAAGTCCAACTGCTTGTGGCGACTAGCCGCCAATCGCAATGCTTCTGCCATCGAGTGAGCCGCGCTTTCCAATGTTCGAACGACAGCATTCGAGCCAAGGTCTGTTATGAGTGGCGCGGAGATTTGGAGGCGTAGCAAGAGCAGGTCCGTGGTAAAAGAGTAGCCTAAAAAGACCGTTTCAAACTCGTCATTACAATCTGGGGCACCCGTGACAAGGTACGGCCGCTTGTGCCGCCTATGCTTGGGGGTTTGAGGATCGTGTACTTCGGCACATCCGCAACTCTTGCATACGTCAAAGCCCGCGTAGTCCCCTTTCCCACCTTTGTTGAGGGTAAGCAACCGCTTGTCCACCGCGTAGGCAAAGTCAAGGTGAGGACCACCTATCTTAAACTCGAAACTCTCACCGTTCGTTGGCTGAGGGAACTGTGCCATGCTCGCATACGTGAACTCTTGTTCACGGTCGTCCTCATCTAATGACTTTGCATTTTCGGGACCGAACACTTCAGGCTGAATCATTAGTTCGCTCTTCAACTGGCCTTGGCAAACTGGGCAATGGGATAGGGAGCCTTTCGAACCATATGGGTCCTGCAAGAACGAACATGCATCACACATGACAAGCAGTTTCGCTTCCTCAAACAGCTTCTCGGCCTTGTTCATTACCCCATGAGCTGTGCTCGCAAAGACCCCGCCAGATCGATAGGTCTTCTTATTAATCACAATTAAGCGGCCGGGTGCATATTCGCTCAACGCTTGGTTCGACGATTGCTGTGGCATCTGCTCGGTACGAATTTCCATTCTGTCACGTGAGTTCTTGGCCCGTTTTTGAACCAAGAAGCTGCACAAACTAGTTGGGAAAGCATACGACGGCAGCAACGCATGAAAAAAGAGAAACTCTAGGAAGTCTTCTTGGTCGAAGTCAGGTGACTGGTCCTATTCATCGTCGTCGTTATCGCCAACACGATTGTCATCGACCGGTTTCGGAATCTTCTTCTTATGTTCTACCAAGCAGGAAATAAAATTTTCTGATACGTCGGAAACCCACTCATCAATAGTTCTTGGCGCAGTATCCAAATGTTCCGGCATCCAACCGGAAATGACGTTGCGGACGGAGTAAGGCCCTGCTAGTACCTTCTCTTCAACCCACTTTTTGAAACCAGTTAAATTTGGCGCACTTTCGCCAACACCGTGGAAGAAACGCCTCGTTTCACCTAGCGACTTCTGTAGCATGGCACTTCCAGTGCTAGCGATACCATTCAACCGCATGTTGTCTTGAAAGAACGTCTGGATAAGGTATGAGTGGACGTGTCGTTTGGCGATTTTCGGATTGTCAATTTTTAGTTCAGGACTTCTTGGTGGCCCGCTGACCATTGCAGTCGGATGCGAAAAGTAATAGCTATCATGTGGACCATTTTGCGAGAAGGTAAGCACAGACGAAACTGATGAGCCACGGCGCCCCGCACGCCCCGCGCGCTGTTGGTAATTCTCGCGCTGGGGGGGGACGTTCCGGAGAGCGACTGCAACTAACGATCCGATATCAATACCCACTTCCATGGTCGTGGTGCAGCTAAGCACATCGATGGGAAGTTCTTTGGCATTGATTAATACATCTTGAAACCTTAGTTCATGCAATTCGGTCGTGGAATGCACGGTCTTACGGTCCCGATTCGATAGCTGGGCAGTATGTTCTTCGACATACAGATTCGTGAGTTGGGTTTTCCCGCTTAATGCGGCCGCAACCGGCTCTCGCCAGAACGACTTGCGTGCTTTCAGATAATGGTCGAATTCGGGCGACAACAATTCGATATCGGCACTGCCGCAAACTGTGCAGACTCCTTTATACGCAAGCGGGGTCAATGACGTACATTGCTTGCATTGAGTCCAACTTTTTTCCAAATCGATAGTCAGCTTAATCATGTTGGGGTTCAGGTAGAACGAATCCTCGCCAGTAGCGAGCGTCGCCTTGAATACCGTTTCGATGTCAGCAATTTGTTTTTCTGCTTTAGAGAATTGGTTTTGCAACGCCAACCGGAATGGCTTCTCGAATCCTCCCTTCGAGGACCAATCGACACGTGGGTAGCCGCTCGCTTTTTCACGCAAGTAAGGCTTCAAATCTGCATCAAATGAGAAGCTATCGAGAAGGCCCTGAATCCAGCAAACAGAAAGCGCTCGCAGTTCCTCATCATTCATCTCTATGGCTAAGGTCTTCAATTTCGTTTTGATTTTCGTAACAGCCCACTTTACTGGCTCGACGAAACCCACGGTCGTTCCTTCGAGAGAGTAGTAATTGCTGCACAAAAGTTTGAGTAGCGCAATCTTGTATCGATTGGGGGGATTTCCCGCATCGTGATTGCTCTCAAATGCAAGTTCAAGGTCAGCATCGCAGTCCTCTACGAATTTCGCCATATGTGCATCGATAACGGCTGAGTCGACATCAAACATTGACAAATTATTTTGCTTGAGTGCTGCCAAAAAACCTAGATAGAGAACGCTATCCGCAGGCTTGGTCTCTTTGTTTGCAGTTGCAAGGAGGATGGACGACATAGCGACGGTTTGGCGGAATACGTCAAGCTCCATGTCACGCGGCATGTCTCTAGCGAGTCGTGCGGCCTTCTGCCTACCATCCGAAAAGACGAGAACCTTTCGCCCAGAATTTGGCGCTTGCGGCGTCGCTGGTTGGGCGGGCGGTTGGTGAGACATCTGCGCGCGAACCAACGTGGAAAACGGCGCTTCCCCTTTTGTTATGTGGTCCATGATTTTTGATGTGTCAGCCGGCGATTGCCTAGTCTTTTTGCGACAGATAGGGCAGTTGTCGAACGTCATCTCCTGGGCAACGCGCACGTCCTTATCCGGAATCCATACGCTGCGAAATCCTTCAAGAGTGCTAGGTTTGTTCCGAAGTAGGCGTCCCGTTTGAAGATGCAACCATCTTTCTTGGCTTCGTGCGGTAGGGTGAATATTCGCCTCCACCAAAATCTCCATGGGGTAGAGCTTGCGTAGCTGATCTTGCCTTGCAAGAACCTCAGGCTCATGCCATACGAAGTCCATTTCCTGGTCAACCCACCCTCGAACAAATGCAGCGCCGCAATCGCGGTGCGTATAGAGTTCATATACTCGGCTAGCATCCGCGCAGTTGCAAACCAGCGCGGACTTCGTATGCAGTCTACCAAGCACCCCCGGCAACTCGGAGTTTACAAGTTTGGTTGAGCATCGAGGATTGACGCACGCATATAGCCCCGGTAGCCCTCGATGGAACAGATGAAGTCGGGTAGGTACGAATATCCGGTTATCGCTTGCGCGCTTGGCAGCAGAGCACAAAATCAGCAGGGCGTCTAAAGCCCTCTCTCCATCATCGCTCGAAGTAGCAGTTGGGAAAATTAAAGAACTGAGTTCATCCAGTGCGGTCGCATTGCCTGATATTGTTTCAAGAAGCATTTCAGCGGGGCCGAACTCTGTCAGTGACTCATAGAGGTAATCCTTTAAGTCTTCGCCCATCATTGCAGGCCACCCTAAGCTGGCGGCTAACTTCGAAACCTCTACCGCTGCGCCACCGGGATTGAGCGCATGGTTAGCGATGATCTCAAAATCAGTTGCCTTGAGCGCATCAAGTTCGCTCGTAGTCGCTATAGCAGCGCCAGAACGGCTCTCTTTAGTGCCGGTGACGACCCGGAATTTCCGCTTCGAACTGGTCGTGATGCCAGTCAAATCCTTCGCGAATTCGACAATATCTAGGCGAGCTTGCGCATCAGTGCCAAGACTTGCACTCGTCAAAATGCAGCGTACTCTGTCACGAGAAATGCCGAGGCGCGCAATCAGACGGCGAATCAGCAACGCTACTTCTGCGCCACCAGCTCCCCGATACATGTGAGCTTCGTCCAGAACCAATATGATTTCATTTCGCTCATCGCTATTCAACCACCCGGTTGTTTGCTCAAATATTGAGCTCTCGATTGGGCGCATAAGCATGTATTCCAGCATCGAATAGTTGGTCACCAGAACATCGGGGCAGCCTGCTTGCATCTCGTGACGGGTCATAAGCTCTCTATCACCCGGCTGAGTTAGGAGTCGATACTTCCAGTTCGCGACGTTATTGGACTTTCCCGCCCTTGCCCCGGTCTTGACTGTAGAGGTAGTTGCTACCCCGGCGTTATAGAAGGCATCTAAGTCTTTGCTCGGCCAGCGTCCCATTTTTTCAAGCTTGGTGCGAAGCAATGTATTCGCCTGCACTTTGCTATAAAACTCATCGAACAGCGGTGCTATATTTTGTGAATCTTTTTGTGAGGTCCGCTTACCTGGATAGGAGGTTCGTCCTGTATAGCTGCCAAATCTTACCGGCCTGCTTCGGCCTTTCGCTACAAGAGCGTTTACCGTCTCGTTTCCGAGTAGCCTGCGAATACGCGCTACTTGATCATTCACAAGGGCATTCATGGGATATAGGAGAATTGCGCGGCATCCCGGTAAGTCTCGTGATTTCGAGCGCTCCTCGCTTTCCATTGCCAAGGTCGCTACGAGCGGCATGAGGAAGCTTTCCGTTTTTCCGGAGCCGGTGCCAGTTGCCACCACGAGGTCTTCCCGTGCAGGCCCAAGAAACGCTTCAAGCGCATCAACCTGGTGGCGATAAGGCGTTGGATAGAGGCCAACATTCCCGCCCAAGGCGGCAATATCCGTCAGAACCATCTGCGCTAACTTTGGGATGCCCAGACCAACATACCCCTTGTCGGTTAGGTAGACTGGCGTCGCCTCGACATAAGCACGCTGCGCGATAATTGCGGGCTGTTGTAAAAGAGCGTTTCGCTCTTGGACGATACCTTCATCTTTGATGTGATATTGAGCCTCGATGTATTGCTGCAGGCTCCCGTGCAGCCCACGGGCCATCTCGTGTACACCGTATCGTTCGTTGTTATCTATGCTTGCCATGTCATTTGCCTCGCTTCTCTATCAGCTCATATCCGATCAAACTTAAGCCCCTAGCAAGCAATGGGGTCGCTTTCCGTGAAAATTCGATATTCCTCGGCCATGGCTTTGCCGTATCGTCGCTGGCGCATTCCCACCCCAACAGAAGCAACTTTGATTGAGCCTTCGCGAGCGGGTGTGGAACTGTTACCTCTATCGTTTCGTCGCTCGAAAACGAAAAATACATTTTTTCCGCAACACACTTACCTGTACGGATAGCTCCCTGCAACTTTCGAGCGTCATCCTTCCCTATTTCAAGGAATGCATCAATTTTTTTCACTCGATCTTTAGTCCGCAAACGAAGCACACTATATTCGTGGCCCCTGTTGCCATAATTGGTTGTTCTTCGCCTGGCTAGATAGTCATCGCTCTCACCCATGAAATCATCAAGTAGCACCCAGCGATTACGGACGAATATGTTTAGATCGTCGGGTGGAACCGCCTTTTTCTCTCTATTCAGATTAGTTCGAACATACTGGGCAGCCCAAGTCAGCATGTCGTCGTTGTCCAGTTCTAGCCAATCCTCTAGCCGTTGAAACGGAAAAGTGGCGTCGATTGATGACAGTGACGTGGCTCCAACAATACGACTGCGTCCAGCGATCTCAACAGTAGTACGTAATGCAAGTGGGAGAGCGCATAGCGGGCCGCCGCCTAAAAGTAGGCTCGACATTGAGTCGATTTGGATTCTGCGCGATGGGCCACAAACAGCACGATAGCTATCAACTTTTATAACGTCACCAAGTTGATCAAGCTTCTCCAGTTCATTGCTCACAACCTGGGGGTTTGCAAGATGGTCCGGAAATAAGGGCAATAAACGACGTTGCACCTGTCGGCAAATTTGTATGGTTGACGATAAATTTCCAAGGTCCTGAGGATTGTCCAAACTTAGCAGCACGCACGATGCTCGAAGATGCTCTGCGACGGCGCCAATTTGAGTACTCTCTAGGCGGCCGCGAAATCGAAATTCCTTAGTAATCTGGCGAAGGATGTGGTCTTCGGAGATCGGTTCAATATTCATGTCGAGGTCCCTGAGTACCTATCGAGCGCAGCCATCAGCGCAGGATTGTCCTGTACTGTAGGAAAATGCTCTTTGAAGAATGTAGTGATGTCAAAATTCGGTATGTTGTGAACTATGGCCCAAGGAAATACCCAATTCAATAGTAACGTCTCTGTGGCGGCTGTGTCATCAAGGTCAGGAAATGAAGACAAGCTCTTTACTGCATACCTAACACCACGGCGCCATAGTTCACTTTTGTAAATCGGGAGTTCTGATACTTGGTTAGACAACTCGCTCAAATCACGTTCATTAGACTTCTTTTCGCTAAGAGGGTCCCAACCGTCTACAGGTGACACATAACGTGCCAACTGTCCTTTTGACTTAGTCCACACTAATGCATTTGTGTCGATCATTGGGCCCAGCTCGGCCAACGAATCGCGCTCTGGAAGGCTGGAGCTACCATCTAACCAAGTTGCAACAAGCGTCAAGCCAAGATGCCGCTGTCCTATTCCCATTAGGCGGTTCACAAGAACGTTTCGGATGTCATACCCATACACATCGAAGGCAGACTTATTGAGACCCCTGAGCAGTAGGCCGCGCATCGGTTGCTTTGGGTCGACAGCTTTCCGAACGATGGCGGACGTGAGTTCACTATCACACAAACCTGCAGGAACATTCCAGACCAAGTGAGATTCTCCACTTACCGCTAGTAAAGTTGCATCCGCGATCGTATCGGCCAGGGAGCCAGAGAATTGGACGAACTGGCCACTCATCACTGCAACAGTCACGGCTATTGCATTTTTTCTTGCTGCACTTTCAGCAACCCCAATTGCAACGTAATTGTTTACTAATGCGTTCAACAGTTCGCGTGCATTGGCTATCTCGACGAGCGGCTCGCTGGTTGGCGAACGATTTACCTCCATACCTATCGCCTTTGCTATTACACCCGCAGCGCTCTGGTCTGAATCTGCAGTCTTTCGATGCCCTCGCTCCTTATCCTGCTCTCCCACCGTTTTTTGCAAACTCTTAACCACACCTTCCATTGCTTTGAAAGATGCAGAAATTTCAGCCGAGGATTTCTCGATGGACGATGTTTGCACTTCATTGGCAGCAATTTTTCTCGCCAACATCTCATTGCTGCGACTTGAAATGTCGGTCGCTTTGTTGAGCGCCTTATGCTGTGAAACACTAAGCTCTTCAATTAGCAGGCATCGCTTTTCGAACTTTTCAATATCTATTTTTAGGCTATTAACCTCTCCGCGAAATGCTTCAACGGCGGATGAGTTTCCACAGCTCAAAGTTTTTTTTACCTGCTCAAGATCAGACACTACACTTGATACAGTTTTCCTTAGTTCAGTTATATCAGATGGTATTTTTGCGATCTTGCGTGATCTTTCCAATTCTTTCCGGGTAGGAACCATTGACAAGGCATCACCAGCCTCATCCATAGAATCAAATGGGCTAAACAGGAAAATTCTTTCGATATCTTCCATTGCGACATCAATCTCATCTTCATCACCTGTAATGTCACGAAGAAAGGATTGGAGTGAGGACTTTTCCTCACGATATTTCTTGAAGGCGCTCCCAATTCGTCCCGCAAAAGTGTATTGCCCCCAACCGTTCCAAACCTCACCGAGGATGCTCCAATCGCGTTCAGTAGCACGATGCGATTGAGCTAAGCTAGTTCCAAAATTCTCGATGCGTTTCTTTAACTCGGTGGGTTCGTTCTTCCGAAAGCCCGAGATGGGGCGCAAACCAGAAAACGCTGTCTTACGATGCTGCAGAGGAACTTCCTCAAGAAACGCAATAATTTCCTTCGCCCCAAGCTGAGAAATCCTTTTCTTTGCGCCGACGGCGTAAGCAAATGTCATAAACAGTTCCTTGGTATTTAATCAGGTAAAAGCGCTTGCATTTTCTTTATATCCGCAATCAGTGCCCGATGAATAATCAAAGATTGTGGCGTAGGTCGAGAGCGGACTATTGCCTCAACTAATTCGCGTTCGGAATTTGCGCGTCGTCCATTTCCAAAAGCTGAAACATTGGGGAACCGAACGAAATAGTTCCGAATTCTTGCAAGTATCGGTGCAGGCAGCGCCACTGTATGGCGCGAAGTTCTGTCGGGCCGAGCAAAAATAAGCGCACGTCCAAACCCACTGAAGTCCAAGAGAATATTCAAACTGTCATCGCGGAAAAGCGCTGCAATTTGCTGCGTTATCTTTGTCGTAAGGGTCAAGTTAGCTTGGGTCGAGGCCCTAACCGCATGTTCAGAAGATATGTGGAGGGTTGTCGTCCACTCTTGATTCCGACTGGCCCTAATTTCGCCACTAATACCAATGGGCATCATGATTGAAGTAACTTGGATGGAGCCGTTACGAACGCCATTCAACCAAGACATCGCATCCTGACTATGAAGAGTGGCATTTCGCTGTTGCCCCTCCTTATCTATCCCCTTTAGCATAACTGCGTTTCGCAACCGTTCTCGTATCAATGCCTCTTGCAGCACAAAGTCAATGTCCATTTCGAGCCCGATTGTTTTGCGGCAGGCAAGATGTACACTCCTAGAATTTTGAGGGGACAATTGGTAAAAAGGTGGCGAGGAAACATTCGCATGGGCGACGCGCTCTGCCTTCTCGGAACGCGCAAAAATTGGTGGTGTAACAGCAGAGTCGCCGTGTTCACCGGCTTCGACAAAAATTGCTACTGCCTCAGACGGGCGTGCCTCCATGTAGCGCGAAGTAATGGCGCGCAGCAGAGGTGGCCAAACTGGCACGATCGCAGGTGTTGTATCCGTGAATTCTAAATTCGTGAACTCCATTAACCAATTTCTGCTCGTGTCAGAAGGCCTATGAGGAATATGCAGTAGAGCTCCGTGCCATCCTTGTCGTGACGCCATTAATTCTAAGGACAGCTCCGTCGGAAATTTTGGAGTAGTAGCGTCGTTCCAAAGAACTGCGTATGTGCGGTCACCCTTTAGGGTTTGCGCCAATGGGATGGGGTTTTCATTTTGTCGAGATATGTCGCCGAAAACTGTAGCGCCGTGCTCATTAAGACCTTGGCACGTCTTCGGCATGCCAGCTAGAGTCCCATATTTTGGCTGCGTCTCGACGACTCGATATGGAGCAATTTGGGGCTCGGCAGTTACTGCCCGAATTACTGAAGTGTTCCCCTCTAATCTTATTTTGCTAACACGACCGCCAACGTCAATGTCAAGACTACCAAATGCAAGACCGAATGTTGGGATTGTCAGTTCAAGCCCCCAAGCGTAGACGCCATTGGTCCGCGCCAATTTGAGGCAGAGTCGCATTTGCGCTTCTTCTGCATCGAGGGAATTTCCGTTTGGCGCGTGCCCATGTGAATTCAATTGGGCCGCGGCATACAACGCACAATCCTCATTGCTGACTCCCGGTGCATGGGCAAAATATGCACTTCGCACATATCCGTCTCTCAAAATTACCGGCTGTTTGCATTCAGGGCATATGTAGTCATACGCATGACTGGCGGCGCTGGCGGCAACCGATTCACGAGATATTTTTTCGAGAGCATCTATCACGAAAATCCTTCAGTAGATGTAGGCGTGTGGACTTGTTCAACGGGATTTTTCTATCCTTAAGACTTTTTGCAAAGCCATTAATTTCGGACATATCAAGCCAGATATGTTTTCGCTTTTCCAATCACGAAATTCTGGGCGTCTTGTTGCTCTAGGTAAGATCCACCGCCCCAATGCTGCGTGGGCGATATCCTCTACCTTCTCTAAGTTTGCAAGCTTTGGTCGTCCCTTTCCGTTTTGTAAAATTTTGCATGCGTTCTCAGCGAGGAGCGAAATAAAAACTTCGCGTTGTATTCCATGCTTCAGAATATCCCCCTTAAAACCTAAGGTTGACAACGCAGCGCGTATTACTCGAATTCGCCAGTTGGGACCTTGACCAAAAGAATGGAGGTCCGCATATGCATGACCCGACGCGCGCAAGTAGTCCCGTAACTCATTGAACAAGTCATCAGGGACGTGGAAGTGTCCCCAACCTCCGCTGTACCCAAGGCTGGAAAGATACTCAACGCCATTCAACTTCAACCGGTTATAAACTGATGAACGCCCCATTGATGAAGACGTGGTTACTGCCAAGAGCCTAGCGTTTTTTGATTCTTGAGAAATAATGCCTTTTGTATTGCCGTACTGTTTAGTGAATTCTTGATAGACTTCAAGACTTCTAATTAAGCACGCGACTAGCTTTCCTCCTAGTAGCATGTTATAAGGCGGCAATGCGCCTAGAACATACGCATCCATAATATTCACCAAACGACTTGCTCTATCATCGCCTGTCCATCCAATGAATTGATCTCGAACGGAGAGGTTAAAAACAGGGTCACCAATGGCCAATATTCCAATTAGTTTTCCGTTGAAGTCGTCCCAAACAAGAAATCGTAGCCGCCGACCAAATCCGCTTGATACCGGCACGGACCACGTCAAGGACGCGAGTCGAAACAAATCGCCTTGCCAAGTTGCGGAATCGACTCTTTCGAGACGGACCAAAATTCGTTCGGGATTCACATCTTTGCCCGACGCAAAAAAATGTTCTAGCTTGGGAAGCTTGCGACCGATGAAGGCAGACTGAGCCTCGATGATTTCTTTGCGTTGTGGGGAGTGAAGTACTCTGATCGCCTCTTTTGATGCGCTAGGAACGGACATGCCACCATTCGCATTTCGAGAAAATCCAAGTGACGCGAGGTGGCGCCTCAGTCTGCGTTTAAGGCGGATTTCTTGCGGATTAATCGTGACGACTTGAGTGGCACACATTTTTATAGCTAAATCCTATAGGCACATATTTACGATTAAGTTTCGATTGCCAATTTGTTGAGCAATACATACAAGTTAATGGTGAGCGGAGGTATGACCATGGGATATTATCGTTGCGTTTTGTCAACGGCGAAAGTCCCCTCCAATACTTTTCGTTGAAATGCGAAGACTTTCCGTCATTTCAATGCACAGGTCTTCGGCGCCAATGCCCGCGTATTGTAGGGCGCCGCCGACGCTGCGCCCGAAGTCCTTGCGCCGGAATTGGGAGGGCGAGACATTGACGGATATCGGGAATGGGAACAAGCCTTTGTCGTGCTACTCGCGTTGCTGGCGGCAAGCCTCCTGCAGCACTCATCTCCCCCAGCGTCTGCACATCCGCGTTATGCCAGCCTGGCGCTGAATTCGGCATTCGTCAGCGACCTGACACCATTGGTGAAAAAGGCCGATCTGTGGATTCACGGCCATGTACTCGACAGTTTCGACTATGAAATGTCGGAGACGCGTACCGTCGCAAACCCTCGCGGATATGCGCTTAACCGCTTAACTAATATGGAAGAACCCACGACCCAATGCGCAACGGATAGTGGATGCAAAACACACACCCAAGCCCCGCTACGCATTAGCCGGGTTTCCCTCAACTGCCGGGAGCATTCCGTGACGCCGCCAGACCCTTGCCCAATACCGCGCCGGAACCAGCCATGCCGATGCACATATCCGCAGAACGTTGGTATTCGACACATGCGTGGATAAATGCGCCGGTTCAGGAAGGGCGGACACTCTCGCGGGCAGTTCCGCTATAAATCGCTCCAGGCCC
>Ga0170475_119710859_pt1 | contig 14870 bp, 11 predicted proteins | sample Soicark_Litter_5_FD_111474 | JGI IMG/M metagenome (GOLD analysis project Ga0170475, IMG submission 111474) | Avena fatua rhizosphere microbial communities from Hopland, California, USA. Combined Assembly of 48 SPs | reverse complement strand
GTTCACCGAGAACGACACGAATAACCAGCGCATTTTCGGCACGCCGAACCACACGCCTTATGTCAAGGATGCGATCGACGATTACGTGGTGGCCGGTCAACCGGAGGCCGTCAATCCGGCCAATACGGGAACCAAGGCCGCCGCGCTCTATCGCGTGGATGTTTGCGCCGGTGCGGTATCGGTTATCCGCCTACGGCTCACCGATAGCCCGTCGACCTCTTCCTTCGGCCCTGAGTTCGAGGCAGTTCTTGCACAGCGCCAGCACGAGGCTGACGCGTTCTATAGTGCGATCCGCCCTGCACGGATAAGCGACGATGCGGCGAATGTGATGCGACAGGCGCTGGCTGGCATGCTGTGGAGCAAGCAGTACTTCTTCCTGGACGCTGACAAGTGGCTCGAGGAACACGGTGCCGATCCGATGCGCCGATCCGGCCGCGACGTCCGCAATCGTGGGTGGGGACACATGATCGCCGATCATGTGATCTCGATGCCGGACAAGTGGGAATATCCCTGGTTCGCGGCCTGGGATCTTGCGTTTCACACACTCGCCCTGGCGAGCGTCGATATAGACTTCGCCAAGCAGCAGCTGGATCTGCTGCTGGATCAGCTGTACCTGCACCCATCCGGCCAGATCCCCGCCTATGAATGGAATTTTGGCGACGTGAACCCTCCCGTCCAGGCCTGGGCCACGATTTTTCTGTTCCGAATGGAACAGGCGCTCAGAGGAAAGATCGATCTTGCGTTCCTCAAGCGGGTCTTCGGCAAGCTCACAGCGAACTTCGGTTGGTGGGTGAACCGCAAGGACCGCTTCGGCAAGAGCTTGTTCGAGGGCGGCTTTCTTGGCCTCGACAATATCGGCGTGTTCGATCGCAGCGCGCCGTTGCCGACCGGTGGTCACCTTGAGCAGGCAGACGGCACCGCCTGGGTCGCTCTGTTCTGCCAGAACATGCTCGAGATCGCCTATGAGCTCGCGGCGAACGATCCCACCTATGAAGACCTGGCGACAAATTACGGGATACAGTTCCTGATGATCGCCCATGCCATGAACCACGTCAGTCCGGACGGCATGTGGGACGAGGAGGATGGATTTTACTACGATGTCCTGCGGCTGCCGGACGGCAGCGCCACGCGGCCGAAGGTCCGTTCGATGGTCGGTCTGTTGCCGCTCTGCGCGGCGACAGTCGTGGAAAAGCGACAACGCGAGCAGGCGCCCAAACTGGTAAAGACGATGTGGGCACGCGTGCAACGTATGCCGGAACTATTGGAGTCCATCCATGCGACAGGCCCAGGCCATTTAGGTATCGCAGAACGTGGCATCATCGCACTGGTCAACGAGCAACGTCTGCGCCGTATCTTGACACGGATGCTGGACGAGAACGAGTTCCTGAGTCCGCACGGCATCCGTTCGCTCTCGCGTTATCACGCGGACCACCCGTACGAGTTCTCTGCGGGCGGTCAGGTGTACCGCGTCGGCTATCTTCCTGCTGAGTCGGACACCGGCATGTTCGGCGGCAACTCGAACTGGCGTGGGCCCGTCTGGATGCCGGTGAACGCGCTGATCATCCGCGCCTTGATGCACTACTACGCTTACTATGGCGACAACTTTAAGATCGAATGCCCCACAGGCTCCGGCAGGCTGATGAACCTGTTCGAGGTTGCCCGGGACATTGCCAACCGCCTGATCAGCATTTTTCTTCGTGACGAAGACGGCCGTCGTCCGGTGTACGGCGGGACTGAAGTCTTCCAACGTGATCCTTACTGGCGCGATCTCCTGTTGTTCTACGAGTACTTCCATGGCGACAATGGCGCCGGCATCGGCGCGAGTCACCAAACGGGATGGACAGGGGGTGTGGCTACACTCATCGACATTTTCGGGAAGCTGGATGCCGAGACTTATCTCGCCGGCGGCAGCCTGGCGCCATTTGGCGGCGACCGAGGGAGGGCGTAGGAAGAAGCCGAGACTGGAGACCCTGTTATGACCCAAATGCCGTTGGCCGGCCGCGCCGCCTGGTACGGAAAGGATCTCGACGTTTCCGGCGCCTGGATCCGTAGCCTTGATGATGTTCAGCGTGCCGAGATTGACGCCGCGCTTGCGCGGGTAAAGCGCGACCGCTTCTCGCTGTTCGGCTTCGGCCGAGACGATTTCCCGCTCGCATCGACGGCTACGCTGCTGACTGAAATCAGCGATGAACTGGAAAACGGCCTGGGCGCCGTCCGCCTGCGCGGCCTGCCGGTGGAGCGATATGCCGACGACGACATCCGGCAGATCTTCTGGGGCCTGGGCCGATATCTCGGCACTTCTCTCTACCAGAATGCCCGCGGCGAAAGCATGGGTGAAGTGCGGGACGAAACGAAGCGGACGGACAACACCTACATAGAGGGCGCGCCGGGCAGCATCGTCTCTTCGCGTGCACGTGCGCGTTCCACCGGCCCGCTGCGCTGGCATACCGACCGTTGCGACGTGATTGCGCTGCTCTGTGTGCGCAACGCCAAGGCCGGCGGCGTCAGCAAGCTGACCAGCATCGCGACGATCTACAACGAGATCCTGCGCCGCCGCCCCGATCTGCTGGAACTGCTATGCCAGGATTACTGGCGTGCGCGACCCGCCGACGAGGACGGCATCGCCAGGACACGCGCATTCGCGCTGCCGGTGTTCGGCGTGCAGGATGGCAAGCTGACCTGCCAGTATTCGCGCACGTATGTTGAGCAGGCGCAGGAGTTCCCCGAAGTACCACGGATCACCGCTCTACAGAACGAGGCGCTCGATCTGCTCGCAGAGGTTGCCGAGGAAACCTGTCTCTATGCGCCGTTCGTGCCTGGCGACATCCAGTTGCTGAACAATCACGTCATCTTCCATGGCCGCACGGCATACGAAGACGACAGTGCCAGCCATCAGGACCGATTGTTGCTCCGCCTTTGGCTATCGATGCCGAATAGCCGGCGCCTGCCGCGAGGCTTCGAGGTGCTCTGGGGCAGCACGGAGCCCGGCGCCATCCGCGGCGGTGTCGTACAGCCCGACACGGCGCAGCGGGTCGCGGTGGCCGCCTGATCGACAAACTGGAGATGCTGCTCGCGCTTGCTCGTGAGCAGCATTTTGGCCGGGCCGCCGATGCCTGTGGCATCACGCAGCCGACGCTGTCCGCTGGTCTGAAACAGCTCGAAGAAAGCTTCGGCGTGCTGCTGGTGAATCGCCAGTCGCGCTTTATCGGCTTTACCCCCGAAGGCCAGCGCGTGCTCGACTGGGCACGCCGCATCGTCGGCGATGCCCGCGCGATGCACGACGAGATCAGCGCCCTGAAGCGCGGTCTGGCCGGTCACCTTCGACTGGCGGCAATACCCACTGCACTGCCGATTGTCGCCGAACTGACCACGCCGCTGCGCGAGCGCCATCCCGACGTGGTGTTCACTGTGATGTCGCGCAACTCGATCGACGTGCTGACGCAATTGGAAAATCTCGAGGTCGATGCCGGCTTCACCTACGTGGACAACGAGCCCCTCGGCCGCGTGCGCTTCGTCCAGCTTTATCACGAGCGCTATCACCTGCTGGTCTCGGCTGACGCACCGTTAGGCCGTCGCGAGGAAGTCAGCTGGACCGAGGTCGGCCGCGTCCCGCTGTGCCTGCTGACCCCCGATATGCAGAACCGTCGGATCATCGATCACCGGTTGCGTGCCGGAGGTGTAGAGCCCGCGCCGACCCTGCAATCCAATTCGATGATTGTGTTGTTCTCGCATGTGCGAACCGGGCGATGGGCCAGCGTTATGCCGGCGGTATTGGCCGAGACCATGGGGTTGGGAGAACCGATCCGGTCAGTGCCGATCCGCGACGACGATCCGCCGACCATCGGGCTCGTCTACCCGCAGCGTGAGCCGCTCACGCCACTGACTGCGGCGTTGGTCGCGGAGGCTTACCGGTTGAGCCAAGCCTGGGCCTCGGACGGACGATAGAGATTTTCTATCGGGGATTCGGCCCGGCTTGCTTGCATTTCCCGGTGTGCGGCCAATTATGAGAGGAGAAAAGCCGCTTTTTGCCGGGAGGAGTGCCCGCGGTGGCCAGCTACGAGGCCTGGAGCGAGGCGCGTGGTGCCGAGATCATCGCCGCCCACGCCGATCAACAGGGAGCAACCTTGCCGATCCTGCACGCGTTGCAGGACGCGTTTGGGTGCGTGCCGGCGCAGGCAGTGCCGATGATCGCACGCGTTCTCAATCTGACGCGGGCGGAAGTGCACGGCATTGTCAGCTTCTATCATGATTTCCGCGCCGAGCCGCCGGGCCGGCACGTCTTGCGGCTATGCCGCGCCGAGGCCTGCCAGTCGCTTGGCGCCGATGCTGTGGCGGCCCACGTGCGGCGTCGCTTGGGGGTGGACTGGCATGGCACCACGGCGGATGGCGCGGTAACTCTAGAGCCGGTGTTCTGTTTCGGTCTTTGTGCCGTCGGGCCGGCCGCAATGCTGGATGGTGCACCACTGGCACGAATGGACGATGCCAAAATTGATACCGTGCTGGAGCGGGCGCGATGAGCACGCGAGTCTATGTGCCGCGTGATGTCGCCGCTCTGGCGCTCGGAGCCGATGCCGTGGCGTCGTTGCTGCGGCAGTCGGGCGATGTCGAGATCGTGCGGACCGGCTCGCGCGGCCTGTTCTGGCTGGAGCCGATGATCGAGGTGGCAACGTCAGAGGGTCGCATCGCCTATGGCCCAGTGGCCGTGGCGGACATCTCCGGCCTGCTGGATGCGGGAATGCTCAGCGGCGGGACCCATCCGTTGCGGCTGGGCAGACCCGAGGATCTGCCGTTCCTGGCGAAGCAGACGCGGCTGACATTCGCGCGCTGCGGCATCATCGATCCGCTGTCGCTGGACGACTACCGCGCCCATGGCGGCCTTAAGGGTCTGGCACGCGCGAAGGAGATCGGCCCTGCGGCGACGGTCGAGATGGTCACCCAGTCAGGGCTCCGCGGACGCGGTGGCGCCGGGTTCCCGACCGGCATCAAATGGAAGTCGGCCGCCGACGCGGTGGGCGCGCAAAAATACATCGTCTGCAATGCTGACGAGGGCGACTCCGGCACCTATGCCGATCGGATGCTTATGGAAGGCGATCCGTTCGTGCTGATCGAGGGCATGGCAATCGCCGCGTTCGCGGTCGGTGCCGCCAAGGGATACGTCTATACGCGGTCCGAATACCCGCACGCGATCGCCACATTCAATGCGGCGCTCGACGTTGCGCGGCGCGAAGGCGTGCTCGGCGACGGCTTCGATATCGAGCAGCGGGTCGGCGCCGGCGCCTACATCTGCGGTGAAGAGACCTCCCTGCTCGACAGTTTGGAAGGCAAGCGCGGTCAGGTGCGCGCCAAGCCGCCGCTGCCGGTACACAAGGGCCTGTTCGGCGCACCGACTGTGATCAACAACTTAGTGTCGCTGGCCAGCGTTCCTGTCATCCTCGACAAGGGCGCCGAATTTTACCGCGACATCGGCATCGGTCGGTCACGCGGCACGATGCCGATCCAGCTCGCCGGCAATCTCAAATACGCTGGCCTGTTCGAGTGCGGCTTCGGCATCACCCTCGGCGAACTGGTGAATGACATCGGCGGCGGAACACGGACGGGCCGACCGGTGCGGGCGGTGCAGGTTGGCGGCCCACTCGGCGCCTATTTTCCCCCGGCGCTGTTCGACACGCCCTTCGACTATGAGGCGTTCGCTGCCAAGGACGGACTGATCGGCCACGGCGGTGTGGTGGTGTTCGACGACACGGTGGACATGGCGAGGCAGGCACGCTTCGCCATGGAATTCTGTGCCGCGGAATCCTGTGGCAAGTGCACGCCCTGCCGCATCGGTTCGGTGCGCGGTATGGAGGTGATCGACAACATCCTTGCGGGTGACAAACTCGAGGCCAACTTCGAGCTGTTGCGCGACCTCTGCCACACGATGAAGTTCGGTTCGCTGTGCGCGTTGGGCGGGTTCATTCCGTACCCGGTGATGAGCGCGCTTCAGCACTGGCCGGAAGACTTTCACACCATGCGCCACGAAGCGGCGGAATGACAGTTTGATGAGGCACCCATGCCCCTGATGCAGGAAATCGACTACGGCACGCCCGCCAGTACGGCTAAAGAGCAGGTCACTCTTACGATCGATGGACAGCAGGTGACGGTGCCTGCGGGAACGTCGATCATGCGCGCGGCGATGGAAGCCGGGGTTCGCATTCCGAAGCTTTGAGCGACCGATATGCTCGACAGCTTCGGCAGCTGCCGCGTCTGCCTTGTGGAGATCGAGGGTCGCGCCGGAACGCCGGCCTCGTGCACCACGCCCGTGGCTCCCGACATGAAGGTCTCCACCGCGTCGGAACGCGTCCGCCGGGTGCGACGCGGCGTCATGGAGCTGTACCTGTCCGATCATCCGCTGGACGGTTTCACCGCGCCCACCGCCGGCAACAGCGAGTTCCAGGAGATGGCCGGCCTAATCGGTGTGCGCGAGGTGCGCTATGGCCAGGGTGGTGCCAACCATCTGCACGCCCCAGTTGACGCTTCCAATCCGTATTTTCAGTTCGATTCGGCACGTTGTATCGTGTGCTCGCGCTGTGTGCGCGCCTGCGAGGAAGTGCAGGGCACCTTCGCGTTGACGGTGCAGGGACGCGGCTTCGCCTCGAAGATCGCCGCGGGCATGGACGAGCCATTTCTACAGTCGGAGTGCGTCTCGTGCGGGGCCTGCGTGCAGGCCTGTCCGACGGGATCGCTGATCGAGAAGACCGTGGTTGAACTCGGCCAGCCCGAGCATTCAGTCGTCACCACCTGCGCGTATTGCGGCGTCGGCTGCAATTTCAAGGCCGAGATGCAGGGCGACACCGTCGTCCGCATGGTGCCGTGGAAGGATGGCAAGGCCAATCACGGCCATTCCTGCGTCAAGGGACGCTTCGCCTGGGGCTACGCCAATCACCAGGATCGCGTGCTGAAGCCGATGCTGCGCGACAAGATTTCTGACCCGTGGCGCGAGGTATCCTGGAAAGAAGCGATCGGCCATGTCGCCTCCCAGTTCAAGCGCATCCAGGCCGAGGCCGGAAAGGACGCCATCGGCGTGATCACCTCGTCGCGCTGCACCGATGAGGAAACCTACCTGGTGCAGAAGTTGGCGCGCCAGGTGTTTCGCAACAATAACACCGACACCTGCGCCCGCGTCTGCCATTCGCCCACCGGCTACGGCTTGCGCACCACCTTTGGAACTTCGGCCGGCACGCAGGACTTCGACTCGGTCGATGAGTCCGACGTCATCATGGTGATCGGCGCCAATCCGACCGACGGCCATCCGGTGTTCGCCTCGCGCATGAAGAAGCGTCTGCGCGAAGGTGCGAAGCTGATCGTCGTGGACCCGCGCCGCATCGATCTGGTGCGCACGCCGCACGTTGCGGCGAGCTATCATCTGCCGCTGCGACCGGGGACCAACGTTGCGGTGCTGACCTCGCTGGCGCACGTCATCGTCACCGAAGGTCTGATGGACCAGGACTTCGTGCGCGAGCGCTGCGACAACGATGCCTTCGCGGACTGGGCCGCGTTCGTCGCTGAACCGCGCAACAGCCCCGAGGAAGTTGAACGCGTCAGTGGCGTCCCCGCACAGATGATCCGTGAGGCGGCGAGACTGTTTGCCAGCGCGCGCAACGGTGCGATCTACTACGGTCTCGGTGTAACCGAGCACAGCCAGGGCAGCACCGCGGTGATGGCGCTGGCAAATTTGGCAATGGCGACCGGCAACATCGGCCGTCGTGGCGTCGGCGTGAACCCGCTGCGCGGGCAGAACAACGTGCAGGGCAGTTGCGACATGGGCTCGTTCCCGCACGAACTGCCGGGCTATCGCCATATCTCCGATCCCGGCGTGCGGGCGATCTATGAGCGGGAGTGGGGCATGACGCTGGATCCAGAGCCAGGCCTGCGTATCCCCAATATGATCGACGCCGCGCTGGATGGCTCGTTCAGTGGTATCTACATCCAGGGTGAGGACATCGTGCAGTCCGATCCCGACACCAGGCACATTACCGCCGGACTTTCGGCGATGCAGTGCGTCGTGGTGCACGACCTGTTCCTGAACGAGACGGCAAACTACGCGCACGTGTTCCTGCCGGGTTCCACCTTTCTGGAGAAGGACGGCACGTTCATCAACGCCGAACGCCGCATCAACCTGGTGCGCAAGGTGATGCAGCCGCGGGCCGACATGGCGGATTGGGAAGTAACCCAGGCGATCGCGCAGGCGATGGGCGCTGACTGGAATTACACCCACCCGTCGCAGATCATGGACGAGATCGCCCGCACCACACCGACCTTCGCTGGCGTATCGTTCGCGCGGCTGGCGCAGCAGGGCTCGATGCAATGGCCGGTCAATGACAAGGCGCCGGAAGGAACGCCGATCATGCACATCGACGGCTTCGTGCGCGGCAAGGGAAACTTCGTCATCACCGAATATGTGCCGACCGATGAAAAGGTCGGACCGCGCTTGCCGCTGCTGCTGACCACCGGACGCATCCTGTCACAGTACAATGTCGGTGCGCAGACGCGGCGTACGGATAACGTGGTCTGGCACCACGAGGATGTGCTGGAGATCCATCCGCACGACGCCGAGGAGCGTGGCGTGCGGGATGGCGATCTGGTGCGGCTGGCGTCGCGCTCCGGCGAGACGACGCTGCGCGCCAAGATCACCGATCGCGTGGCACCGGGGGTCGTCTACACGACGTTCCATCACCCAGCGACGCAGGCGAACGTGGTCACCAGCGACTACTCCGACTGGGCGACCAATTGCCCAGAATACAAGGTGACCGCCGTGCACGTGACACCGAGCAACGGGCCGAGCGACTGGCAGGAAGAGTATCGCGAACTGACCCAGCGCAGCCGGCGGATCGAGGCCGTGCCGGCGAAATGAGCCTGCCCGAGCCGGTCCACAGCGTGCTGCGCACCGCCTGGCGCGATGGCGAGGCGACGCGGGGCACGCGCGCAATTCCGGAAGAAACGCCGATAGCACTCAGCTACAACCGCATCGCGTATGCGGTGATGCTGGCCACTCCTGCTGATCTGGAAGACTTTGCCGTCGGGTTCAGCGTGACCGAAGGGATCGTGCAGTCGGCCTCCGAGATCGAAGAACTCGAAATCGTTGCAGGCGAAATCGGTATCGAGCTGCGGATGTGGCTGGCAGCCGAGAAAGCCGACGCGATGACGCTGCGCCAGCGCCGGCTGGCCGGGCCAAGTGGCTGTGGACTGTGCGGACTGGAAAGCCTGGCTGACGCGGTCCGCACGCCACCGAAGGTTGCTGCGGCTGCGCGCTTTGCTCCCGCTGCCATTCATGCCGCGATGGCCGCGCTCGCCCCGGCGCAGAAGCTAAATCAACAGACCCGGGCCGTGCACGCCGCCGCCTTTTGGCATCCGCAACGCGGGCTGGTCACGCTGCGCGAGGACGTCGGCAGGCACAATGCCCTCGACAAGCTCGCAGGCGCCTTGACGCGCGATGGTGTGGCCGCGACGGATGGACTGCTGCTGCTCTCCAGCCGGATTTCCGTGGAACTGGTGCAGAAGGCGGCCATGCTCGGTGCGCCGGTCGTCGTAGCAGTCTCCGCCCCGACGGCGCTTGCCGTCCGGCTCGCGGATGAGGCCGGCATCACGCTGGTGGGCATCGCTCGCAACGACGGGTTCGAAGTGTTCACGCGCCACGAGCGGATCGTGTCGCAGCAGGTACAGCATGTCGCCTGACAAGCTCGCTTATATGGCGAATCAGATCGGCAAGTTCTTTTCGCACGAGCCGCACGAAAAGGCGGTCGCGTCGATCACCGATCATCTGCAGAAATATTGGGACCCCAGAATGCGTCGCACCATCATTGCAGAGTACGACTCAGTAAAAGGTCGACTGGACCCATTAGTTCAGGAAGCGGTTGAAAAACTCCCCAGGTAGTCGTACTGATTCGCTACGCGCGGGTAACAGCGCTTTAGTTTTAGGCTAGGAGTTCGGGGAGCCGTTCATGAGTTCTACCACTGCGCAAGCGGCGGTCGGCCTTCTCAATCGCGAGCGGACCATCGCAGGCATCGGATTTAGTCGCTGGATGGTACCGCCAGCGGCGCTCTGCGTACATCTCTGCATCGGCCAGGCTTACGCGTTCAGCGTATTCAACCTGCCGATGACTCGCCTGATCGGCATCACGCAGTCGGCGCCTGACGACTGGAAACTCACCGATCTCGGCTGGATCTTCAGCATTGCGATCTTTGTTCTCGGCGCATCCGCAGCCTTGCTCGGTCGCTGGGTGGAGGAAGGTGGGCCGCGTCGCGCTATGTTCACCGCCGGTCTGTGCTGGGCAGGCGGTTTCCTGCTCTCGGCGTTTGGTGTCTATGTCCACAATATCTGGCTGGTCTATCTGGGCTACGGTGTAATCGGCGGCTTCGGCCTAGGCATCGGCTACATCTCACCGGTCTCGACACTGATCAGATGGTTTCCCGACCGGCCAGGCATGGCGACCGGCATGGCGATCATGGGGTTCGGCGGTGGCGCATTCATCGCTTCGCCTCTATCGGTCTGGCTCATGCGGCTGTTTTCCACGCCGACACATATTGGCGTGGCCGAGACCTTCATTGTCCTCGGCCTCATCTATCTCTGCTTCATGATGGTGGGCGCGGCGATCGTCCGCCTGCCGCCGCCGGGTTGGCTGCCTGCCGGATACGTGCCGCCGGCGCAGCCACAAAAGCTGATTACCACGCGCAACGTGTTTGTCTATCAGGCACTCAAGACCCCGCAGTTCTGGCTGATCTGGTTGGTGCTGTGCCTGAACGTCACCGCCGGCATCGGTGTGCTCGGTCAGGCTTCCGCCATGAGCCAGGAAATGTTCCCCGAGCAGGTCACTGTCACGGCCGCAGCAGGCTTCGTCGGCCTGATGAGCCTGTTCAACATGGGCGGTCGGTTCTTCTGGGCGTCGGTGTCAGACTATATCGGCCGCAAGAGCACGTACTTCGTGTTCTTCTTCCTGGGCGGGCTGCTCTACTCGTTGGTGCCGCAGACCGGTGCAATGGGCAATGTCACGCTGTTCGTGCTGTGCTTCTGCGTCATTATGAGCATGTATGGCGGCGGCTTCGCCACCGTGCCGGCGTATCTGCGCGACATGTTCGGCACACGCTATGTCGGCGCAATCCACGGGCTGTTGCTTACCGCGTGGTCGATGGCCGGCATCTTCGGACCCGTGCTGGTGAATTACATCCGGCAATACAATGTCGAGCATGGCGTCGCAAAGGCGGCCGCCTACAACGTCACGATGTACGTTATGGCCGCGCTGCTGGTCATTGGTTTCTTCTGCAACCTGCTAATCCGCGAGGTGCACGAGCGGCATCACATGCCACACGAGGAAGCCGACGCGATGGGCATTGCAGATTGAAGGAACAGGTTGCATGAGCCACACCACGACACCGCTGCATCTGGTGCTCGCCTGGGGTTTCGTCGGCATTCCGCTCGGCTGGGGCGTGATCCAGACAGTGATCAACGCGCTGAAGCTGTTCCAGTAGCTATTCGGCCACCGTCAGCTCCTGCTGCACCACGCCGAGCAACCGTGCCTGCGCGTGATTCGCCTCCAGTGCCCTCCTGGCGGGATGCGCGACAAATGATCATGGCGGCGACCCGCCCCTGCCGCCTCGGGCTGGCGTCAACCGGATACGTGCCGCCGCAAAGTTGTTAGCGATTCACCAGCACATTCGCCGGGTCAGCGGCGATCTCGCCACGTTCGACGCGTTTCACAACTTCGGTCAGCATCGCGTGGGTTGGCGCCGGCACGCCGACTTCGGCGCCCCTGTCAGCGATGAACCCGTTCATAAACTCGATTTCGGTGCGCCGCCCCTTCGCCATGTCCTGCGCCATCGATGGCCGTTGCAGGTCGCTGCGGGCCGCCGCGTTCGTGCCAGCCAACATCAGACCCTCGATCTCATCCAGCGCGCGACGGTCTTCCTCTGCAGCGAGCGCCAGCTTTTCCGGATCGAGCGCACCCACCTTGCCGAGAGTGAAGCCCAGCGCCTGCCCCACCCGCACCGCCTCACCACCCAGCCGGATGCAGACACGGCGGATCGCGTCGTGACTGTCGCGCGCATTACCCCCTAGTCCAGTCGCCGCAGAGACCCCATTGCGCATGCCGTTGACACATAATTTGGTCCAACGCTCGCCCCATAGATTGTCGGTGGCATGCGCCGTATCGATATCGTTGAGCATTGTGGCCAATTCCTCGGCACGCCGCGTGATCCGTCCGTGCGGCTCGCCAACATGAAACGACACCACGCTTGGGTTCTTTGTCATGGTGCGGCGCACCTGGCCCGGCTCGAACAGCTCCACACCCACGCCGCCGCCAACGACGCAACCAACCGTACGGCCCCATCCGACCACGCCTGCAATCCGCTCTTCGTTGATGCAGTTCTGTGTCGACACCACGAAACCACCTGGTGCCAGGTATTGCCGGATCAACCGCGTTGCCCAGACTGTGTCGTACGACTTCACCGCGATGAACGCGATGTCGATGGGCCGTTGCCTCGCCAGCGCCTGGACCTCGGTGATATGCATCGCATTGACGCGCACCGTGTGGTTCTCTGGCTCGGTCATGCCATGCAATCTCAGACCGCTGGTGCGCATCGCTTCCACGTGCGCCGGCCACGCATCGATCAGCGTCACGTCGTGCCCAAGGGCAGCGAGATTGCCGCCGATATAGCCGCCGATCGCACCGGCGCCGACGAAGGCGATGCGCTTGTCCATTGCTGTTGACTCCTCAGTCGGCCGCGAGTGGAATTTCTGCAGCCACAGAACGCAGCCACACAGCAGTGTCGTGGAATACCGCACCACCCATGGGCGGCGCCGGATCATCGCTGGTCAGCGCATTGATGCCGATGCCCCCTTCGAACGCCGCGTTGGGCCACACGCTCTCCGCCACCACGACGCCGGTCTGCAGACCATCGAACAGGCGCGCATGCAGTATCACTTCCCCGCGCGCATTGCCGAGTCGCACGCGCTCGCCATCGGCGATGCCCAGCCGCATCGCATCGGCAGGATGCAGCAATACAGTTGGCCGCACTTCACGCTCACGCGCTGTCGGCGTTTCGGTGAAGGTGGTGTTCAGAAACTGCCGCGCAGGCGCCGTTACCATGCGGAATGGCCGGTCGGCTGTCGCTTCGTCGGTTACCGGCATATAATCCGGTAGCGCCGGCATACGCGCCCAATCAGCACCAATCGCGCGCCAGTCTGGTGCGAAGTGGAAACGCTTGTCCGGCTGGGGAAAGCCGTTGTGAAAGTGCGCCTCGGCGACCGGCGGCGCCACGTCGATCCAGTGGCGTTCCAGCATGGTCTTCGCATCCGGCCAACCAGAGGCGCGCAAGGTCCAATCGATGATCTCCATCGGGCTCATCTCGAAACCACGATGTTTTGCCCCGAGCCGCGTCGCCAGCCCTTGTAGAACCGCATGGTTCGACCGGCATTCGCCAGGAGGTTCGATCAGCTTCGCGCCGATCTGGATATGGCTGTGGCCGCCCGCCTGATACAGGTCATCGTGTTCCATGAACATCGTCGCCGGCAGCACGATATCGGCAAGCTGTGCCGTCTCGGTCATGAACTGCTCATGCACAGCGACGAACAGATCGCTGCGCACGAAACCTCGACGCACCCGGTTGGTGTCCGGCGCCACAGTAGCCGGGTTGCTGTTCTGGATCAGCATCGCGTGCACCGGAGGGCCGTCACAAAGTGCATCGCGATCGCCGGTAAGAATGCGGGCGATCCGGCTCATATCCAGGACGCGGGTCGCCGGATCCATGGCGTCCAGCCCCTCGATCAGCGTCTTGTCCCAGTTGTAGATACTGCGGTAGCTCCACAATGCGCCGGCACCCTCGTGCGGCCACTTACCGGTCACTGGCGGCAGACAGGTCACCGCGTGCATCGACGCCGCTCCGTTGCGCGAGCGGGCGAAGCCGTAGCCGAGACGGACGTACGCACGCTGTGTTGTGCAGTATAGCCTGGCGAAATCCTCGATCACACTCACATCAAGACCGGTAACCGCCGCCGCCCATGCCGGCGAACGTGCCGCAAGATGCGTCTCCAGGCCGGCGGGAAAATCGGAGAAACGTGCCATGTAGTCGCGATCTGCATATCCTTCGCGGAATGCCACGTGCATGACCGCGCAGGCCAGCGCCGCGTCGGTGCCGGGTCTTAATGCCACATGCATATCGGCGACGGCTGCCGTGCCGGTGCGATACGGATCTACCACCACGAGCTTGGCGCCACGCTCCTTCCGCGCCCGAGTGATGTGCGTCATCACATTGACCTGCGTGGCCACCGGATTGCCGCCCCACATGACGATCAGGTCGGAGCGCGCCATTTCGCGTGGATCAGGCCCGATGAAGCGGCCGACGCCTGCCATCCAACCCGCCTCGCAGATCGACGTGCAGATTGTCTTCGCCTGCCGCGAGTAGCGCATGACGTGACGCAGCCGGTTGATCCCGTCCCTCTGCAGCAGCCCCATAGTACCGGCGTAATAATAGGGCCAAACCGACTGGGCGCCGTACTGTCGCGTCGCGTGGATGAATTCCTCCGCGACACGGTCCAGCGCCTCATTCCATGAGATCGGACGGAACTGTCCGGAGCCTTTGGGGCCGATCCGCAGCAGTGGCTGCGTCAACCGATCTGGGTGATGAATCCTCTCGGCATAGCGTGCCACCTTGGCGCAGATCACACCCGACGTGTAACTGTTGCCTTCCGCCCCGCGCACCGCACCGATGCGCCGGCCATCCAGAACATCGATTTCCAGCGCACAGGTCGAGGGGCAATCGTGAGGGCAGGCCGAGTGACAAACGTTTCGTTGCATGGGTGCGGAGCCTAGCGCCCCGCCCGTCGCCTTGGCAAAGTGGCG
>Ga0170475_115950580_pt1 | contig 14883 bp, 32 predicted proteins | sample Soicark_Litter_5_FD_111474 | JGI IMG/M metagenome (GOLD analysis project Ga0170475, IMG submission 111474) | Avena fatua rhizosphere microbial communities from Hopland, California, USA. Combined Assembly of 48 SPs | reverse complement strand
CTTCCATAAACCTCCGGAATCTCAATAGCAAATTCTTCTTCCAGAGCAACCGCTATTTTCATTAGATCAATACTGTCCAAATCCAAATCCTCACCGAACTTAGTATCCGGGAGTAAATCTTCAATGGGCCAGTTGTAAATTAGACCGTCCAAACACCATTTAACCCGTTCAGTCAAAGATTCCAAAGTAATAGTAGACATTTCTACACCTTATTCTACGAAGATAGGGACCAGATAATCCATCATGTCTTGAATGTTTTTGAATTCTGCAGAAACTTCATCTGGAATGAAGGTGTTCAGAGTTTCTTCCAAATGCATAATTATTTCAGTGATATCCAAAGAATCCAAGCCCATGTGCGTCTTGAAATCCTGAGTGGAATCCAACATAGTCATTTGTTCGTTTGACAGATAATACACAAACGAGTCTTTAACAAAATAAGTCAATTTGTCCATTGACATTTTACCGACCATTGGGAAACCTCAATCTACAAAAATAGGTTTAAGATAATTTACAATATCCTGAGGGGTTTTGAAAGTGTCCTCAATATTGTCAGAAAAAACAATATTGTATTCGTCCTCAATAAAGATAACGGTCTCCAAAACATCCAACTCGTCTAAGCCCAAATCTAGAAAATCCTTATTGAAATCTTCCTCTCCAAGATCAATACTAAAACACAGAGAACAGGAAGAGAAAGTTTCTTTGACAATTTTAATTAACTCAGGCAAAGATACTCTAGTGACCATTCCCTACTCTCCTTAATGAAGTTGTAATTCTATTTAAAGGGAAAGGAAACAAACCGTAGATTAAGTTGATATACATTTTATCCAACTTTGTTAAAGGCATAGTTATAGTCAGATTAGGTGCCCCATTTGAATCGTCCGACATTTTATGTAGCTCATAATCCACCCTGGCTGCTAATGTCTTTGGCTTTGATCCGAGTCTTGCAGAGATAAAAACTTGTTCAGGTGTCATGTTAAATGTCCAAAAAAATGCCCGTATAGGTATTTAATCCATACGGGCCAATTAGGAGGAACTTGGTGCGGAGTGTCGGCATCGAACCGACATGAGAGCTACCTCTCGAGAGCTCTTAAGGCTCTTGTGTATACCAATTTCACCAACCCCGCGATAATCTATATAAGCAATTCAAACAAAAATCTTAAGTGGCGGTTTCTTTATTGAGCCAATGGATTTTCTGCAGGCGTCACTGCAGAGACTACCTCCGGGGCATTTTGACTCTCCTGTATAGTAGACACAGCCACCACTTGTGGAGAAACTGGAGGGATCTTTGTAGGAGTATTTGAAAAATTGATAGTGGCCTTGTACAAGTCTGCAGGAATAATTTCAACAGGAAGATCCACTGTTGTTCCTCCTGTCTTTGCAGTAACCGTAAAGGAACCAAGTCTTCCCAAACCTGACGCAGAAAGAGTGGCTTTCTCTCCACTGGTAGTGGAGTCCGGCTTAATCACTGCCAAAGATTCATCTGAGATAAACCAATGTACATTAAGTTTCAAAGAATTCCCATAGATATCCGTTTGATCAACAGACAATACAATTTCTTCATCGGCCTTCAAAATAAGAGTCATGGAAACACCTTTAAATAAGAATTTTGTTGTGGATTCAAAAACAATTGCAGTTCTAGGTAATCGACTCTCAAAAAACTTCTGAAACTTAGGATAATGGTGTACGACAGGTGCAAAGACTAGCACCACAACTATAATTACAAAGCTGATAAATAAGATCAAGGTTCTTTGCCCACGTCAGCTTTAATAACTGTAGAAGTAGTCGAAGTAGAAACAGTAGTATTGCTGGGCTTTTGGTTCAAATCAATCGCCTTACTGATCAACTGTGCGCCTGCCCACATTCCCATATATGCTGTAAAATACCACTCAGTTAATTTGCCTTGTGCCACTAGAACTATGAAACCCCAAGTCGAAACGTTCAAAGCGATCAACTGTCCTATTTTCCCCACAGACGCCCTATCGTCAACTAGCAATAAATCCTCAAAGTTGAATCTGGATGTCGGGTTTCTGTGAAATTTAAAAATAAGGTAGATTACTACCAACATTCCAAATAACAAAGATATTGCTAACCCTATGAAGCTGTACTTGACAATTTGTGCGTCCATTTTCGCCTCCATCAAAGTAAATACCTTTGTTAGAAGCTGGACAATATTGGTGCGTCCGACAAGACTTGAACTTGTAGCCTACGGCTTAGAAGGCCGTTGCTCTTTCCAATTGAGCTACGAACGCAAAGGCACTAATCAGTAAAACAAATAGTAGAACGTAGATCAGGAATACAGGTTTTTGGGTGTATTACTTCATGCTCGGACATAAACTGAATCAACTCCCTTACAAAAGTAACTTTCCAAGAAGGAAGAGAAATTTTTATAGAGTCCACCTCCCGTTTCACATTTAATTCTTTTTCTTGATTCATAGTGTTTCCTTTTTTATTGGTGTGTCTGGAGGGACTTGAACCCAACAACCTGCCGATTATGAGTCGGATGCTCTAACCAATTGAGCTACAGACACATGTTTGTATATAAAGTAATTTGATGGGGTTCCTCCGAGTTGCCAAGAGGGAGAAGCTTGAAGCTGCGTTAACTGAGAGACACCCGCTTGCAGTGAGGGAGGTTACAAGCAAATGAAGTCAACCCAACATTCCCGAAGGAACCCCATCAAATTACTCTATTCAGAAATCAAAAAAGTTTACACTCAGCCGTCAGGACGTAACCTTGACGATTTCCCCTGCATGAGACAGGACATTTGTTAACCTCGGATGCAGCCAAGATATTTTTGTGTCCTCTTAGTCTTACGTGGCGGCGTAAGGGCTTTCACTTATCAACTAGCTAGCAAGCGGTTTTCTTGATAGCACTTTCATGAGTGTAAACATTTTTGATTTCTGAAATTTTAAAGAACAAGTAAAACAGTTTAGAGGGTTCACTCAGAATACAAAAGGCAACAGCTTGAACGGCCTAACATTTCACCTTCCCGCTAAAAACCTCTCCATCCGACATTGCAACAGAGGTACTAAGTGAACCCTATAAACCATTCTACAGAAACAAATTCGCAAGTGAGGGAGTCGAACCCAACTGGAGGAACCTTTCGATTCGGGCCAGTCATATCACCAACTAATCGTACGCACTTGCTTTGTTTCATGATACATGTTCAAACCAGCCCGCCGAAAGTTCAGTAACTGTCAACTATTTTTCTGATTCTTGTATGAATTGCTGCCTCAGCGTTTTCGATAGTGATCACAGCAAGCTTAATGTGCTCGTCCTTCATCAATTCCGGGTAGTTCCGTAGTGCAGCCAACAAATTATTTTGGTTCGCATATTCAAACTCGTAAGCTTGTGTTTGAAGAACAGTCATACTATCTGATATTTCCTCCTCAAAGTCAGTCTCTACTGAGAGGGTGATTTCCCTTGGCTGTACATGTATAATAGGAATAGCTCCGCTAGAATTTTTAACGCCAGGAAACAAATCAGGATTGAGTTTTTCCTTTATTTCATCCAAAGTAAAACTCTCAGAAGTCATTTCGATCTCCCAACCTATTAAATTGAACGCCTGTCATACCAACGGTCAGGGAGTCTAGGTATTCTACGATACAAATCATAAGTAATGTAATTTGAATTGTAAAACATATCAGACAAAGAAAAAATCATTTTAAGACCTTCTCTGGTCTCCCAACCTACAGAAAAATTTACAGTATTAGTTTCTCTCCACCATTCTTGTGGATTATTAGTAGAATTACACAAAGTTTCAAATTTCTGTACAAGACCTTTTTCAACAAGACAAGTAAAGAGTAGAGATAGTTGAACACTGAACCTAGAAACAGTCCCGTTATTCAAAGTTCTACATTCGTTTTCCTTTACGAAGCTATTATAAAGAGAGTTCAACGATTTTAAAACATCCTGCTCAATAAATTCTAATTCTGGAACTGAGGAAGGAATCGAAATTGAAACCGAAGGAGAACTCATTTAAATTAAACTCCAAAATTGGTCAAAGGGAAAGGAATCGAACCTTTCATCGCCTAGGCCAACCGAATAACTTGCATATCCTGGTGGTGATACTAGATATCGCCAAAGCTATCCCGGTCCCTGGTCATTCTGCCATTGAACTACCCTTGATATGAAACTGGAGCGGGGTTGCGGAATCGAACCGCATGGAATATGCCTGTATCGCAAACATATCTCTTATGGACTCACACCAGCAGCCAACTGGACTCACCCCGCTTTGAAATTTGGCCCCGAATGTGAGAGTTGAACTCACCTAGCTAATTCGCGTATTAACTAGACTGCCGACCAGTATAAGGGTAATACACTCAAAACCATCAGCTCTTAGCCTCTACTAATTAAGTACCCTACCTTAATTCAAGTGAGTAAGGAGAGTTTTCTTGTCTATTTCATCTCCGGACAATTCAATTCCTTAATAAGTAGAAACCACTATCGAAAAGTTTCTGAGGCTTTCCGTCGATCTAGACCAATTCGCCAGTCACAGCTACTTTGAAAGTCTATTAAAATACGTTGACTAGACGCTGGTTCCCACATATTAAGAAACTGAAGAATGAGGGCAAGAACATTTAAGACAATTGCCCTCATTCTGGATTTCACCAACATGGGTGAAATCCTACCGGCCTTTGATTTGATCAAATATTAATAGAAGGTGTACGCTTTCGCATAGTGTGCCCTTTCAAAAATAAAAATTATTCGGATCTACTTGCTTCACCCTGCACGGATCTAGTATTAACCCACTAGAAAGGAAGGCAATTCTGGCGACAACTTAAAACGTGGTGAGTGGTAAGATCCCAAATGATGTACACCCACCTATGCATTCGCCAAAATTGCCCAGCACTACATATATCACTTCACTACTTTCTACTGCAATTACCACCAAAATTTCGAATGCAACAGCCAACCCAAAACAAAAATTGCAACTTTGAACAACAATCCGCCAAGAACCCAACCAGCAACAGACTTCAAAATACTGTCTATTTGGACGTTACTGATGAAGCCTTGCTTGGTCAGAAAATTGAACCTTGACAACACCCGAATTGCGAAAGTCAGAACTTGCATGATTGGTTCCTTTGTCTATTGCTGCATGTTCAAACAAAGGAACTAGAAATTCAGTGTTGCGCCTATCAGAGAAACCCTCACTCAATTGAACCGCTTATTCAGCTCAAACACCAACCAAGGAGTGAGTGAAGGTTTCTTTGGTAAGAGAGTCCAGTATTTACACGGGGTTTTTACTGGACTCTACCTACACACGAAAGCTCTGATCCCACTAAGTTCACAAGCTATTTCGTTTACTGCTTTGCCATTGACCGACTCAAAAGAGCGAATGGCGTCGAATCTCGTCTAGTAGAAGTCTCAAAAGGTTATTTGTTAGCTAGGGCCAGTTCATGATCGGGTTCTCCGAAGTTACGAGATTCAGTTTATGGCATATCCGGTAAACAATTCTTACTGTTCCCGGTTCGCCTGAGAGATTATAGCTCTTTCACTCTCGTGGCCGTATGAGGGTTTTCACCTCTTGGCTGCACTATATGGTGCTACGCCTTGGATAAAAGAAGTGATGAAAGGTCTAGAACAATTCACCACTTCAGTAAGGCATTTCACCTCACGGGCTAACGGAATTTTCATCCGCGCCATCTTACGTCCGGGAAGGCGAATGCGAAGCCAGCACCCATTCTTTACTAGCGCCCGATTCTAAAATACTAGCCTTCCCGAATACTCCAACAATCTCTGTAGCCGCGTGTACAATCTGCAAGTATCTCACATGGATAAAACTTTTTGGCGGGATCAGTATTTCTGGATACCTAAGCCCGATCGTTTATATTCGGAATTCACACATAACCGGGCATTTTGCCAGTTTCGTAGGGTAATTTAAATTAGTAATGAAGGCACCCTTGTCCGACATTACGTGTTTCTGATCCACAGCAATAACAAACCATCCAGAGAAAAATTTTGCTATTGCTGAAACCAGAATTGCTTTAAGTTCATTCACCAGTAATCCTCACAAGGTAGGAAACTACGAATTGGACTCTTTGCTTCTCACTCAAGACCCCCTACTTGTTTTTGGCGGGTTAAGTATGGCAACCCGATCCTTGCTGTCGGAATGTACACATGTCCGGGATTCTCCCTGTTAGATCCGCAAACCATCGTGGTGCGGACTTGGTTTATATTTGGCCGTCCGATTGGATCGACCTTCCAAATATTCTCAGAAGCGGAGTCTGAAGTAAGTTTGGAAGTTTCGGGCTATGCCGTTATTCCGTGGCCGTACTTCGCATCAAGCCCCGCATCTCAGAACACTTTCACTTGCTTGCCTTACACTACATATTCAGCTAATTGGTTCAGAAGTTCAGTGAATCTTGAAACTTTTTAGAAAGGCAACTGTCTGAAAATATTATCCATACTTTTAGAACTGCAGGCTATCCCACATCAAAAGTGAGCCACCTTTATATAGGGAACTCGTTTGTGGGAGAGCCTTCCTAGGCTGCTCTTCTACTGAGATTCGGAATTGGCTAGATCCCTAAAAGCCCGCAGATTTAAAAATACTGAACTGGTTGTTTGCGACTACTTGACATATTCAAACAACCAGACCTGAAGTTCAGTCAGGCAACTCAGGATCAATCAAACTGTTAAAATCCCATTTCAAAGCCTGCTCAGCCTCAACCCCATCAAAACCATTTTCCATCATGATTTTAACACGATCCGCATTGAAATCAGAGTGCGTTGCAGCAAGAGCACAAACGTTGTTTTGAATCATAACCTCAGATATGCTCAACAACACTATGCCAGCTTGAATGAAGTTCATTTGGTTAAACCTCCTGTGCTTCTTTAGATGCTTGTTGGCGTGCGGTTTTGCGATTAGCACGGTCTACCACTGCACAGCAATTCTTGAGTTTGCCGCTCTTACCAGTGCAGCAACCCTACTTGCATTCGAGTTTGTCGCTGCGGTTGTGTCCGTAAGCTTTCACATTGTTCTCCTTGGTTAGCGCTACCTATTCAAGGGACCAGACCTGAAGTTCAGTAATTCTGAAACCAGTTAGGGTCTTGGTAACTCTTTACCGCTAGAATCCTTTTGGTAAAACTATCGCCGCAACCCATGGCTTCCCGTGCTTGTGCTGCTGTCAATGCAGCCACTGCCTGCATAAGACAAAGTGTTTGTTGATCCGCAAAAGAAGGAATCAAACTATGCATAATAGCACTCCCTTCTTGAAGCTGAATAGTGAGGCTTCTGTCCGCTTTCTGTTCCTGTGACATTTCAATCTCCTTGGTTAGTGATTCATGTTCAGATGAAGGGCCGAGGAGTTCAGGGAAAGTGTAAACGGTAGAATAAAAATTTACACCAGAAAACTAATTCTGTCTACTGGAATTTGTGCCAGTCAAGGAAGTGTCCCTCCTTTGTTGAGAGAGTTGTTCCTCTTTCCAAACATGTGAGTCATACATCAACTTACCGCAAGACCCCAAAAAGGAAACAAAAGAAAAGAGTAAACTAAAAATACAAATTTTTGCCCAAGTCTCGTACTTCATACAAACGCTCCGTAAATTCTGTGATGGTCTATGAAGCCAAAATCTCCCGCTTTCACCCTAGTTACGTCAGGAGCCAATCTGAAGTTATAAAATTCGAAATCAACTCCCTCCAACTGAAGGAAAGCTTCTATAGCAAAATTCATACCCTCAATGCGGCCCTTGGCATAAGTAGCGTCCTTCCTGACGCCAGTATTAATAGCGTTGATTTCTTTACCAGCCCAAAGACGAACCATTACCTCGTGCCAGTGAAGTAATTGGTTTATTCGCCTGCGTTGTTCCTCTTTGGCTTTGCTCATATTAGGGAATCAAAACTTGTGGCTGATGATCTAAAGACTGCTGTATTCGATCAATAACCTCCTGGATAGTGGTTCTGCTTTTATTTGGATAACCTTCTGTCATGAAGAAATGACAAAACTGGTCGTCAGTCAACCCAAAGAAATCTTGGACTATTTCTCCTGTAGGGAGACGAGTAACAGGGTGAATAATTAAAGGAATAAACGAATGTGTACCGGTATTTTCCGAAACTAAACCTAATGCATTAAAACGTGAGTCTACTATTGCATGACCGACCGCACAGCAAGAAGTTCCGCAATCTTCTATAACACGCCAAACTTTTAGATTGAATTTTGTATCGACGGGAGGATTAGCCTGAACTTCTTTGAGAAGAGTCACCATAAGTTGCATGCGTTCGATATTCATTACAGCTCCTTAGATTCTTGTTTGCAATCCAGTATTCTCGGTAAAGTCACGAGTCAACATGTCGCAGTAAATATTCTCAGACTTGCGAACCAAAACAGGAATAGTGTCAAACATTCCAAATGCGTTCTTGGTCCGTTTCATCCTCATATATTCGATGTCGTAAGTATCGTTATCGTTCAAAGCAATACGCACGATAACGATACTGTCTTTGGCGAAATTAGCCGGAAGTTTGAATTGCAATGCTGGGCAATCGTTCACCTCAGACGAGAAGATATCCTTTGCACCCGTCATAGCAATAAAACGCTTTCCGCCCAACTGAGACAGGATAGTCTCAGCAACTGCTTTGCGGGTTTCGATTGTGGTCATGTTCGCTACTCCTTGGTTGATAAAGTATGTTCAAACCAAGTTTGGAGAAGTTCAGATGAAGTCTTAAACTTCTATACCTGCGTTTTTTGAAAAGTCACTCAATAGTGCGTCCAGACTCAAGTTTTCAGACCTAGTAATCAAAGTAAAGTTTTCACCAAACACGTCTTTCCAATAAAGAGCCAAATAAGTCCCGTCATCTATTAGACAAAACCAAACCATATTTATACCGTCTTTAGCAAAATTCTCTGATAAATGGAATTGTAAAACTGCATGTCCAGCAGAATCTAGTAAACAAGCCGGTTTTCTACTCCCAGTTTTTAAGAGAAAAGAATTTCCCCCTAATTGAGTTAGAATTTCTTCTGCGACTTGTTTGTAAGGTTTTTTATACACTGTATAAATTCCTGTTGGAATAAAGACTTTTTAGAACAATCTTTAAATTGTGTTTTTCCTCCTCATTCAAAGAATAAGAACGGGATAAAGTCTCCCCTATGAGGATCTCGCCCGTCTCAACCATAGTGCGTCGATTTGGGTAAAAGAAAAGAGACTTAGTTTTATCGTTAGGTTGAATCCACATGTCTTGGAATTCCTCCCTCATACCAACAAACCAAAACATTTGAAATTTAGGCTTTACCTCAAAAGGTAAACCATTGGCCCCACGGAAAGACTTCATCTTACAAAAGTGACCCTCTATTTCATAACGGTGGGCCACACGAGTCAAATGGGAATCGTAATGCAAACCCCAATAAAACACGCACTCAGTAAATGGGCTTTCGACAGGTTCCATAAATACCTCTTAGTTGAAACATGTTCAAACCAAGTTTGGAGAAGTTCAGCTAGAAACGCTAAATTCTTGAAGTAGACGAACAATTACTTCCCCATGGCAAGGTTTAGGAGCGCACCAACACATTAAAGATAAATTAGTTGTTTTTGACAAAGCCAAAATTCTGTAAAATTCTATAGTAATAGGGTCTTTAGGGTTTTTTAACCTATCTCTTAAATGAAGTTCGTATTTTGCAATTACCTCCTCCCTATCAGACTCCTTTTTTAAAACATATGGATTTCCGAGTACAGAAGACCTGTCTATACGGATGGGAAGATATTTAGGACGAAAGGCATTAGACCTTAAACTTGCAATCTCTATCATTGGATACCCTTCGTTAAATTCAAGGAGACAAATTAGTAAAAACCGAACTCAGGACAACAAAAGGCCCCTTAGACCTATTGTGCAAAGTATTCCACTCCACAGTTTCAGTCGCTCCCTCCAAAGTTTCAAACTTAGCTGCCTTTTGGAAATCACAAGTAAAAGGACTTTCGTCTCCTCTGTGAGATTGAGTGATGAAGCCTGACGCACTCGCAACGTAGTACATGGGTTAATCCCTTTTAGCTGGATTAAACAAACCCACCTCAGCCAAGTGAGCGGCTAAAACAGGGTCATTAGCCGCCAATATTAAAAGCTTATCCACCTTGCCTTGCAACTCGGAAAGCTCCTCACTAATGTTAGAAAGTTCTTCACTCAAATCATCAATAGTGTCTTGCTCAAACATAATACACCTCTCTATTTGAATTGTTTCAAAAAGTCCATGGAATCTTTCAAGGACTCCATTTGTCGATTGATGGCCTTAAAATTACGAGAAAAATTGAGGGCAGCAGCTATGGTGTCCGCTTCCTCTTTCCCGTAGATGTCCTGACAAATTCCAGGGCCAGAAACTACATAGAGGTTTCTGGCCTGATCTACAACCCCAACAGTGTAGGAATATCCAAGGCTTAAAGTTGGAACCTTAGCCACGATGTGTCCCTAGATTGAAAGTAGAGGCTGAGGTTTCCAGTTATCCACAACAGCTTGTTGCCGCTCGATGTATGTTTGTTGCTTAGTAATGATTGAGTTGAGGTGCTTTATGTATGCCTCTTTCCCCTCACGAACCTTGCTAGACAACTTGCCCGGATTAGTCGTATGGGCTTTTCCGTTCGCCTCAAATCTATGTACGTACTCAGTAACAGAGACGAACCGGCCCTTAGTCCACAGGTAAACTGAACCTTTTGTGCGACTAGACAATTCTGGACGGTAGACATTCATCCAGCTTTCATCACCCTCGTCTAAAGGTTTCGATTGAATATCCGCAATTTCTTCCCTCAGTTTGGCTTGAGAAGCTTTGGTCCAAGCAATACTTTTCTGAATTTGATCGCAAGAAACCTGCAAAGGCAAGTGATTGGAACCACCACAAACGCCATTGAACCAACCGTGCTCAACAGTGTAGCCATGGTTTGCCAACAACCCACCTGGGAGTTTTTGAACTGATCCGCACCACTGACAAGTGCCTTTGTGAGTTGCTTTAGCCATGTTGCTCTCCTTGGTTAGTGAGACATATTCACACCAACCAAGGAGGAGTTCAGCTAAAGTTCTGTGACTGTCGGAGTAATGCCATGTTTCTTTAAAAGATCCAGATGGCTAGGGAGTTCGTCAGCAGTAGTGCTGAAACCTTTTTCAACCATAACTCCGGGACAAAACTGGCTACGCTCCATCCAAGTGACCCTATGAGTTAAACCGGCTTTTTTCTGAATAGCTTGGAAAGTAGGAAATTGAGAAATTGTCATAGTTGGCTCCTTGGTTGATACGATATGCTCCTTGGTTGATACGATATGCTCCTTGGTTGATACGATATGCTCCTTGGTTGATACGATATATTCAACCAAGGAGCAGAAAAGTTCAGTCCTCTTCAATATTGCAGTCTTTTTGGCGGATAATGTTGACCTATCCAGCCTGTTTCTTACGTTGGCTGATAGCGGAATAAGACATATCAACAATTTTTGCCACCACTGAAACCCTGATTCCATGCGTCAAACACAAGTCACAAAAATGTGACCCAAACTCAGTGAGATGTCCTCCTTCTGTTCTGGAAGCTAGACGCAACGCTTTAACAAGTTCTACCTGTTTTTCCAAATTCTTAACCTCGGCCTTGATGGAACGGGCTAGATCAGATGCGGTTTGCATGTTTTGCCTTTCTTTAGATAGAAAAAACCCCTGACTTTATCAAGGGTTTTCCAATTACACGAAACTTTCCAATTCGTGCAGCTTTTCTTTAAACGTGTTCACATAAGGGTTTGGAATTTGCAGCCACTGGTAAACTGTCGATACTGCATGAATGCTTGTGATTGAGGTACGACGCACTTCCTCGTTATTATTGGCCTGTTCTAAAGTCGGGAAATTATCTATAACTACCCTTGCCGCTTCCCTTAAGGACCATTCAAATCCCGATACTTTATATTGGACAAGCAACCCGTCCGGGCTCAAACCAGTAACCTTAAAAGCCCCTAACAAACTTTTAAACGCTGGATAACAAGGTGCTTTAGGGTGATCTTGACCTGCCCTGACTGCTACTGCCAAACAGATCCCCAACCAGACCAAGTACGCACTAAATCGGTCTACTGAACAATTACTGCCGTTGTATTGCGCGGCGACGGCCTGCAACTGAGCACACTTGGCGTTAAAAGACTCAATACCGTTCTGAGTTGTCATGACTTATCTCACTTTTGGGGGGTTTTAAAAAACTAGGATTTCGTCGGCCTGTAACCGATGCGCCATGTTCAAACCCAGACCCTAGAAGTTCAGCACTCGTCTGCCATTCGCTGTAACCGAGTCAATTCCTTTGTTTGAAGTTCCAAAGTTTTTTGAATTGTAGTTAATTTGTCCATTCTGTGAGGAATATCTTTATTCAAAAGAAAATGTAATAATGCCTTGCGTGCCCCAAACTCCCTATCTTGATTTTCAGGGTAAAAATCTTCCAAGATACATCGCATTGCAAGATCCGTTCCATACACAGAACAAAGAGAATAAGAACTATCCCAACCTTGAATGAATTCCAACTTATTCTGAATGTAAATAGGTATTGGGTGTGTGAAACTCCTGAGAGCCTTGTTTAGTATTTCTGCCTTCTTGTGTGTTTCGTTTAAAAATAGATAGAAACAAAAAACTAAGAGATAAGCGGTACTCAAATTAATAACTAACGTGTAATACACGGTTCACCTCCTAACAAAATAGTTTTTCTTGGCTCGGAAAGGCACCACCACGGCCTCGGAACCCTACTGGACAACTTACCCCACATTGACACCCTAAAAACGTCTCAAATCGAACGGGTTCTCCAATAGGCATTTTCTTTTCTACATTGCCCTTGATACCTTAACCTTGTTTCCAAAATATCAAGTTGATGATTCAAAAAATTAAAAGTAATTGCTGTGTTCACAGCATGGTTTTTTGGCTCCCAATATTTTAGACGTTTGAGGAGCAGTCGCCACTCAAGAAAATCTTCATATCGAGCTATGTGGGGTTTGAATGTGTTGGAACTCATTACCAGTCCTTCACGATATCGTTAGCTAATTCTTCAGGAACGCGCCAATCATTTGGATCCTCCGAATCAGCTGCTATTACTTCAAGTTCAATTGCCTCCTCAGCTTCTTGAGAAGCGAAGATATGATCGGCTCCATTTTGGATGAAGATTCTCTTGAGTGTGTCCTCATAATCCTGCTTGTTCATGATCAACCCTTTGCAGTGATGTTGAATTTTCCAAGTAACTTATCCGCAACATGGTCAGAGTCAGGGAAGATATCCTCTCCAGAATTATCCGTTTCCCACATGGAGTGTAGAAATTCCTCTAACTCACTAAACACTTTCATAAGTTTCATATGTTCCACAGTGTCCTTTAGAGAAGAGAAAACCCTACCTCCTTTAGCCCGAAAACACCCACTCCCCAAAGAGATAACTTCCGGATAAATCCCTGCCTCCCATTCTTGAGCTTCTTTCTTAGAATGAAATTCTGAACCGTCCTCAGTCACATAAATTTCAATTTGCTTTACCCTGACCATTTGATAGCTCCTAGATTTAAACTTGAGTTACGGAAGAAACAGACTCCTCGGGCAACCAAGGGACCAAAGATACTGTATTGGGTTTCGGGGCATGGGTAGAGTTAGGCGGATTCGTGACGGCGTACTCCACATTGAAAGTATTGGCACTATTTCCAAAGACCACTAAGCCAACTGAGTCAGGATTGTGGACCTTGCTAACGATAGCAACCAAATTATCCATTGATTTTTTGGTGTCGTTAAATTCATGGTAAGCCACTACCCGGCCCCAATAATATTCTGTGTTAGGCATGTTTGCCCCTTTTTGATATTTAGTTGAAAACCCAAGCCATAAGAGCCATGTAACTTATTGAAAAGAAAAATAGGGGAGTAATAAGGTGGACAGTTTCAGCTAAATTCTGAGAGAATAAAGTATACTTCTTTTGAAACAAACACATAAAAAGGGAAGAAACAAAAGAAGAAGAAAACAACAAAGAGAACCCATTACTTTCCCAAAAATAATTCAGGAATTTTAGTAATAGATAAGTTAGGAATACTGAAAATAAACAAGAAGAAAAAGAAACAAAAATTGAAAAGAAACAATACCACCAAAACCTAAGAGGTGGCTGGTATTTGAAATTGAATTTCAAGTCCTTTATACAGTTACAAACTGTATAAAGGCACAACATTAAAACTACTTGATAGAAGATAAAGTAAGAAAAAAGAAAAACGGAAGCCTTTATCATTTCTTACTCCAATCACTTGAGGTAATAATCAATCTTGGCATGATCTTAATACTCGGATCGACAACCTGCTGTTGCTCAGAAAAAATGTGGTTACGAACCTGAGCATCGACATCGCTAAAATCATCCACAAAAATATCCAACCCCATAGCATGGGAAGTCAACCTGATCTTGTCAGACTCTGTTACGAATAAATTAACGTCCACCAAAACACGTTCAATTTTGATCAGGGGCAAACTCATAGTGACTCTCCTTGGTTAAGACTTTATGTTCAAATGAAGTCTTAAGAAATTCAGACGTTCTCTTTGATATACCTGAGGTTACACCCTAAAAAATTGAATACGGACTCCAGAATATCCAAAGAAGTCTGAGAATTAAAATTCAACACCCTAGTTACTTGGTGCGAAGTCAATCCAGTGCCTTTGAACAAATCCGATCTACTTACGTTTTTCTCTAGGATTAAGTTATGAAGGTCAATCTTCATTGATTCAGAGGTTTTCAATCTGAACTTTAGACTAGTATTTGGATCAACCACATGACCTACAGGTATCGGCTTCTTGCTGTGTATTAATAGCTGAAAAGAAGTAAGTAACGCTTGAGAAGCGGCTAAACCTGTTGGCTCATTCGGAGAAACAAAGGCCAAAACGGAAGGGATCTCCGGAATAAAGATCTTATGTTTTCCGGAAAGAGAGTGGTATTCCAAAAGATAAGAGT
>Ga0170475_107726701_pt1 | contig 14895 bp, 8 predicted proteins | sample Soicark_Litter_5_FD_111474 | JGI IMG/M metagenome (GOLD analysis project Ga0170475, IMG submission 111474) | Avena fatua rhizosphere microbial communities from Hopland, California, USA. Combined Assembly of 48 SPs | reverse complement strand
CTCAGGATGACAACGCCCAACCCCAATTCCCAACACCAAGCGCAGCAAGTACGTCAGTTTGCAGGTTGGGGGGAGTTGGGAGTTGATCCCGGCTTTCACCAGCCCGCTGTCCAATCCCAGCTGCTCGCGCAGCTCTGCTCGCGGAGGTTCTCGTGATTCGTCGCGCGTTCCGCATGTCGCTGCATCCAGGCCAGCAATCGGAGTATCGCCGGCGCCACAATCCGATCTGGCGGGAACTCGTGGACACGCTTCTGGCCCATGGGGTGCGCAGCTACTCGATTTACCTCGACCCGGCAACCAATGACCTGTTCGCCTACGCGGAGATCGAGAGCGAGGAGCGGTGGCGTCAGATTGCGGCCACGGAGGTGTGTGAACGCTGGTGGCGCCACATGCGCGACATCATGCCCGCGAACGCTGACGCATCGCCCGTTGCCGCTGATCTCACGGAAGTCTTCCACATGGACGCCGCCGATCCCGTGAGGGCCTGAACAACCGCGCTGTCGAGAGACGTGAACCCATGAGGAGAGTGAGATGAAATCTCTGGCGTTGACCGTGTTCGTTGCCGTCGCGACGCTCGGAGCAGGGCACGGCACGGCTCTCGAAAGCCGGTCCCCGGCGGCGGTCTTACGCGTGACGGGCTTGCGGACCGAATACAAGCAGAACCCGCTCGGAATCGATGTGGCGGCGCCGCGACTGAGCTGGAAGATCGACGGAACGGCGCGTGCCATCACACAGGCCGGTTACCAGGTGCGCGTGGCGCGGACCGAGCAGGACCTTCGGGCCGGCACGCGTCTCGTGTGGGACACCTCGCGCGTGACCTCGGACCAATCCATCCACCGTCCGTATCAAGGACCGGCTCTGGTCGCACGCACGCGCTACTACTGGCAGGTGCGAGTCTGGGATGGGGGCGGCAGCGCGTCCGAGTGGAGCGAGCCCGCCTGGTGGGAGATGGCGCTGCTGCAGCCGGCGGACTGGCGTGCCCGCTGGATCGAGCCGGAACCCACCGCCGACACAAAGGAAGCCGGCCCCTCTCCGATGTTGCGTCGGACCTTCACGACCAAGGCTGCTGTCACCCGCGCGCGGGCGTACGTCACGAGCCACGGTCTGTACGAGCTGCACCTGAACGGCCAGCGAGTCGGCGATCAGGTCTTCACCCCTGGGTGGACCAGTTATAACAAGCGGCTGCAGTACCAGACGTACGACATCGCCTCACACTTGACGAAGGGGATGAATGCCGTTGGCGTCGTTCTCGGGAACGGCTGGTACCGCGGCGAGCTCGGGTGGTCTGGCCATCGCAACATCTACGGCGATCGGCTCGGTGTTCTCGTACAGCTGGAGCTCACGTACGCGGATGGCGCAACGGATGTCGTCACCAGCGACGATCGCTGGAAGACATCGGTGGGGCCGATCGCTGCCTCAGAGATTTATCTCGGGGAGACGTACGATGCGCGGCGGGAGCAGCCGGGATGGGACACCCCCTCGTTCAGCGATGTTCGATGGACCGAGGTCCGCGTCACGGATGGAGGCCAGGAACACCTTATCGCGCCCGAGGGTCCCCCTGTGCGGAAGGTCGAGGAGGTGAAGCCAATCAAGATTCTCCAGACGCCCGACGGCCAGACCGTCGTCGACATGGGCCAGAACATGGTCGGCTGGGTGCGGTTGAGCGTGCAGGGGCCGGCAGGCACGACCGTGACCCTCCGCCATGCCGAGGTCCTCGACAAGCAAGGCAACTTCTATGTCGAGAACCTGCGCAAGGCGGCGGCCACGGTTCGGTACACCCTGAAGGGCGGCGAACGCGAGACCTACGAGCCGCATTTCACGTTCCAGGGATTCCGGTTCGTCGCGGTGGACGGTTACCCCGGCCAGCTGTCGCTCGACAGCCTCACCGGCATCGTGATCCACTCCGACATGACGCCCGCGGGCCAGTTCGAAACCTCCCAGCCGCTCGTCGATCAGCTGCAGCACAACATCGTGTGGGGCCAGAAGGGGAATTTCCTCGATGTGCCAACCGACTGCCCTCAGCGCGACGAGCGGCTCGGCTGGACCGGCGACGCGCAGGTGTTCTCTCGTACGGCGGCGTTCAACATGGACGTGGCGGCGTTCTTCACGAAGTGGATGAAGGACGTGGCGGCCGACCAGTTTCCGAGCGGCAGCGTGCCGCACGTCGTGCCCAACGTGCTCGGCGACTTCCAGGGCCAACAGCCTGGCGGATCGGCCGCGTGGGGCGACGTCGCGGTCATCATTCCGTGGACGATGTACCTGTCGTACGGCGATCGGCGCATCCTCGAACAGCAGTATCCGAGCATGAAGCGATGGGTGGAGTTCGAACGCACGCGCGCGGGCGCGGACTACATCTGGGATGGCGACCAGCACTTCGGGGACTGGCTTGCCTTCGCCACGACACGATCCGACTATCCCGGTGCGACGACCGGTAAGGACCTGATCGCAACGGCGTTCTTCGCGCACTCGACGGACCTGCTGCAGCGCACCGCGCGCCTCCTCGGCAATGCCGAGGACGCCACCGCCTACGCGGCGCTGCTGGAAAACATCAAACAGGCGTTCGTCCGGGAGTACGTGACGACGACGGGTCGCATCGGCGAGAACACGCAGACCGCGTACGTCCTGGCGCTGGAGTTCGACCTGCTGCCCGAGGAGCAGAGGGCTGTGGCCGCGAAGCGCCTGGCCACAGAGGTGCGGGAGCGCGGGCACCTCACCACGGGCTTCGTCGGCACCCCGTACTTGTGCCGCGTCCTCAGCCGCTATGGCTATCTCGATGAGGCGTACCTGCTGTTGACCCGGAAGGAATATCCCTCCTGGCTGTATCCGGTGACGCAGGGGGCCACGACGATCTGGGAACGCTGGGACGGGCAGATCCGGACGGCTCGTTTCAGGACAAGGGCATGAACTCCTTCAACCATTACGCCTACGGAGCGATCGGTGCGTGGATGTACAGCGTGATGGCCGGCCTGGATCTCGACCCGGCGGCTCCGGGGTACCAGCATGTCCTCGTGCAGCCGCAGCCCGGCGGGGGCTTCACGTCCGTGAAAGCGCTGCACGAATCGATGTACGGGCCCGTCGGCTCGGCGTGGAGACTCGACAACGGCACGTTCCGCCTCACGGTGACGGTGCCGCCCAACACGCATGCAACCGTTCGTCTGCCCGCCGCCGGTGCATCCACCGTCACCGAGGGCGGATCGCCGCTCGCGGAGGGTCGTGGCATCACGTCGATCGCACGCGACGGGGGGGCGGTTGTCGTCGAGACGGGCTCGGGCCAGTACGAGTTCGCATATCCGCTCACGAGCAGCGGACCCGCACCCACGCCGTCCCGGTGACGCGGACGGTTCCGTCCTGCGAAACATGGACCTGATGGCCAACCCGTGCCTTGCGGGCCGGCTTCTCGTCACTGGAAGGGTTAACTGTCTCGCGCCAGCAGGTTTCGCCGCCGGATCTGTATCGGTCAACGGTTTCGCTCCGCAGAACGTCCGGCATTCTCGCGAAGGTTGTTGTGGTCAGGTGGACGCCGGTCCGAGACTCCGGCGTCACACGGCAGCAAATCGACCGTGGCACCACGGTCATGGACCCGATGAGCGACGCGAGAATCGGCTTGTTCGGCATCGGACTCGACGCGTACTGGCCTCAGTTCGACGGGTTGAAGCCGCGGCTGGAGGGGTATGTCGACGTGGTTGCCGATCGCCTGCGCCGAACCGGCGTGCACGTCGTGAACCTGGGCCTTGTCGATACGCCGGATCGCGCCGTCGCGGCGGGACAGCGCTTCCGCCGGGAAGATGTGGACCTCATCTTCCTGCACGTCACCACGTACGCGCTCAGTGCAACGGTGCTGCCGGTGGTGCGGCGGGCACGGGTGCCCGTCGTCGTGCTGAACCTGCAGCCGGCCCCGGCGATCGACTACGAGCGGTTCAATCGGCTGGGCGATCGTACGGCGATGACGGGCGAGTGGCTGGCACACTGCGGCGCGTGCCCGGTGCCGGAGCTCGCCAACGTGTTCCGCCGCGCACGCATCGACTTCCACCAGGTCACCGGGATGCTGCGCGACGACGCGGCGTGCTGGGACGAAATCGATGCGTGGGTGGCCGCGGCACGGGTGGTGCGCCTGCTCGCGGACAATCGCCTGGGGTTGATGGGCCACTACTACGGGGGAATGCTCGACATCTACACCGATCTCACGACGGTCTGCGCCACCTTCGGCGGGCACGTCGAGATCATCGAGGTCGAAGAGCTCGCCGCGCTTCGATGTGCCGTCACCGAACCGGACATGCACGCGCGCGCGGCCGCCTTCACGCAGACATTCGATATACAGCCGGATTGCCAGACCAGCGAGCTCCTGCGTGCCGCACGCACGTCCGTTGCGCTCGATCGCCTCGTCGAGGCACACGCGCTCGGCTCGCTGGCCTACTACCACCAGGGCACCGGCGCGCCCGCGCACGAGGACGCACTGAGCTCGATCATTCTCGGCAACTCTCTGCTGACCGCGCGCGGCATACCGGTGGCCGGTGAGTACGAGGTGAAGAACGTCGTCGCCATGAAGATTCTCGACGCGCTGGGTGCCGGCGGCTCGTTCACCGAGTTCTACGCGATGGACTACCACGATGACGTGGTGTTGATGGGGCACGACGGGCCCGGCCACATCGCCATTGCCGAAGGCAAGACGAAAGTGCGCCCGCTGGGCGTGTACCACGGCAAGGTCGGACACGGTCTGTCGGTCGAGATGAGCGTGAAGCACGGGCCGGTCACGCTGCTGTCGGTCGCCGAGCGCGACCGCAACGGGCTCGGTCTGCTCGTCGCGCAGGGCGAGTCGGTCCCCGGTCCGATTCTCGAGATCGGCAACACGAACAGCCGCTACCGGTTTCCAGTGGGCGCGCGCGAGTTCGTCTCAGCCTGGAGCCGCGAGGGCCCGGCGCACCACTGCGCCGTCGGCGTGGGTCACATCGCGGATCGGCTCGAGAAGATCGGGGCCCTGCTCGACATCGACGTCGCACGCGTGTGCTGACGCCAGGAGGTCACTCGTGAAAAGAGCGTTCATCGTGACATCGTCGATCGTGGCGTCCACCCTGGTGGCCGGCAGCATCGTCCCGATGCAGGCACGTGGGGCACAGGCCTCCCCGCCGGGCGCTCCCGAAGGAGTGACGGTCACCGCTGACTGGGACAAGACGATCCGCGTGTCCAAGACGACGCCGACGCTGCAGGTGGTGGTCAATCCTCCCTTGCGACGAGGCTCGAAGATCCACGACGGGGCCTTCCGGTCGCTGCGCGCGCTCGGGTGCGACTACGTGCGGTACGTGCCGTGGATGCCATACCCGCGCCTGGGGGTCGCAGAGCTCGAGCCCCCCAGCGACGGGAAGACGTCATGGGATTTCTCGCTGATCGATCCGATGACGGCCGACTTCATGGAGGCCACGGCCGGTCATTCCGTCATGCTGAACTTCAGCACCATCCCGCAGTGGATGTTCACGACGAAGACGCGCGTCAGCTATCCCGACGATCCCGACACGCCGATCTGGAACTACTCGCAGGGCACCGAGCTTCGCGACCCGAGCGGCAAGGAGGTGGCGGACTACTTCGGCCGGCTCGTTAGCTGGTATACGAAGGGCGGGTTCACCGACGAGCTCGGGAAGCGACACGAGTCCGGGCACGCGTACAAGATCGACTACTGGGAGGTGCTCAACGAGCCGGATCTCGAACACACCACGACGGCCGAACAGTACACGGCGCGGTACGACGCCATCGTGTCGGCCATTCACACGGTGGCGCCAGAGGTGAAGTTCGTAGGTATCTCACTTGCCGCGCCTACGGCGGCCCCTGGCTTTTTCGATTATTTCCTCGACCCGAAGAACCACCGGCCCGGCACGCCGCTCGACATGATCTCGTATCACTTCTACGCCATCCCGACGCTCGACATGGGGCATGAGGTGCAGCCGACCGCCTTCTTCGAACAGGCGGATCGATTCCTGGCGGCGGTCGGGTTCATCGAGACAATTCGCACGAGGCTCTCACCCGCGACGCAGACCACTGTCAACGAAATCGGATCGATCTCCGCCGAGGATCTGCGGCAGGGGGAGCCGGGCTACAGGTTCACGGAGCTGCCGACCTGGTACTGGAATCTCTCCGGCGCCGTCTACGCTTACGTTTACGCCGGCCTGGCGCGCGCCGGGATCGACATCGCCGGGGAATCGCAGCTCGTCGGGTATCCGACTCAGTTTCCCAGCGTGTCGATGGTGGACTGGGACACCGGCGCGCCAAACGCGCGGTATCAGGTGCTGAAACTGATCAAGGACAACTTCGGGCCTGGCGATCGGCTGATCGACAGCGGCGCCGGGGTGCTCGGCGGGTCTTCGTACGTGCACTCACAGGCCTTCGTCACACGCGCCGGGGAGCGGAAGCTGTTGCTGATCAACAAGCGAGATCGCAGCTTCGCCGTCACCCTGCCCGCGACGGCCACCGCGATGTCGGTGGTTGATCAGACGACGAAAGGTGAACCGGCGGCGTTGCGCCAGGTCTCTGGGACGACTGTGACGCTGCCCGGGCTCGCCGTCGCCGTGGTCACGCTCGCCCAGTCCGGGTCATGAACCGACGCGCGCCGAGATGTGCCGCCGCGGTCGGCGTGGCGGTCATCGTCGTGCTGCTCGAACCGATCGATCGCGCAGCCGAGGGCAGCGCCAGCCTCACGGTCACGGCGCTCCGCTGCGAATATGAGACGGACCCGCTCGGCGTCGATGCGCCGCAGCCTCACCTGTTCTGGCAGCTGCAGTCCACGCGGCGGGGCGAGCTCCAGAGCGCCTACCAGGTCGTCGTCGCATCGTCGTTGGACGTCCTCGCGGGCGACCGCGGGGACGTGTGGGACAGCGGACGTGTCGCGTCCGGGGAGACGATCCAGGTGCTGTATGCCGGCCGTCCGCTGGTTACCTCGCAGCAGGTGTTCTGGAAGGTGCGAGCCTGGGATCGGGATGGACGGCCCTCGCCCTGGAGCCCGACTGCCACGTGGACGATGGGGGTGCTTCGTCAAGAGGACTGGCGTGCGGCGCGTTGGATCCGCGATCGGGGCGACGGCGAGACCGTGTTGCTTCGCCGGTCCTTCGGCGTCAGAAGCGGACTGCGCAGGGCCCTCGCCCACGTCTCGGGTCTCGGGCAGTACGAGCTGTACGTGAACGGAGAAAGGGCCAGCGACGACGAGCTCGCGCCGGGCTGGACGAAGTACGACAAGACGTGCTTGTACGACACGCGAGACGTCACCTCGCTGCTGCACGACGGTGACAATGCGATCGGACTGTTTCTCGGCAACGGCATGTATCGCGTGCATCCGGGACGGTACACGAAGTTCACCGGGTCGTTCGGCCCGCTGATGGCGCTCGTTCAGCTCCGGCTGGATTATGCCGACGGGTCGTCCGACAGCGTGGTCTCGGACGAGCGGTGGCAGAGCCACAGCGGGCCGATCACGTTCTCCAGCATCTACGGCGGAGAAGACTTCGACGCGCGTCTCGTTCCGAAAGACTGGTCGCGCGCGGCTTTCGACGCATCGTCATGGCAGCCGGCGGCCGCACACGCGGGCCCCGGCGGCGTGCTGAGAGGGCTGGGCGGGGCGGCGCCGCCGATTCGCACCTTCGAATCGCTGCGCGTTCGTGAGGTGTCGCGGGTCGGTGGCCGCACCATCTATGACACGGGACAGAACGTCTCGCTGGTGATCCGGGCGAAGGTGCACGGGCCAAGCGGCTCGATCGTGCGCATCACTCCTGCCGAACTGCTGTCGCCCGACGGTGCCCTGGATCGGGAATCGGCCGGTGGCGGCGACGTGCACTGGCAATACACGCTCGCCGGCGGCGGGCCGGAGCAGTGGCGCTCGCATTTCTTCTACCACGGGTCACGTTACCTGCGGGTCGACCGTCTGCCGGCCGCACCCGGGGAGGTGCTGCCAGAAGTAGAGACACTCGAGGCGCTCGTAGTGCACTCGGCGTCCACACCGATCGGCCAGTTCGATTCGTCCAGTCCACTGTTCAATCGAATACGGGACCTGGTCGTTTGGGCCCAGCGCAGCAACATGGTGAGCGTGCTGACGGACTGCCCGCATCGGGAGCGCCTCGGGTGGCTCGAGCAGTACCATCTGAATGGGCCGTCGCTGCGCTACGGCTTCGACCTCGCACGGCTGTTCCGCAAGGGCATGCGGGATATGTCCGACAGTCAGCTCCCGGACGGCCTCGTACCAGACATCGCGCCGGAATACATCGTCTTCGAGAAGGGATTCCGCGATTCGCCCGAGTGGGGCAGCGCTTACCTGCTCGCGGCGTGGCAGCAGTACGAGTGGACGGGCGACCTGGACCTGTTGCGGTCTCACTACGCCGGCATGGGGCGCTATGTGGCCTATCTCGGCTCGCGTGCAGAGGGCGGGATACTGTCTCACGGTCTCGGCGACTGGTACGACCTCGGGCCCGATCGACCCGGCGTTGCGCAGCTGACGCCGATCGCGCTGACAGCCACGGCGTTCTACTTCGAAGACGCGAGGATCCTGTCGCGCGTAGCGGAATTGATCGGCCGGGGTGATGATGCCGCGAGGTATCGTGCGCTCGCCGATTCGATCCGGTCCGCATTCAACGCGAAGTTCTTCCGGCCGGCCGAGCACGGGTACGCGACCGGATCGCAGGTGGCGAATGCGATTCCCCTCGTGATGGATCTGGTACCACAGAGCGAGCGGCGAGCCGTGGTCGACGCCGTGGTCGCAGACGTCCGCCGGCGCGGCAATGCGCTGACCGCGGGTGACGTGGGCTACCGGTACCTGCTGCGTGGATTGGCGGAGAGCGGCCGTTCGGACGTGATCTTCGACATGAACAACCAGTCCGAGCGGCCGGGCTACGGTTTTCAGCTGGCACGCGGAGCCACGAGCCTCACCGAAGCCTGGGACGCGGACCGCCGGTCATCGCAGAACCACTTCATGCTGGGCCAGATCATCGAGTGGTTCTATCGCGATCTGTCGGGCATCGGCGGGGAGCCAGGCAGCCCCGCCTTCAAGCACATCGTGATCGCGCCGCAGCCCGTCGGCGACCTCACGTGGGTGAAGGCGCGGGTCGACGGCGTCCGCGGCACGATTGCGAGTGGATGGGCGATTCACGGCGGGGTGTTCAGCTTGACCGTCACCATTCCGCCCAATACCACCGCATCGGTGTCCATCCCTGCGCCATCGTCCGACGCCGTCACGGTGGACAGCTCGCTCACCGCACCCGTTCCGGACGTGACACTGGAAGGGCAGCAGCCGGGACGTGTCACGTATACCGTTCGGTCCGGCACGTATGTGTTCAGCGCACCGCTGGCGAGGTGATCTCTGCTCGTGCCCCTGGTACACCGCTGCGCTCGACGGAAGGAACGCTGATGACGAGGAGCCTGGACGCGGCGTACCGCATGGCGTCCGATCGATATGGCGAGCTCGGTGTGGACACCGACGCGGCACTGGTACGCCTGGCCACCATTCCCATCTCGCTCCACTGCTGGCAGGGCGACGATGTGGTCGGCTTCGAGACGGACGCGAGCGGGTTGAGCGGAGGCATCGCCGCCACCGGCAACTATCCCGGGAAGGCGCGCACGGCCGACGAGCTCCGCGCGGACGCCACGATGGCCCTGTCGCTCATCCCCGGCCGTCATCGATTCAGTCTGCACGCGAGCTACGGGGAGTTCGGCGGGCGCTACGTGGATCGTGACGCAATCGGCCCGGAACACTTCACCGGGTGGATCGACTGGGCGAAGGATCTCGGCATCGGTCTCGATTTCAATCCGACGTTCTTCTCGCACATGCGGGCGGCCGACAACTTCACGTTGACGCACTGCGATCCGGCGATCCGCGAGTTCTGGGTGGCGCATGGGCAGGCGAGCCGGCGCATCGCCGCCGCCATGGGACGCGCGCTGGGAACGCCGGCGGTCACGAACATCTGGATCCCGGACGGATCGAAGGACACCCCTATCGATCGCCGTGGGCCGCGCGAGCGTCTCATCAACTCGCTCGACGCGGTGATTGCAGAGCACATCGATCCGGCCTTCAATCTCGACGCGGTCGAAGGAAAGCTGTTTGGCCTCGGCGTCGAGAGCTACACGGTCGGCTCGCACGAGTTCTACTTCGGATACGCCCACTCGCGGCAGCTGCTGCTCACGCTCGACACGGGCCACTATCATCCGACCGAAACCGTCGCCGACAAGATCAGTGCTGCGCTGATGTTCGTGCCGGGCGTGCTGCTGCACGTGAGCCGCGGCGTCCGCTGGGACAGCGATCACGTCGTGCTGCTCAACGAGGACGTCGAGGCGATCGGCCAGGAGTTGGTGCGCGGCGGTTACCTGTCGCGCGCGCACGTCGGACTCGACTTCTTCGATGCCAGCATCAATCGGATCGCCGCGTGGATCATCGGCACGCGCAACGTGCAAAAGGCGCTGCTCAAGGCGCTCGTCGAACCGACCGCGCGGCTGCGGGCAGCGGAATCCGCCGGAGACTACACTACGCGCCTCGCCCTCCTCGAGGAGTACAAGACACTGCCGTTCGGCGCCGTCTGGAACGCCTTCTGCGAGCGATCGGGTGTGCCGGCCGGCGAGGCGTGGCTGGAGCCGGTCAAACGCTACGAGGTGGACGTGCTGTCCGCTCGCACCTGATTCGCGAGCAATCTCGAGGAGGAGTGGTCATGGGTCACACTCTGTGTGCCGTTCGGCGGCTGACGGGCATCGTGCTCCTGCTCGCGGCGGCCGCGATGAGCCCGGGTTCACGGCCGGCGCCGCTGCACGCGACAGAAGACACGCTGGAGCGCGGCTTCGCCACGCCGCCCGACGCGGCCAAGCCGCGCGTCTGGTGGCACTGGATGAACGGCAACATCACCAAGGAGGGCATCAAGCGCGATCTCGAGTGGATGCACCGGGTGGGTATTGGCGGGTTCCAGAACTTCGACGCCTCTCTGTTCGCGGACGCCGTGGTCGAGAAGCGCCTCGTCTACATGACGCCGGAATGGAAGGACGCATTCCTCTACGCCACGCAGCTCGCCGATCAACTCGGCCTCGAGGAGGCCATTGCCGGGTCACCGGGATGGAGCGAATCGGGCGGGCCGTGGGTCACTCCCGCGCAGGCGATGAAGAAGCTCGTCTGGAGTGAGACGCGCGTCGTGGGCGGCCAGCCGTTCACTGGCCCGCTGCCGAAGCCGCCGGCAACGACCGGCCCATTTCAGAACGCGCCACTCATCGACTTTCTTGCCGCCATGTCAGGGCAGACACCAAAGCCGCCGCCCGAGCTGTATCAGGATGTCACCGTGGTCGCGTATCGCGAACCGGCGGGTGACCTGCCGATCGCAGAGCTCCACCCGGTCGTCACGGCGAGCGCTGGCGCGGTCGATGCGTCCTTGCTGGCGGATGGCGACATGGTGCGATTCGCGGCGCTCCCGATGGCGCCTGTCGGCGGGAAGGCGTGGATTCAATTCGCCTTCGCGAAGCCGGTGACGATCCGCGGGGCGTCGCTGGCGATTGCCGGTTTCAAGTGGCCGTTCGGGCCGCCGCCGCCAGGCCCTGACGTGGAAGCCAGTGACGATGGTCAGGCCTTCAGGACGGTCGCGAATATCCCGCGCAGCACCGCCGAGCAGAACACCATCTCGTTCTCCCCGACCGAGGCACGCTGGTTCCGTGTGACCTTCACGACGCCACCACCCGCGCCGTCCCTCGGGATCGACATTCCGCTCCCGCCCCCGCCAAAGGAGCACCAGATCGCCGAACTCGTGCTGCACACCGGCGCCCGCGTCAACCGATTCGAGGAAAAAGCGGCGTTCGCGCCGCTCGCGGGTCTGATGGGCATGCCGACGACGTCGGTGGCGCCTCGAGACGCGGTGTCGAAACATGACGTGGTCGATCTCACGTCGCGGATGCGGCCGGACGGCACGCTCGACTGGACACCTCCGTCTGGACGATGGGTGGTGCTCAGGATGGGCTACTCACTGCTTGGGATCACGAATCATCCCGCGTCGCCGGAAGGTACCGGGTTCGAAGTCGACAAGTTGAACCCGGAACACGTGAAGGCCTACATGGACGCGTATCTGGACGGCTACACGAAAGCGGTCGGACCGCTGATGGGAGCACGCGGACTGCGGTTCCTGATCAGCGACAGCTGGGAAGCGGGCGCGCAGAACTGGACCGACCGCATGATCCCGGAGTTCACGACACGGCGCGGCTACGATCCGCGCCCGTGGCTGCCGGTGCTGACCGGACGCGTCGTCGAAAACGCCGAGGCGAGTGACCGGTTCCTCTGGGACTTCCGGCGGACGCTGGCGGACATGCTTGCCGAGTATCACTACGACCAGATCACCGCGATTCTGAAGCAGCGTGGCATGGGCCATTACGGCGAGTCGCACGAAGGCGGGCGTGCGTTCATCGGAGACGGCATGGAAGCCAAGCGCACGAACGACGTGCCCATGTCGGCGATGTGGACCCAGCAGCCCGGGGTGAATACCGAGCAGCACGGCTACAACGCCGACATTCGCGAGTCTGCGTCGGTCGCGCACCTGTACGGACGAACCTACGTCGCCGCCGAATCGCTGACGGCTGCATCGAACCCCTGGGCGTGGTCGCCCGCCACGCTCAAGCCCACCGCCGACAAGGAACTGGCGATGGGCCTCAATCGCTTCGTGATCCACACGTCCGTGCACCAGCCACTGCTCGACAAGGTCCCCGGCTTGAGTCTCGGTCCATTCGGCCAGTGGTTCACGCGCAACGAAACGTGGGCCGAGCCGGCCAGCGCCTGGGTCACGTATCTCGCCCGCTGCTCGTTCCTCCTGCAGCAGGGCCGCTTCGTCGCCGACGTTGCGTACTACTACGGCGAGGATACGAACGTCACGGCGCTGTTCGGCGACAAGGCGCCGCCCGTGCCAGCCGGCTACAACTTCGATTACGTGAACGCCGATGCGCTGCTGCATCTGTTCTCCGTATCCGATGGACAGCTCACAACGCCGAGCGGCATCCGTTATCGCGTGCTCGCCCTCGATCCGAACAGCCAGCACATGTCCCTGCCCGTCCTGCGCAGGATTCGCGCGCTCGTGGATGCCGGCGCGGTGGTTGCCGGCCCGAAGCCGACAGATTCGCCCAGTCTCAGCGATGACGACGCCGAATTCCACCGGCTCGCCGACGAGCTGTGGGGCAGCGGGTCCGGTGCAGGAGAGCATCGGGTCGGCGGCGGGCGGGTGCTGCGTGACATGGTGCCAGGCGACGCGCTCACGGAACTGCGCGTGGCGCCAGACTTCGTACACTCGAAGCCGAACAGCGACACCACGCTGCTCGCCGTTCACCGCGTACTCGCCGATGGCGACCTCTATTACGTGAACAACCGGAACGATCGCAACGAAGACCTCGACGCGACGTTCCGCGTCACCGGGAAACAGGCGGAGCTCTGGCACCCCGATACGGGCCTCCGGGAGCCTGCGTCGTTCCGGATTGCCGACGGTCGGACCACGGTGCCGCTGCACCTGGAGCCCTGGGGCACGGTGTTCGTCGTGTTCCGCACGCCCGCGGCCTCGACGGAGCGCACCGTCCCGGCCGCCGTGGAGACACCCTTGGCCACCGTGACCGGACCGTGGGACGTGCGGTTCGAGCCGGGGCGCGGCGCGCCCGAGCGCGTCACCGTCGACACGCTCACGTCGTGGAGCACGAGCGCCGATGCAGGCGTCAAGTACTTCTCCGGTACGGCCACTTACACGAAGACGATTCAGGCGAACCCCGACTGGTTCGCGCAGGGCGCCCGCCAGTGGCTCGATCTCGGAGATGTCCAGAACCTCGCGGAGGTCTCGGTCAACGGAAAGCCGCTCGGCATCGCATGGAAGAGGCCGTTCCGCGTCGATATGACGGGCGCGTTGCGGCCTGGTGCGAACGCCATTGAACTGAAGGTCACGAACCTCTGGGTCAATCGGATGATCGGCGATCGGCAGCCGGGCGCCGCGACGCAGTACACCTTCACACGGCCGGTGTTCTACAAGGCGGATTCGCCGTTGCTGCCCTCGGGCCTGATCGGCCCCGTGCGAGTGCTGCAGGTAACCGCCGGCACCGCGACAGGTACCGGATCGAGACTGCCATGAGCGATGCGACCAGGGACCTCCGCTACGTCCAGTACCTCTGGAAGGACGAAGAAGCCGACGCGCTCGATGGCCTCGATCGGCTCGTCTATCGTTCGAACAGGCTTGGCGACGACTTGACGCTCACCAACACGGGCGGCGGCAACACGTCCGCAAAACTGACCGAACGCGATCCGCTCACCGGCGATCCCGTCGAAGTGCTCTGGATCAAGGGATCAGGAGGCGACCTGCGGACGGCGCGGCGCGACGGCTTCGCGTCGCTCTATCTCGACAAAGTGCGGGCAATGCGGCCGCTCTACGAGGCTGCATCAACGCGAGGGCCCAAGACCCCTATTGAGGATGCGATGTACCCCATGTACAGCCACTGCGTCTTCAATCTGAACCCGCGTGCCTGTTCCATCGATACGCCGCTCCACACGTTCGTGCCGTACCAGCACGTGGATCATCTCCATCCCAATGCGGTGATCGCCGTGGCGGCCTCGGTCAACCAGCAGCGGTTGTGCCGTGAGATCTATGGCGACGACGTCGTGTACGTGCCCTGGCAGCGCCCGGGGTTCGATATCGGGCTGAAGATCGAGCGCCTGATCCAGGAGCATCCGTCGGCGACGGGCGTGTTGCTCGGGCACCACGGCATGAGCTCCTGGAGCAATCACGACAAGACCTGCTACGAGACGGCGCTCGAGATCATCGATCGCGCGACGGCCTTCATCGAGGCGCACGACAAGGGCGATCGGACGTTCGGCGGCCAGCGCCATGCCCCGCTGCCCCCGGCCGAGCGTCAGCGCATCCTCGTCGACCTCCTCCCGTTTGTGCGCGG
>Ga0170475_104201600_pt1 | contig 14896 bp, 28 predicted proteins | sample Soicark_Litter_5_FD_111474 | JGI IMG/M metagenome (GOLD analysis project Ga0170475, IMG submission 111474) | Avena fatua rhizosphere microbial communities from Hopland, California, USA. Combined Assembly of 48 SPs | reverse complement strand
GTAGTTGTTGGAAGAGGTTGGATTCGAACCAACGTTTATCTTTCGAGACAAGCTTTACAGGCTTGCGCCATAGACCACTCGGCCACTCTTAGTGTTTATATAGCAAAAATTTTATTAGTTTGGCCTGGCGGAATTGGTAGACGCGCTGGTTTTAGGTGCCAGTTTCTTTTTGAAGTACGAGTTCGATTCTCGTGGCCTTTATAAGGGTTTGTGTGGTTACTTTATTTTTGATTTATTAGTTTGGCCTGGCGGAATTGGTAGACGCGCTGGTTTTAGGTGCCAGTTTCTTTTTGAAGTACGAGTTCGATTCTCGTGGCTATTTTTTTCTTTTAATGTAGGTGTGCTTTATTTATTTTTTAGAGTTTAAGTTTTTCTAGTATGAAACCAAACGAATCCCGTTTTTATTTAATTATTATTTTATCCGTTTTGGGTTTATTAGTTGCTAGTTCGTTATTTAGTTCTAAGTTTGTAGATGGCGAGATAATTTATACAGCAACTTTTTTGATTGTTGTATTAATTATTTTTTTTCAACTTCAAGCTTCAAATTTAATAACTTCGGATATAAAATTTTCAACTTTTGCGTCTTTTTGAGAAGAATCAAATCGTCTAGAAAATTTATTAGTTGAATTGCATGGTGTATACAAAAATTTAATAAAAACAATTTTAATTGCTTTTACAAGTGCACTTTTTTTACGAAAAGCTCTCATTTTAATCGCTTCAAATAATTGTTCTTACCGTGTAAGTTCAAAGTTGTTAAATTCAATTTTATTAAGAAACAAACATCTTCCGCTTCAGTAATAGTTTTTAGCTCAAAAGCGGATTGTTTATTTAAGTATAAAGGCTTTGGTATTTTTGAATTTTTTACATAATTTTATTTAAAAAATGAATTTAGAATTAATTTTTTTAGTTAGTTTTGTTATTAATGCGTTTATTTTATCGTTAGTTTTGTTCTTAGCGACCTTTAATCTTTATTCTTCATCTCCCGACTTAGAGAAGTTTTCGACGTATGAGTGCGGTTTTATGCCTTTAAGTAATGCACGAAGTCGTTTTGATATTAAATTTTATGTTGTTGCGATTTTGTTTATTGTTTTTGATATTGAGATTGCCTTTTTATTTCCGTGAATTGTTTTAGCTAAACAATTAACAGGATTTGAGACTCTAGGAGTTGCCATTTTTTTGATTGTTTTGACTGTGGGTTTCATTCATGAATGAGCTTCTGGTGCTCTTTATTGACATTAGTAGTAGTTGTTTTTTTGCCATTATAATAATATAGTCTATATATAGTTTTAAAATGTTATACCTGTCTCAGCCCTTTGAACAGTTTGAAATTTTTATTGTATCGGTATTGCCTATTTCGTTTTGGTCCTCGTTGCCCATTACGAATTATTTATTTTATTTGGTGTACGTCACCGGCTTAATTTTTTTTTTATTTGTTTTAATTGAAAAATTTAATCCGTATAGGGTCGTTGCTTATCGCTGACAATTATTCTTGGAACGGTTTTATTTGTTTATATTTGATCTCGTTTATCAACAGGTTGGTTTTATTGGGCAACGCTTTGTCCCGACCTTTTTTACTCTGTTTACGTTTATATTAACTGCAAATTTGGTAGGCTTAGTACCGTTTAGTTTTACTTTAACCAGCCATATTGTGTTGACTTTTACGTTGAGTTTTTCTATTTTTTTAGGTTTAACTATCCTAGCTATAATTTATCAGCCAAATTTTTTTGCTTTATTTATACCTCGAGGGGTGCCTGCTGTTTTGGTTCCCTTTTTTATTTGTAATTGAGATTATCTCCTACACCTCTCGTACTTTTAGTTTGGCTATTCGTTTATTTGCTAATATGATGTCAGGCCACGTTTTGCTGTATATATTAACTGGATTTTGTGCTTATATTTTTAATGATCTACATTTTCTGTTGGGAAAAATAATATTTATTATTCCGTTTGCTTTGATTTTAGCAATTACAGCTTTGGAAATGGGAATCGCCTTTTTACAGGCCTATGTTTTTTTGTGTTTTAGTTAGTATTTATTTGTGTGATGTTTATAGCGCTGGGCACTAGTTACACTTAGAGTAGATTTGTTATCCCTATGGTGAAGGGTAGAGGCAGAATCGAACTGCCGTTTTCGGTTTTGCAAACCAATGTATTTACCGTTATACGATCTATTTTTTATTGATGTGTTTGCTACTGGATTTGAACCAGTACTCTCTCGCGAGAATTAGATTTTGAATCTAGTGCGTCTACCAATTCCGCCAAGCATTGTTTTTGGTAAATAAAACTCTTCGTCTAACGGTTAGGACCTCGGCTTTTCACGCCGGTAATGTCGGTTCAATTCCGACAGGGGACATTTATTTGATTTAAAAGTAAAAAATTTTTATAAAGGCATATGGTTATTTTGTTTTTTAAAAAATTGTTTTTTCGCGGCGCACTGACTTCTAAACCTTACGCGTTTTTGGCTCGGCCATGGGAATTTAAATCCGTCGATTCAATTGATGTTTTTGACAGCTTAGCTTCCAATATTAGGATTGATATTAGGGGCGACAAAATTTTACGAATTTTGCCTCGAGCAAACGATTCTATTAATGAGGATTGAATTTCTGATAAGGTTAGATTTGTTTGTGATGCAGTTCGTCTACAAAGGGTAGATGTTCCGATTTTAAATTTTTATGGTTCTTTTTATCCTTTAAGTTGGAGTCAGGCTTTTGACCTTTGGTCGTTTGCTTCTTCTTATTCGAATTTTTTTTCGACTCGCAAGGTTAATCATTTAGGTGTGGGCTATTCCAAAGTTGTGAATCCACTTTTTGTTTCTGGTTCTTATTTAGACTTGGATTCATCAATTATTTTGAATAAAATAAATAATTCATTTTTTTTTAATGTTAACTCCTCTTTGGAGTTAATAAAAAATAGGAATTTGTTGGGCCGGTCGAGCTATTTATTTAATAGTTCATTAAAGGACTTGTCTGATTATGATTCTGTTGTTTTAGTTAATTGTAATTTAAAAATTGATGCTCCAGTATTGTCGATTCGTTTTCGAGCGTTAGCAAAGTCTGGGATTAGGTTTTATAGTTTTGGTAAAGTATCAACGTCGCATACTTTTGTTAAAAGTTTGGGTTCGGCTTCGAACTTTTTTGATTTGCTAAGGGGTAAACATTGGTTAGCTAATCGTCTGACTAAAACTAAGACATTCTTTTTATTTGATGAAAGTTTTTATTTCAATAGTCAAATAGCTAAGTCGTTTAAATTTTTAAACTTGAATTTTGGGGTTTTTTCAAGCAATGTGGCTAGTTTAAATACTAATGAGTCGTTGGCTCGGGTAAATTCAAAATTTGATCGTTTGTGCTCTTCAGTTCAGTTTTTGAGTAACGTATCATCAACAAGTGCCTTTGATTTTTTTAAATTTTTAAATAGTAGTTTGTTACCGTCAAGTACGTTTAAAGTGGGGTTGGCGTCGCATGGTGGTTTGATTACTAATTATTTTGATTTATTAGTTCCAGTTTCTTTTTCGTTTGAGCATTCAAATAATTATTTGAACTGCTTAGGTTTAATCCAAAAAACTCGTTTGGCTTTAGTCCCGCCAAATAATGTTTTAGACTCTTCAGATATTTTGATCTTTTACTATTTATTTTTATTACAGCGTTATTTGGTGAAGTTTGACGCTTCTAATAAAAAATTGTTTTTTATTAATTGGTTTCATTTTTTTAGTTCGTCAGTTACAAGTATTGATAAAACTTGAGAGTACGTCAACTTTTTTTTTTAAGTCAGTTGAGTCAAATACTCTAATTTTTGTCAGCTTAATTAGGTTTTTTTATCAGCTGGAGGTTGATTTAAAAGTTATTCGAAATGATGAAAGTTTTGAGTTTTTTTCAATGCCGCTTAAGGTTTTTAATGCTGGGTCGTTGACTTCTCGTGCAATTACGGATTTAGATTTTTACCAAAATGATGAAATTTCTTTGAACTCTTCGACTCTGGTTGCCGCTTCGAGACGTTTAATTGATAAACGTTCATTCTTTTAAGTAAGAAAATTATGTAGTTAGTACAAATTAAACAAAAAAATAATAAAGGCTTTATGCTTAATTTTCTAAATAGTTATAGATTTTATTTTTCTTTCGTTTCTATTTTTTTATTTGTTGTGGTTGGAGTACTTGTTTCTAGTAGCTTACTTAATTTTTTTTTTGGTTTTTTAATTATTGTCTTGAGTTTTTTTGTTGCTTATAGCCAAAGTATTGTAAGTTCGGTTTTAGCGTTGATTGGTCTTGCGGGTGTTTTTTCCTTAATTTTATTTGGTTATGGGGCAAGTTTTTTAGCTGTTTTGTATCTAGCAGTCTATATTGGGGCGGTTGCCGTTTTTTTTTATTTGTTGTTATGATGACCGATTTGAGTGATGAGTCTTTGACAAAAACGCACTATTTACAACGTCCGACTATAATCTCTGTTTTAACTTGTTTATCTTTATCAATTTTTTTGGTTTATTTGTTTTTTATAAACTTTAACTTTTTTGAAAACTTTAGAAATTTGTTGGTTTGAAAATTTAATTTTGTAAACAACGTTGTTTCGTCAACTAATTATTTTTTAGCTTTTGATTCAAATATTGAGTCTGTTTCTCGATCGCTATTCAAAGAAAATTTAGCGTTTTTGATTTTAAGTATTGTTATATTGGTGGCTTTGGTTGGTGCTATTTTATTGACAAGTTCAATTAATCTTGTTGATAAACACGAGTTAGCCTTTTCCGAATTAGAGCCGATTGATGGCGTTTGAGATAACTTAAAGCTGAATTCTTTTGGTGACGGGAAGCCACAAGACATGGAAATTCAACTCGCGCGTACTACCTTGTCGTCTGTTAATTTAAATCAAGCCAAATACTAATTAAAATTTATCTAATATGTTTAATTTTTTAAGTTTTGATTTTTTTTTAATTTTAAATTAGTTTCTGCTATTGTTTGGTCGTTTTGGGTTATTGCGGTTTTTGTTTTGTTGTCGACTGCTTTGCTTACTTTGTTAGAACGGAAGGTTATGGCCTCGGTTCAACGTCGAAGAGGCCCCAATGTAGTAGGATTTTTTGGTTTGCTACAACCGTTCGCCGACGGTTTAAAATTAGCGCTGAAGGAAACAAATGTCCCCTTCAGGGCCAGTAAAATTTTATTTATTGTTGGGCCCGTTTTGGCTTTTTTTTTAGCTGTAGCAGGTTGAGCATTTTTGCCTTTTCCGCTTTTTTTAAAGTCAAAAATTTTTGTTGATTTTGAAATAGCGGGCGTCGTCGACGTGCCTTTTACAATTAAGACGTTTTTTCTTTTAACACCGGGCTCCTCGGTTTTGGATTTTGACTTAAGTTTAATGTTTGTATTTGTTATTACGTCTTTGCATGTTTACGCAGTTCTGATTGGTGGCTGGGCCAGTAATTCACGATACGCATTGTTGGGTGCTTTACGCTCAACTGCCCAGAGTATATCGTACGAATTAACTATGGGCTTTATAATTTTGGTTGTAGGACTATTAAATGAGTCCCTTCATTTAAGTACTATAGTTTTTAGTCAGTACACAGTTTGGAATGTTTTTAGTTTGTTTCCTGCTTTTATTGTTTTTTTAGTTTGTTCTTTAGCTGAGCTTAATAGAACGCCTTTTGATCTGGTTGAAGCCGAAGGTGAACTAGTTGCAGGCTACAATGTTGAATATTCGGCGATGATGTTTGCGCTTTATTTTTTGGGGGAATATATTAGTATAATTTTTTCTTGTTTTGTCACGGCGGTCCTTTTTTTTGGCGGATGACTATTACCCTCATTTTTTCCCTCTGTGGTTTTTTCCCTTTTGCCAAAACTTTTTGTTTATACTTTTGTGTCTAATTCTTTTCTTTTTAATTTGTTTTGATTTACAATTTCAGTGTTGGTATTAGTGTTCAAGGTTGTTTTGTTAATTTTGCTATCGTTATTGATTAGGTTTGTTTTACCTCGCTATCGCTATGACCAGTTGATGTATATTGGTTGAACAGCTTTTTTGCCATTTTGTTTGGCGTTGTTAGTGTTTGTAGCTGTTATCTTTCTATATTTTTAAGTTTAGAAAGTTTTTCAATTTTTTTTTAATAAAATTATTTTTGTATTTTCAAATCCCATGTTATTTTTAAATTTTAACAAAGCAAAAAATTTCTCTTTTTTGAATGTTACACGTTTATTTTCTTCTGAATCCGCTGGCCTTAAACACAACTATCATGATTTTCATTTAGTTGATCCGAGTATTTGACCAGTTTTTACTTCATTGGGCGCGTTGCTTTTAACCAATGGTTCGGTTATTTATTTTCATTCAAGTGATGCTTTTTGAATGAAACTGGGGTTAATTCAAGTTATTGTTGGTATGGTTGGTTGGTGACGGGATGTAATTAATGAATCTTTTAATTATCATACTCCTGTTGTTCAACGTGGCTTACGTTTAGGGTTTATTTTATTTATTGTTTCTGAAGTTATGTTTTTTTTTGGCTTTTTTTGAGGATTTTTTCATTCAAGCTTGGCTCCAAGTATTTTTATTGGTGGTATTTGGCCTCCTAAAGGTATTGAGCCCTTTAATCCTTGGACGATTCCCCTTGCAAATACTTTAATTTTATTGTTGTCGGGGGCGTCGATTACTTGAGCGCATCATGCAATAATTGCCAATGAAAAAGAGGACGTTCGCGCAGCTTTTATGGTTACTTTGTTTGCAGCGGGTTATTTTACTCTTTTACAATTATACGAATACATTAGCGCACCGTTTAGTATTTCTGATAGTGTGTATGGTGCAACTTTTTTTATGATGACAGGCTTCCATGGTTTTCATGTTTTAATTGGAACAATTTTTATTGCTGTTTGTTTTATGCGTTTTAAATTAGGTCATTTTACACCGAACCATCATATTGGGTTTGAAGCGGCTGCATGGTACTGGCATTTTGTTGATGTAGTTTGGCTATTTTTATTTGGGGTTGTTTACTGATGAGGTGGAATTTTAGTGAATGAAGAAGATTTTTATTCGTTTGTTAAAGAGTTTATGAATTAATTAAATTGAATAAACGCCCTTTAAATATGCCCTTTGCTAGATTTTCCCTTGAGCGTGAGTTTTTTTGGGGCAATAATAAAAATAATTTTGCCCCTGTCAGAGTTCGATTTCCTTCTCTAAAGGTTGGTTCTGGTTTGAATTTAGACAATATTAGCTTTTTGAAACCTTGTTCAAAAAAGAATTTTGCTGATTCATCTAGCTTTCCCTTTTTGGCTTTGTCAAACGGGGGGCTATTTTTTTATGATTCGGCCTATAATAACTTTTTTTTTAATTTAAATCAATCGGGTGTTTTGTTGTTTGATGATTTATACTCTTTTAAAAATAAGATAGTTTTTTAAAAGAGTTTTGCGCATTAATTAGAGGGTGGTTTTAATTTTTGATAGAAGAAGGCCTTTAGTTTAATTGGAAAAACAGCAGTCTTCTAAACTGTTTAATGCAAGTTCGAGTCTTGCAGGGCTCATTTATATTTTATTTTATTTTTTAATTTTTTAAACGTAGTTATGCCTTCAAATTTATTAGAATCTACTACTTCTACTACTAAAAATGGGAGTTTTTTAGCTGCACCGTTGTCGAATTTTGATAAAAAACCGTTTGGGAAGCTTAAAAATTTTGCTATGAATTTTGGCCCCCAACATCCGGCTGCTCATGGCGTTTTGCGTTTGATTCTGGAGTTAGATGGTGAGGTTGTTAGACGCGCAGATCCACATATTGGGTTGTTGCATCGAGGGACTGAAAAACTTATTGAGTATAAAACATTTATACAGGCATTACCTTACTTTGATCGTTTGGATTATGTATCCATGATGGCTCAGGAACATGGTTATTCTTTGGCGGTTGAGTCATTAGTTAAAGTTGAGGTTCTGATTCGTGCTAAGTTTATTAGAGTTATTATTTCTGAAATAACTCGGCTTTTAAATCATTTATTGGCACTAACTACTCATGCGTTGGACGTTGGAGCTTTGACTCCGTTTTTGTGAGCTTTTGAAGAGCGTGAGCGTTTAATGGAATTTTATGAGCGTGTCTCGGGTGCTAGAATGCATGCTGCTTATATACGCCCCGGGGGTGTAAGTCAAGACTTGCCGATTGGTTTTTGTGATGATGTTTTTAATTTTTGTACTCAATTTTCTTCTCGGTTAGACGAGATTGAAGAGTTGTTAAGTGAAAATAGAATTTGGAAACAGCGGTTAGTTGATGTTGGAGTTGTCTCATATAAAGATGCGTTGGAGTTTGGCTTTAGCGGTGTGATGCTGCGAGGTTCTGGTATTATGTGAGATTTGCGCGAAGCTGAGCCGTATGAAATTTATGATAAATTAAAATTTAATGTTCCGACTAGTTCGAAGGGTGATTGCTATGCGCGTTATTTATTACGTATGCGTGAGATGCGTGAGAGTTTATCCTTAATTATTCAATGTTTAAATTTGATGCCGTCGCTCGGTCCAGTCAAATCTGATAATCAAAAATTAATCCCTCCCTCAAGGTCTCATATGAAATTTTTTATGGAATCTCTTATTCATCATTTTAAGCTTTTTACTGAGGGCGTTGTTGTACCTTCCGGTCAAGTTTACGCGACGGTTGAGGCTCCAAAAGGTGAGTTTGGTGTTTTTTTAGTTTCAAATAACTCAAACAAACCTTATCGTTGTAAAATTCGCGCACCTGGTTTTTTTCATCTACAGTCTTTAGATTTTATGTCGAAAGGTCATATGATTGCTGATGTAGTTACTATTATTGGTACTCAAGATATTGTTTTCGGTGAAATTGACCGTTAGTGTTTTTTTATTTTACGGGGCTTGTGGTGTAGTTTAATGGCAGAACAGCGGTCTTTGACACCGTTGATAGAGGTTCGAATCCTCTCGCTCCAAAACTTTGGCGAGTAGTTTAATGGTTAGAACAATGGTTTCCAAAACCTTTAATATGGGTTCAAATCCTGTCTCGAGCGTATAAATTTTAAATTGTTTATTTAAAAATTTTTGTTTAGTTGATGACTAAAATAATTAAATCGCATTATAAGCTTATAAATAATTTTCAAGACGATTTGACTGGTTTTTTTCTTTATAAGATGAAACGGCGTCAGCGAACTTTGAATTTGTTGGCTTGAAGATTTGTTTTAAACAAAGTAAAGCCCGTTCGTCTTGATGATTTATTGCTTCCACGCGCTAAACGACGTGCTCTGGCGTCGTGGTACACTATTCAATTACGCAAGTTACGTTATTTTTATGGGTTTTATAAAGGCTATAAGGGCGTTTTTTTTAAAAGACTTCATCGTTTAATTAAAAAGTATCCTCTCAATAGGGTTTCTAGAATTTCTTCTCTTTTAGAGTTAAGGTTGGATATTGTATTGGTTAGATTGGGGCTTTTTAAAAATGTTAAATTTTCTAGACGTTATATAAAGAAATTTGGTGTTTTTATAGGTGATAAACGAGTTCGTAACGTTCAGTATGTTTTAAAAATAGGCGATATTTTATCTTTTAATAAAAACCATCGGGCTTTTTTTAAATTAAAACTTTTATTAAAATTAAAACCCTCGTTGAATCTTATACAAGCGCTTGTGGGCCGCTTGTCTTTAGAAAATTTTCCTAAAAATCTAGATTTTCTAAATCTAGATTTGAGTTTAGTTACATGCTACGTTAGGTTACTTTTCACTAATTTTCCTGCAGTTGGCCGTGATTTATCTTTAAGGTCTATTTTTTTTATTTCTTATTTTCCGCGCTTTTTAGAGGCTAATTTTAGTACTTTTGAGTTCGTTTGTTGCTCTAAAATTGATCCGTTAGTTGATATTAAATATCCTTTTAGGGTTAAACCGACTGAGTCGAAAAGGCTACTCGAATCGATTTTTTAACTTTTAGGCTATTTATTTTATTGTCGGCGCTCGTTTGGGGTGGTTTCTTGCATATAAATTGTGCAAGTCTTAAATTTTTTTGGTTTTATGCATTTTTTTATTTATCTTTTCCAAAAGATAAAACTTTATTTTTTTTTAGGGTAAAGTTTACAATAATATATATATAATATATAGTAAGTTTATAGAAAAAGTAATTAGAAAAAGTAATAAATGACTGTTTTAACTATTGCAGGTTTAAATTTAGTGGGCGCTGGTTTGGCAACTATTGGTTTGGCAGGTGCTGGGGTTGGTATTGGTTCAGTTTTTGGTAGTTTCATTTTGGCTTTTAGTCGTAATCCGTCATTACGTCAGGATTTGTTTGTTTATACTTTGTTAGGCTTTGCTTTGACTGAGGCTATCGCTTTGTTTGCTCTAATGATGGCTTTTATCATTTTGTTTCGTTAATTGGCAGAGAGGTTAATTTTTATTTATATAGAGGGTAGCACACTCTCTATATATAGTATATCTGCAATAATAATATAAAAAAATTTTAATGACCCTAACTAATTTTAACTAAAATTCTAATTTATAGAAAAAATGAATAAACGTGTAATTAAGCAGTTTAAAATTTTAAATGTTTTATATAAGGAGGCTGTTGCCTATTTGTCTCCCATTAATTTAAGTGGTTGGTGAAATTTTGGTTCATTAGCAATGTTTTGTTTGGTGATTCAAATAGTTACTGGTATTCTTTTGGCTATGCATTACATACCAAACGACTTAATGGCCTTTAACAGTACTGAACATATAATGAGGGATGTAAAATATGGTTGGTTTTTAAGATATTTGCATGCCAACGGTGCATCTTTTTTTTTTTTGGTGGTTTATATTCATGTTTTTAGAGGTTTATATTACGGCTCATATATTGCGCCACGTCGTGCTGTGTGAAATGTTGGGGTTATAATTTTATTAATTATGATTTTAACTGCTTTTTTTGGGTTATGTTTTGCCGTGGGGCCAAATGTCGTTTTGGGCTGCTACTGTCATTACAAGTTTGTTGTCGACTGTTCCGATTATAGGTACTGATTTAGTTTATTGGCTGTGGGGTGGCTTTAGTGTTACTACTGTTACTTTAAATAGATTTTTTAGTTTACATTACTTACTGCCGTTTATTTTGGCAATTTTAGTGTTTTTACATATTGCATTGTTGCACGAGGCGGGTTCTGGTAATCCTATTGGCGTTGATGTTAAGCTGGTTGATGGGCGATATATAGATGGTCAACGTTTTCACCCTAACTATACAATAAAAGATTTGCACGGCATTCTTTTGTATTTATTTTTTTATTTATTTTTTGTCTTTTTTGCTCCAAATTATTTTGGTCATCCCGATAATTATATACCGGCAAATTCAGATGTAACTCCCGCTCATATTGTTCCTGAGTGATATTTTTTACCGTTTTATGCAATTTTACGTTCTGTTCCTAATAAATTGGTGGGGGTAATTTTGTTGGTTGTTGCGATTGTTGTACTTTTGGTTTTTCCATTTTTAGTTACTGATTCGTCAGTTAGGTCAACCGCTTTTCGTCCGTTTTTTAAAGCTTTTTTTTTGATTTTTTTTAATTGATTGTTTTATTTTAGGCTGGATTGGTGGTAAACCGATTGAGTATCCTTATTATACTATTGGCGTTTTGGCTACTATTTTTTATTTTGGTTATTTATTAGTTGTAATACCTTTAATTCACAGTTTAGACAAGTGAATCTTTTTTTCGTCAAAATCTAAAGCTTAGTGCTAATTAATTCTTACATTTTTATTTTAAATAAAATTTTAAAATGTCTAATTTATTTAATTCATTGATTAGTCAACCTATGGTCGTGGGCATAGCAACCCCAGGTCAATATGGCTTTCAGCCGGCGTATAGCCCCATTATGGAAGGTATTATTGATTTACATAATTATATTTGTTTTTTTTTAGTTGCTATTTTAGTTTTTGTTTCGTGAATGTTATTTTATACGATTTATTTGTATCGATATAATGTCCGATTATCTATACATAATTATAAGGACAAATTTCTAAGTAATTATTTGGAGAATTTATCTGTAGCCTATAAACCTCTTTTTCCGGCTCGTAAGTTTTTAACCACAACCCTATTTTCATTACTATATCCTGTTGACTACAAACATACTAAGCGCCTGGCTCATTGAACCAATTTAGAAATAGCGTGAACTATTTTACCAAGTTTTATTTTACTAGCTATTGCGGTTCCTAGTTTTATTTTATTATATTCTATGGATGAGTTGACAGACGACATTTCTATTACCGTAAAGGTTATAGGTCATCAATGGTATTGAACTTATCAATTTACAGATCCAAGTTTGTTTAATTATGTAAGTGACATTGATCCTAATAAGTTTACCTACGACAGTTATATGATTCCTTGAGAATCTAAGGGATTAGAAGAATCAAAAGGTTTATTGCCGGAATTTACTCTTTTTAAATTAAAAAATTTATCTTCATTGCGTTTGTTGGAAGTTGATAAGCCTCTTTGGTTGCCCGTCAAAACCCATATTCGTTTTATGATTACGGCTGCCGATGTTATTCATTGTTTTGCAATACCGGCTCTAGGCGTTAAAGTTGATGCAGTTCCAGGTCGTTTAAATCAAACTTTTTTTATATTAATCAACCTGGATTATTTTTTGGTCAGTGCAGTGAAATTTGTGGGGCTAATCATGGTTTTATGCCGATTGAGATTGTAGCTGTCCCTTGAGAAGTTTGATCAAAGTTTTTTGAAAATGGATTTAGATCTGCTTAACTTTTATAAAAAAGTTTAAGATTTTTAAAATTTATGAAGGCTGCTGTTCTATAATCTTTTAGAAAAATAAAGTTTGCATTCTTTAAAATTTTTATTTTATTATTCATAATTATGACTTTATTGGCTGACTTTTTAATTGGCTTAATTAAATTAATTTTTAGTCTTTCTGCTGTCCTTTGGATGGCTGTGATGGTTTTGTTTATTTTTCATCGTTTATACAAGTTAAGCGGGCCGACCTATAGTTCTTTTGCGTCATTTTCGGGGGATCTTATCTGAAGGAATTTTAATCACGAGCGTTTTGCGTCGTTTTTACGTTTAACTAATTTTCCTTGAGTTGTGCGTTGAATGTTTTCAACAAATCATAAAGATATTGGAACCCTTTATTTTATTTTTGGTGCTGTGTCCGGTATTATGGGTACAATTTTTTCAGTTCTAATTCGTTTACAGTTAATGTTACCTGGTACTGACCTTTTAAACGGTGATTATCAACTGTATAATGTTATTGTGACCGCCCATGCTTTTGTTATGATTTTCTTTTTTGTTATGCCCTCGATGATTGGTGGTTTTGGTAATTGAATGGTTCCTTTAATGTTAGGGGCTCCGGATATGGCATTTCCACGTTTAAATAATATTAGTTTTTGGTTATTGCCGCCGGCTTTGTTTTTATTAGTTTCTTCTTCGTTGTACGAGGGGGGGGCGGGCACTGGTTGGACAGTTTATCCTCCATTATCAAGTATTCAGGCTCACCCGGGTCCGGCTGTTGATTTGGCTATTTTTAGTTTACATTTGGCAGGTGCTTCTTCTATTTTAGGGGCTATTAATTTTATTACTACTATCATTAATATGCTTACTCCAAATATGTTTTGGCATCGTGTTCCGTTGTTTGTTTGATCGGTTTTTTTTACAGCAATTTTATTGTTGTTATCATTGCCGGTGTTAGCGGCTGGTATTACCATGTTGTTAACTGATCGTAATTTTAATACGACTTTTTTTGATTATGTTGGAGGCGGTGACCCAATACTTTTCCAACATCTTTTTTGGTTTTTTGGTCATCCCGAAGTTTATATTCTTATTTTACCGGCTTTTGGTATAATTAGTCATATTATACAAACTTTTTCTGCTAAACCAATTTTTGGTTTTTCGGCCATGACTTGGGCTATGGCCTCTATTGGCTTGTTAGGTTTTTTAGTTTGAGCGCACCATATGTATGTAGTTGGTTTAGATATTGATACTCGTGCTTACTTTACCGCAGCAACTATGATTATTGCCATACCAACCGGTATTAAGATCTTTAGTTGAATTGCAACTATGTGGGGTGGCGTATTAAGAATACACGTTGCTATGTTGTTTGCCATTGGATTTCTATTTTTGTTTACTGTTGGCGGCCTTACTGGTATTGTTTTATCTAATGCGGGTTTGGATGTTGCTTTACATGATACTTATTACGTAGTTGCGCATTTTCATTACGTTTTGTCGATGGGTGCAGTTTTTGCATTTTTTGCTGGTTTTTACTATTGGTTTAAAAAAGTTACTGGTTATACAATTAGTTCGAAGCTAGGTACTGCTCATTTTTGAATTATGTTTTTGGGTGTTAATTTAACATTTTTTCCAATGCATTTTTTAGGTTTAGCAGGTATGCCTCGCCGTATCCCTGACTTTCCGGCTGCGTATGCTTATTTTAATTATGTTGCCTCTTTTGGTTCGTTGATTTCATTGTTTGGGGTTGTTTTTTTTCATTATATTATCTACAGTGCATTGTATCAACCAAAATTATCGCCAGTTGAGTTGGGCCGCGGTTTATTAGAAAATTTACTAATTCGACCGGTTAAGGCTTTATATGTTTTTGGCCGATTTTATTATCGTCATAACCGAGATTTTTATTCGTTGGTTTTGGTTCTTATTTTTACATTTGCAGCTGGGTGAGCGCTTGGCTTTTAGTTTTTTTGTTTTTTAGTGTGCGGGGGTGTTTTTATTTAAGTTAAATTAACTTAAATGGAGCGTAGTTTAATGGTAGAATTCTTGCCTTGCAAGCAGGCGGCGCCAGTTCGATTCTGGCCGTTTCCAATTTTTTTTATCTTTAAAAGAAGGTAATGTTTTTTTATTGGAAATGTGTTAATCATATTAAATGTATTATTGTTTTATATAATAAATAGTTTTAAAAGCATTTAATGAATAGCTAGGCAATGAAGCTTTAGGACGTATTCAAATACGAAAATTTAATTAAAGCCTAAAATGGCAAAATCGATTTTCGATCTTTTTT
>Ga0170475_122156948_pt1 | contig 14915 bp, 10 predicted proteins | sample Soicark_Litter_5_FD_111474 | JGI IMG/M metagenome (GOLD analysis project Ga0170475, IMG submission 111474) | Avena fatua rhizosphere microbial communities from Hopland, California, USA. Combined Assembly of 48 SPs | reverse complement strand
GACGAGGTGGTCGTCTACACCGCATCGATGCCGGGTGACCGGGAGTACGACGCGACGCTCCCCTACCCCGTGGTGCGCGACCGCCGCTCGATGCTGGTGCCGACGCCGCGCGTGCAGGGGTCGGTGGTGGCCGCGTTCCGCGAGCACGGGTGCGACCGCGTGCTGTTCGGCGCGTCCGCGCCGCTCGGCCTGCTCGCCAAGCCGCTCAAGGCTGCGGGCGCTCAGCGGGCCGTCGCGATCACGCACTCGCACGAGGTCTGGTGGTCCAAGGTGCCGGGCGTGCGGCAGGTGCTGCGCGAGATCGGCGAACGCGTGGACACGCTCACGTACATCTCCGGCTTCACGCGCGACGCCGTGGCCCGCGCCTTGACACCCGCCGGCCGGGCCAAGCAGCAGCGGCTCACGCCGGGCGTCGACTCGACGCGGTTCTACCCCGGCGTCGGCGGGGCGCAGGTGCGCGAGCGCCTGGGCATCCGTGCCGATGCGCCCGTGGCCGTGAGCTCGGGCCGGATGGTCGAGCGCAAGGGTCAGGACAAGGTGATCGAGGCGTGGCCCGCGGTGCGCGCCGCGGTGCCGGGCGCGCACCTGCTGATCGTGGGCGACGGCCCGTACCGGCCGACGCTCGAGAAGCTCGTCGCCGCGCGGGGCCTGGGCGACGCGGTGACGTTCACCGGAGCCGTCCCGTGGGCCGACGTGCCGCCCTACGTCGACGCGGGCGACGTGTTCGTCATGCCGTCCCGGACCCGCCTGCGCGGGCTCGAGCCCGAGGGTCTGCCGCTCGTCTTCCTCGAGGCCGCGTCGTGCGCGCTGCCCGTGATCGTCGGACGGTCCGGCGGCGCACCCGACGCGGTCGAGGACGGGGTCACGGGTGTGGTCGTCGACCCGACGTCCGTCACCGAGATCCGCGACCGGCTGGTCCAGCTGCTCACCGACCACGAGCTGGCCGCCCGGATGGGTGCCGCGGGCCGCGAGCGTGCGCTCGCCGGCTGGCAGTGGGACACGATCGCGGCCACGTGCCGCGGGTACCTCGGCTACCCGCAGTCCTGACCGCGCGGGCTCAGACCGTCGGTGAGCCGGCCGCGGCCCGCCGCTCGTCGTACCAGGTCACCCAGCCCTGGCCGGGGACGCCGACCCGTCGCCGGAACGCACGACGACGCAACGTGCGCGGCCGCAGGTCCACCCAGCTGGTCCGGGCGAGCCCGGGCAGTCCGTCCGGCACGCGGAGGTGGTCACGGCGCTGCGTGCGGTCCTGCGACGTGAACCGCGCGACCTCGACATGCCTGCCGCGCGTGCGGAGCACCAGCACCGGCCTGTCCTTGGCGGCGCGCCCGTCCTCGAACGGCACGAGCGCGAACCACACCTCACCCGGCCGGGGCCGCGCGGCCCGGCCGCGCCGCAGCAGCGCGAGCACGAGCACGGCGGCCACCGCCGCGAGGCCCAGGTACGGGGCCGGGACCTGGGCGAACCACTCCACCGCCGTGTCGAACGTCCCCTGACCGTCCACCGTCGTCGCGCGCACGACTGGGCATCGACGTGCACGCGCACGGACTTGAGCGTCCAGGCGGCACCGCGGGGCGGCGTGCCGACGCGGAGTGCTCACGCGTCGGCACGCCGACCTCGGGTCAGATCGTCTTGCCGGCGTTCTCCACGCCCAGGACGTTGCCCGGGGTGGTCTTCTGGACCTGCAGGAGGAACTCGACGTTCGACTTCGTCTCGCGGAGCTTGCCGACGAGCAGCTCGATCGCCTGCTGCTGGTCGAGCGCGCCCATGACGCGGCGGAGCTTGTAGACGATCTTGAGCTCGTCGTTCGACATGAGGATCTCCTCGCGGCGCGTGCCGGAGGCGTTGACGTCGACCGCGGGGAAGATGCGCTTGTCCGCGAGCGAGCGGGACAGCCGGAGCTCCATGTTCCCGGTGCCCTTGAACTCCTCGAAGATGACCTCGTCCATCTTGGAGCCGGTCTCCACGAGCGCGGAGGCCAGGATCGTCAGCGAGCCGCCGTTCTCGATGTTGCGGGCCGCGCCGAAGAACCGCTTGGGCGGGTACAGCGCCGAGGCGTCGACACCGCCGGACAGGATGCGACCCGACGCGGGCGCCGCGAGGTTGTACGCGCGCGACAGGCGCGTGAGCGAGTCGAGCAGCACCACGACGTCCTGGCCCAGCTCCACCAGACGCTTGGCGCGCTCGATGGCGAGCTCGGCGACGATCGTGTGGTCCGACGCGGGGCGGTCGAACGTCGAGGCGATGACCTCGCCCTTGACCGTCCGTTCCATGTCCGTGACCTCCTCTGGGCGCTCGTCGACGAGCACGACCATGAGGTGGACCTCGGGGTTGTTCGCGGTGATCGCGTTCGCGATCTGCTGCATGATGATCGTCTTGCCCGCCTTGGGCGGCGCGACGATGAGGCCGCGCTGGCCCTTGCCGATGGGCGCGACGATGTCGATCACGCGGGGCGTGATGCGCGTCGGGTCCGCGATCTCCAGACGCAGCCGGTCCTGCGGGTACAGCGGCGTGAGCTTGGCGAACTCCGGGCGGTCACGCGCCTCCTCGGGCGACAGGCCGTTGACCGTGTCCAGGCGCACGAGCGCGTTGAACTTGTTCGGCCGGTTGCCCTGCTGGCTCGGCGGCTGCTCACCCTCGCGGGGCTGGCGGACCGCGCCCGTGATCGCGTCGCCGCGACGCAGGCCGCTCTTCTTGACCTGGCCGAGCGAGACGTAGACGTCGTTGACGCCGGGCAGGTAGCCCGTGGTGCGGACGAACGCGTAGCTGTCGAGCACGTCGAGGATGCCCGCGACCGGGAGCAGCACGTCGTCGTCCGCGACCTCGATCTCGTCGAGGCCCGCGAGCTCGGGCTGACCCGAGCGGCCGCGCCCGCGCTTGCGGTCACGGTCGCGGTCGCGGTACCGGTCGCGCGAGCGGCGCCGGCGTCCGCCGCGCTCCTCGTCGTCGCCGGCCTGCTCCTGCGTACGGGGCTCCTGGGTGCGCTCGGGGTCGCGCTGCTCGGGCTGACGCCGCACGTCGGGCGTGCGCTGACCGTCCTGCGCGCGCTCGTCGGCGGCCGTGCGCTGACCGTCCTGCGGGCGCTGGCGCTGCCCGCGGCCCGCCGCCTCGCGCGGCACGTCGCCGTCCTCGGGCGCGCCCGCGGCGCGGCCCGACCGCCGCGACCGGCGCTGGCCCACCTCGGCGACCGCGTCCGCGGCCCGTGCCGCCCGGTCCGACGACCGCTCAGCGGGCTTGTCCTCGGCCGGGCCCAGGCGCGCGTCGAGCGCGGCCTCGAGGCCGGCGAGCGCGTCACGCGTGGGTGCCTGCTCACGGCTCTCGTCGGCCTGCTCGCGGGGCTGGCGGCGCTCGCCGCGCGTGCGCGCGGGACGGCGCTCGTCAGCGGCCACGGGGGCGGCGTCGGGCTCGGCCGCACGGGCGGGCTCGACCGCGGGGGCGGGCTCGGTCACCGGGGCGACGGCCTGCTCACGGCGCGAGTCCAGCGCGCGCGAGCGCGAGGCACCGCGCGCGGACGTGATCGCCTCGACCAGGTCGCCCTTGCGCATCTTGGAGGTGCCCTTGACGCCGAGCTCCACGGCCATCGCCTGCAGCTCCGGGAGGCGCAGCGCAGCGATCGAACCGCCCGTGGACGTGCCCGCGGCGTTCTGGGTGGTGTCTGTCACGAAGGACCCTTCCCCCTCGATGGGGTCGGCGTACCGACCGGTGCTCCGCCGCGCGGGGGTCCGCGGGCGGGGCGGTGATGGAAGCCCCACGCGCGGCATACGACGACGTCGGCGACGCGATCGGGCTGGGGTGCGTCCCCGGGACGACCGACTCGCCTGGGGCACGGCCTCGGGGTTCCCACGACGAGCGGGCGGGATCACACGGCGGCACGGGCCCCGGATGCGGTCCGGGGAACGGGGCGATCCTACCACCGGCCCTCCCGTGCCCGGCCCGACCGGGCTCGGGAGGGCTCGGTGCGGCCGTGCCCGGCGAACGGTCACCCGATCGGGTCGTCGCCCGTCCGCACCTGCACGCCCGTGGCGTCGACGGGCAGCGGCCGGATGGTCCACCCGCCCAGCACACCGCCGAACGCGTCCGCGATCGCCTGGTCGGCGTCCGTGGTCACGGCCTGGCCCGGCGCCGAGGTGCGCCGAGCGAGCGCGAGGACCGTGGGCCCCGCGCCGGACACGACCGCGGCGACGCCGTTGCGGCGCAGCACGTCGACCAGCGCGAGCGAGTCCGGCATGACGCTGCGGCGGTAGTCCTGGTGCAGGCGGTCGACCGTCGCGTCGAGCAGCAGGTCCGGGCGGCGTCCGAGCGCCTCGACCAGCAGGGCCGCGCGGCCGGCCTGGGCCGCGGCGTCGGCGTGCGGCACGTGCTCGGGCAGCACGCCCCGCGCAGCCTTGGTGGACAGGTGGTGCGGCGGCACCATGACCACGGGCACGACGTCGTCGTGCACCGCGATCCGTGCGCAGCCGACCGCCCCCTCCCCGCCGGCCTCCGGGCGCGACCACGCGATCGTCGCGCCGCCCACGATCGCCGGCGCGGCGTTGTCCGGGTGGCCCTCGAGCTGCGTGGCGAGCGCGAGCAGCGTCGCGTCGTCGAGCGCCTCGGGCTCGGAGATCAGGCCACGCGCCGCGGCGAGCCCTGCGACCACCGCGGCGGCCGACGAGCCCAGGCCGCGCCCGTGCGGGATCGCGTTGCGGCACATCAGCTCGAGGCCCGCCTGGGGCGCGCCGACGTGGTCGAGCGCGATGCGGACCGCGCGCACCACCAGGTGGCGCTCGTCGTCGGGGACCTGGCCCGCACCCTCGCCCTCGACCTCGACGCGGACGCACGGTGAGGCGACGGCGCGGATCAGCAGCTCGTCGTGCAGGCCGAGCGCGACGCCCATGGCGTCGAAGCCCGGACCGAGGTTGGCGGACGTCGCGGGGACGCGGACGCGCACGCTATCCGCGCGCAGACGCACGGCGGCCTCAGCCCAGGCCGAGGGCGTCCGCGATGGACACCACGTCCGCGCTCACGCGCACCGGGGTGACGTCGCTGCCGTCGGGGCCGCGCAGCGCCCACTGCGGGTCCTTGAGGCCGTGCCCGGTGACGGTGATCGTGATGCGCGCGCCGGCGGGCACGCGGCCCTCGTCGGACAGGCGCAGCAGGCCCGCGACGCCCGCGGCGGACGCGGGCTCGACGAACACCCCGACCTCGGCGGACAGCACGCGGTGCGCGCGCAGGATCTCGTCGTCGGTGACCGACTCGATGATCCCGCCCGAGACGTCGCGCGCCTCGAGCGCCTGGTCCCACGACGCGGGGTTGCCGATGCGGATCGCGGTCGCGATCGTCTCCGGCTCGTCCACGGGGTGGCCCAGCACCAGCGGCGCGGCGCCCGCGGCCTGGAAGCCCCACATCACCGGCGTGCGGCTCGCGACCGTGCCGTGCGCCGCACCGTCGTCGAGGCCCGCGTACTCGCGGAACCCCTTCCAGTACGCCGTGATGTTGCCCGCGTTGCCGACGGGGAGCACGTGGATGTCCGGCGCGTCGCCGAGCGCGTCCACGATCTCGAACGCCGCGGTCTTCTGGCCCTGGATGCGATCGGGGTTGACCGAGTTCACCAGGTCCACCGGGTAGGCCTCGGCGAGCTTGCGCGCCGCCACCAGGCACGCGTCGAAGTTGCCGTCCACCTGCAGCAGGCGCGCGCCGTGCGCGATCGCCTGGCTGAGCTTGCCCATCGCGATCTTGCCGTCGGGCACCAGGACCGCGCAGACCATGCCCGCACGTGTCGCGTACGCGGCCGCGGACGCCGACGTGTTGCCCGTCGAGGCGCACACCACGGCCTTCGCGCCGCGCGCCGCCGCGGCCGAGATCGCGGTGGTCATGCCGCGGTCCTTGAACGAGCCCGTGGGGTTCATGCCCTCGAACTTCACGTGCACGTCCGCACCCGTGCGCTCGCTCAGGGCGGGCGCGGCGATCAGCGGCGTGCCCCCCTCGCCGAGCGTGACGGGGTGCGTCAGCAGGTGCGCGGGCAGGCGGTCGGCGTACTCGGCGATGACGCCGCGCCACTGGTGGGCCATCAGGCTCCTTCGACTCGCAGGACGGACACGACGTCACGGACGGCGTCGAGCTGGGTGAGCGCGGCCACGGTCGCCGTGAGGGCGCTCTCGGGGGCCGCGTGCGTGGTGATGAGCAGACGCGCCACGGCGACGTCCGCACCGTCGTCCTCGACGACGCGGGCGGCGGTCTGGCGCACCGCCTCGATCGAGACGTCCTGGTCCGCGAGACGCGCGGCCACCTGCGCGAGCACGCCGGGGCGGTCCGCGACGTCCAGCCGCACCTGGAACTTGGTCCGCGCGGCGTCCGCGGGCAGCACCGGAAGCGCCGCGTACGACGACTCGACGGGTCCGCGCCCGCCCAGCACGCGGTGCCGTGCGACCGAGACCAGGTCCCCCAGCACCGCGGAGGACGTCGGCGCGCCGCCCGCACCCCGGCCGTAGAACATCAGCTCGCCCGCGGCCTCGGCCTCGACGAACACCGCGTTGAACGCGCCGTGCACGCCCGCGAGCGGGTGGTCGGCGGGCACGAGCGCGGGGTGGACGCGCACCTGGATGCCCGTGACGCCGCCGGACGTGTTGCGCTCGGCGATCGCCAGGAGCTTGATGACGTGACCCGTGCGCTGCGCCCACGCGACGTCGTCGGCCGTGACCGCGCCGATGCCCTCACGCGAGACGTCGTCCAGCGAGACCCGCGTGTGGAACGCCAACGACGCGAGGATCGCGGCCTTCGCGGCCGCGTCGTAGCCGTCCACGTCCGCGCTCGGGTCCGCCTCCGCGTAGCCGAGCGACTGCGCCTCCTTGACCGCCTGGTCGAGCTCGAGGCCCTCGGTCGTCATGCGGTCCAGCACGTAGTTGGTGGTGCCGTTGACGATGCCGAGGACCCACTGGACCTGGTCGCCCGCGAGCGACTCGCGCACCGGGCGCACGATCGGGATGGCGCCCGCGACCGCGGCCTCGAAGTACAGGTCGACGCCCGCGGCGTCCGCGGCCGCGTAGAGCGCCGGGCCGTCCTGCGCGAGCAGCGCCTTGTTGGCGGTGACGACGCTCGCGCCGCCCTGGATCGCCCGCAGGATGAGCGTGCGCGCGGGCTCGATGCCGCCCATGAGCTCGACGACGACGTCCGCACCGTCGACGAGCGCCTCGGCGTCCGCGGTCAGCAGGTCGGCCAACGGCGTGCCGGTGACGTCCTCGCGCGGGACGGCCACGTCCCGGACCGCGATCCCCACGAGGTCGACGCGCGTGCCGACGCGCGACGCGAGCTCGTCGGCGTGCTCGACCAGCCGACGGGCCACCTGGGTGCCGACGACACCGCATCCCAGCAGGGCAACCTTCAAGGGGGCGGGCACGCGACCTCCGGTGAACTCGTCGGGACTCGCGCCAGGATAGGGCGCCACGGGGGCCCGGCGGGGCGCCGTCCGGTCGGCAGGACGTGCGGGGCACGCCGCGGACGTCCTGCCCGCGCGGTCAGCCCTCGTCGAGCGCCAGCAGGTCCGCGACGGTCTCGCGCCGCAGCAGCGTCCGCACCTCACCGGCCCGGACCGCGACCACGGGTGGTCGCGTGAGCAGGTTGTAGTTCGACGCCATCGAGCGGCCGTACGCCCCCGTCGCCGCGACGGCCAGCAGGTCGCCCGCCCGGACGTCCCCGGGCAGCAGCACCTCGTGCACCACGATGTCACCCGACTCGCAGTGCTTGCCCACCACGCGCGCGAGCACCCCGGGCGCCGACGACAGCCGCCCGACGACCTCCGCGTGGTAGCGGGCGCCGTACAGCGCGGGACGGATGTTGTCGCTCATGCCGCCGTCGACCGAGACGTACAGCCGTTCGGTCACGTCGTCCACACGCACGGGCTTGACCGTGCCGACCGTGTAGAGCGTGAGCCCGGCCGGGCCGACCACCGCACGGCCCGGCTCGATCGAGAACCGCGGCAACGGCGTCCCCAGGTCCGCCGCAGCCCCCGCGACCGCGCCGGCGACGTCCTTGGCGATCCGGTCGGGGTCCAGCGCGACCTCGCCGGGCAGGTAGGCGATGCCGTACCCGCCGCCGAGGTCGACCTCGTCGACCAGCACTCCCGTGCGCGCCGCGAGCGCGGCCCGCAGCTCGAGCACCACGCGCGCCGCGACCTCGAAGCCCGAGGGGTCCAGGATCTGCGAGCCGATGTGCGAGTGGATGCCCAGCAGGTGCAGCTCCGGGCGGTCCAGCACCGCGAGCAGCGCGGTCATCGCGGGCGAGTCGGCGCCGTCCCGGGCCGCGACCGACAGGCCGAACTTCTGGTCCTCGTGCGCGGTGGAGATGTACTCGTGCCCGCCCGCGTGCACGCCTGTGGTCACGCGCACCATGACGGGTGCGGGCGCTCCCCCGCGGGCCCGGACGAGCGCCGCGAGCCGCTCGATCTCGACGAGCGAGTCGACGATGATCCGGCCCACGCCGTGCTCGAGCGCGAGCGCGAGCTCGTCGTCGGACTTGTTGTTGCCGTGCAGGCCCAGGTCGGCACCCGGGACGCCCGCGCGCAGCGCGACCGCGAGCTCGCCGCCGGACGCGGTGTCCACGCGCAGCCCCTCGTCGTGCACCCACCGTGCGACGGCCACCGACAGGAACGCCTTGCCCGCGTAGTACACGTCGACGCCCGCGCCGACCTCGGCGAACGCCGCGGTGAACGCACGCCGGTAGCCGGCCGCACGCGCCCGCAGGTCCGCCTCGTCCAGCACGTACGCGGGCGTGCCGACCTCGGCGGCCAGCCGCGCGACGGGCACGCCGCCGACGACGAGCGCACCCGCCGCGTCCCGCGCGGCACCCGTGGACCAGGGCTCGCCCGGGATGCTGGGGCTCACATGCGCTCCGGCGCGCTCACACCCAGCAGACCCAGGCCGTTGGCGAGCACCTGGCGCGTGGCCTCGGTGAGCCACAGGCGCGTGCGGTGCACGTCCGTGACCGCCTCGTCGCCCTGCGGGAGGACGTAGCGCTTCGCGTCGTACCACTTGTGGAACGCGCCCGCGAGCTGCTCGAGGTAGCGCGCGACGCGGTGCGGCTCGCGCAGCGTGGCCGCCTGCGCGACCACGCGCGGGAAGTCCGCGAGCTGTCCGAGCAGCACGGCCTCGGTCTCGTGGTCGAGCACGGACGCGTCGAACCCGTCCTGGCGGCGCACGCCGGCCTCGGCCGCGTTGCGCGCGATGTTCGACGTGCGCGCGTGCGCGTACTGCACGTAGAAGACCGGGTTCTCGTTGGTCGCCTTGGCCAGCAGGTCCAGGTCCAGGTCGATCGCGCTGTCCGCCGACGAGCGCGCGAGCGAGTACCGCGCGGCGTCCACGCCGACCGCGTCCACCAGGTCGTCGATCGTCACGACCGTGCCCGCGCGCTTGGACATGCGCACGGGCTGTCCCTCGCGCACCAGGTTGACCAGCTGGCCGATGAGGATCTCCAGGTGCACGTCCGGGTCGTCGCCGAACGCCGCCGCGACCGCGCGCATGCGGCCGACGTAGCCGTGGTGGTCCGCACCGAGCATCATCACGACGCGGTCGAACCCGCGCTCGCGCTTGTCCAGGTAGTACGCGATGTCGCCCGCGATGTAGGCGGCCTCGCCGTCCGACTTGAGGACCACGCGGTCCTTGTCGTCCCCGAAGTCGGTGGTGCGCAGCCACGTCGCGCCGTCCGCGTCGAACATGTGGCCCAGCTCGCGCAGGCGCGCGACCGCACGCTCGACCGCGCCGGACTCGTGCAGCGAGTCCTCGTGGAAGTACACGTCGAAGTCCACACCGAAGTCGTGCAGCGACTGCTTGATCTCGGTGAACATGAGCTCGACGCCGCGCGCGCGGAACGCCTCGGTCGCCTCGGCGTCGCCGAGCGTGCGCGGGTCGGGCTCGCCCGCCGCGGCCGCGTCCGCGATCACACGGTCGGCGATGTCGGTGATGTACTGCCCGCCGTAGCCGTCCTCGGGCGCGTCCAGGCCCCGGGCGCGCGCGACGAGCGAGCGCGCGAACCTGTCGATCTGCGCGCCGTGGTCGTTGAAGTAGTACTCGCGCGTGACGTCGGCACCCGACGCCTCGAGCACACGCGCCAGGCTGTCGCCCACCGCCGCCCAGCGCACGCCGCCGATGTGCAGCGGGCCGATGGGGTTGGCCGAGACGAACTCGAGGTTGACGCGGTGCCCCGCCTCGGAGTCGTTGCGCCCGTACGCGGCGCCCTGCTCGACGACCGTCCGCGCGAGCTCACCCGCCGCGGCCGTGTCCAGGCGGATGTTGAGGAACCCGGGGCCGGCGATCTCGACCGCAGCGACGCCGGGCGTGCCGGCCAGCCGGCGCACCAGCTCCTCGGCCATCGCGCGCGGGTTGGTGCCGGCCTTCTTGGCCAGCTGCAGCGCCACGTTGGTGGCCCAGTCCCCGTGCTCACGCTGCCGGGGTCGCTCGAGGTGCACGTGCGCCGGGACGTCGGCGGGGTCGAGGGCGAACGTGCCGTCGGCGACGGCCGCCGCGAGGGCGTCCGCGAGAGCCTGGGAGAGCTGGTCGGGAGTCACCGGCCAAGCGTAGGGGAACCGGGGGCCCGCTCCCCCGGACCGCCCAGCACCTCGGGACGGCACGCGCGCCAGGACGCGCCCACCAGGACACCCAGCAGCGTCAGGAGCACCAGGAGCGGCGCGGTCCAGTCCCCCGTCGCGTCGTACAGCAGCCCGATGCCGAGCGGGCCCAGGCCCGCGAGCGCGTACCCGACACCCTGCACCATGCCCGAGAGCACCACCGCGAGCGCCGGGGTCGCCGTGCGCAGCCCGATGAGCGCCAGCAGGATCGGGAATGCGCTGGGCCCGATGCCCAGCAGCACCATCCACACGGCCGTCCCGTGCGCGGGCGACGTCAGCAGGCCGACGTACCCCGCGGCCCAGCACACGACGAAGCCGACGACCAGCGGGAACGGCGAGCGCAGCCGCGCGGCCAGCACGGGTCCGACGAGCGAGGCGGGCAGCCCGAGGATCGCGAACAGCGCGAGCCAGCGACCGCCCACGTCCGACGGCAGACCCGCGTCCACGAGGATCTCGGGCAGCCACGCGAAGACGGTGTACGTGCCGAGCGAGTTCATCCCGAACGTCACCGCCATCGCCCACGCGAGCGGCGAGCGCCACACCACGCGCGCGTCGCCGCGCGCACCCGTGGTCACCGCGGACGCGGCGGGCCGCGGGGCGCGTCGGACCAGCTCCCGCAGGTGCGCGCGCGCCGCGACGGACCGCACGACGACCACGACCCACGGCAGCGCGGCGACCACGCCCACCGCGGCCCACAGCCCCACCGACCAGCGCCAGCCCGCCGCCTGGGCCACGGGCAGCGCCACCAGCGGCGGCACGGCCGTGCTCACCGACAGCGCGACCGAGTACGCGGCGGTCACCGGGCCGATCCGGTCGGGGAAGTACCGCTTGACCAGCGGCGGTAGGAGCACGTTGCCCATCCCCATGCCCGCGAGCGCCACGACCGACCAGGCCAGGAAGGCCGGCGCGGTGCCCGCACCCGCGCGCAGCACCTCGCCCACGGCCGAGAGCACGAGCGCCGCGACCATGGTCGGCTCGAGGCCCACGCGGCGGGCCACCGGGGTCGCGAGCGAGCCGAACACCGCGAACGAGAGCACCGGGACCGTGCCGAGCAGGCCCACCTGCGCAGACGTCAGTGCGACGTCGTCCCGCACCATGTCGAGGATCGGCGAGACCGCCGCGACCGCGATCCGCAGGTTGAGCCCCACCAGCACCACGCCCAGCAGCACGACGAGGCGACCGCGCCAGGGCGCGGGGGCGGCGGGGTGCGCGGTCACGGGGCTCCGGAGGGGACGGGTGGCGGCACGCGGGTGGTCCCGCGCCGCCGACGAGAGACGGGTCTGGCGGCACGACGGTCGCTCGTGTTGACTGCACCGCATGCCTGGACACGGAGCCCCGTCCCGATGACGCGACGGACCGGTCTGATCGATTCGACCGTACAGGAGCTCAGGTCCCGCATCACCAGCGGGGAGTGGTCGGTCGGGACGCGCATCCCGCCCGAGCCGCAGCTGGTCGCGCTCCTGGGCGTGGGCCGCAACACCGTGCGCGAGGCCGTGCAGTCCCTGGTGCACTCGGGCCTGCTCGAGCGGCGTCAGGGCTCGGGCACGTACGTGCTCTCGTCGTCGGAGATGGCCGCGACCATGGGGCGCCAGATCGCCGAGGCGCGCCAGCGCGACGTCGTCGAGGTGCGCCGCGCGCTCGAGGTCGAGGCCGCACGGCTCGCGTCCCGCCGCCGCACCGCGCTCGACGCGAGCGCACTGCTGGACCGGCGCGACGAGCGGTCCGCGGCCTACCACGCGGCCGACCTCGAGCGGATGGTCTCCACCGACCTTGCGCTGCACCGCACGATCGTGCGCGCCGCGGGCAACCCCGTGCTCGTCTCGCTGTACGAGAACCTCATCGACGCGATCGGCGAGAACATCCGCTTCAACTTCGTCACCGACTACCACGGCCAGTCCGCGCACGACGGGCTGATCGACGCGATCGTCGCCGGCGACGAGGACCGCGCGGTCGAGGAGACCCACCACTACCTGTCCGCGCTGCTCGGCGAGCCCTGACCGCGAGCGCGACCGACCCCTCCGTGGGGCTGGTAGGCTCGCTGGCCGGTGCTGCAGAGCACCCCGCGCCCGTAGCTCAGCGGATAGAGCGTCTGCCTCCGGAGCAGAAGGTCGAAGGTTCGAATCCTTTCGGGCGCACCCACCGGTGCCGCAGGGCATCGCCGAGGCCCGGACCCCCACAGGGGACCGGGCCTTCGTCGTGGGACCTGGTCCCCCGGGTTGCGAGCGGCTCAGGGGGCGACGGTCAGGGTGAGCTCGGCGGTCGTGCCGGCGCCGAGCGAGACCGAGACCGTGGCCTCGCCCGCGGCCGCGTCGTCGGGCACGGTCACCGTCGCGGTGAGCTCGCCGCGCGTGTCGATCGCCGCCTCGCCGAGCTGCGCACCCTCGCGCATCCCCTGGGACCACAGGACCGGCGCCGATGTCGCGTCCTGCTCGGGCGCGGCCTCGCCCGTGTCGTGGCACCCGGTGAGGAAGTACGCGCCCGTGAGCGCGAGCTCGTCGCCGGGGGCCACGGTGCTCTGGGATGCCGTGAGCTCGGCGCCCACGCAGTCCTCGCCGGACCCGGTGTCCGAGCAGCCCGACGCCAGCACCGCGAGCACGCACGCGCTCAGGACCATGACCGATCGACGCATCGCGCCACCCTCCCCCCTGCCGTGCGTCCCGTCGGCGGACGGGACGCTCGCGCAGCACCCTAGCGACGCACCTGTCCTGCCGTCCCGGAAACCAGCCGGCCGCGGGGTGCCGCCGAGGTCGCGTTGGTACGTTCACGGATGTCGCGGCACGCGCCACCGGTCAGGGGTCGGCATGGCCGCGGTGCGCTGACCGGGTCCGGACCGGCGGCATCCGGGAGGCACGCCGCATGCACCACGCCCACGTGTTCCTGCTCGTCGCGGGCGCGGTGCTGGTCGCGGCCGGATGCCGGCGCCGCGGGTGGTCGGCGCCGCTCGTCGTCGTCGCCACCGGGATCGTCGTGTCGCTGGTGCCGGGCGTGCCGCGGTTCGACGTCGACCCCGAGGTGCTGCTCGAGTTCGTCCTCCCGCCGCTGCTGTACTCCGCCGCGCTGTCCTCGTCCTACCGCGACTTCCGGTCCGCGCTGAACTCGATCACCCGGCTCGGCGTCGGCCTGGTGCTGGTCTCGGCGCTCGCGGTCGCGCTGGTCTTCTGGTGGTTGGAGGCCGTGCCGTTCGCGGTCGCGCTCGTCCTGGGCGCCGTGGTCGCGCCACCGGACGCGGTCGCGGCGGCCGCGGTCGGCCGGCGCCTCGGGCTGCCCCGGCGGGTCATGACGCTGCTCTCGGGCGAGAGCCTCATCAACGACGCGACGTCGCTCACGCTGTACAAGGTCGCGCTCACGGGCGCCGCCACGGGGGCGTGGGCGCTCGGGTCCGGGCTGGGCACGTTCGGGCTCGCGGTCGTGGTCGGCGTCGGCGGCGGGCTCGCGCTCGGCTGGGCGGTGCACGTCCTGCGGCTGCGCCTCGACGACCCGGTGGTCGCGTCCGCGGTCGGGTTCCTCACCCCGTTCGCGGCCTACTGGAGCGCCGAGGCGCTCGGCGGGTCGGGCGTGCTCGCGGTGGTCGCCGCGGGCCTGTACCTGGGTCACACGTCGCCGCGCGCGGGGTACGCCACGCGGCTGTACCAGGAGCCGCTGTGGTCCACGGCCGACCTGCTGCTCGAGGCGTTCACGTTCGCACTCATCGGCGTGCAGCTGCCCTGGGTGGTGCGCGACGTGGTCGAGTCCGACCAGGGGCTGGGGCACGGGGTCGTCGTCTCGCTCGTCGTCCTCGCGGTGGCCCTGCTGGTCCGGCCGATCTACGTGTTCGCGACCGTGTGGTTCGACGACCTGCGCCTGCCGGGCTCGCACCGGCCCGCGCGCGACTCGCTCTCGGTCCGCGAGTCGGCCGTCGTGTCCTGGGCGGGGATGCGCGGCGTGGTGACGCTCGCGGCGGCAGCGGCCATCCCGGCGACGCTCGACGGCGAGCCGTTCCCGGAGCGCGCCACCATCCAGCTCGCCGCGTACACCGTGGCGATCGGCACGCTGCTGCTGCAGGGCCTCACGCTGCCGGGCGTGATCACCCGCCTGCGCGTGGGCTCGGCGCAGGAGGCGGCCGACGACGCCGCGCAGGAGGCCGCGGTGCGCGTGGCCACCGCGGACGCCGTGCAGGCCTACTTCGAGAGCAGGCGCCCGCAGCTCGTGCAGGCGATGGGCGCGCAGCAGGCCGACGACGCGATCACGCGGCTCTCGGCGGGCTGGCGCGCCCGCGCCGCGGCGGCCGCGGTCATGCTCGACCCCGAGCACGCGGACGACCTGCTGCCCGACGGCGTCT
>Ga0170475_109072548_pt1 | contig 14932 bp, 1 predicted proteins | sample Soicark_Litter_5_FD_111474 | JGI IMG/M metagenome (GOLD analysis project Ga0170475, IMG submission 111474) | Avena fatua rhizosphere microbial communities from Hopland, California, USA. Combined Assembly of 48 SPs | reverse complement strand
GTGCAAATTTCGAGAATCCATAACTTAGCATTTTCTAAGAAGTATTATTATTAAATAAACCTACTGCAATTATTGAGGTACTGAGAGCCGTTAAAGAATAAAAGGCAATACAGTACAAAATGTATTAAGAAATAAAAATGCTACTATAAGCAAGCCCTGTTAGAGGCATTAACAAGTCTAGTTATTAATGCTATTATTCAAAAAAGTCTGTAACACCGAGTTTAAATTGTATCGTAATAGACGATTCCCATGAGCGACTGAATTCGGCGACCAGTCCACCGACGAGCCGTCCGATCGTTCGGCGATAGCAGCCACTTCTGAAACGGTCGTCGAGCAGTCGTCGAGCGGTCGCCGACCTGTTGGGCCGACTGGCTGCCTTATTTGGTCGCTCGTGGGAATCGTGATTAAAGGAAAAACTCATAACTCAGGCATATAACGACATCATTTCAGAGTGTTATATACCCTGAATAACAGCAGTGAAATAATCTACACAAAGCGCAGCACCAATACCATCCAGTGTTATCTACAACAACTAACAAGTCAGCTTTGCCTATGCTATTGTTACATGCAGATATAAAATATAGACACAAATTCAACGGAAGCAAAACACAATAACAAAAACGTGTGCATACAGAAAATGTTCGAAAAATGCACCCTACTCTTAAGCTTAACTTGTTCACAGAAACTAAATAACACAAATTAACAATAACGCATTTGTACAGACTAAACTAACAAAATGTACAAAAGTTGAAGTCGTTTTCAGCAAGTGAAGATAAAAACAAAAAATCCATGACACTCTGCAATTAAAAATTACTCTGTCACCTGTTTCCAAACATGAAATGCGACAAACACAACAAAACACGAACCAAATTATAATTCTTCATCTAAAAACTACCGACTTTAGATAAAAAAAAGCTGATCTACTTATAAACATTTGTACAAATCTCCTAAGAAGCTTTCTGCCGAACCAGAACAGTTTACGAGACGATAAGATATTTGCAGAAATATCAGCAGTTAGTGAAAAATAAATGCAAAATGAAATATTATACCCACATAAATGCCATTTACAATTAACATCATCGTTTCAACTGTATCTCACTTTGCCCACATTGGACTGTAAATATAATTTACATATTGAAATTAATAGTAATATCATCATAGTCAAACGCTATAATATCGTTTAATTACAATAATTTAATGTTAAAATAGTATTTTAGTTACAGATTATTTGTAACGCTCATAAAGTTGTAAATTGTGTAAAAGAACGGCGATAACTGAAAATTCAATCAAAATTTATATACAAAATAAATACAGATATATGCAATTTTATTATGCCAACATATGCTCATGTTTTTCAAACATGTTCATGATTTTATTTAAACACAACACTTAACCAAAATAAATTACACATAATTAAATTAAAATATAATATTTTGAATTTAGCTGTGCAAAAAATAGACATATCAGAGCAGTAGTAAGATTAATGAAGAATATAAAAATAGTAGTCAAACGTAAAAATGCAGTCACAGATAGGAGTAAAAAACCCTTGAGATTGACTAAGCGACTCATCTTATCCTGATTTAAACTTGAAATGAAGCAGAATACCGTTTCAATTTTAACAGCAAATCTTCACCAAGGTTCTTCCCCTAGATAACTTCAGAAGTTCAGTTGGAGTCCCGAAGCTCCACAAACTCCTTAACCCTCTCTAGAATATCCACGGCACACATGACGGCATCACAGGCCATCTCCTTCGTGTACTCCTCGTGAGGGATCACGTTGAAGTCGATAGGGTCGGGGTTGTAGAGCTTGTTCGAGTCTCCGACGATCTTCTGAAGCTTCTGGGCGAGGCGGCGCAGCTCGACGTCCTCGAGGGAGGCGGCGAGGATGGCAAGGTCGTGGCTGAAGCTTGTCACCGTGTCGACCGCGAACTGGGCGGCCTTCAAGGCTTTCTCTGAGGCCTGATGAGCCTTGAAGCAAGCCCATTCAAACGCTGGATCTGTCGCTTCATAATCGTTGTCAGCAGCCCGGAGATCTTCCTGAGCTTGACGGAGGAAGCGCTTTGCCTTCTCGGGAATATTGGCGGTCTGGGCACCACCCATGCCATTGGACTCATTGAAGTTCTCCTGGTAGCGCTGACGCTGTTCTCGATGTTCCTTCGCCCTCTGATTCATCTGCTCGAAGAAGAACTTGTAGGCGTTGGCAAAGTTCTGCTGAAAACTGGTGGAACCCGAGAAGGGATTGCGAGGATCAAAGTCGAATTGAGTTGGATCGAAGCGCATGGGTCGAGGAAGACCGAGTTCTAACCGCTCCAGCTCTGCCTGAATGTGCTGCGTGATTACCGTTGCAAAAGCCTCTTGGCCGATATTTTTATCCGGATGCCACCGAAGTAGCAGTCGTTTGAAGATCTTTTTCCTCTGCGCTTCTGGCATTTTCCAGGCTTCTTCCAGGGTGTCGCTGACTTCTTCCATCGTCTTCTCGACTTCGTCTAATTCCTGCTGCTTCCTGGCTTCTTCCTCATTCTGCGGGGGTTGACGATTCTCCTGTTTCGATCTCCAGTGTTTTGATGGATGTTCACCGGCTTCTTCGGACAATATCAGATCGCTAGATGTTGGGATGTTCTGTTTGTTTGGCCGATTCATTTTGAATCTATCAAAATTAAATTCACCAGGTGATTTCGGCGTCCTGCTTGCACCATCAGCGTTATCATCATACACATCATCATTGTACTGTCCCTCGTCGTACTTAAATTGTGATGTCTTGTCATTATCCGACCACTCTTCTTGTTCATACATTGATGATCGATTACTCGCAGATTCCCGGTAGTATGGTTTAGGTGATTTTAGATCCGTGGGTGAGGTGACTCCGTGCTGGGAGCTGCGGGTTGATCTCGCATCACTCTGTGACCTGTGTCGGAATCCTTCAACACGACGGAACTTATACAGATCAGTGGCGAGAGCAATCGTTGGTGGCCTTTCTTCTCCAACGTTTATTCGATACTTTTGTGTGAGTCTATTATGCATTTGATCGGATTCAGAAGGTTTTCTTGCAAAAGGCTTCTGAAACGTCTCTTCAATGATTTTCTCAATAATAACAGCGTAGATAACAGTTGGGCCTCCAGACAGGTTATCATCAATTTCATAGCCAACATACTCTCCCGGTTCAAATTCTTCCAGCTCGTCCTTCAGTAAGTGATGATCCTCAACTGGAATGAGCGTTCCGGAAGTTGGAAGCGTCGGCTGGTCCAGTCCGAAGAGCTGCTCCTGTCTGACATTCAGCCGGTCGAGTATCTTAGGTATGGACTGCGGAACACAGGAAAGGATCGGCTGGATGTAGTGGACAGAGTTCTTCAACAGCCCTCCGATCATTCTGTTAATCGATTCAGCCACCGAAACCTGTAGCTCCTCGCTGAGGCATGTGGTTTTGTTGATGCACACGCTCCAAGTCTCGGCTCCGCTGTCGTCGTCGAACTTCCGATCAATAAAACACTGACACTCAGACTCGCTGCCTTTTATCCGTTGATTCTCAAAGCTGAGATACGTAATCAGCTTCTCGACCCCGTACACGTGGATCTTCTTTAGATGCTGCTCAATGCTCTCGACAGCCGTCTGGCGAATCTTATGCCCCGCACGCTTGTGCTCGTGCTTAATCAGCCTAATGAGTCCCTGAAAGAATGCCTTCGAGTTAAGCTGGTACTTCAGCTTGTCGGCGACCGTATGCAAAACCATCGATTCCCTTGAACGATCTTCAAGTACTTCATGCACTACGGATGTTAACATGATTGGACGCAATCTGTGAGGCAGGAGACGCACGATATCCTCATAGTCGATAGCGACCAGCTTACACTCAGAGAGGTCAAACAGAAACGGTTTAGTGAACTGTTTTATTCTGTCCGTGTAACTCTGTTCGTCATTAAAGATAAGTTCTGTGGATTTGTACATGTGTCCATTCTTTGCCGGAAGGTAGAGTGCGTGAACGTGGGCCATCGCGTCACTGTGTCGATGTTTCTGCAGAGTGGCAAACATTCCGAACACTGCCTTGAAGGCGAGACGCATCTCATTCGGATGAAGCTTCTCACCTCCCGTCTGCTGGTAGATGTTGTCCAGAACCCAGGCGTACTGATCTGCCGTAGCGTTAACCGTCGCGCCTAAATGAACGAACAGTTTCTTGTATGTGCCAAGTTCTGTGGGCGCCTGATAAAGATATGGCAGTATCTGATCCTCCTCATACAAATTGACTACAACTTGTTTGGGCTTGACAAATGTCTGGCCTACATCGGAGAAGATGCAATGAGTTTCTGCCAGCTTGTGAAGAGATTTATGTAGAGCATCTTGTGGTCCGGATTCCTCTAGCCTAACCTGAAGGAACTTGTATATTTTGTTCATGACATCCATCTTCATGAAGACCTTCATTTCCTGGTTGTCCTCACCTCTGTTGAGAGACAGCGAGCAGATGTTTTGAACATGTTTGATGACCAGATCTAAGGATGGCTGTTCTTGAAATGCTAGAACTGATGCGATGTCACGCTTGAGATCGCTGAGACGTTCAACGTTTTCTTTGGCAACATCATGTTCCGTCAGATGGAATGAATTCGCCCAAGACGGCAACAAATAGCTGCAGCTCCACACTAATTCCGCATGTTCTTCCGGAATGCCATCCTGAAAGCGAATATAAGCCACTGCTTTTCTGTCCGGACTGTCGCTGTATGGCGGAAATATCTTGCTCATTGCCGAGCTTACCTTCGAAGCGGGAATAAATGGAATTTCCCGAATCTGTTCTAGTATTTTGGATGACGTCAAGTCCTTCATCTTGAAAAGATGCATGACGAGAGTTCTGGACTGCAGAGCGACATCTTCACTGGGCGACTGTCGACCACGTTCAGCCACTTCATTAGCAAACTTGACTAACAGTTCTGACGTAAGTTCCTTTTGCAAGCCAGCCAATCGTAAAAATTCCAGCCAGCTGAACTCGCCAAACGGCATCGCCGGAAAGGCAAATGGCTTGTTCTTCAGCATCACCTTGAACACCTGATTGTCGGGATCAAAACACTTTGATACCCGTTCCAGTTTTCCATTCTCTTGTGGAATGAACTCCAGCTTGGAGAGTTGCTGCAAGAATTTCGCTCTCTCTGCGTCTTTGAGTTGCGCAAGTTTGTAGTCTCTTATGAAGAGCAAATGCGCCAGACGACCCTTTGCACCAAGCTTATCAAAATTCGGAAAAATATGCATGACATAAGCTTCTGCTGCAGTGAGACATGGGCAGTCCAGTGCGCTGTACAGCGCTGCGAACTGTGGATTTGGTCGAAGGAAAATGACGTTAGCCGCCGCCTGCCATGTGTCCATTTCTGTGTCTGGAAGATGGTCCTGAAGAAACACAACACTGCTCTTTCCCAGACTAACAATTGTATTCTGAATTGTAATGTGAATTGGTATGCTGCGAAGACTCGCGCGAGATTCCAGATCTTCCTCCCACAAATCAAGCGAGTCACAAAAGTACTTTAGGATTGCATAGGAATCTTCCATGTCCAGTTGGGTCTTCTTGTTTTGAGCAATGGCAAAATGGAGAGCTTTCAGCACTGCCTTTGGCTGCTCCGGTGTGGCAACAATCTGTTTCGCAAAACTAGAACTGCTCGCTGAACTGCCGTTTATTCCCGGCACTGTTTTCTTAGTCAGATTGCCATCAAGCAGGGCAGCATTCAGTTCCGGTACACCAATTTTACTAAGGCAGTACCGAATTGAATTGCTCACTATGCTTGCTTGAGAGTACTCCATGACGGTGTCAGCCAGTCTTATAGGCACAAGGAAATTCTCTCCGGTTTCCTCGTATGATCTCGATCCCTTTGCATCAGCCAATGACTTCTTCTGAGTATTTTTGACTAGCTTAATTGTTCGTGCTGGAAGTATGCACCAGTCTTTAACAGGAAGCAGAAATGCTTTCACGGACACTTGTGCATTCATTGTACCGGGCTGCTGCTCGCTCTGCCTGTCGTATTCCTCGTGAAGGAAGTTCCAGACGCTGAAGATCCACCGGTCGTTGGGAACAATATCAAAACTTTCGATGTTCCACTTGATATACGATGCGCTGGATTTATTGTTGTATTCTTGAGCGAGAACATTTGAAAGTAAACTGGCGAACGCTTTCACATCAAACCGTCTGAAAACATCGCATGATTCAATGTCAGCGTCCTTGAAGATGCTGCCGGCCAGTATGCGATGAATGAACATCGAGTTCAGACCTGGTAGAAGCTCGTGATGTATGGACATGTAAACCTTATCCTTGGCGGAGAACACTTTCAGTTGATCATCCTCACAAAGAAGCAACGGGAGTCCATTGAGATTGCTCCTGAAATGCGGGATATCCTGTGAACAGTAGTCGTGAATAACTCTCAATGTTGCATCATTTCTGAAAGGTGTCGTTGAGATGTCAGCGGGCAGCCGAGGCAGTAGGCAAGCGGGATTCTTGCTGCTGAATGAGCCATAGAAGTCGATGACCGCCCGAGGGGTAACGCATCCTACTGTCACTCCGGCCTCAATGAAACACTCATAGATGTCGAAAGGCAACTTGACTAACTTGAAGCCAGACTGCAGCAGCACATGTCGCAGTATCTCATAGCAGGGCTTCCTCATCGATGATCTGGAGCGTCTCCTTCGTGTTGGAGTAGTACAACGGCTGCTTCTTAATTCTTCTGGTTCTCGGAAGGATTCCTTGATGTTGTCAAAGTATGCTCGGCGTAGTCCATCGTTTCCTGTTGATATCCACTCAACTTCCACCTGGTTTACGGAGTCACCAACACCCGCAGATGAATCCAGGTGAGATAAAGTCAGGGCATTGTCGCTGACCGGCTTAGCTATCGGTAGTATCATCTCCTGGTTTTGATGTATACGCCTGTATACGGCTTCAGTCATATTTCTCCAGTATCCAGGCGCCGATTGCTTATTTAACATGGGGAACAGTTTCGAATACTTGTCAAGATTTGGAACTTCATCCGCCAACGAGTCCATCAAGGACACGTTTGGACTGATCATCGAAGTGCTAAGATGTGGAGAAATGCGGCGGAGCAGAGTCACATATGAAGGAGCAATGACGTTTCTCAGCACCATATTATTCCACTCGCTCTTGAAGCTCACATCGTCATCCTGACCAATAGTTTTACGAGAGTCGTGGTCGAGTGCAAAGTGGCCATTTAAGTGCACCGGCAGATCGGTTTTGACCGAGAGTGGAAGATAGCAGAACACTTTGCTAGGTCGACGATTGCACTCGGAATCAGAAGAGTCAATGAGAGCGGCCACACCACCACGAGGTAGAAGTGAAAGATCTCCAGATCTGATTGCTTCACTGACTGATGCATGCACCTTGACACCCTTCTCGATTCCGATTCTCTGAGAGACTATCCATTTCTCCCACGATTTTTTGTCCGTCAGTGTCACTATGTAGGTTAATTCTCGTACTGGAATGTCTAGAAGCTGGGCTCTGTTGGATCGCATTTTTGCAGTAGCTGATTTGATGAAGTCGACGAACTCTCGCCGAGCCAACTGATCTTTCTCCGATATCTCAACTGTCACTCCATAAGCGTTAACTAGAGTACTTGAACGCTGATCAACTTCGGCTAAGGTTATCCTATTGATGTTACTGACAAACAACAGGCAGTCGAAGATTTCCTGCTTGAACCTCGTAAAGAGACTATCAATCGCATCTACCTTTATGGTCTGACTCGAGAGCTCCGATTCGGCAGCAACTGCGTCGTTTCTCAACGGAAACCGAAACATAGTTCCACTGGAAAAGTTCAGCTTATCCTCGATGTAGCAGGGAAACACATCTGTATATGCACTGCGAAGCTGTGCGACGTTATCATATCTGTGCAGCGGTTCACTGTTATTTGTAGCGGGCATAAACTTTCCCTGAGGATCAAACACGCACAGCGTCTCGCCGTGCTCGCGACTTTTCGACAGCAAAGAAGGAGCATCTGTCAAGTGGTAGACACAATTGAAACCAACGCCGTACTGTCCAGTCCGGTTCGGATCAGACTCCTTACTGCCATGCCCAGGCCTCAGATGTTCCTCCAAGTGAAACTCAGTAAATGGCTGATTGCTGTACATACAAAGAGCCGGTCCTTGCATCGGTTTCCATGAGTCCGCAAATATTTTCCTGGTTCCATGCTGCCTCGCATCCTTGATGAACATGATTTCCGTTGCTCCAGCATCGTCTGCATTCTGCAAAAGTTCTTTGAGTATTTCCTTCTCGCATGGATAACAAGAAAGTATGCGCTTCAACTGAGTGGTTATCTGTTCCAGATGACTGGAAGGAATTGCACGAGATGGCTTGCTGACAACTTCTAATTGCTGACGAGGCGCTGCTCCGAGTTCTCTCGATTCTGTATGAGAAATCACCGAATGCGCGACACCGGGTGACACAGGTGATCTAGGAGTTTGCTGTGGCGCGGCCTGTTGTGTGGTGAACTGAGATGCAGCAACACTAGCAGCAGTTTTTGGAACGGCAGGTAGGGCTCTTCCTGGTGGTGGCGGAGACCAATCAGCAGAAGGCTCGCTGGAGTTCGTATCTGCAACTGAGTGAAGGATATTCTTAGAATTTGGGACGTATATGGCGCCAAACTTGGCAACAATTTCAGGCATTGTCTGTCCCATTTCGGCCATTCGCTCATTCAGAAGGCCGACGAGCATCATGGCAAGCTTCAACGAATCCTTGTCCAAACGTTCGTTGAGATATACATCGTGCATGCTTTGTAGTGCATACACAAAGTCCTTAGCATCGAACTGTTCCCTCACTCCAACCACAGTCAGAAGATCTGAGTAGTGCCTTTTGTAATAGTCCGGCACAACGAACAGATATGGTGAACAGTTGTGAGTGAAATTCAGCGCTACTTGTTTTGGAGACAGGAACCTGTTGTTTGCCAGAATGAAGTAACGATTACCTAGTGACTCTCGAAGAGTCTGCCGCTGACTTTCATTGCCACACTTTTGCTGAAGAAAGTTGCATATGCTGTAGCACATCTTCTGTATCTCTTCCTGCAGCTCACGGTCATGGAGATAATTCTCCGTGTCCGGATTGCTCAGTACATCCAGCTGCTCCAGAACCTGGGCTATGGTCGGCTCCTTCCATTCCATTCCCAGCCGCAGAATATTGAGGATATCCGAGGAGTCTTTAGGGAAGACATTAGGATCAGCGATGTACTGGACGCAACCGATGAGATCTTTACACTCGGGAGGATACAAATCCACAGGACGGAATAGGATCTCCTTAGTGCTGTCCGTTCCTTTCCAGGTGAGAGGAAACCGACGTGGCTTAGCCATTGCTGGGATGAAGGGAAGTTCCATGAGTTGTTGCTGGACTCCACGTAGACTTCCACTTGATGCATTCTCAGCAAGCTTATCAGCAAGAATGGACAAGACGACTGCCGACAGTTCTTGAGCTGTCTTTCTGTCACTCGTAGAACTCATCACCTGGGCTCTCTCGATGAACTCATCCCAGCTCAGATCTCTCGCGTTCTGCTTCATGCCAATACCTCGCAACACCTGCAGAATATCCTGACGACCGTAGGTCCGATCACCGTAAGGAAATCGAGCGTCACCGGGTGTGAACAGCTTTGAGATGTACGACTGAGGATCGACCAGCTCTGCAGCCTGTCTCAGTCGAGTTCCATCTGGCGTGACTGGTATGCAATGGTTATCTCGTATCAGACGATTTATTGCAGCGCTGTTTCTACTCAGAGAATGCAGGATGAGTAGGTCTCTGTCATCTTGGCTTATGATGTCTATGTTGGGCAGAAGCATTTTCTCAAAGAACTCCACTTCGTCGTACGTTCTAGACAGAAGAACTTTCTCATTGTCGGACAGACGGAATCCTCGCCTGATCCAGGCCGGCAGTATCACAGTGACTTTTGAAGCGTTTGCTACCACGCTCTGGCGACAGACATCCAGAGAGGCTGCCACCAGAGCGGGTTCCTTGTAAGCACAATCAAGGAATATCGTGTTGTCAATGGTTGCCCATCGGAGTCCATCAGAGAACAGCGTGAGAGATTGACCCGGCTTACCGCTCACCTCCTTGTAGAATGACGTCAGCAGTGGGATACAGACCGGAATCACGTGATCAGGGTTGGGCCACAGCGTGCTGAACTCGTAGTTGCGTGTGGCGAGGAATGTGGAGATGTCACCGAGGAGTCTGATGTACGCTGAGCACACAGCATCCGACATCAGGGCGACATTCCAGCGAGGCTGACTGTCATACTTGTCATCCTCGTTCACCTCACAAAGCTGGCGTCTGTTTGATGTCAGCGCAAATGCACCGTTTATTTGTACGCTGAGTCCGCTGCGCATCGGCAGAGGAAGATATGCGAAGATGGCTCCGTTCGGCAGGGAAGGATCTGATTGGCTAGTGATTGCACAAGGCTTGTAACCGTTGGCTCCCGTGATGCTCTCAACAGGAACAGCTACACCACCTGTGGGTGAGAGGTAGTGCTCAAGCAGAGCCATCTTCAGTGAATCCCCTCGACCCATACACGAGCACACGAGCCATGTTTGAATGCGGTGTTCCCTCGGAAGCTGAACCAATGACTCTCCCCTCACTGATAAATTACTCTCAATGCTGAGAAGCATCGAACAATCTGGAAAGTTAATCCGGTCTGGATTAGCACCCTTGCGAATCTGTCTCATGACCTCCGTGGAAGATCTCAGTATAGAACACTGCTTAATAAATCTCTGCATTTCATCATTCAGTGACTTCACAGGCTCGCTGAGCTTCAGGACGGAGGGATTCAGTTCACGAAGGATTCGAACGGGCCGCTTCTCGACGTGGAATATCTCGGTCATCTCGAGTGGGCCGTTTGCTTTGCTGGGGATGTGGTACATGCTGAACTTCAGGACGTTCTGGGTGAAGAGAAGTAAGTTTTCAGCACCGTTCACCAGCATCTTGAAGAGGTCCCTGACCTCTCTGTCGTCGTAGTACTTGGAGCAGATCTCACTGCGGGCTGCCTGTGAACGCGTGCGCAGTGGAAGCCTGAACAGGGTGCCGGGGTATGTTTCTTGTTTGCGCAGATCACATCCGAACACATCATTGAAAGGTTTGAACTGATTGGCAAGACTGCGCAGTTTCTTACGATGACGCCTCATGTCGAGCTTAAGCCCAGGCTTCAGCTTGTTCCTGATCGCCTTGCCCAGGTAGGTCGTGTGAGGATCGAGGATGACGATGTTGTGACGACTGACAAAACTTGGCACATCCGTGATGTTGTAAACAACGTTAAAACCAAGACCAAATCTTCCTATTTTATCCGTCTGATTCTCCTTAGTCGCTCCGTTCAATTTCGTGATGTTCTCGAAGTCCTCATCGGAGAACACCGCGTTGTTGTAGACCCAGAGGGCCGGGCCGTGACACTCCTTCATCCCCTCGTCAATCAGCCCCGTCAAGGCGTCACTATTCGACCTCTCATCGTACAGAAACTTCACCTCCGTCGCACCCGCATCGTCCGCATTCTGCACCATCTCCTTGGGCACCGCGAACCCATCCGTGTACTCCTGCAGCAGAGCATTCAGGCGAACCGTCAACGAGTCAGTCTGACCGAAGCTATAGTCCAACTCTTCGGCTTCTAGCATTCTCGACAGGAGCGTAGGAACCCCGAGCGCTTCGAGGGTGCTGCCAGGCACATTGGCGTGCACGAGGGTCAAGCTGTCGTCACCGCTGGACGTAGAGCTGCTGCTTCGTCGTCCGCTGCCCGGGGGTTGGACCAGGTCGCCAGAGGTGTGACCCTGTCTTAGGCTGTCGTCATCAGTGTACGTGCACTGTGTGATGTGTTCAAGCTTGAGAGTTGATGGATCAGACGTGTGGATAGGAAGAAAGAGCTGAGAACAGACATCACCCCAGTTGCTGTCATGCACGTGAGACTTCAACTCATTCAGAATACACACACAGATGTGCAAGTCTCTCTTGACCTCGGCCTCATTGGCAGACGATCTGAATGTCCTTGACATTCCCTGACCATTAGCTCGCACTTCGTCGTATTTCTGCTTGATGGTTCGAAGAACTGATGGAAGAAAGCACGCCTGCTCGATTCCAAAGCTTTCGAAGAGGGTTTGATATGGAGCCATCTCCTGGGGAAGTCCGTGGACGTAAGGGCGGAGATCCATGAATGGCTGGTGGAGGACGAGGTTCTCCGGACGTGTGAATCCATCACCGTACCAGATCCAATCAAGTGGGACCCTGTTGAGAATTGCACTGGCTGCCTCTTGTACATCATAGCGGACCAGTTCTGTGTAGATGTTCCGTGACATCTCCAGAAAGAGAGCCTTGTCACGTCCGATGTTCGATGTGACAACATTTGCCAAATGCTGTACGATGACGTCAAGTGCAGGTGGTGCATTCCATCCGAAAGCTTGACTCACTTCCGCGTAGACATCCACAGCTATGACAGGCATCACCGATCCACATATCGTCACGTGGGACTTCATCGTGATCTCACTCGGCTTGTAAAATATCCCGCCGTTCTGGCGGAACCACGGAACGCTCTGCGGATAGAAGGACGGCCGATTGGCAAGCACTCTCACCCAGCGGATCTCGCTCAGTGCGTCGGCAAGAGTGGTACTGGAAAACTTTGCCCTCAGACGAGACTTATGTCTGTGAAGGTACTCGAGCAGCGCATTGGATTTCTCTATGAGACTCTCGGATTTGGACAAATCTCCGGAAAGATTCTGGATCGTCAGAGCCGCTTCCTGAAGGTATCCGGCTCGACGTCCTCTATTCCACGCAGTCCGACCTCGCGGAGCACTGTGATGATTGCCGGATCTGAATAGGCACTGCCTGGAAAGTTCTCCTCATATAAGAAGAGCTTCTGAAGCAGATCGTGATCTGGATCATAGAACCGATCAGGTGTGAGAAGCATGTCACCTTTTGGCAGAAACGCCAGCGACTTCATCGTCTTTTTGAAAGCCTTATCTCCCTCAGCGAACACTTGATAGTGCTTCAGCACATACAGCATGATCCTGTGCACCTCAGGGTGTTCATAGAACCCTGCCTCGATGTCCGGAAAGATCACCTGGATCAGTAGCTGCGACATATTCAGTGACTTCACATTCAGCAGCTTTCCCAGAGCTTGTGAATCTGGAGACGACGAATCCAAAAGGACACGAGAAACTGGAAACGGAAGCTCATCTGGAGGAGCAGCCACGTTTACTGTGGCAGCGGACACGAAGTGGGAGGTCTTTCCTCCGCTGCCGCCGACCGTCTCAAACAGCGGAAGCACATTGAGAAGCTCCTGACAGTCACGCTGAATCTCGTACATCGAGATCTTCGCCAGAAGGCCGCGCAGGCTTCGCTTCTGTTGCGGCGTCGTCTTCGCGGCAAACCTCTGCAGAACAACCTCGCGTCCGTCCGCCACGCATTTCCGATCGATGGCCTTCAGGACACCGAGGTAGGTCGGCGAGAAGATGTAGAGCTTCGAGACGAGCGGGTGAGCCTTGACGTAGTCGGGCAGGTCGTCGACCAAAGAGATGCCGAGAGCCTGGGCAATCTCCTCCACGTCGCTGCTCAGGCTCAGCCCATCCATGCTCCTCGCCAGACAGATGGTCGTCGAACCGAGGGGCAGGAGCTCCGTGATGACCTGGGGTTCCCGGTGGTTAGCAACATTCTTGTGAAGAGTCCTCCCCGGTAGGATTGGTAGTCCGTCGACTGGGCTGAGGTCTCGCGGGGAGTTCCGAGAAAGAAAGGACCATAGAGATTCCAGCCAGTTTGCCGGTGGGTGGCCGAATTCTCGGGGGTTCCACTCCGCTGTCCCTCCGTTCATCCAGGCCTTGGGAAGGCAGCGAGGGAGAAGACGACCGACTGTGATTGCATCGAGGACTCTTAGCTGTGTGTAGCCTCGCTGTGAAGCCTTAATCAGAAGCTGCTTAATCTCCTGATCTATCTCCGTGTCCAGGAAATCATCCTTGAGTCCAGGCAGAAGGTTTTGTACTTCCTCTGAGGGGGCGACATAAATCAGTCGGTCAGCTTTCTTAGGATTGAAGTGGAACACTTCAAAGCCGCCATTGGCCAGCGGAAGTAGTTCCAGCTCGTCAAGCAGCTCAAACTTCGAGTGTTTCAAAAAATATCTAAGTAAAGCCATCTTGCTGTCCCACTGCAGAGTGACACTAAACTGGACCTCCTTGCACGCGGTCGCCACGATGTTGTGTGTGATCTGCTGCAGCTGGAAGTGACAGTATTTCTTGAGGGCCAGCAGGAGATGGTTGGGCACGTGGACAATCTTCACCGCACTCGCCTCAAGAATCTGAACGATCACCGGCGTCGCATCGTCCGTCTTGTCCAGGGTATTGAAGACGGCCGACTTGAAGTCCACCCACTCGGTGACTACCGGGGATTTGTAGAACACGAGTTGGCCAGTGAGAAGCTCCGCATAGATCAGGGACACGATCGACTCCCATCTCCGCTCGATCTTCGAGACATCGGGCAGGGCCCTGTAGATGCTCGCGACGTTCATGGCCTTCGAACCGGACGACTGCATCTTGATGGCCTCCCTGATCATGTGGACGTACGCCCGGGTCAGCCCCTCGCGGAGCATACACTGGTTCCAGAGAAGTCCCTTGTCCATGTGGATGTCCGGCAGACGATGGGTGACCGGCCATTTTATGTATTTCCGGTTCTGCTCGAGGGCGAAGAATCCATGGACGTGGACTGGAAGTCCTGTGGTGACGTGTTGCTCGCTGGGTAGCGGAAGAAAACAGAAGATCCGTCCATCTTCATCAGTCAGCTCATACGCCGTGTTGTCTTTGGTGATGTCCTTGACATCCATTCTCATGGCGGTGCCCACCCAAGGCAGGTACCCAAGGTCAGGGTCACGAAAGAGGTTCTTGAAGACCGGCGAGGCGTTGGCGCCGCAGTAGTAGTCGGAGACGAAGTAGCGGTAGGTGGCGCGAATGACGCCGCCCTTCTCCTGGTG
>Ga0170475_101881856_pt1 | contig 14934 bp, 9 predicted proteins | sample Soicark_Litter_5_FD_111474 | JGI IMG/M metagenome (GOLD analysis project Ga0170475, IMG submission 111474) | Avena fatua rhizosphere microbial communities from Hopland, California, USA. Combined Assembly of 48 SPs | reverse complement strand
GCTGCGATCTTCGTGCACGATGCTGTTGAAGAACAGCTCCGTCTCGCGTTGAAACGCGTTGCGCAGGTTATCGTCGAAGTCGGGGAACACGTTCACGACGGGTTCGCTGGTCTTCAGGGCCCGGACGTTCAGCCACTGGCCGGTGAAGTTGACGATCAGCGCCTGCGACTTCGGATCGGCCAGCATCCGCCGAATCTGCCTGTCGAGCACCTCGGGGCGCGACAACCGGCCCTGAGCGGCCAGGTCGATCAACTCGTCGTCCGGGATGCTGCTCCACAGGAAGAACGAGAGCCGCGAGGCCAGGCCGATGTCGTTCACGCGGTATCGCTGGCCCGGGGTGAGGCCCGCGGGTTCGCGCTCGCCGCGGTAGACGAATTCCGGGTCGGCGAGCACGCGCTGCAGCGCCGCTTCGATGCCATCCTCGAAGCTGCCGCCTTCGTTGCGTCCGTCCGAGTAGAAGGCCATGAGCCCCTTCGCGTCGGACGCGGTCGTGGGACGACGGAACGCGTGCTTCGCGAGTCGCGTCACGATCGTACGCGCGCAGGTTTCCTCGTCGCGTGCCGAGCTCGAAGCCGGGTGGCACACGAAGATTTTACGGCGGCTCGGAGTCTCCGTCGCGCCCTTCGCGTCGTACGGCCCTTCGATCCAGACCTGCCCGACGTGCGGGTAGAAGAGGAATCCCGGAATGGACCCCGGCGTGTTCATCGTGCGTTGAAACGGCCGGTTCAACTCGGTGCCGGGGACGTCGTTCGTCGCGAGAAACGTCACGCCGACGGAGTGCGGGCCGGCCTTCACCGGAATGCGCGGCGTGGACTTGCCGTTCCCCGTCGTGTTGGCGATCTCCTTGTCCCAGTCGAACAGCTTCACGCGCTCGCCGTCGATCGTCACCTCGAGCTGTTCGCCCTTGACGCCGCCGAGCACGGCCTGGAAGTAGCCCGTGACGCCCTTCACCTTGAACGAGTACTCCCCGTCGGCCGGGAATTGATATTTGATGAGCATCCCGCCGCGCGTGCCGAACGGCAGGCCCTCGACGTGATAGTTCTGCGCCGTGTCCGGCGGCACGTCGAACACGGCCTGCGTCGGCGCCGACGCCTCGCCGATCGCGAGCCGGCTGATCTTTCCCGCAGCCGACAGGTACGCTTCCATGAGCGCCGGGGACATCGTCAACGCGCCGGCGATGTTGTCGAAGCCGCGGGTCGAATCGTCGGACGGCAGGAACTTCGTCGCGTCCACGTCAAGGGCCAGCAGGTCACGTATGGCGTTGGCGTACTCCGTGCGGTTCAGCCGGTGAAGCCCCGGTGGAGGCAGATGCGGAGCGGCGCCGCTGTCGAGCGTGTTTTCCAGTCCGCGGATCAGCGAGTCGAGCGCCGCGGGATCCGGGCGCCTGGCCCCCGTCGGCGGCATCAGGCCCGCGCGGAGCTTCCGTACGACTTTTTCACCGATGTCGACGTGATCGGCGAGATGCGCGAGGTCGAGCTGATCGAGGAGGAGGCCCGCCGTCTTGAGCCTGGCGTTGTGGCAGGTCACACAGTACTGATCGACCAGTTGGCGTTCTCGCGCGACGTCGGCGGGAGCGGCCGCCTGCGAGACAGCCGCGGGCGCCTGGGCTGTCCGGGCCGCCGGTTCGCCCTGGCCCGAGACAAGGGCCACGCTTCCCATCATCACGCAACCGGCAGCAAATAGTCTCGCGTTCACACCAGTCCCCCCGCTCACCCGAACATCGCCGGGATCCAACGTTCTATAGTAACGGGCCTGACGCCGCAAAAGAAGGGTCCAGACCCCCTGTTTCCTGTTGCTTTCCTTAGGACTCGGCGTTAAAACGCTCGGAGCCAATCGTGGATTCCCGTCAATTCGGCGTCAGGAGGCCTCATGCGCTGTGTGCTTCGGCTCCTCGTCGCGGCCGCCACCCTGGTTGTTCTCCTCCCCTCCTCGCTTCACGCTCAGGCAGCGATCACCGGCGTCGTCAGGGACACGTCGGGAGCGGTGCTGCCGGGAGTCACCGTTGAAGCGGCCAGCCCGTCACTCATCGAACGAGTACGGAGCGCGGTGACCGACGCGACCGGCCAGTATCGAATCGTCGATCTGCGGCCGGGCACCTACTCCCTGACATTCGGGATCACAGGATTCAGCACCGTCAAGCGTGAGGGGATCGAGTTGAGCGGCACGTTCGTGGCCTCGGTCAACGTCGACTTGAAAGTCGGCGCGCTTCAGGAGACGGTCACGGTGACCGGCGAGACGCCGATTGTCGACGTCCAGAGCGCGAAGGTGCAGAACATCGTCAACAAGGACATCCTCTCGGCCATCCCGACGTCGAGAAATGCCACGGGACTGCAGGCGTTGATTCCCGGCATGGCCACGACCGGCGATGCCGGCGGGATCACCGGTGGAACAGGCGGGGGCGCGTCGAGCATGCACGGCGGCCGGCCGTCCGATTCGCGAACCCTTGCTGACGGCCTGAACATGGGTTGGGCTGGCGCGAACTCGAACGCAGCTGTCGTCAACGTCGCGGGCGCCCAGGAGGTCGTGACGAGCACGTCGGGCGGACTGGGTGAAGCTGAAACCGCGGGCGTCGTCCTGAACGTCGTGCCGCGCGACGGCGGCAACAAATTCAACGGCACCTTCGTGTTTTCCGGCGCCAACAACAGCATGCAGAGCAGCAACTACACGCAGGCGTTGAAAGACGCCGGCCTCAGATCGCCGGCGGAGTTGATCAAGGTCTATGAGGTCAACCCCATGGGCGGCGGCAAGATCATCCGCGACCGCCTGTGGCTGTATCTGACATACCGGGAATCGTACGCCGAGAACACGATTCCGGGGATTTTCTTCAACAGGAACGGCGGCGACCCGACGAAATGGCTCGTCGATTTGGATACGGCCAAGCCGGCGTTCAACGACACCCGGGTGAGGAATTACGTCGGCCGGATCACGTGGCAGGCCTCGCCGCGCAACAAGATCAATTACCAGTACTCGGAACAGTGGAGCTCGGGCAACAGGACGGGCGGCGGATCGGCAGGCCTCGGCGCTATCGGCCCGAGGACACCGGAAGCTCAGGGATTGAATCTCTATACGCCGGGCCACACCAGCACACTCACCTGGAGCTCGCCCCTCACCAACAAGATGCTGCTCGAGGCCGGCTGGGGCAGCTACCTGGCCAATTACGCCAACGACGCACCGCGCATCGACGGCCAGCACAACCCCGCGTTGATTTCGGTGCTCGAGCAGACGGGAGTGGGCAACGGCGGCCTTCCCAATCTGACTTACCGCTTCGACAATCCGCTGGGCGGCGGTTTCCAGCACCATCAGATCGGAACGCGGGCCAACCTCGTGGCCTCCATTTCGTACGTCACAGGCGCACAGAGCATGAAGTTTGGCTATCAGGGTGGCTTCAGCAACCCGAGCCAGTCGTACTACAACTTCACACCCTACTTCCAGTACCGCTTCGCGGGCGGCGTGCCGAATCAACTGACGCAGACGGCCCAATACGGCGGCACCGGCGCGTCGGCTGTCGAATTCGTCCGCAACCTCGTGCCGACATCGCTCTACGCGCAGGATCAGTGGACGAAAAACCGGCTCACACTTCAGGGCGGCGTCCGCTACGACCACATCCTCACCAGCTACCCTGACTCGTGCGTCGGCGGCCCGACGTATCCGTTGATGCCGACGCAAGTCTGCTATCCGGCCCGCTCGACGCCTGGCGTGCACTGGACCGACGTCACGCCGCGGATCGGCGCGGCCTACGACCTGTTCGGCAACGGCAAGACCGCGGTGAAATTCAACATCGGGAAATACATGCAGGCGTTGACGGCGAGCAACAGCGACATGGACCTCAACCCGCTGATCCGCCTGAATCTGCAAACGACCCGGACGTGGAACGACCGCGGCGGACTCGGCGTCAACGGCGACTACGTGCCCCAGTGCAATCTGTTGAACCCGGCGGCCAACGGGGAGTGTGGGGCGATGGACAACCAGAACTTCGGCAAGGAGTTCTTCACCCGCACGTTCGATCCGGCCTTCATCGACGGTTACGGGGTTCGACCCTACAACTGGGAGATGGGCGTCTCGGTCCAGCAGGAGATCGCGCCGCGCATCGGCATCACGGCCGGCTATTATCGCCGCTGGTTCGGCAACTTCTACACGCTCGACAACACGTTGACCGCGGCGTCCGACTACAAGCAGTTCAGCGTGCCGATTCCGATCGATCCACGGCTGCCCGGGGGTGGCGGCGGGGTGGTACCCGGCGTGTACAACCTGAATTCGAACAAGGTCGGGCAAGTGCAGGACCTCGCCTTGCTGGATAGCAAGGTCGGCGGAGAACCAACCGAAAACTGGCAGGGCGTGGACTTCAGCGTGAACGCGCGGCTCAGGAGCGGGGTCATCGTCCAGGCCGGGACAAGCACAGGACGCACGCTTCAGGACAACTGCGCCCTACGGTCGTCGCTACCCGAGACCTATCCCTGGTCCACCATCACCGTCACGCAATCGCTGCGCGGCGACTCGGTTGCCGGTTTGACCAGGCCCTATTGCCGGATCGTCGAGCCGTACATGACCTCGTTCCGCGGGCTGGCGACGTACGTCGTTCCCAAGGTCGATGTCCAGGTGAGCGGGACGTGGCGGAGCGATCCGGGCACCGAAATCCAGGCAAACTACGTGGTGACGAATGCCATCGCCAACAGCGGACCGGATCCGCTCGGCCGAAACCTCTCGTCGGGAAATATCACGGTGAACCTGATTCCGCAGGGGACGCTGTATTCCGATCGCCGCAACAACATCGATTTTCGGGCGGCGAAGATTCTCCGTTTCGGCGGGACGCGCACGCAGGTCGGGATCGACGTGTACAACATCCTCAACAGCGATACCGTCACTGCCTACAACCTGGCGTATGTGGCGCCGACCGCGACAGCTCCGAGCAACTGGCTGACGCCCAGCGCCATTGCCACCGCGCGCTTCGTGAAGTTCAGCATCCAGGTCGATTTCTAGCGGCAGCGTGTCATTGCGAAGACGCGAAGGTCACGAAACAACTTGCCCGCTTCATCTGTTTCGTGATCTTCGTGATCTTCGTGCCATCGCGTGAGAGAGGATCGATCGTGCGATTGATGTTACGGTTTGCGGTCATCTGCTGGTGCGCCCAGGGCGTACTCCTCGGCGCACAAGCGCCCGCACAGGGCCGCGGCGGTCCGCCGCCGCCTCCTCAACCGAGCCCCAACGCGCCGCTGTATCAACACAAAGGCGAGCAGTACCGTATCTACAATTTTCCGGGGACGGGCGAATCGATTCCGTATCGCCTGTTCGTGCCCTCGCGGTGGACGCCCGGCACCAGGTTGCCGATGCTCGTGACACTGCGCGCCGGCAACACCGTGGACGGACCGTATCGCGCGCAGAACGATCTCGTGCGCGTCGCGGAACAGCGCGGCTACATCGTGGTCACGCCGATGGGATATCGCGGATTGAGCCAGCCGTACTACGGCAGCCCGTATCAGATCGCCAGGCCGACCGCCGCGGCGCCCGCGGCCGGATGGACGGCGCTCGAGAATGAACGCGCCGAGCAGGATGTGCTGTATGTCATCGATCTCGTCGCCAGGGAATACAACGTCGACCCGGCGCGCATCTATCTGCACGGCCAGAACCCGTCCGGCTCGGGCGCGTTGTATCTGGCGTCGAAGTACACCGATCGGTTCGCGGCGGTTGTCGTCAGCTCGGCGCCGATCGTGTACGACACGTACCCCTTCGATCGCCTGGCGGGAAAACTGGCGCTCCTGGTCATCCACGGCGATCAGGACACGGTGAATCCAATCGAGGCGTCGCAGAAGATGGCCGACGCCGCGAAAACTGCCGGGGTGGAAACGGTCTACGCGACGGTTCCCGGCGGCACCCACCTCGAGGCGTATCTCACATACGCCACGCAGATCTTCGATTTTCTCGACAAACATAAGAAATAGCCGGCACGCTCGAGGTATGAGCGCGTGCCGCGGCGCGCCGCTGAGCTGACGTGCCCGCTCCGGCACGGATCGTGATACCTGACGTGAAACGACCCGCAAGGGAGGGCGCTCATGACGCGACCGATCCTGTACGGCCTGCTCGTCGCCACACTTGCAGCGGTGCCGCGGGCAGCAGCCCCTGTTACCCAAGAGCCAGCGCAACGTACACCGCCCTCGACTGTCCCGAAAGCCGACACCCCTGTCGGCGATCCAAGGGTCAACCAGAGCGCCACCGCGCTGCAGGACTTCAAAGCGCGTGTGGATCGGTACATCGCGTTGCGGAAGACGGCCGCCGGCAGCGCGCCGTCACTCAAGCAAACCACAAACCCCGCCGAAATCAAGGCCGCCCAGGGCGGGCTGGCGGCGGCGATTCGCGCCGCGCGTGCGAATGCGCAACCCGGCGACATCCTCACTCCGGAGGTTCAAGCCGTCTTTCGCAAGGCACTGGCGCCCGAACTCAAGGGGCATGACGGCGAACACGCGAAACAAGTCCTGAAGGACGATGCGCCACCGTCGGTACCGTTGAAGGTCAACGCGCCTTATCCCGAGGGTAAACCGCTGCCGACCGTACCGTCGAACGTGCTGATGAACCTGCCGAAACTGCCGATGGAGCTCGAATACCGCATTGTCGGGAAGAACCTTATTCTGCGCGACACCGGCGCGGACCTGATCGTGGACTTCATGGTCAACGCCGTCGGGTAGAGCGGGGAGAAGTGAGATGCGCCGCCTGCTTGCATTCGTGATCCTGGCGGCCAGTGCCGCCGCGCTGGGCGCGCAGGAACTGCGCCTGCCGATCAAGAACGGCTCCGTGAAGTTTGCCGTCATCGGCGACAGCGGCACCGGAGACAGCCATCAAGTGTCGGTCGCAAATGAGCTCGACATGTACCGGGCGAAGTTCCCGTTCGATTTCGTGCTCATGATGGGCGACAACCTCTATACCGGCGACAGCCCGAAGGACTACCAGAGGGCGTTCGAGCGGCCGTACAAGACGCTGCTCGACGCAGGCGTCAAGTTCTACGCGTCGCTGGGCAATCACGACAACCCGAACGAGCGCCTCTACAAAGCATTCAACATGAACGGCGAGCGGTATTACACGTTCAAGCCCCCCAACTCAAGCGTGCGGTTCTTCGCGCTGGACAGCAACTACGTGGACGACAAACAGCTCGCGTGGCTGGACAAGGAGCTGGCGGCGAGCGGCTCGGACTGGAAGATCTGCTTCTTCCACCATCCGTTGTACTCCTCGGGCGAAACGCACGGCTCCGCGGAATTGCAGCGGGGGCTGCTCGAGCCGATCTTCCTCAAGTACGGTGTCAACGTGGTGTTGTCGGGCCACGAGCACTTCTACGAGCGGATCAAGCCGCAAAAAGGAATTCAGTACTTCATCGTGGGCAGTTCGGCAAAGCTCCGCATGGGCGACCTGCGCACCAGCGACCTGACCGCGAAGGGCTGGGATCGCGGCTACGGGTTCATGCTCATCGAAATCAGCGGGGACGAGCTGTTCTTTCAGGAGATATCCGACAAGGGTGAAACGATCGACGCCGGCAGCGTACGCCGTACTGGCAAGACCGAACCGAACCCGGGCCGCAGCACCCAGCCCGTCGAACAGGCGCCTCCCGCGCCCAGGCAGCCGGTCGCGAGATAACGACACGCGATTCCGTCGACGCTCTGGTCAAAGCCGCCGAAACGTCTTCGCGTAACATATGCGCATGGACGTCTGCCTGCTGCCAAATTCCCGGCGCCCCGGCGTCGGGCTCAAGCCCAAACGCGAAGGGACGCGGCCCCTGCTGCCGCAGCACGCGCGGCATTGCCCCGTGCTCGAGGCCGGCAGCGCGATGGGATTCATGGTGTACGCGCCGCTCGAGCCCAGGGAATCGCTGTACCTCGAGTACGAAGGCGACGGACGCTATAAGTTCGTGTATTACCTCCAGACCCAGGACGGACACCGTGCGCCGATTTTCCAGGTGACCATGAGCCTGCCCGTCGGCGGCGTCGGCATGATCAAAGAAGAGGTCACCTTCATTGGTGCGCCGATGCTGTCGCGCGAGGCTGCGCTGGCGGTGGCACGCGTATTCCTGGTCCCCGAGGATATGGGGACGCCGCCAGGCGCCATGGCGCTGCGCGGCGCGACGAATTTCAAGACGCCGCCCGGCTGGGACACGGTGTACACGCCGATCTTCAACATGATCGAACGCCCGATCGCGCCGATGCTGGTCGTGCGCGTCGAGACCGACTGGTACGCGCACGAGACCGAATTCCGGTATGTGCTCCAGTCAGGCGAGGGGATGAGCGTGGATCACAGCATTCCGATCGGCCAGGTGATGTTCGTGCCGCGCGAGGAGATCGCGTTCAGAACCGGCACGGATGACGAGTTCAAGGCGTTCGAGGAGTCCAAGCGGGAATTCGGGCGCCACAAGTCGGCGGCGACCCAGACGACATCATACGGCCTTGCCTACAGCCCGCACTATCTGCGCCGCGCCCGCGAAGAAGCGGAGCGGGAAACTGAAAACGGAAAAGGGAAAACGTAAAACGGAGAACCCGGGATCCCACAAAAGAAAAAACGCAGAACAGAAGGTTGGCCCTTCCGTTCTGCGTTTTCCGTTTTCGTTTGTTCTACGTTTTACGTTCTACGTTCCTACAGGTCCAGCCGTCCGGTGCTCGGGCCCAGGCTGTCGATTTCGGCGCCGGCGATGTGAGCCATCGCCAGCAGCAGGTTCGCCGTCGGCTCGTCCTTCTTTGCCACCACGTGGCGATTGCCTTTCAACCGGCCGTGCGCCCCGCCGACGATGACCGCGGGCGGATTGCTGCGGTCGTGCTCGTTGCCGTTGCTCATGCCGCTGCCCCAGTACAGCATCGAGTGGTCGAGCAGCGTCCCGTCGCCGTCCTTTGTATTCTTCAGCTTGTCGAGAAATTCAGAGAACTTGACGATCTGGTAGGTGCCGATCTTCGCGTACTTGGCCAGCTTCTCAGCATCGTTGCCGTGGTGCGAGATGCTGTGGTGTGTCTCGGGGATGCCGATGTGCGCGTAGCCCCGGTCGCTCGCCTCGTGGCCGACCATGAAGGTGAACACGCGGCTGATGTCGCCTTGAAAGGCGAGGTGCATCAGGTTGTAGGTGACGGACATGTGATCGTCGAACGCTTCGGGCATGCCGATCGGCGCCTCGGCGTTGCCGGTGATGGCGCCCAGCCGGCTTTCCATTCGATCGAGCTGCTGCTCGACGTCGCGGATGTTGCTGAGATACTCGTCGAGGATCGCGCGGTCCGGCGCGCCGAGCGAGTGCCGAAGCTTGCCGGTTTCCTCGAGCACGGAATCGAGCAGCGTCTGCCGCTCCTTGAGGCGCTCGGTGCGCTGCTCGGTGGTGCCCGTTTCGCCGAACATGCGTTCGAAGGTCACGCGCGGGTTGATCGAGACGGGCAGCGGGCTCGTGTCCTCCCGCCATGAAAGCGCATTGAAGAACGTGCAGGGGAAGCCGTCGCAGGCGCCGACCGCGGTGCCCATGTCCTCGGTGCCGAGTTCAATCGATCGCAGCGGCGTGTCCCCCGCCACCGCGTCGGCGATGTACTGGTCGGCCGTCTTTTTCGACTGGATTTTCCCGAACGCGTCGCTCGTTCCCTCTCGGCTGGCAACGGGCCCGGAGCCGTTGAGAAAGGCGGAGCTGGCTCCGAGGTGCACGGACGCGCCCCAGGGCGCCCGCATCTTACTGACCGTCACGAGCTGGTCGCGGAACGGTTCCAGCGGCTGCATGACCGGTTTGAAGGCGAACCCCGTGCCCACCTCGGTCGGATGCCATGTGTCCGGGAACACGCCATTCGGCATGTAGATGGCGCCGAACCGGAACGGGGCACCCGCCGCCGTCCGTGCCTGCGCCGTGAGCGCCGGCACCATCGCGTCGAGCAGCGGCAGCGCCATCGCGGCGCCAAACGTGCCACGGATGAAGGTTCGGCGGGACAGATGCTTCTTCGTGATAATCATGGCTACTGTTCCTTCGCTTGTGCGACCGTGTTGGTGGGTTCGGACGGCTCCAGCCGCGTGCGCATCTGGAAGACCGGGCTTTCGACGATGCCGGAAATAATGGACCCGAAGCGATAATCATCCCGCGCGGCATTCCTGACGATCTTGCGCACGACAGGCATGTCGGACGGCTCGAGCCCGCGGCCGAGCGCGTAGGTCAGCAGCCGCGTCGTCAGGACGGTGGCAAAGGCGTCCGGCCGTTTCAGGATCGCCTCGCGCATGGCCACCGGGCCGTCGACGCTGGTACCGTCCGCCAGCACGCCGGCCGAATCGATCGGCCTGCCGAATTCGTCCCGATCACGCCACTGCCCGACCGAATTGAAGTGCTCGAGCGCGAAGCCCGGAGGATCGATGGTGCGGTGGCAGCCGGCGCAGGGCTGCTTCGCGCGGTGTGCCTCGACCTGCTCCCGAAGCGTCTTCGCCTTCACCGCGCCGGTCTTGTTGCTTTCTTCGAGCGTGGGCACATCGGGAGGCGGCGGGATCGGCGGCGTATCGAGGAACGTGCTCAGGATGTACTTGCCGCGATACACCGGTGATGTGCGGGTGGCCACGGCCGTCAGCGAGAGAATGCTGCCCTGCCCGAGCAGGCCGAAACGATTCGGATCCGTGAGCTTGACCATGCGGAACCGTTCACCGTACACGCCCGGAATGCCGTAGTGCTTCGCGAGACGCTCGTTGAGGAAGGTGTAGTCCGCGCTCATCAGCTCGAGGACGCTGCGATTGCCGCGCAGGATGTTGGCGAAGAGCATCTCCGTCTCGCGCCTGAAGGCGCGGCGGGTGTTATCGTCGAAGTCGGGGAACATCAGCAGGTCCGGGCTGACTTTCGACTCCAGGTTGCGGAGCTGCAGCCACTGCCCGGCGAAATTGCTCACGAGCGCTTCGACCCGCTCGTCCTCGATCATGCGGCGGACCTGGGCGTCGAGCACACCAGGCTGGCGGAGCTGGCCGGCGATCGCGAGGTTCAGCAGCTTCTCGTCGGGGATGCTGCTCCAGAGGAAGAACGACAGCCGCGACGCAAGTTCGACGTCGCTGACGGCGTGCCCGGTTCCCGCTTTCAGGCCGGCCGGGTCGCGCTCGACACGGTACAGAAACGACGGACTTGCCAGGATGCGGGCCACGCCTGACCGGATGCCGGCGTCGAAGTTGCCGCCGCCATCGCGCGACCGCTTGTAGAACTTGAGCGGTGCTTCGACGTCGGCCGCCGTGACGGGACGCCGGTATGCGCGCCGCGCGAGATTGGTCAGGATCTTCGACGCGCACGCCGCGTCGTCCACGCCATTGCCGGGCCGGCAGACGAAGATCTTCTCGCGGCTCGGCGTCGCGCTGATGCCGGTGACCTTGTACGGGCCTTCGACCATCACGGCTTTGAGGCGCGGCAGTCCCGTAATCAGATGCACTTCCTGGCTGTCGCGGCGGGCCGGCTGCCAGACGTCCTGGCGTTCGGACGGCCGCTCGCGCCACGTGTAGCCCACCTCGTGCTCGCCCGCGGTGAGGCGCACCCGGCCGGACATCCGCGCGTCGATGATCGTCCGCGCTTCGTTCATGTCGCGTGCCTGGACCTCGTTGTCCTTCAGGCCGCCGATCTGGGTCGAGTACACCTCGGCGCCGTCGACCGTAATCACAAACGTGTGCGGCAGGTCGTTGCCCTCGACGCCGGCGTAGCCTTCTTCGACGCCGCGCACCAGCCGCCCCGATAACTTGTATTCGCCGTCGGCCGGGAAGATGTGGCGGATGACGGTCCCGCCACGCGTGCCGAGCGGCAGGCCTTCGATGTAGCCGCTCTGCGTGAACTCGCGGCTCAGCGGATATTCGGTGTTGCCCGGCGGCACCGCCGTGTCGCCGACAGCGAGCATGCTCACGCGTTGCGCGGCGGCGAGGTATCGCTCGAGCAGCAGCGGCGACGTCTTGAGCGCCGACGCGATGTTGTCGAAGCCGAAATCGGCGCCGTCACTCGGCAACAGCTGGTTCACGTCGACGTCCAGCGCGAGCAGGTCGCGGACGGCGTTGCCGTACTCGGACCGGTTCAGCCGATGTACGACGAAGCGGCCGGGCGTCGCCTTGCCCGCCCATGCACGATCGAGCGACGAGGTCAGCCACGTCGTGAACGCCGCGTACTCCGGCTCCGACGGATGCCGCGATCCGGCCGGCGGCATCGCGCGCACCGCGAGCTTGCGAACCACACGCTCCCATGTGGCGGCGTTCGCCAGCAGGTCCGTCGTACTCGCACTCTCGAGATTGACCGGATCGTCCGGCGGCTGCTTGACGCGCGCGTTGTGACAGCCCACGCAGTTCTGATTCAACCAGGTGCGGTACTTCGCCGCCTCGGCCGCCGGCGGCACGCCCGCGGCGGTGGAGGCCTGGCCCGCTGCGGACGACGCAGCGGCCTGGGTCCGCGCGACGCGAGGCGTCTGCTGTGCGGCCAGAACAGCCACGCCGACGAACACGAAAAACGAACCTGCCAGGAATCTCTTCATTGCACGTCTTCCGACTTCTTGTCGTCCTTCTTTTCCTTGTCCTTGTCGGGGAGCGGAGGCGGCTGCGGCGCCGGATCATCCTTCGCCAGCCCCATCAGCTCGCGCAAGGCCGCGATCACTTCGTCCCGTGTGTTGATCGGGCGCTTGTAGACGCCGGGGTCCTGCTGCATGGCGGCAGCCGCGCTGCGCACCGGCTCAGGCTTTTCGGCCAACAGCAGCGGCGTGAGGTTGTCCTTGTTCACCGCGTCGAGCTTCGCGCCGGCCGCGACCAGCGTGCGAATCGCGGGGACCTGTTTCGCGGTGACGGCCTGATGCAGCACGCTCGAACCGTCCGGGGCCTTCGCGTTGGGATCGGCGCCGGCGGCCAGCAGAATCTTCATCGCCTCGACTGGATCGCGATTGGCCGCTTCGCGGAAAGGCGGAGGGCCGATGCGATCGAAGCCGGGGCCCGCTGCGAAGGCGGCGCCACGCCCCCCGTTCATCGCCATCATCATCGCGGTCTTCCCGACGTTGGCGTTCGCGCCGCGCCCGCCGCCGCCTCGCCCGCCTTCCTTTTTCACTTCGGCCGGGCTCCAGTCGACCTTCGCGCCGTGCGCGAGCATCAGCTTCAGCGCGTCCACGTCGGACGCGATCGCGGCGCGGTAGAAGGGCGAGCTGTTCACTTCCGGATCGCAGCACAGCGTCGTGTTGTGCACCTGGCCCTGGAACGGCTTGTTGGGATCGGCGCCCTTGTCGAGGAGCAACTTGATCAAATCGATCGACGTGAGCTTGTTCGAATGATCCGAACGCAGGCGGGAACCATCGTGCGCACGCATGTCGGTCGTCGCGTCGTGCATGTCGACGGCGAAGTAGAGCGACCCGTCGTTCGCGTTTGCGCCGAGATCGACAAGTTTCGCGGCGAGGTCGAACCGATCGTTGGCGATCGCGACCATCGTCGCGGTCAGGCCGTCCCCGTTGGTCAGTTTCGGATCCGCGCCACCCTTGATCAGCGCGGCCGCGACCTCGTCATAACCATTGCGCGTGGCGAACATCAGCGCCGTGAAGCCGCCTGTCGGGTGATCGCCGTGCTTGCGCTCGTCGATGCCATTGATGTGCGCCTGCCGGTTGGGGTCGGCGCCGGCTTTCAGCAGTTCGTTGACGGCGTCGAGGTGCCCTTCGGCCGCGGCCCACATGAGCGGGGTTTCCTGCTGATACGCATCGGCGGTGTTCGCGTTGGCGCCCGCCTCGAGCAGCAGCTTGAGCGCGTCGATGTGGCCGGTGCGCGCGACGGCCATGAGCGGCGTCTCGCCGTCGGGATGCGCGGCTGCGACGTCGGCACCCGCCTTGAGCAGCATGCCGATCAACAGGGCGTCGCCGGTGCGGCTTGCCTGCAGCAGCGGCGTGATCCCGTAGTGATTCGGCGAATTGACCGGCGCGCCCGCGGCAAGCAGCGCGCGCGTCATCTCCTGGTTGCCGTTGTAGACCGCCCACAGCAGCGCCGTCGAACCGTCGCGCGCCACCTCGTTGACGTTCGCGCGTTTCGCCAGCTGCGCACGGACCGCCGTGATGTCATCGTTCCGGGCGGCGGTCACAATCGACGGGTCGCCCGCCGCGTGTCCGAGCACGCCGGGAAAGATGATCGCGAGCGACAACAGCGAGGTTGTCAGGAGGGCGGAAAGACGTCGGGTGCGCATGTGAGGCCCCACCTCTATATACAGTTCACGAACGGCCCTCGATTTCCGCGGAAAGTACCGTCCGGGTGCGACGGCCGGGCATACCTTCCACCGGTCGCGGCGGGCCGCGATACGGCTGATATTACACCTTGGCAGGGTCGCTCCGGCAGCCAAGAGTGGTCAAAAATGATGGGATCGGCCGCGCTCGTCGAACTGTGCAGTTCCGACCGCCTATCCCCTACGGCACAGTCACTTAGCGACGATTTACTAGGGGCATGTCTCCGCGACCCGATTGACAGTCGTCACGTTGATGCCTTCGGCCCCTCCGGTGCCGATCAGCATCCCGCTCACCGACAGCCGCTGGCCGGTAAACGGGTCAAGTCGGGTGAGCACGAACTTCAACGCCAGAGATCGGTTGCCCAGTTGGCGGTTCGCATCGTCCGCACCCGGGCCCGTCCGCTCGATGCGTTCGGGCACGGTCGCGTTGACGAGGACCCAATCGCTGCCGCTTTTCGAGAGACAGCCGACCACCCGCACCAGCGTGTTGGCGGGCAGTTCGCCGGGGCCGTCCTTCGGGATGATCTGGACACCGGCCACCGTGTCCGGAGCGACCTCCGTCGTTCCGGCCGGAAATCCATTGGATTTCAGGATGAGCGCGACGAGATCGTTATAAGTCGACGCGGAAAGCGATCCGGCATTGAGCCGTTCGGCATGTTCGTCTTCACGAACGTGAGCAGGTCGGCGACCGTCTTCTGCGTGAAGCCTTTCCAGAACGCGTCGCCTGTCAGCGGCCCTTTTCCCTCAGGACCGAGCGTGTGGCAGTT
>Ga0170475_100932101_pt1 | contig 14943 bp, 15 predicted proteins | sample Soicark_Litter_5_FD_111474 | JGI IMG/M metagenome (GOLD analysis project Ga0170475, IMG submission 111474) | Avena fatua rhizosphere microbial communities from Hopland, California, USA. Combined Assembly of 48 SPs | reverse complement strand
GAGGGCAGGCGCGGGGACGGGCGCAGCCGCAACCTTCACCGGCGGCGTGGGCACCGTTGGTGTAGCGACCGGCGCCGTGAGGCCCGGCGCGCTGGCGCCACCCGCCGGTGCGCCAGGCTTGCCTGAGCCGGCCGGCGCGGTGGAAAGCTTTTTCAGGTCCTCGACGTTCCTGGCCAATTCGGCGACGCGTGCGGCGTTTTCTTTCTGCTCGCGTTCTTTCGACACACGGGCCTCGGGCGCCGATGGTTTGGCCGAGGTGCCCTTGCTGAGCGTGAGCGTGTCGGGCGCGGCACCGATGGCCTTCTTGCCATCATCGACTTCGGCCTTCACTTGACCGGTGGCCTGGCGCGACGAGCCTTCCGGGCGCGCGGCCGGCACGGCGCCAGCGAGGCGCTGCCGATACGCGCCGAAGTCGGCGCTTTGGGCCTGGATCAACTGGCGGGCTTCGCTGGGTGTGACGGCGCGCGCGGCATCCGCCGACGGCACGGCCAGCACGGCACCGGACTTGAGCCTGTTCATGTTGTTGCCGAGGAACGCGTCGGGGTTGGCCTGATAAAGGGCCACGAGCATCTGGTCGAGCGAGACCCCGGAGCGCTGCGTACGTCCCGCAATGCGCGACAGCGTGTCGCCGGACCGGACCTTGTATTCGTCGCCGGAAACGGCATCGGCCGCCGCAGGGCGTGGCGCCGGATCGGGTGCAGCGGCGCGGCGCGTCTCGGAAGGCGCGGAAGCTTCTGGCGCAGGCTTCGGCGGCGTTGCCGGACGGCGCTCGGCGCGCGGCGGCGTGATGGGCGTCTCGGGGCGGGCCGGCGAGATGGAGGGCGACGTGGAGGGCGCCGGTGCCGGGGCAGCCGCCATGCGCGATGGCGGATCGAACAGCATCGTGTACTCGCGAACCAGGCGGCCCGTGGACCACGAGATCTCGAGGATCACGTCAACGAAAGGCTCCTGCACTGAGCGATCGCTGATGACGCGCAGGTATGGCCGGCCATCGGCACGGCGCTCAAGCGCCACTTTGGTGCCAGGCAGCACGGCGTTGTAGTCGACCCCGGCGGCACGGTACGCTTCGGGCGAGGCCACTTTCACCTGAAGATTGGACGCTTCATCGGCCGTCAGGCTCGACACGTCGATCTCGGCGCGCAGCGTTTCCCCAAGCCCCGACTGCACATTCAGGCGACCCAGCCCCAGCGCCATTGCATCGACCGATGCCAGCAACATGGTGGCCAAGGCCACCCCGGTCAGAGCGAAGCGCCCTGCAAACAGCGAGTTTCTATTCAACAAGGCGTCTCCCAATTGGACGGGTGTGGAAGCATGCAAGCCCCATTGCTTCCAGAAGATGTTTGGTGCGCTTCGAGGGGGTCAGCCAGGCCATTTTCAGGGCGTAATACTGGAAAACACAATAACATCAACTACATACCAACACAAGCTCATGCATTGGCTGACATCTGCAAGAACCTTGCGGAAGGCCGATTTCTCACGGCCTCCTGTGCATGGACTTGTTGTGACCCCACAACGGGCATCAGGCGTCGAGCAGGATGCGCAGCATGCGGCGCAGCGGCTCGGCCGCGCCCCACAGCAGTTGATCGCCGATCGTGAAGGCGCCCACGTATTCCGGCCCCATCGCGAGCTTGCGTACCCGGCCCACGGGAATCGCCATGGTACCCGTCACCGCCACCGGCGTCAGGTCGCGGATCGTGGCTTCCCGCGTGTTGGGCACGTACTTCACCCAGGCATTGTCGTTCGCGATCATCGACTCGATGTCGGCGAGCGGCACGTCTTTCTTGAGCTTGAACATGAGCGCTTGGCTGTGGCAACGCATCGCGCCCATGCGCACGCAGAAACCGTCGACCGGCACTGCCGGAGTGCCGAAGCCTTCCCCTTGGCCGAGGATCTTGTTGGTTTCCGCCCCGCCCTTCCACTCTTCCTTGCTCATGCCATTGCCGAGATCCTTGTCGATCCACGGAATAAGGCTTCCGCCCAGCGGTACGCCGAAATTGGCCGTTTCAGCTTCAGTGAGGCTGCGCTGCTTCGCGACGACTTGCCGGTCGATCTCGAGGATGGCGCTCTTCGGGTCGTCCAGCAGCCCTTTGACGGTGCCGTTGAGCGTACCGAACTGCGTGAGCAATTCGCGCATGTGCTGCGCACCACCGCCCGAGGCCGCCTGGTAGGTCTGCGTGCTCATCCATTCCACGAGGCCAGCCTTGTACAGTGCCCCCACGCCCATCAGCATGCAACTCACGGTGCAATTGCCACCGGTCCAGTTGCGGCCGCCATTGGCGAGCGCGTTCTTGATTACCGGCAGGTTCACCGGATCGAGGACGATGATCGCGTCGTCCTTCATGCGCAAGGTGGAGGCGGCATCGATCCAATGGCCATCCCAACCGGCCGCGCGCAGCTTCGGGAACACTTCGGACGTGTAGTCGCCACCCTGCGCCGTGATGATGATCTGGCAACGCTTCAGGGCGTCGATGTCGAATGCGTCCTTCAGCGCGGTCTCATTCTTCGCGAACGACGGCGCCTTGCCGCCGGCATTGCTGGTGCTGAAAAACATCGGCTCGATCAGCGCGAAGTCGTTTTCCTGGGCCATGCGGTCCATGAGAACCGAGCCCACCATCCCTCGCCAGCCCACCAGGCCGACCAATTTCGTAGCCATGTCGAAAACCTCGTCGTCGAAAATTGAAAACTTGTGCGCGATTGCCGGCGATCAGTGTTGCGCCTTCAGTGCAGCCACGACCGCATCACCCATCTCGCGGGTGCCCACCTTGCGAGTGCCTGCGCTGTAAATGTCGCCGGTGCGAAGGCCCTGCGCGAGCACCGCCTTGACGGCCGCCTCGATGCGCTGGGCAGCCGCCTCCTGGTTCAGGCTGAAGCGCAACATCATGGCGGCCGACAGGATGGTGGCCAGCGGATTGGCCAGGTTTTTGCCCGCGATGTCCGGGGCAGAGCCGTGGCTCGACTCATACAGGCCCTGGTTGCTCGCGTTCAACGAGGCCGACGGCAGCATGCCGATCGAGCCGGTGAGCATGGCCGCTTCATCGCTCAGGATGTCGCCGAACATGTTGCCGGTGACGATCACATCGAGACGCTTCGGGTCTTTCACGAGCTGCATGGCCGCGTTGTCGATGTACATGTGCTCCAGTGCGACATCGGGGTATTGGGCATGCACGTCGGTGACCACATCGCGCCAGAACTGGAAGGTTTCCAGCACGTTCGCCTTGTCGACGCTCAAGAGCTTCTTGTTGCGCTTGCGGGCAGCCTGGAAGGCCACGTGGGCGATGCGCTCTATCTCCGGGCGCGCGTAGCGCATGGTATCGAACGCCTCGTCGGTGCCTGCGAAGGCACCATCGGGCGACACCCGGCGACCGCGTGGCTGACCGAAATACACATCACCCGTGAGCTCACGGATGATCAGCAGGTCCAGGCCGGTCACGATTTCCGGTTTCAGCGCCGAGGCGTGCGTCAGCTCCTCATAGCAGATGGCCGGGCGGAAGTTCGCGAACAGCTCCAGGTTCTTGCGCAAGCCGAGGATGGCCTGCTCCGGGCGCAGCGGACGGTCGAGCTTGTCGTACTTCCAGTCGCCCACGGCACCGAACAGCACGGCGTCAGCCGCCCTGGCGAGCGCGAGCGTGGCCGGCGGCAGCGGATGGCCATGGGCCTCGTAGGCGGCACCACCCACCTTGGCCTCTTCCATTTCGAACCGCAGGTCCAGGCAGCCGAGCACCTTGACGGCCTCGACCATGATCTCGGTTCCGATGCCGTCGCCCGGCAGGATGGCAATCTTCACGAATCTATTCCTTCAGTTTACGGTCGAGGGACGAAATCACAGCGAGTGGGCAAGCCACGGCTTCTTCAGCAGGCGCTCCGCTTCGAAGGCCCGGATCTTGTCGGCATGGCGCAGCGTCAGACCGATGTCATCGAAGCCGTTGAGCAGGCAGTACTTGCGGAAACCCTCGATCTCGAAGGTGAGTTCCGAACCGTCGGGCTTGACGATCACCTGGCGCTCCAGGTCGACTGTGAGCTCATAACCGGTGAACGCGTTGACTTCATCGAACAGGCGCGCCACGGCGTGCTCGGACAGCACGATGGGCAGCAGGCCGTTCTTGAAGCTGTTGTTGAAAAAAATGTCGGCGAAGCTGGGCGCAATGATGGCGCGAAAGCCGTATTGGTCAAGCGCCCAGGGCGCGTGCTCGCGCGATGAACCGCAGCCTAAATTCTGGCGCGTCAGCAACACGGACGCCCCGCGATAACGCGGCTGGTTCAGCACGAAATCCGGATTGGCCCTGCGTGTCGCGGGATCCTGTCCGGGTTCGCCGCGATCGAGGTAGCGCCATTCGTCAAACAGGTTCGGACCGAAGCCTGAACGCTTGATCGACTTCAGGAACTGCTTCGGGATGATCGCGTCTGTGTCGACGTTCTCGCGGTCAAGCGGCGCGACCAGGCCCTTGTGGATGCGAAAGGCTTGCATGATTTCGTTCGAAACTCCGGGTACTTGCTTCTTGTTCTCGGCGCTGGTTTCGGCCTTGTCAGCCCAGCTGACGCACGTCGACGAAATGACCCTCGATGGCGGCGGCCGCCGCCATCGCCGGGCTGACGAGGTGCGTGCGACCACCGGCACCCTGGCGGCCTTCGAAATTGCGGTTCGACGTGGACGCGCAGCGTTCGCCGGGCTCGAGCCGGTCTGCGTTCATCGCAAGGCACATGGAACAACCCGGCTCGCGCCACTCGAAGCCGGCGGCGATGAACACTTTGTCGAGGCCTTCGCGTTCGGCCTGTTCCTTGACCAGGCCCGAGCCGGGCACCACCAGCGCGAGCTTCACATTCGATGCGAGCTTGCGGCCGAGACGACGCACAACTGCCGCGGCCTCGCGCATGTCTTCGATGCGGGAGTTGGTGCACGAACCGATGAACACCTTGTCGATCAGGATGTCCTTGATGGGCTTGTCGGGCTCCAGGTTCATGTACTTGAGCGCGCGTTCGATGGCGCCGCGCTTGTTGACGTCCTTCTCGCGATCGGGATCGGGAACGCGGTCCTCGATGGACAGCACCATTTCGGGCGAGGTACCCCATGTCACCTGCGGGCGGATGGCTGCGGCATCGAGTTCGACAACCGCATCGAACCGCGCGCCAGCATCCGAATGGAGCGTTCGCCAGTAGGCGATGGCGTGCTGGAGTTCGGCACCGGTGGGCGAGAAGGGACGGCCCTGCACGTATTGGATGGTGATGTCGTCGACGGCCACCATGCCGGCTCGCGCACCGGCCTCGATGGCCATGTTGCACACCGTCATGCGACCTTCCATGCTCAACGCGCGGATTGCCGAGCCGGCGAACTCGATGGTGTAGCCGTTGCCACCGGCGGTGCCGATCTTGCCGATGATGGCCAACACGATGTCTTTCGCACCGCAACCGAACGGCAAGGTGCCTTCGACCTTGACCAGCATGTTCTTCGCCTTGCGGGCCAGCAGCGTTTGCGTGGCAAGGACGTGCTCGACTTCGCTTGTGCCAATGCCGTGCGCCAGCGCGCCGAACGCGCCATGCGTGGACGTGTGTGAATCGCCGCAGACGACCGTCATGCCGGGCAACGTGGCGCCCTGCTCCGGGCCGATCACGTGCACGATGCCCTGGCGCTTGTCGTTCATCTTGAACTGCGTGATGCCGAAGCGGTCGCAGTTGGCGTCGAGCGTGTCGACCTGCAGGCGAGAAATGGGATCGGAGATGCCGTGCGAACGGTCGGTGGTCGGGACGTTGTGGTCGCTGACCGCCAGGTTGGCGGACAGGCGCCACACCTTGCGATTCGCTTGGTCGAGGCCTTCGAAGGCTTGCGGGCTGGTGACCTCGTGAACGAGGTGGCGGTCGATGTAGAGAACGGCGGTGCCGTCCTCTTCGGTGTGGATGACGTGTTCGTCCCAGATCTTGTCGTACAGCGTGCGGCCCATGGCTTGCGTTTTCCGTTGGCTCTGGCGGGGGAAATGCTGATTTTAGGCGTTCAGCAATGAAAACCCCGGCTCGGGGCCGGGGTTTCTTTGCATTTTTGAAGGCCCGACCCTTTCGGACCGGCCTCCGAAACGGCGATCAGCGCGCTGAAATCGGTTTGACGTCGCGCGAGGCCGAGCCGTTGAACAGCTGACGGGGACGGCCGATTTTGTATTCCGGGTCGCCGATCATCTCGTTCAGCTGGGCAATCCAGCCGACCGTGCGAGCCAGGGCGAAGATGGCCGTGAAAAGGCTCACCGGAATGCCGATGGCGCGCTGAACGATGCCCGAATAGAAGTCGACGTTCGGGTACAGCTTGCGCGACACGAAGTAATCGTCCTCGAGGGCGATCTTCTCTAGGGCCATGGCCAGCTTGAACAGCGGGTCGTTGTGCAGCCCGAGCGCATTGAGCACCTCGTGGCAGGTCTCGCGCATCAGCTTGGCCCGCGGGTCGTAGTTCTTGTACACACGGTGGCCGAAGCCCATCAGCTTGATGCCGGAGTTCTTGTCCTTCACCTGCTTGATGAACTCATTGATCTTCTCGATGCCACCGGCACGCTGAATGTCTTCCAGCATGTTCAGCGCGGCTTCGTTGGCGCCGCCGTGCGCCGGGCCCCACAGGCAGGCCACACCGGCAGCAATGGCGGCGAAAGGGTTCGTACCCGACGAACCGCACAGGCGCACGGTGGACGTGGACGCGTTCTGTTCGTGGTCGGCGTGGAGGATGAAGATGCGATCAAGGGCACGCACGACCACGTCGTTGGGCGTGTAGTCCTCGCACGGGGTGGCGAACATCATGCGGGTGAAGTTCGCGGCGTACGACAGCTCGTTCTTCGGGTAGATGTACGGTTGGCCGATGCCGTACTTGTAGGCCATGGCCACGAGCGTGGGCATCTTCGCGATAGGCGAATGGCCGAGATTTCCCGGTGTTCCGGGTTGTTGATGTCGGTGCTGTCGTGATAGAAGGCCGACAGGCCTCCCACGAGGCCGGTCATGACCGCCATCGGGTGCGCGTCACGGCGGAAACCGCGCAGGAAGAACTGCATCTGCTCGTTGACCATCGTGTGGTTGGTCACCAGGCGGGTGAAGTCGCGTTTTTGCGTTTCGTCGGGCAGGTCGCCGTTGAGCAGCAGGTAACAGGTTTCGAGGTAGTCGCAGTTCGTGGCCAACTGCTCGATGGGGTAGCCGCGGTACAGCAATTCGCCCTTGTCGCCGTCGATGTACGTGATGCTCGACTGGCAAGCGGCCGTGGACAGGAAGCCCGGGTCGTAAGTGAACTTGCCGGTCTGGGCATACAGCTTGCGAATGTCGATGACATCCGGGCCCACGCTGCCTTTGTAAACAGGCAGGTCCATGGCAGGGCTGCCGTCGGAGAACGACAGGGTGGCTTTCACGTCAGACGGAGTCATGGGCATTCCTTAGCAACAAGATAAATCGGGAAGAACGCTTTGTCCGCGTTCACAGCGGAACGGCCGGCGTACGCAACTGGCCCAGGACCAGTAGCACATCGTCGCAGGCCAGTTCACCTTCAGGTTCCTTTCGGGCGAGCAACAAGTCGAGCAGATCGTTGTCGGACAGGTCCATCAACGTGAGCAAGCCCTGGGCTTGAGATTGCGTCAGCGTGGCTTCGTGGCGTGCGAAGAAACGCTCGACGAACAAGTCATTCTCCAGCAAACCGCGGCGGCAACGCCACCGCAGTTTGCTGAGTGCCCGGGCATCGACGAGTTGCTCATTCATGCCATTAAACCGCGCGGCGGACCATCAGCTCTTTGATCTTGCCAATGGCCTTGGTCGGATTAAGCCCCTTCGGGCACACGTCCACGCAGTTCATGATCGTGTGGCAGCGGAACAGGCGGTACGGATCCTCGAGGTTGTCGAGGCGCGCTGCCGTGTCGTGATCGCGGCTGTCGGCAATGAAACGGTAGGCCTGGAGCAAGCCGGCGGGGCCGACGAACTTGTCGGGGTTCCACCAGAAGCTCGGGCAACTCGTGGAGCAGCTGGCGCACAGGATGCACTCGTAGAGGCCGTTGAGTTCTTCGCGCTCTTCCGGCGACTGCAGACGCTCCTTTTCGGGAGGCAGCACGTCGTTCACGAGGTACGGCTTGATCGAGTTGTACTGCGTGAAGAACTGCGTCATGTCGACGATCAGGTCGCGAATCACGGGCAGGCCGGGCAGCGGCTTGAGCACGATCGGGTCCTTGAGCGTGCGCATGTTCGTCAGGCAGGCCAGGCCGTTCTTGCCGTTGATGTTCATCGCGTCGGAACCGCACACGCCTTCGCGGCAAGAGCGGCGGAACGACAGGGTGGGATCGACCTGCTTGAGCTTCATCAGCGCATCGAGCAGCATGCGCTCGCTGCCGTCGAGTTCGACCTCGATGGTCTGCATGCGGGGCTTCGCGTCGGTGTCGGGGTCGTAGCGGTAGATCTGGAAGACACGCTTGGTCATGACTATTTTCCTGGGGCGCGGGATAAGGACCGGTCGTTCAGAACGAACGGACCTTTGGCGGAACGGACTCGGTGGTCAGCGGCTGGAGATTCACGGGCTTGTACTCGAGGCGCAGGTCCGACGAATACCACAGCGTGTGCTTCTTCCACTCCTCATCGTTGCGCCCGTTGGGGTACTTCGGCGAATCGGCGTAGTCGTCCACGGTGTGGGCGCCGCGGCTTTCCCTGCGGGCCGCAGCAGAGATCATCGTGGCCAGCGCCACTTCCATGAGGTTCTCGACTTCCAGCGCCTCGATGCGGGCGGTGTTGAACACCTTCGACTTGTCGGCCAGGTGGATGCCCTTCACGCGTTCCGCGACCGCCTTGATCTTCGCCACGCCCTCGTTCATCGAGGCCTGCGTGCGGAACACGCCGGCGTGCTGCTGCATCGTGGCGCGGATGTCGTTGGCAACGTCCTGTGCATACTCGCCACCCACGCTGTTCTCGTACCGTGCCAGGCGCGACAGCGTGTAGTCGGCGGCGGTGGCTGGCAGATCCTTGTGGGACTGGCCCTTCAGGTTGCTCTGCACGATGTGGTTGCCGGCCGCACGACCGAACACCAGCAGGTCAAGCAGCGAGTTGGTGCCCAGGCGGTTGGCACCGTGCACGCTCACGCAGGCGCATTCGCCCACGGCGTAGAGGCCATTGATGACTTCGTTGACGCCGTTGTTCGGCACGACCACCTGGCCGTGGATGTTCGTCGGGATGCCACCCATCTGGTAATGGATGGTCGGCACCACCGGGATGGGTTCCTTCGTGATGTCGACGTTCGCGAAATTGTGGCCGATCTCGAACACCGACGGCAGACGCTTCATGATCGTCTCGGCGCCCAGGTGGGTCATGTCGAGGACGACATAGTCCTTGTTCGGGCCACAGCCACGGCCCTCTTTGATTTCCTGGTCCATGCAGCGGGACACGAAGTCCCGCGGCGCCAGATCCTTCAGCGTGGGCGCATAGCGCTCCATGAAGCGTTCACCGTTGCTGTTGCGCAGGATGGCGCCTTCACCGCGGCAGCCTTCGGTCAGCAGAACACCCGCACCGGCAACGCCGGTGGGGTGGAATTGCCAGAACTCCATGTCCTGCAGCGGGATGCCCGCGCGAGCGGCCATGCCCAGGCCATCGCCCGTGTTGATGAACGCGTTGGTGGACGCTGCGAAGATGCGCCCTGCCCCACCGGTGGCGAGCAGCACGGTCTTGGCCTCGAGGATGTGCGTGTCGCCGGTTTCCATCTCCAGCGCCGTCACGCCGAGCACGTCGCCCGCATCGTTGCGGATCAGGTCGAGGGCCATCCACTCGACAAAGAAGTTCGTGCGGGCCTTGACGTTCTGCTGGTACAGCGTGTGCAGCATGGCGTGACCGGTGCGGTCGGCCGCCGCGCAAGCGCGCTGAACCGGCTTCTCGCCATAGTTGGCGGTGTGGCCACCGAATGGACGCTGGTAGATGGTGCCGTCGGGGTTGCGGTCGAACGGCATGCCGAAGTGTTCGAGTTCGTACACGACCTTCGGGGCTTCGCGGCACATGAACTCGATGGCGTCCTGGTCACCAAGCCAATCGGAGCCCTTGACCGTGTCGTAGAAGTGGTAGTGCCAGTTGTCCTCGGACATATTGCCGAGCGAGGCACCGATGCCACCCTGCGCCGCCACCGTGTGGAGCGGGTCGGGAACACCTTGGACAGCACGGCCACGTTCAGGCCGGCCTGTGCGAGCTGAAGCGAGGCACGCATGCCGGAGCCGCCTGCCCCGACGATCACGACGTCGAACTTGCGCTTGGTCACAGAAGAAATTGCGCTCACGTTTACAGTCTCCACAGCACTTGAATGGCCCAGCCGCCACATCCGACCAGCCACACGATCGTGGCCACTTGAAACGCCAGCTTGACGCCAACAGGTTTGATGTAGTCCATCAGCACGTCACGAATGCCCACCCACACGTGGTACAGCAGCGCGATGATCGTCACGAACGTCAGCAGCTTCATCCACTGGGCCGAGAAAATGCCCTGCCACTTCGCATAACCCATGGAGGCACCGAACAGCAACTGCACGAGCAGCGCGACGGTGAAGATGGCCATCAACACGGCGGTGGCGCGCTGGGCGAGCCAATCGCGCAAGCCATAGTGCGCGCCGGTGACGACGCGCTTGGAACCGTAGTTCTGAGTTGTCATGTTCCTGGGGTCCGGATCAGAAGAAGAGCTTGAAGCCAAGCGCCGCGGTCAGCAGCAGGCTGGCGGACAGCGTCACGAGGGCCGAGACGCGGCCGAATTCCTTGCCCACCGAGTGCGTGGCATCCATCCACAGGTGGCGCAGGCCCGCGATGAAATGGTGCAGGTACGACCAGATCAGCGCGAGAACCACCAGCTTGAAGAACCAGCCAGGCACGGCGCCGAGGCCGCCGACGAACACATCGGCAAGGAACTGGTACGAGACGTCGGACTCGAGGCTCTTTTCCAGCAGCCAGATGATGAACGGCAGCAGCAGGAACATGATGACCCCGCTCACCCGATGCAGGATCGAAACCCACGCGGCCGGCGGCAGCTTGTACTGGGTTGCATCGACGAGGCGCATCGGGCCTGGCCGTTGTTTGATGGTGTCTGACATAAAACCTCGTTTTTGCTCTGACAAAAATGCTGAAGAAGAAGGCTCGACCCGCTGAGTGAGGCGCCGAAGGTCACGGTAAACCTGTCGATTTTATGGCAACGCATCACGTTCGGGTGGCACCAATGTGGCGCCAGCGTCCCGAAACGCGAACAATCGTTTGTCAACTCAGCTCGTTCCTGTAGTAGTGGGCCTCTGTGTTGTACAAGCCGCGCCGCAGTTCGACCGGCTTGTCGCCGTAGGTGCGCGACAGGCGCGCCACGCTCAGAAGCGGGGTGCCCGCTTGCACGTGAAGCAGTTCGGCTGCCGCCGGATCGGCGGCAATGGCCCTGAGTTGCTCCTCCGCGCGAATCATGCGTACGCCGAACTCGGTTTCGAACAATCCATACATCGGCCCTCGGTATTGGCCGAGCCGCTCGGCCGTCAGCCCCTTGAAAAGACTGCCGGGCAGCCAGATGTCATCGAGCACGACCGGCACACCGCGAAACAGCATGACGCGCCGCACCTCGACGACGGTGTCACCCGCCTTCAAGTCGAGGGCACGGCTCACTTCGGCTGGGGCACGCAGACGGCGGCAATCGATGACGCGGCGGGTGACACTGCCGGTTTCGCCGTCGTCGGCCATCAGGCGGAGGAATCGGAATTGGATCTTCTCCTCGGAATGGGTGGCGACGAACGTGCCCTTCCCCTGGCGGCGCACCAGAAGGTTCTCGTCGGCGAGCGCGTCGATGGCCTTGCGCACCGTGCCTTGGCTCACCTTGTAGCGGGCGGCCAATTCGATTTCGCTCGGGATGATTTCGCCCGGACGCCATTCGCCGGCCTGCAGGCTGCGCGTGATCAGCGCCTTGATCTGCTGGTACAGCGGGCTGAAAGCCGGGCCATCCGGCGCCGGATCAGCGGCAGAACGTGTAAGAGGCGAAACCATGACAGAGATTGCAGCACAAGGCCCTCTTGCCGTCCATGAATCCCGACCATTGTCTTATATAAGACATAAGATCTTTGACAACGCGCGGGTTGCCCCTAGACTCGCCTACACTTCCGTTTTGGCCGGCTTGGCGCGCTGTCCCGGTGTCCGGCGCCAGACGCGATGCATCGCCACTGACGAATAACCCACTACTCTTTCTACGGAGTCCCTCCATGAGCAAGAAACCCGTTCGCGTTGCCGTCACCGGTGCTGCCGGCCAGATCGGCTACGCCCTGCTTTTCCGTATCGCCTCCGGCGAAATGCTGGGCAAGGACCAGCCGGTAATCCTGCAATTGCTGGAGATCCCCGACGAAAAAGCCCAGAACGCGCTGAAGGGCGTGATCATGGAACTCGAGGACTGCGCGTTCCCGCTGCTGGCCGGCATCGAAGCTCACAGTGACGCCAAGGCAGCCTTCAAGGACACCGACTACGCCATCCTCGTGGGCGCGCGCCCCCGCGGTCCGTGCATGGAACGCAAGGACCTGCTCAGCGCCAACGCCCAGATCTTCACGGTTCAAGGCAAGGCCCTGAACGAAGTGGCCTCGCGCAACGTAAAGGTGCTGGTTGTAGGCAACCCGGCCAACACGAACGCCTACATCGCGATGAAGAGCGCGCCGAACCTGCCGCGCGAGAACTTCACCGCCATGCTGCGCCTTGACCACAACCGCGCCGCCTCGCAAATCGCTGCGAAGACGGGCAAGCCGGTCGCTGGCATCGAGAAGCTGGCCGTCTGGGGCAACCACTCGCCCACGATGTACGCCGACTACCGCTTCGCCACCATCGATGGCAAGAGCGTCAAGGAACTGATCAACGACGAGGCATGGAACCGTGACGCCTTCCTGCCCACCGTGGGCAAGCGTGGCGCCACGATCATCGCCGCCCGCGGCGTCAGTTCGGCCGCCTCGGCCGCCAATGCTGCCATTGACCACATGCGTGACTGGGCCCTGGGCACCAACGGCAAATGGGTCACGATGGGCGTGCCGTCGAACGGCGAATACGGCATCCCGAAGGACGTCATCTTCGGCTTCCCGGTCACCACCGAAAACGGCAAGTACCAGATCGTCGAAGGCCTGGCCATCGACGCGTTCAGCCAGGAGCGCATCGACCTGACGCTGAAGGAACTCACCGAAGAGCAAGACGGCGTCAAGCACCTGCTCTGAGGCGGGCCCGAGCCCGCGGCGCACGTTCGCCGCACCCCGAAAGGCCAGCAACGCTCTTGCTGGCCTTTTTTGTTTCAGACGAGGTAATCAATCATGAAGGCCGCCGCACCTCACCCCCGCATCGCGCTGTTCGAATCCAGCGAACGCGCCCCCGACCTGCCCGTGTGCGATCACTATGCGGGCGTGCCCGAGCGCATGACGAAGAGCCTGCAGATGCAGGCCGAACTGGGGCCGGTCTTCGACGTCACCCTCGATTGCGAAGACGGCGCGCCGGTGGGCGGCGAGGCCGAGCACGTCGCCATGGTGGCGGAGCTCGTCGTGTCCGGGCACAACGCCCATGGTCGGGTTGGCGCACGGGTGCACCCCGTGGACCACCCAGCGTTCACGCACGACGTGGACACACTCGTGCGCACCGCCGGCCAGCGCCTGGCATACCTGATGGTCCCGAAGGTGACCGACCGAAAGCAGACGGAACAGGCCATTGCCGCCATTGACGATGCCGCACGCCGCCACGGCCTGGACCGGGCCATCCCGGTGCACACGCTGATCGAGACGCACGGAGGCCTCCGCGAGGTGTTCGACATCGCGGCCTTGCCGCGCATCGAATCTCTGTCGTTCGGCCTGATGGACTTCGTTTCAGCCCACCGGGGTGCGATCCCGCAAGCGGGCATGAGCGCCAGGGGCCAGTTCGATCACCCGCTCGTGCTGCGCGCCAAACTGGAAATTTCGGCGGCGTGCCACGCAGCCGGCAAGACACCATCGCACTGCGTCGTCACGGAGTTCCGCAAGGCAAGCCTGCTTCAGGAGGCTGCGACCAAGGCGTGCCGGCAACTGGGCTACCTGAGAATGTGGAGCATTCACCCCAACCAGATCCGCCCTATCATCGAAGCGTTCGCCCCCACCGCGGCCGAGACGGACCTGGCCATCGAGATCCTCATGGCTGCATGGAACGCCCATTGGGCCCCGATCAGCCATCGGGACACCCTGCATGATCGCGCGAGCTTCCGCTATTTCTGGCACGTGCTGGAACGTGCACACCGTACGGGGCAACCGCTGCCGGTCGAAGTGCGCGAAGCCTTTTTCGAGCATGCGCCAGCATGAGACGTGACGGCGCCGTCGCGCCGCCGCCAGCCACAGGTGAACTCCGCGCCTAGAGGCGACATGATCCGCCCAGGCGTGCCATGCATTTTGTTGCAATCGGGTGCCGCCCGCGATACAAGACATCCGCCCGTCAGCTCACAATCCCGGTCACCTTCAACATCCGGAGTTTCTCGATGATTCGCATTGCCGCTCTTGCAGCCGCCATCGCCCTCACGAGCGTGTCTGCCCTGGCCCAGCAAACCGCTGACCCGACCACCGCCAAGCCTGCCAAGTCCACGAAGAAAGCACCGAAGGCGGCGAAGGCCAAGAAGGCAGCCCCCGAGCCGAAACCACTGGCCGCAGCCGACCAGGATCAGTTGATGGCCGCCGAACGCGTGTACTTCGGTGACTACGAGTGCGACTTCAAGCAGACGCTGCAGATCGCGTTGAACCCGAAGAACGCCGGCTATGTGGATGTTGCGTTCAAGAAAGGCCTCTACACGATGAAGCCGATTTTGTCTTCGACCGGCGCGCTGCGCCTCGAAGACGTGACGGGCCGCACGCTGCTGATCCAGATCGCCAACAAGTCCATGCTGATGGACGTGAAGGCAGGCCAGCGCCTGGTGGATGACTGCGTGCACGAAAAGCAGCGGGAATCGTCGATGGCGGTGAAGGCACAGCAGACCAACTGATTG
>Ga0170475_101353720_pt1 | contig 14950 bp, 28 predicted proteins | sample Soicark_Litter_5_FD_111474 | JGI IMG/M metagenome (GOLD analysis project Ga0170475, IMG submission 111474) | Avena fatua rhizosphere microbial communities from Hopland, California, USA. Combined Assembly of 48 SPs | reverse complement strand
GAAGCAGTATCGCGCTATCGCCACTCGCTATGACAAAACGGCTCGTAACTTTCTGGCTGCAATTCACCTCGCTGCTTCAGTCATTTGGCTTCATTGATTTATAGTAATTGACGACACGCCCTAATATTTACGCAAAGAAAAACCGCGCATTTAATACTTAGCTAAGTTTAATATGCGCGGCTTTTTTTTAACAGGTGAAGTAAAGGTCTAACAACACAAAAGCTTAACGACCAATTTACTCCACTACCGGAGTATTTGAAGCATCATTAATTTCTGGTCGGTCAACCAATTCAACAAACGCCATTGGCGCGTTATCACCTTGCCTGAAACCCATTTTTAAAATACGCAAATAACCGCCATTGCGTGCCGCGTAGCGAGGGCCAAGTTCAGCAAATAGTTTAACAACAATTTCTCGGTCACGAAGGCGATTAAACGCAAGACGCTTATTTGCCAATGTATCCGTCTTACCGATAGTTAAAATAGGCTCTACCACCCTGCGAAGCTCTTTGGCCTTGGGCAAGGTTGTTTTAATTGCCTCATGACGCAATAACGAAACAGTCATGTTTCGTAACATAGCCAAACGATGGGAGGAGGTCCGATTTAATTTACGCAAACCATGGCGATGACGCATAACTTTCCTTTCTATTTGTCCAGCTCTTCTATCAACTTACTAATATTTGTTGCGGGCCGGTACGAATGTTGAATTAAACAAATAAAAGCCAAATAGATTCAGACAGCTTCTATTCGGCTTTTTTTCTTACTTTTCCAGTCCCGCTGGAGGCCAGTTTTCCAATCTCATACCCAGAGTCAAGCCTCTCGACGCCAAAACCTCCTTTATCTCATTTAAAGATTTACGTCCGAGATTTGGTGTTTTTAGTAGCTCATTTTCGCTACGCTGAATTAAATCGCCGATATAATAAATATTCTCTGCCTTCAAACAATTTGCAGAGCGAACGGTTAACTCAAGATCATCAACCGGGCGCAATAAAATTGGATCAACCGCTGGTGTGCGTGATGGCGCTTCCGCAGCAGCTTCGGTTCCCTCAAGTGCCGCAAACACGTTTAATTGATCTACTAGTACACGCGCGGACTGCCGAATAGCCTCCTCCGGAGAAATCACGCCGTTTGTTTCAATATTCATTACCAGCTTATCTAAATCTGTACGCTGTTCAACACGAGCAGACTCGACGGCATAGGAAACGCGGCGCACTGGCGAAAAAGACGCATCAAGGATAATACGACCAATAGCTTTATTTGCATCCTCTGACAAACGACGAACATTCCCTGGCACGTAACCGCGACCTTTTTCAACTTTAATTTGCATATCTAACTTGCCGCCGGCCGTTAGATGAGCAATAACATGCTCTGGATTCACAAGCTCCACATCATGTGGCAGCTCTATATCCGAAGCCGCTACCACCCCCTCCCCCTCCTTTTTTAAGGTCAAAATAACCTCATCACGATTATGAAGTTTAAATACAACCCCTTTCAAATTAAGAAGCATGTCAACTACGTCTTCCTGCACACCGTCTAAAGACGAATATTCATGGACCACACCAGCGATAGTAACTTCAGTAGGAGCATATCCAGGCATTGACGACAATAATACACGTCTTAACGCATTACCTAATGTATGACCGTAGCCCCTCTCAAAGGGCTCCATGATAACCTTCGCATGGCCTGGAGCGATTGCCTCGACTTCAATAATACGGGGTTTTAACAAACTATTTTGCATTAACTATCCTTTTCAATACCCTCGGCTCGTTACGCCGATAAGGCTGATGGAATAAGAAGAATTTTAAAAGCGTATAGGAATACGGAGTAACAACACTAACGAGAATAAAGTTCGACGATCAATGACTCGTTAACATCATTTGCAATCTCGGAACGATCTGGCATCGATTTAAAAACACCCTCCATTTTTTTCTCATCGACGGAGACCCAAGATGGAAAACCAATTTGAGTTACGAGAGACAATGCATCCATAATCCGAACTTGTTTTTTTGCCTTTTCACGTACAGCAATTACATCTCCAGCCTTCACTTGAAAGGATGCTATATTTACCACGTTACCATTAACGGTAAACGCTTTATGGCTAACAAGTTGCCTAGATTCAGCACGGGTAGAACCAAAACCCATCCGATAAATTACGTTATCCAAACGCGACTCAAGCAATTTAAGGAGATTTTCTCCGGTATTTCCTTTCCGTCTATCTGCCTCAGCAAAATACCGTCGGAATTGTCTTTCTAAAATTCCATACATACGCTTTACTTTTTGCTTTTCACGTAATTGATTTCCAAAGTCCGAGGTCCGGGCGCCAGAAGTACGACCATGTTGGCCGGGCTTAGAATCAAGTTTGCATTTGGAATCCAAAGAACGACGAGCGCTTTTCAGAAATAAATCGGTGCCTTCCCGGCGAGAAAGTTTAGCTTTAGGTCCAATATAACGTGCCACGAAATTTCCTTTTTTGTTTAGCGCAAATACAGTTGCCCCATACGACGCCTGCATTTAGCGTTAGTTTGATTGTTATTAATCAAACAGTGGGCTTAAAAAAAGACGCCCCGAGTATAGCGCTGGGGCGCCCATTGAGTGCAATGATCTTTTTACTTAGATACGTCTGCGTTTAGGCGGACGACAGCCGTTATGAGGAACAGGCGTCACATCCTGAATCTGAGTGATTTTAATTCCTAAATTATTTAATGCTCTTACCGCGGACTCACGTCCAGGTCCTGGTCCTTTAATACGGACTTCCAAATTCTTTATGCCACACTCAACAGCGACTTTACCAGCCGCCTCTGCTGCGACCTGCGCGGCAAATGGAGTGGATTTTCTCGAGCCTTTAAAACCGGCACCTCCAGATGTGGCCCACGACAGCGCGTTTCCTTGGCGGTCTGTAATAGTGATAATAGTATTATTGAAGGACGCATGAATATGAGCAATTCCTTCGGCCACATTTTTTTTAATTTTTTTACGCACACGAGCAGCTGCTGCGTTATTAGGTGCTTTTGCCATGTTTAATTCCTAAATTGCGATGAATATTAATTTACGATCGCTTATTTCTTTAAAGATTGTGCGGCCTTACGAGGACCTTTACGTGTACGAGCATTGGTACGAGTACGCTGCCCTCGGCAAGGTAACCCTTTCCGATGGCGCATTCCACGATAGCATCCCAAATCCATCAAACGCTTAATATTTATAGACAATTCACGCCGCAGATCGCCTTCCACGACAAATTTGCCAACTTCCTCACGAAGCTTTTCGAGCTCGTTATCGTCGAGATCTTTTATTTTTTTTGTAATAGAAACACCACTCTTCGCACAAATTTCTATTGCGCGCGGACGACCAATTCCATAAATTGAAGTCAGCCCAATTACTGTATGTTGATGGTTTGGGATATTAACCCCTGCAATACGTGCCATGCGTTATTCCTCAATCAATAACGTTAATTAACCTTGACGTTGCTTATGACGAGGCTCTGTGCAAATAACACGAACCACGCCTTTGCGCTTAATAATTTTACAGTTGCGGCAAATCCGCTTTACTGATGCCAACACCTTCATTTTTTATCCTCTCTCATTCAATTCAAAGTTATCTTATTTATTTTGTTCGAAACACAATTCGCGCCCGGTTCAAATCATAAGGTGTTAATTCCACCGTAACCTTATCTCCAGGCAAGATACGGATATAATTCATGCGCATCTTGCCGGAAATGTGTCCCAACACAACATGTCCATTTTCCAATTTAACTCTAAATGTAGCATTTGGGAGATTTTCAAGAATCTCGCCTTGCATTTGAATTACGTCGTCTTTTGCCATTCGCTCCATTTATTCTCAAAGCACTTATTGCTTTGGAATACCCCCTTTGAAATTCGCTTTACGCAATAACGATTCATATTGCTGAGACATTACGTAATTTTGCACCTGCGCCATAAAATCCATGGTTACCACCACAATAATTAAAAGCGAAGTCCCACCAAAATAAAACGGAACCTTCCAACGAGCAATAAGCAATTCCGGCAACAAACACACCAATGTTATATAAACCGCTCCCGCAAGCGTTAGCCGCATTAATATTCTGTCAATATATTTGGCTGTTTGTTCACCAGGTCTAATACCTGGAATAAATGCGCCACTTTTTTTAAGGTTATCTGCTGTATCTTTACTATTAAATACCAGCGCAGTATAAAAAAAGCAGAAAAATATTATAGCTATCGCGTACAAAATGGCATGAATGGGCTCACCTGGTGCTAAAGACGCAGCTATATTTTTTAAAAGGCGAAATATCGGACCATTATCGTCGCCTGCAGTAAACCAACTTGTTATAGTTGCCGGAAACAAAATAATAGATGATGCAAAAATCGGAGGAATAACTCCAGCCATATTAAGCTTTAACGGCAAATGGCTACTTTGCGCACCATAAATCTTATTCCCCACCTGCCGCTTAGCATAATTGACCAAAATTTTTCTTTGGCCACGCTCTATAAATACAACCAAATATGTAACGGCAATCACTATCACACAAATTAACATAGCCGCCAACGCACTCATAGAACCGCTTCTCACTAATTCAAACAGGCCACCAATTGCATTCGGCAATCCCGCCGCGATTCCAGCAAAAATAATTATGGAAATACCATTACCCAAGCCACGCTCTGTAATTTGCTCGCCTAGCCACATTAAGAACATTGTTCCGGTTACGAGAGTAATCACCGAGGTAAATTTAAAAAATAAACCTGGGTTCAAAACCAAACCTGGCTGTGACTGAAGCGCAGAAGCTATTCCAAAAGCCTGAAATAGCGCCAACACCAACGTTCCGTAACGGGTGTATTGGGTAATTTTTCTCTTACCTGTCTCGCCTTCTTTTTTTAACGTTTCTAACGAGGGACTAACCATCGACATCAACTGCATAATAATTGATGCCGATATATAAGGCATTATTCCCAACGCAAAAACGGTAAAACGCGACAACGCCCCTCCGGAAAACATATTAAACATTCCTAATATGCCTCCCTGATTTTTACCGAACAGTTCTGAAAGCTGCTCAGGATCAATCCCAGGAACGGGAATATGTGCGCCGACTCGATATACTAGAAGCGCGCCGATTAGAAAGGCCAGTCTATTCCAAGGAAAACCTGTATTAGATTTACTTGATTTTTCAGATGCTTTTAGCAATTACAGCCCCAAGAGAATAAACTTTTATGCAACAGAACCACCCAGCGCTTCAATGCTTGCCTTCGCCCCAGCTGTCACATAAACACCGATTATCTTATAAGCCTTACCAATTGTTCCCGTATTAACGATTCTTGCTATACGCGTATTTTCGGAAACAAGTTTTGCTTGCTTCAAAACAAGCAAATCGACCTCTGTCACAGGGAGTAAGTCCAAATCTTTCAGCAAAACTTCCGCGGAGAATTTGGCAGAAAGCGATTTAAAACCGCGCTTAGGAAGCCTACGTTGGAGCGGCATCTGGCCGCCTTCAAATCCCACTTTATGAAAACCGCCAGCGCGCGATTTCTGACCTTTATGCCCTCTGCCGCTGGTTTTTCCCAGTCCTGATCCTATACCTCGACCAACACGACGCTTTGCGTGCTTAGCCCCTTGGGCTGGATGAATTTCATTTAGTTCCACAATCAACTCCGTACATAATATTTTTTATTAGGGCAGGACTTTAATTAAATAGTCAACTTTTTTAATCATTCCTCGAACAGATTGCGTGTCTTCAAGGACCGAAATAGAGTTGATTTTTTTTAATCCTAAACCTATTACAGTAGCCCTATGATCTCTACGGGTGCCAATAAGGCCTTTAACTAATTTAACTTGAACTTTGTTAGTCATTTCAGTCACTTTATCCAATGATTTCTTCAACAGATTTGCCCCGTTTTGCGGCGATTTCCGAGGGAGTATTCATTTTTGAAAGTCCATCGAGCGTTGCTCTAACCATATTATATGGATTAGTGGAACCGTTTGACTTTGCAACAACATTCGTTACCCCCATGACTTCAAATATTGCACGCATCGGACCGCCAGCTATTACCCCCGTGCCATCCTTAGCCGGTGAAATCATCACGGCGGAAGCACCGTGTTTTCCACTGACTGTGTGCTGCAAGGTACCATTTTTAATAGGCACCTTTATCATCTTACGGCGAGCCTCTTCCATAGCCTTTTGCACAGCAACCGGTACCTCTTTGGATTTACCTTTGCCCATTCCTATTCTTCCGTCACCGTCACCTACAACGACCAAAGCAGCAAATCCCATAATTCGCCCGCCTTTTACAACTTTGGTAACACGATTAACGGCGATCATCTTCTCGCGCATACCATCATCGCGTTCTTCTCCGCCTTGCTGAGGCTTTGCCTGCATTTTTGCCATCATTTATTCCTTAGAATTTCAAACCTGCTTCACGCGCGGCTTCCGCGACGGCCTTGATACGCCCGTGATAACGAAAACCTGATCGATCAAAAGCAACTTCCACAATTCCTGCCTTAAGCGCCTTTTCCGCAACCCGTTTACCTATTAACGCGGCAGCCGCGGCATTACCGCCAACACCTGACTGTCCTGCCAATTGCTTTTTCACATCAGCCTCTAATGTAGACGCGGATGCCAGTATCTTTGCTTCAGGACTGATAATAGTTGCATATATGTGCAAATTGGTTCGATGAACGGCAAGCCGGTTAACTTTCAACTCTGCTATTTTTGAGCGCGTTTGAACAGCGCGACGCATTCTAGATTCTCGTTTATTCATAATCGCGCCCCTACTTCTTCTTCGTTTCTTTTAGAGTTATTACTTCATTTGCATACCGCACCCCTTTGCCTTTATAAGGCTCTGGTGGACGATATGCACGTACCTCTGCTGCGGTCTGCCCAACTTTTTGCTTGTCAATGCCCTTAATTACAATTTCAGTTTGAGACGGTGTTTCGCACTTCACCCCCTCAGGCATTTGATGCACCACAGGATGAGAAAACCCAAGAGATAAATTAAGCTTATCAGCTTGAGATTGCGCTCGATATCCAACTCCAACCAAACTCAGCTTTTTTTCAAACCCTTTAGTAACACCAATCACCATGTTGTTAACAAGAGCTCGAACCGTACCTAGCATTGCATTTGCCTCTCTACTCTCATTTACCGGCGCGAACATTAATGTTCCGTCCTCTTTAAGAATAGAAACCAATGAATTAACAACCAATGATAACTGCCCTAATGGCCCTTTAACGACTAAAAGCCCAGAATACACTACCGCCTCTGCGTCTTTAGGCAAAGCAACAGGCATTTTTCCAACACGCGACATTTTGATCTCCTTAAGCCACGTAGCAAATTACTTCGCCACCAACCCCATTGGCTCTAGCTTTACGGTCGGTCATAACTCCTTTAGGTGTTGAAACAATAGCCACACCCAATCCATTCATAACCATGGGAATATCATTTTTCCCTTTATAAATACGCAGCCCTGGCCTTGAAACACGTTCAAGACGTTCGATTACTGCACGACCAGCATAATACTTAAGGCCGATTTTCAATTCAGACTTTCCTTCTGCAGTAATTACTGCGTAGTCTTCTATATAGCCCTCATCTTTGAGAACATTCGCGATAGCCACCTTTACCTTCGATGAAGGCATATTCACAACTGCTTTTTGCACGCTCTGCGCGTTACGAATTCGGGTTAGCATATCGGCTATAGGATCACTCATACTCATTACATCTTCTCCTATTACCAGCTAGCTTTAGTCATACCGGGAATTTCACCACGCATGGCAATTTCTCGGAGCTTAATACGGGCCAAACCAAACTTCCTAAACGTTCCACGTGGCCGCCCCGTTAATGCACACCGATTTCTTTGTCTCGTGGGATTGGAATTTCTTGGCAACGATTGCAGCTTCAGACGAGCCTCATAACGCTCTTCTTCTGATCGAGCTTGATCATCAATAATACCCACCAACTCCATACGCTTCCCAGCATATTTTTTTACCAAATTTGCGCGCTTCTTTTCGCGGTTTATCAATGATAACTTTGCCATGAAAACCTCAATTTCTAAATGGAAATTTAAATGCCGAAAGAAGAGCCTTCGCCTCATCATCTGTCTTTGCGGTAGTTGTTATACTTATATTCATTCCGCGCAGTGCATCAATTTTGTCATACTCAATTTCCGGAAAAATAATTTGCTCTTTAATTCCGATATTGTAATTTCCGCGCCCATCAAAAGCTCGACCTGACACACCACGAAAGTCTCTAACACGAGGCAACGCCACGGTTATAAGACGGTCAAGAAATTCAAACATGCGCTCCCCACGCAAGGTGACCATACATCCAATAGGATATCCCTCTCGGATTTTAAATCCAGCAATAGCCTTACGAGCCTTAGTAACAACGGGCTTCTGTCCGGCAATTTTTGTTAGATCCCCCACCGCATGTTCAATAATTTTCTTATCCGCCACTGCCTCAGACAAACCCATATTTAAGGTAATTTTTGTTAAGCGCGGCACTTGCATGACCGACTTGTAACCAAACTTCTTGGTTAAATCAGCCACTACTTTTTCTTTATAAAATTGTTGCAGACGAGCCATAGAATTTTAGACCTTAATGACTTCACCGTTAGATTTAAACACGCGAACTTTCTTTTCACCAACCAATGAAAATCCTACAAGATCGGGCGCCCCTGTTACAGCATTAAAAATTGCCAAGTTAGACACATGTAGCGGCATCGATTTCTCGACAATCCCTCCTTGCGAGCCTAACAGCGGATTTGGCTTTACAGCCTTCTTAACTAGATTAATGCCATCCACGATAACGTACTCAGCATCAATACGACGAACCACTTTGCCGCGCTTACCCTTATCTTTACCAGCGATCACGACAACTTCGTCATTTTTCCGAATCTTATTCACAATTAATCCTTACAAAACTTCAGGCGCAAGCGAAACAATCTTCATGAAACGTTCAGTCCGGAGTTCACGCGTAACTGGGCCAAATATACGAGTACCAATTGGCTCAAGCTTTGCATTTAACAACACCGCAGCATTCCCATCAAATTTAACGAGCGAGCCATCCGGCCTTCGAACGCCTTTTGCCGTACGAACAACCACAGCGTTATATATTTCGCCTTTTTTTACTCTACCGCGAGGGGCTGCTGACTTAACAGTAACCTTAATGACATCTCCGATACCAGCATAACGACGCCTCGACCCACCGAGAACCTTTATGCACAAAACTTCACGAGCACCGGTATTGTCAGCAACTTCGAGCCGACTTTCTGTTTGAATCATAGTTATATTTTCTTTCCCAACATAATCCGTAACCCAACCAAACAACAGGCTTACGATCAGTTTTGGTCCCGACTCACACCCCATAAGAGATGTAATTAGGTTGATACGCGCCATCAAGCACTAAGGATGGCGGACTAAAAACAATCCAAGATTGTTACATTAAAAACTTATAAATGCAAGCTCTTTAAATTATTTGAGCAGATTGCAAAACGCGAGTTACGCTCCAGACCTTTGTTTTTGAGATAGGACGCCCCTCTTGAATCTCAACCATATCCCCTTCTTTGGCCTCATTTCTCTCATCATGAGCATGATATTTGTTGGAGCGCATGACTATTTTCCCATATAAGGCGTGTTTTACCCGGCGCTCCACCAAAACGGTTACAGTTTTATCCATCTTATCGGATACAACTTTTCCAACTAACGTCCGTTTTAACGATTGCTTGATTTGATCATCCATTATTTTTTCACCTGCTGATTTATGACCGTCTTTACACGAGCAATATCTCGTCGCACTTTCTTTAATTGCGACGTATTATTTAGTTGCTGGGTTGCAATTTGCATACGCAAGCTAAATTGCGCTCTCAACAATCCATCGAGCTCTTTACTTAAACTCAACCGGTCTTTGTCCCGAAGTTCCATAGCTTTCATATTTTCTCTCTTATTGTCCCACTTGCCGAACAACAAATGTTGTCAGCAACGGCAATTTAGCAGCTGCTAAACGAAATGCTTCTCTAGCCAATACTTCGTCCACCCCATCCATTTCGTATAGCATTTTTCCCGGCTGTATTTCCGCCACGTAATATTCTGGATTCCCTTTACCATTCCCCATACGAACTTCGGCAGGTTTTTGTGAAATAGGTTTATCAGGGAAAATTCGAATCCAAATTCGACCGCCTCTTTTAATATGACGTGTCATCGCACGCCTAGCCGCCTCAATTTGCCTAGCCGTTATACGTCCCCTGCCTACAGCCTTCAATCCAAATTCGCCGAAGGACACCGCTGTCCCTCGAGTATGCGAAATGCCTTTATTTCGGCCTTTTTGCTCTTTACGATATTTTCTACGTGCTGGTTGCAGCATTTTTATTCTCCCGCCTTATCCGAAGATGTAGGCACTACATCTGCTTTTTTTGCTCGAACTCTTTTAGCGCTTGGAGCTGCGCCTGGGGCTACCTCAACCTGACCATCCATGCGCTTGTTAGCTCGTGGACGAGACCCTGGACGTGCATCTTCACGACGACCGCCTCTACGTTTTTTCTCATCCTCTACAGGAGCGTCAACAGTTAATGCATCAATATTGGAATGACGATCACCTTTATATATCCAAACCTTAATTCCGATAATCCCATAAGTTGTCTCGGCCTCGCCAAAACCATAATCAATGTCCGCTCTAAGCGTATGCAGCGGCACCCTGCCTTCGCGATACCACTCCTTTCGCGCAATTTCAATGCCATTTAAACGACCAGAAGACATTATCTTTATGCCTTGTGCGCCTAACCGCATTGCATTCTGCATAGCGCGCTTCATCGCGCGCCGGAACATAATTCTTTTTTCTAATTGCTGGGCGATCGAATCGGCTATAAGTTGAGCATCTATTTCTGGCTTGCGAATTTCTTCTATATTGACGTGAACAGGAACCCCCATCAATTTAGCAAGATCAGCCTTCAAAACTTCAATATCCTCGCCTTTTTTTCCAATGACTACACCGGGCCGAGAACTATAAATAGTAATACGAGCATTCTTTGCCGGCCGCTCTATTAAAATTTTGCCAACAGAAGCGCTTTTTAACTTCTTTTTAAGGTAGCCGCGAACCTGCAGATCCTCGTTAAGCATAGAGGCGAAGTCTTTGTTACCTGCGTACCAACGAGAGTTCCAATTACGCCTTACAGCTAAACGAAACCCAATGGGATGAATTTTCTGACCCATGCCAGCTCCTTAATTGCCAACTGTCACATATATGTGACATGTTTGCTTTGAAATTCGATCTCCTCTGCCCTTTGCGCGCGCGATAAAACGCTTCATGACTGAGCCTTTTTCAACATAGATAGAAGTGACCGCTAATTCGTCTATATCTAATCCATCGTTATGCTCAGCATTAGCAATTGCAGATTCAAGAACTCCCTTAATAATCGCAGCTCCTTTTTTGGAGCTAAATGTAAGTAAATTCAACGCATGTGCGATTTTCTTGCCGCGAATTTGGTCTGCGACAAGTCGCCCCTTTTGAGCTGATAATCGAGCCCCACGTAAGCTAGCTTTAGTTTCCATATCAAACCTTATTTCTTAGCCTTTTTATCAGCCGCATGACCTTTAAATGTCCGGGTTAATGCAAATTCGCCCAACTTATGACCTACCATATTTTCTGATATATAAACTGGAACATGCTGCCTGCCATTATGCACGGCAACAGTAAGACCGATAAAATCGGGCATAATAGTTGACCGTCGTGACCATGTTTTAATTGGCTTTTTATCTTTAGCCGCTTGCGCCGCCTCGATTTTTTTTATTAAATGGGCGTCGCAAAACGGCCCTTTTTTTAGTGAACGTGCCATTTATTTGCCTTTATTTCTTGCTTCTACGCGAGACAATCATAGAAGATGTGCGCTTATTTCGGCGAGTCTTCTTACCTTTAGTTTGCTGCCCCCAAGGAGATACAGGATGCCGGCCGGCTGCGGTCCGCCCTTCGCCTCCACCATGTGGGTGATCAATTGGATTCATAACAACACCACGAACGGTTGGTCTAATACCTCGCCAACGCATAGCCCCCGCTTTCCCAATCTTACGAAGGTTATGCTCACCGTTACCAACCTCACCTACTGTTGCTCGACACTCTATATGAATACGCCGCACCTCTCCGGAACGCAACCTAACTTGAGCATATACGCCTTCGCGAGCCATTAATACGACTCCAGCTCCGGCCGTACGCGCAATTTGCGCTCCTTTTCCTGGAAGCATCTCAACACAATGCATCGTCGTTCCCACAGGAATATTCCTAATTGGCAACGAATTTCCCACTTTAATTGGCGCCTCCGCACCGCTCATGAGCTTATCACCAACAGATATCCCTTTTGGCGCTATAATATATTGGCGTTCTCCATCCAAATAGCATAGCAACGCAATATGAGCACTCCGATTGGGATCATATTCAACACGTTCAACAACCGCCGGTATACCGTCTTTATTCCGTCGAAAATCAATTACTCGATAATGGTGTTTATGGCCGCCCCCGATATGACGCGTAGTAATGTGACCATTATTATTTCGTCCGGCACTTTTTGATTTTTTTTCAAGTAGAGATGAAAGCGGTCGCCCTTTATACAAATCAGGATTGATCACTTTCACCACTCCACGACGCCCCGCTGAAGTTGGCTTTACCTTTACAAGTGCCATTATTTCACCTCCCCAACTAAGCTTATTTCTTGCCCTGCCTTTAAACAAACATAAGCTCTACGCGTGTGATTACGACGACCAGCAACTTTACCGCCTCGCTTGATTTTTCCAATGCGATTAAGAACCTGCACTGAATCCACCTCAACTTTAAACAATAACTCCACCGCAGCTTTTATTTCCAACTTGGTAGCATCAGGAATAACTCTAAACATAACCTGGCCGCTTTTTTCGCTGACAAATGTAGATTTTTCTGAAATTATCGGAGCAATTAATACTTTCATTAACCGCCCTTCAACATGCTTAACAATAGCGTTCATGACCACATCTCCTCAATTTTGGCCAATGCCGGCTTTGTAATTAAGACGTTCTTATAAAAAACCAATGATAATGGATCAGCATTATGTGGCTCTAAAACAAGCACATTAGCCAAATTACGTGATGCCAACAACAGATTTTCGTCTATATTCTCAGCAATCAAAAGAACCGACTCAAAACCCAATTGCCTCAACTTGCTTGATAGCAACTTTGTCTTAGGCGCCTCAACAGAGAAGTTCTCCACAATTGACAAACGCCCCTCCCTTACTAGCTGAGAAAATATTGAACACATTCCAGCCCTGTACATCTTTTTATTCACTTTATGAGAAAAATTCTCATCCGGAGAATTAGGAAACGTTCTACCACCTCCACGCCAAAGCGGCGAAGAAGACATACCCGCACGCGCTCTGCCCGTTCCTTTTTGACGCCACGGTTTTTTCGTTGTATGGCTAACTTCTTGCCTATCTTTTTGTTTCCGATTACCACCGCGCGCGTTTGCCTGATATGCAACAACAATTTGATGTATCAGTGCCTCACTGTAGTCTCTACCGAAAATTCCATCCGCTGCCGTAACGGACAAAACTTTACCTTGATCATTTAGGAGCTTCAATTCCATTGATTAAGCTCCTTTTTTTAATTTAGCTTTAATAGCAGGGGACACAACCACCTCACCATTTTTTGCGCCAGGAACAGCGCCCTTTACAAACAACAATTGCCGCCCCTCATCTATCCTCACCACCTCTAAGTTTTGCACGGTGTTTGCGACATCCCCCAAATGTCCTGTCATTCTCTTACCCGGGAAAACACGCCCTGGATCTTGCGCCATACCAATAGAACCAGGCACATTATGAGAACGCGAATTACCATGACTGGCTCTCCCTGATGCAAAATTGTAGCGCTTAATGGTACCGGCATAACCTTTGCCTATTGATACGCCACGCACGTCAACTTTTTGCCCCACCTGGAATAAACCCACAAGAATAGGATCTCCAACCTTAACAGACGACGCAAATGCGTGATCCACTCTGAACTCTTTGAGCAGAGTTCCTGGTTGAACGCCGGCTTTAGCTAGATGGCCGGCCTGAGCCCTATTGATGGCCGAGGTTTTTCTATCGCCAAACAACACCTGAATGGCAACGTAGCCATCAACTTCATTCGTCTTAATTTGCGTCACACGATTACCAGACACGTCCAATACAGTAACAGGAATTGCGCTTCCGTCCTCTGTAAATATCCGCATCATGCCAATCTTGCGACCAATAAGGCCCAAGCTCATTTTTTTCTCATTCCCACCTACGATTGGGCAGGTCAATATAAACAATAAAAATAAGAGGCTCTCATTCGAAAACCTCAATACGGTTGTTAGCCAAAAATTATAGCATGTAAAAAAATATCAAACAAATACCCCTGTATATTTTTATATATTTACTGGAGTTTTATTTCCACATCGACGCCCGCAGGCAAATCAAGCTTCATTAATGCATCTACCGTTTTATCGGTAGGATCAACGATATCCATAAGGCGCTGATGAGTCCTAATTTCAAACTGATCCCTGGAAGTTTTATTTACATGCGGAGAGCGCAATACATCGAAACGCTGAATACGTGTAGGTAACGGCACAGGTCCTTTGACAACAGCGCCCGTTCGTTTAGCGGTATCCACAATCTGAAGTGCAGATTGATCAATTAATCGATAATCAAACGCCTTCAAACGGATACGAATTTTTTGATTTTGAATCTTTTGAGATTGCACAATTTTCCCTTAAAGAACGAGCCACATTTCTGTGGCGATTTATAACTTATCGCTATTGACAAAGTAAGATTATTCAATGATTTTAGCGACCACACCTGCACCGACAGTACGTCCGCCTTCACGAATCGCAAAACGCAAACCTTCTTCCATAGCAATCGGATTGATTAGCTTGACGGTAATTGATACGTTATCGCCTGGCATTACCATCTCTTTGCCTTCTGGCAGCTCGATTGCACCTGT
>Ga0170475_104414691_pt1 | contig 14953 bp, 13 predicted proteins | sample Soicark_Litter_5_FD_111474 | JGI IMG/M metagenome (GOLD analysis project Ga0170475, IMG submission 111474) | Avena fatua rhizosphere microbial communities from Hopland, California, USA. Combined Assembly of 48 SPs | reverse complement strand
CACAAATCGCGTGGGGCAATGAGCGGAAGTGAAAGATGCGAATTAAATTATTCACTTTGCCGAAGCGATCTCTTGCGCATGACCCGTTTTGGTAGACAACGTTTTGGGGAGCTCAACCATGTTGACGCGTCGGCAAACGCTGGTAGGCACGGGCGCCTGGGGCGCCTGCGCAGCCTCGCAAACGTCCCAGTGCTCTACGGGTGGCACCAGCGTTTGCTCTCCCGTTACATTCAAGGTTCCGCCCAACGCCTGCGATGCGCATGTTCATGTGATTGGGAATCCTGAACAGTTTCCCATGTCCCCCGAGCGCGACTATACGCCCCCAGCGTCGACAGCCGCAGATCTGGCTGACGTACTGCATGCGCTTGGGCTCCAGCGGGTGGTTATCATTGCGCCCACAATCTACGGCGCTGATAATTCAGCGACGATCGATGCGATCGCCCAGCTTGGGCCATCACGTGCATGCGGCGTTGCATGGCTTCCGAAGAATGCCTGGCCGGCGCAGTTGGCTGCACTGAAGAGCGCCGGCATTTGCGGCTTTCGGCTTTTCCTCTATTCGGGGGGAACCTTCGATCCGGCGGCAACGAAAGTCATGCTCAAGGAGAAGTTCGATTTGGCTGCATCCTACGGATGGCACATCGATATTTCCGCACCGCCGGACGTAGTGGCCGCAGTCGAAACTGAACTTGACATGGCTCCAGTGCCTGTTGCACTTGATACCTTTGCGTGGGCTGGCGGCGGAGTCACACAGTCTGGATTTAATTCAATTCTTTCCCTGATGCAGTCCGGCCATATATACGTCAAGCTTTCCGAGCCGTACCGGTTGACAAAAGGACCTGACTATCCCAGCCTGATGCCGCTTGTTCGGGCGCTGCTGGCGGCAAACCCGGACCGGGTCTTGTGGGGTTCTGGATGGCCATATGTGTCGGGCCGGGCCGAAGGAAAATCAAACGAAGATCTTGCGCCAAATCTTCCCATCGATTCCGGGCATCTTCTTAGCCTGCTTGCCAACTGGGTTCCCGATTCCGGAACCCGGGATAGGATCCTGGTGGACAACCCCGCAAGACTTTACGGGTTCAGCGAGACTGGCCGTCCGGGCGGCAGTCTGACTGTTCGCCAGCCTGGGCGCCACGGCCCGATCTAAATCTTATTGAGGACGACGGAAACGACTTTGTCGGCTGGAACCTTCCACAGCAGCTTGCTCAGACTGTTGGTCGTTGTCCGCCGTGCCTCTGCAACAGCGATGACTGCGTTGACGACACTGATCCCCGCTTCAAAATCAGGCGTCCGTACGCTGGCGCTGAAATCCACGATAATGCAATCATAGTCCGTTCGCACGGTGTCAAGCGCCGAGATGATTGACAGTGAAGCATTCAGCTCGGATGTCGGCTGCGTCGCCCGCAATACGAGGACATCCAGAACGTCCCCTTCCAAATCGACGCTGCAGAGGCCCCTTGCAAGCCTTCGGCTCTGGCTTGAAGCCAGCAGGACCTGGCCGGCAGAACGCTTCTGCCAGTTCGCGTCCAACAGAAGGACCCTTTGACCGCTTTCGGCAATGACTCTGGCCAGATGGACGGCCAGGGACGAGACACCCGCGCTTTCACAAGGTGCTACGATGCCAATGACCCAACCGCCCCGGCGTGCAGCGCAGTCCAGCAGCTTGATGGAAATCCTCGATGTGGTATCGTAAATAGCCCCCGCCGTCTTGGTGTAGGCAGGCTGAAGATACGTCGGAACCCTGTCCACGTACCGCCAGTCCGCCGCCCTGACTTTGGGGATGGCGGCAACTTCATGCGATCCGACTACTCTCGCCAGATCGTCCAGCGTCCTGATGCGCCGATCGGCCAGGTCGGCGATCACCGCATGGCCAAAGCCAATTCCGCCCGCAACGACCGTGGCCGCAATGATGAGAACGAGCCGGGAACTTGGCAGCAATGGTGGCTCGGCTGGCGTTATGACCCGCACGTTCGCCTCGGAAAAGTCCCGGCCTGCGTCGCCGAGTGCCTGTCGCAACAACCTGCTGTACAGGGCCTGATAAGCATCGGTCCATTCCTGCTGCTCGCGAAAGCGCGCACGAGTCTGAGCGCCGGACTGAGGATCCGATGCGAAGGCGTCTTCCGGCGGCTTAGCTGGAAATGCCTTGTCTCGTACCTGGTCCAACGCCGCCCGCAGGCGGGATGTTGTCTCCTGATGCTGGATACGCTGTAGATCAAGGCGGCTGCTGATATAGCTCCGAATGACGGAATTCACGATTGCTGCGGAACGCACCGGGTCTCGCGACGTGAACTGGATTTCCACTACGTCCGATACGCCAACCCGCGAGATGGACAGCCCGCGCCGCACACGCACAAGTGCAGTGTAACGCGGCCCTCGCGCAGAGGACGCGGAACTGGAACTGGCCAGGGGACGGAAATACTTGCCGAGCAGTGCTCGAAATCCTCCTCCCGCACCGCCGAATTCAGCATCGTTTGCAAGATTCTGCTCATCGACGATACGTGCGATGACCTCATCTGATCCGAGAATCTGGACCTGGGTTTCAATATAGGTAGCATGGGACGCCTCAGACCCGGCGACCGCGGACTCGGCCGTCTTGGTAGTCTGGTCTTCCAGAAGGACATCGGCCGCAGCGGTATAGTATGGTGGAGTGACCGCCGCATAGACCAAGCTGAGCAGCAGACCAGCCAGAAGCCACGCCAGACAGATTCGATGGCGCCTGCGAACGAACCGCAGGAAGGAATCGGCATTGATGGCGTCCCGATCATCGACACCGGCCGCCGGCTGAGGTCGATCAGGCAAGTTGTTGATACTCGGTTCGTTGCGCGCCATCTGGCTATTTTACGTTTGGAGTCGAGTTGATTGACTGGGAGCGCGTGCCGCGCAACCAGTCGAAGACCACGCCGGTGCTGACAAGATCCGTCGTCCGGACGCCGGGTTTCTTTTCGCCGCTGAGTCCGAATATGACGAAGAACCACGCGGAGACGCAAAGCACAACTGCCTCCTTTGCTATCAGTGCCAGCGCAACGGCAATCGCAGCATTCGGCAGAAAAATCAGGAGAACGAAAGCAACTGCGAGGAATACCAATAAACTGGTAGCCAACAGGGATGACCATGCACGCTCGTGGCCATAGTTGAACATATACAGGTTCGACGTGCACAGATTCAGGTTTATCATCATAGGAATGACCGACATCAGACGCACGATCGGCACTGCACCAGCGAACGCCTCCCCAAAAATCAAGGTAACAATATAAGGGGCGAGCATGAACAGGCTCAGGCTGATAGCTGCGCCAACGACGCAACTCGAAAGCGAAATGCAGATCAGCCTGATCCCTGCCCGTGGATCACGCTGGGCGTAGTACGCAACCCGAGGCAGGAATGTATCGGTCATGATTCGGAAAAAAGGCCTTGTCGCGCTGACAAATTTTTCGGCGATCGAGTACTGCCCGACCGCGACGTATCCGCCATAGTGCCCTACAAGCAACACCGGCAGAGTGATGGACACTCGCTCCACGAATGAGTAGAGGAAGCCTTTTGAACCGCCGATGATCTGTCGCCTTACGCCGCTGAACCTGACAGATTTCAGGCCTTGTAGCGCAATCTCTGCGACGAACGGCAAGACAACGATTCCGGAGATGAGCGTTACTGCCGACTGAATCATCACAGCTGCCTCGACCTGGCTTGGCGACCGGACCATGAGCAGGAACAAAACGAAGGTGACACAACGAGCAGTTACGACCGCGAAAGCCGCTTGCCATGCCCGCTCCAGCCCAATCAGCAACCACGCCGGGAACAGGATACCTCCCAAGGCGCCGATCATCGTGCAGAGGAACATCGATCGCCCGATTGGCAGGATCCCGTCCGCAGCGACAAACCCGGCGAGGGTCACGACGAAGCATAGCGCGAGCTTGGTTGCGAAAACCTCACCGAACAGAGACGCGAGCGCCGCCGGCGACTGTCGGGACGATGCCGCAGTGCGTTGGGCAGTCCAGTGGAATCCATATTCAACGATCGTGCTCGCAAATTGCCCGATGCTTAACGCATAGGCATATTCCCCAAAGGCCTGCGCCCCCAGAACCCGACCGGCATAAGGAAGAAGCAAGAGAGGTTGCACAACATCCGCAGCATGCATGAGCGCCAGGCCGGCGGCTTGCCTAGGCAGGCTCATGAAACGTACTTCTCAAGCGGCAATCTCCTGCAGGATGGCTCCATGTTGCTATCTTCCTTGGTGTCGGTTGAGGGCCGACCGGCGCTACTTTGGTCAGTGCCACAAATCCGCGCCCCACTCACCGTTGGTGACGAACCGGGCGGGCATCGTACGCAACTGGCCCAGGAATTCATCAAGTTCATCCCATAAATGGTGTTCATCCAGTTCCCAGGAATGACCCCAAAGATGAAAGTAACCGCCTGATACGGAACATGCCTCAACCGCTTTCGATAGTCGGGTAATGAGTTCAGGACACCCAATAACAGCGCGAAGAATACGAGATCGCTGCAGGCCTAGGCCACCACTCAGATAGTTCCGGAGATAGACCGCGTCCTGATGCCCAAAGAACTGCATGGTCGTTGGAAGCTCGTACCGGTGCCTTCCGGGCGAGCTCATCAGATTCCTGACTGTTCGGGCATAGGTGTAGCCGGCCTTCTCGACCAGCGCACGAACGTCTCGGTTGTAGTGTCCGCGGACATAGGCGAAGCCATGCACGGCGTGACCAAGCAGATCCTCAAGTCTTCGCCTGTTCGCACGGATCTGGGCCTCCGCCAGTTCGGGAGCAACATCCGTCAGGATAACGTGGTCCTGCGTGTGTCCGCCAATCTCAAACCGACGGTCAAGACGCACGATATCCGCTGCCGACATCACGGGTCTACCTTCGGAATTGGCACACGGAATATAGAAGGTACCGCTTATGCCGTGCTTGTCGAGCAAATCCGCCAGACGGAGGTCGGACGGATGACCGTCATCCCAGGACGTCGTAACCAGTAAATGCGAACGGTGTGAGTCAGGCTTCATTCATAGCTCCAAACCCACGATAGGACATCATGAGGCGTCGCGAGGCGCGGATATTGTCAGGCATCAGGCCCCTCTGCCGCAAGCCAACGAGCCCCGCAGCAGGCAAGGATAAACAGCGCATTGGAAACAAGGTACCGTTTTGCCAGCCGCCGAGGATCTTGAAGGACACGATGAAACCATTCCAGGCCGCTGCGCTGCATCCAAGGCGGAGCGCGCTTCACGACACCGGCGTGAAAGTCGAGAGCGGCCCCGACGCCCACCATTACCGCCTTAATCCGGCCCCGGTGCGCCTGCATCCAAGCCTCCTGCTTAGGACAACCAAGCCCGACCCAGACGATTTGTGCCCCCGACCTGTTTACATGATCAACGATTGCTGCGTCTTCTTCCTCCGAGAGTTTCCGGAACGGCGGCGAAATCGCGCCAACTATCTTGATAGCCGGAAATGCAAACTGCAGCATGTTTTGCAAGCGCTGAAGAGTATCAGGCGTGGTGCCATAGAGGAAAATACTGATATCTGATTCGGCAGCCTCTCGGCAGCAGGCCCACATAAGATCCGGTCCAGCAATGCGTTCCTGCTTGACGTGGCCCTTGCGCCGGATCATCCATGCAACCGGCAGCCCATCGGGCGTGACCAGATCGGCTGATCTTATAATCTGTGCATGGCACGCATCCCGAAGTGCGTGAACAACACTATGTACGTCACAGACGCAGACGACACGACTTTCATGATTCTGGGCCCATGCAAGGACACGCTTGATGGCGGAGTCCCAGCTCAGCACGTCGATCGAGATTCCGATGACTTGTTCCTGAATCCGATAATCATCAGCGGGATGTCCGAGGATCGCATTCATTTTTCTGCTTCCTACAAGCCTTGCAGCTCCGATTTCGCTCGGTAAAGGCTGGGCTGTCTCAAGTAGTTCCTTCTACAACCCAGGCAGCGCCGGATCCCAATAACAATATTTCCATCCAAGTCGTTCAACAAGAATTCTGAATAATACCGCACCGGAGCAAATTCCACTCGGAGTAATCAATCGGGCTAGGCTGTTATCCGTCCGGCATGCACGACTTTGCCGCCAGATCCCGCGGCTGTTCGCAGGAGCAGCGCGTTCGACGGACTGAAGACCGTAGGTGGGCCATCTGACTGCCTGTAGAATCAATCTAGTGAAGTGATAAGATTGCCGTAACGTCGCGGATATTGTCAAACGCTATTACGATCTCATATGAGATCAGCGCAGCACACAAATAGAAGCTGACAGCAGAGGCCTGCTCCCATTTCACCAAGCCCCTGCCGAATCGAAAGACCTCTCCGGCTTCTGCAAACCAGACGGAAGCCGCTGCCAAGCAGGCACTGCCGGCGATATCACTCGGATAGTGCATGCCTAGATAGACGCGGCACATTTCAATAGTAGTGGTAGCGAATACCACGAGGAGACCAAGGGGCCGAGAAACTGTAAGAGCAGTGACAGCCAACCCTGCGAACAAAACTGCGCGCTCGCTGGGGAAGCTAGGTGAAAGGGGATGTGAGGTTTCCCTTAGCGTGTCCGCATCTCCCAACACGGCTGGCGTATGAAGCGCGAGCGTCGGCTCGAAGAGTGGCTTCGGCGAAAAGCCCAAAGAATCATGCATGAAATGAGCAACCACCGCCACGCAGATGGCGGCGGCAGTGCCACGAACGATCCGCATGCGCGTCTCGACCTCTCTGCTCAGGAACCAGCAGCACCAGAGCAACGACAACACGACGGCACCCTGAATCACAGGATAAGTCGCCGCATATACGAGCCGATTGAAGCCACTATCTCCGGCCGCGAGGGCATTGACAGCCTTCGCGACAGGGCCGTCAAAGACGTGAATGTGGAGACGCAGGAACGTAATTACCGCGAACGCACCAAGCAACGCGAAGGAAATTGTCAGGCACCGAAAGGCAGAGACCAATCGTGTCATTCCGCCGCATCAGCCTGATGCAAGGAGACCTCCACGTCCTGCAAAGGTCGTGCAGCGGAACTGCCGAAGAAGGTCAGGTCCTGCTCCAGGCGCAAGGTGTCGCAAAGCCGGTTAGACGGTACTTCTACGTCGTCATAGGTCAGAACCTGATCGCGTAAAACGGGGTGCTTCAGGCGGCAGCCTTCCGCCAGGCCAATCGGAAGAAGGCGGTCAGCGTGAACGGTCCGGGCGTTTTCACATAGGCCATAGGTCGTGTAGTGCCCGAGGCCGTCAAGGATCTCACCTGCCCTAAGATCGCGCTTGGCTGCCGCAACGACGTCGACATAAGGCACACCAAGCGGAGTTATCGCTGCATCCTTGAAGATTACCGCGCGGGCGACAGTGAACGGTACTTCGAAGTGACACAGATGATAAGGCCAATAGAAGCAATAAAGCGGTCCCGGCCCCATTTTGTACAGTGACAGGTAGTGGGCTTCGAAAGCATCGTCCATTGTTCCAAGAACAAATACACCCGGATTTGGCATTGCTCCGACGCAGTAATCGACGATGCCGGGCCCGTGCAGCAGATCATCGAGCGGGTACCAGTTGACAGCTTCCTGAATCGGGGTTCCAGGTTCAACAATGGGGCCGTACATGCCGCGCTTGGCTACGCGCATTCCCGTCGCGTTGGCGATGATCGCGTTTTCGAACGAGATTTTCGTTCCGTCGGCAAAAGAGGTAACCATTGAGGCTTTCATTCCCCACTTCTTGGCGAATCCTTCCTGCGTCGTCGGATTACGATACGGATCATGCAGACCCTTGATATTTCCGCACAGCACCGGCCTGACTCCCAGGCCCTTGACCCAGCGGTACAGGTTCATGATGACGCCAGGCTGGTCCCCCTCCGTGTTGGTGATAACCACGCCTGCGCGGTCCGCGTATTGCTTCAGGATCGGACCTAGGGTCGAATCAAGCTCGGCGTTCATCATGACCACATGCTTTCCACGCGCGATTGCCCGCATCACGACATGGGCCGCATATTCAATCGTCCCGGTAACTTCCAGAAGGACATCGATCCCGGATGCCTCGCAAAGGACCATCGGATCGTCCGTGACCGCCCGTCTTCCACGAGCAATGCAATCATCCAGTTCCTCTGCCGAATGCACGCACACCGGATCGTTCTCACCCGATTCGGCATAGACTTTCTGGGCAACCTCCGGCCGTCGGTTTGAGATCGCCGCCAGCTCCATACCCTTGGAATATTGCAGCATCTGGCGGGCGATACCACGAGCCATGAATCCGGCGCCAACCATACCGACTCTGATTGGGGTGCCCGCCTGCTGAAGGCGCTCCAGTTCGCGATCAACAATGAACACGACATTTACTCCTGATCGGCAGTAACTGGATAATTCGCACGCTCACGTTTGAAATCCGGCCACGATCGGTCCTTTTCGGAGATGACAGCCGGCTCGGCCGGCCATTGGGCGCCGATGACAGGATCATTCCAACGGACACCACGTTCGGCTGCCGGTTTATAGAATTCCGACACCAGATAGGTAATCTCAGTTTCGTCCCGCAGGGTCAGGAATGCGTTTGCACATCCCTTTGGCACGAGCAGCGAGCGGTAGTTATCCGCTGAAAGTTCGATTTGAAGATGTTGCAGGTAGGTTGGACTGTCCGGTCGTAGATCAAGCAGGATATCATGAATCGAGCCCCGTATGCAGCGGAGTAACTTGTCCTCCTGATAAGGCGCGATCTGGTAGTGGAAGCCACGCAACGTGTGCTTGTGACGATTGACGGATATATTCATCTGGACCAGCCGGTTCTCGAGGCCATGGTTCGCAAATTCCTGCCAGCACCAGCCACGAGCGAAGAAGCCGCGTTCGTCGGAACGCTTATCAAGCTCAATGATATAGGCACCGGGAATACTGGTTTCGTTGAAGATCATCTGTATCTCCGGTCTAATCAAACGGATAGAGTACTTTTGCGCCATGCGCTTCATAGCCGATCGGCACGAACTTAAGGTTCGCAAGCGACTGCCGCACCTGCTCGCGCTTGTCGGGCTTCACAAGGAACATCAGAAACCCGCCGCCGCCGGCACCGCACAGCCGGCCGCCTTCAGCACCCGCCGCCATGGCCGCGTCATAGTACGCGTTGATTTCACTGGTTGTTATCTTGGAGCCGAGACGACGCTTAAGCTCCCAGCCATGATGCAGCGTCTGCCCGATCTGCCCGACATCTATCTCCGGACGAGAAAGAAGTCCCCGTAGATCATAGGCCTGGTCGCGCATCTCCTGGAGTACCTCGAGGTTGCTGCGCGTTTCAGCCTTCTGTTCGGTCAGAACCGATGCGGCTGCGCGTTGATGCCCTGTCCAGAACATCATGATGCTGGAGAACAACTGCGACACCGAGCCATAGACCGCGTGCTGCGGCTCCACCATGACACGTCCGCCCCGCCCGAAACGAAGGAGATTGAGCCCACCAAAGGCGGCAGCGTACTGATCCTGCTTGCCGATAGGCTCCTTCAGTATCTCCATTTCGATATGGCAGGCCTCCTCGGCAAGCTGACCGGCCGAGACACGCTCGCCGCGAAAGGCGTGCAGCGCGTTGAGCAACCCGACCGCGAAGGCACTCGATCCTCCGAGCCCTGTGGAGGCGGGCATGTCAGCGACGGTGCTGATGAATATCGGCGGTTCGATGTGAAGGAACTTGAGACACTCACGGGCAATGTTGTTTTCGATCTCGTCTATGGCGTTGACCTGCTCGGTCCGCGAATAGTTCAGTCGAATGGGCTCGTTGAAGAGCTCGCTGTGACGCTTGACCGTGACATAGACGTACTTGTCCACGGCGGTGCTCAGGACCGCGCCGTCGTCCGCCTGGTAGAATTCCGGCAGATCCGTTCCACCACCGGCAAAGCTGATTCGCAGTGGCGTGCGGGTGACGACGAGGTCAGGTGGCTGCCGGCCGCGAGCCCTGCGGCGCACCTGTGCAAGATCTTGTGACGAATATGCCAGCTCAGCCAGCGACAAATCATTCACGACGCAGTCTCCGGTAAGGGTGCGCTCAGGCGACCTTGGTCGCCGGCTTAGTCCAGCGCAGCGAGTCGTTTACCACCGTGCTATCAAGCAGGTGACGCAGCCAGCTCAGCCGAGTGAAACGTCTGTCGGTAAAGTCGCCATACGTCAGGCCCGCCTCTTCGAATCCGGTGCGAAGCTCGGCCGCGCCCTTTTCTGCATCCCACAGGAACGCAAAATCCGGGAATGTCCGCTTGAACTTCGAGAAGTCAGCCTTGTATGTGCGCTGGTCAGCGCCGGGCTGAGGCACCAGCTCCAGCCGGCACCCCGGCACGGTCTGCACAGCGATCTTTCCCAGTTCGTGGATCTGGTGGTTGAGATTTTCTGCGCCGGTATTGAACGCCTGATTATGGATGAGATCCCGCGGTGCCTCCAGAACAGCCTGGAATGCTCGAGCCACGTCCTGGACATGGACCACAGGCCGCCATGGCGTGCCGTCGCTGTGAATGACGACGCGGCCAGTGGTGAAGGCGCTGCCCATGAGGTTGTTCAGCACCGTGTCAAAGCGCATGCGCGGCGACAGACCGTAGATCGTACCATTGCGGCAGAACGTCGGCGAGAAATCATCATTGGCCAGCTCGCTCAACGCCGTTTCGGCAATATGTTTCGACCGGGCATACTCGGTTTGCGGTGCCAGCGGAGCAGTCTCGTCCACCACAGCGGCTTCAGACATGCCGTACATGATGCAGGAGGACGAGAACAGAAACCGGGATATACCGGCCTGCTTCGCCGCCCTGGCGAGCCGGATCGTGCCCTCCGCATTGATCCCCCGGGTCCACGCCTCGTTTAGATTCCCGATCGGATCATTGCTCAACGCCGCCAGGTGGATGACTGCATCGAAGCCGTCCAAATCCCGAGTGGAAATATCCCGAATATCCATGTCGATTGTCGGGATTCGAAGATTGTCTGGAACAAGCGTGCAGGAGGAGAAATATCCCGTGTCCAATCCAACGACGTCGTAGTCCTGGCTGCGGAACCAGGGTGCCATGATCGAGCCAATATAGCCATTGTTGCCGGTGATCAGAATCCGCTTGTTGTCCGGCATATGCGTGCCCCTTTCTGTTCAAGAAGTTGATGTGCGATCTGAAGAAGCGAACGCGCGTCCGTCACCCAATAAAACGGGCAGCCGGCGGCTGACGCAGCCGCTTCGTCGCGTTCATCGTCGCCGACAAACGGCGTGCGGGTGAGATCGAGGTGAAAGTCCCGCTGCGCCTGGTACAAAAGGCCGGGCTTTGGTTTCCGGCACGCACATCCTTCATCCCAGTTGTGCAGACAACAGTAGATAGCGGCGATTTCTCCGCCGTATTCGTCGGCTTCCTGCTTCATACGCTGGTGAATTGCTGTAAGGTTGTCTTCAGGCATGGCACCGCGGGCTACGCCCGCCTGGTTTGAAGCAATGATCACGCGGTATCCGGCCTGTTTCAGAAGACGCAATGCCTCCAGCGATCCATCGCACCAGTGCCAGTCGTCCCAGCTCCGCACATACTGTGCTCGTTCCGGCTTATGGTTCAGGACGCCGTCGCGATCGAGAATGACGGTGGGAATACGCTGAAAGAAAGCTTCCGTTGCGGGAAGACGATCCAGCGAGCCAACGCTGTAGTACCGATGGTCACTGACATAAGCCGTCAGGCGGCCTTGCGCCGCAAGCGGTGTATATATCGCCTCCTCGAAGAGCGTGTCTTCCTCGGGCAGCAAATCAAGGCAAAGATCCGTTAAGATAGCATAGCTGATTTCAACTTCCCGAAGGTCGGGCGTGGTGCGCAGACGGTCGAACAGAAGCACGTGGCCATCGGTGTCAAGGATGACACTGCCCCGAGAGTGCCTATCGTTATTGCTGTATACTGTGATCAGTCCTGGCTTGCCTGATTGGCAAAAGCGTGTCCATAGCAGATCCATCTGCATTGGCCAATAGTTATCGCAGTACAGCAGCAGAAAAGAACGGTCTATCAGATGCCGGGCGCTCGCGATCCGACTGCTGGTAAGCTGATCCGGATCCGTTACAGAATACTCAATTTTCAGGCCCCAGCGCTGTCCGTTGCCGAAATGTGCCTGCACAACCTCGGGCAGATATCCGAGAAGCAGCAAGACCCGTTCAAAACCCTGCTCTCGCAGCTGCTCGATCTGATATTCCAGGAATGGTCGTCCGTGCACCGGCACCATCGGCTTGGGCCGGTCATTGGTAATCGGTTGCATCCGGGTGCCACGACCCCCGGCAAGGATCACCGCTTGCCGTGGTCGGTCGTATGATCGACCTTCGATATATGCACGAGAATCCAAAGAGATAACGTCCATTCTCAGGGAACCAATCGATCCGCGATCAGGCACCGGGTGATGGCGTGGCAGATGACGGAGTGGATGTCCTCGACCAGCTCGTACTGCCCTTTTGGTGTCGAGACACAGACCGAAACGTCCATTTGCGATTTCAGGGCACCGCCGTCGAAGCCAAGCAGTCCTACGGTTGTTACGTGCCTTGGCCGTGCCATCTCGGTCGCCTTGATCAGATTGGGCGAGTTGCCACTTGCCGAAATGCACACCAGGACATCGCCCGGCATGGCGAAGTTTTCCAGTTGCCCGGCAAACGCCCTTTCGTAACCCTCATCATTCGACAGGGCCGAAAACCAGGATGTATTGTCTGACAGGCACAGGACCTTCATCGGCTTCTGGCCGGAGCGTTTGGTGGCTTTGCCCAGATCATTGACCCAATGAGACGCAGTCGACGAGCTGCCCCCATTGCCGGCGATGTAGATGAACGACCCACGATCGCGCGCCTGCCGAAAGACATCCACGATTCTCTCTAGCGTGAACAGGGGAATATCGCTTAACAGACGCCGAACGTCCGCGAAGTGGTTCGGAATGGTCGCTGATGTCAGCGGCTGGACAAACGATGTTGCTTGCATGACTTTAACCGATCGTGGGACCGATTCCTCTGGATTGAAGCCGGTTGAAGCACCGGTTTAGTGTGAATAGTACTGCAGCAAACTGCATTTACTATTTTGGCTTAGCCGAACGCCACCATTGTCTCGCGACTATGCAAAGGCGGTAGTGGTTAATGCAGCTGCAACTTCGGCCAGGCGCGCCTGACGAGCATGCAAGAGCGGCGTCGGCTCAAGCCCGATCGTAGACAGGATGGACTCCCATCGATGAGCCCAATCGTGCTTCAGCAAGCAGCGCGTCGCGTTGGTTCGGCGCAGTTGCTCCGTCCATTCCGGATTCGACTCGAGTTCGTCGATGACAGCGACCACGTCGCTTCCATCCGGCGCAATGTCGATGACGGCACCCGGCCAGTCGAAATACTCCTTGAACTCCTGACACCTCGGCGCTGATCCAAGAATGATCGATCCGCCAGCTGTACCTTCAAACAGGCGCCCCGGCAGAACGTGCTCGCCGGAGACTCTGGCCGACTTCGTGTTCGTCAGCGACGCCGGACTAAACCCGATGAAGTAACGGCTGCGCCTGATGGTGCTGGACAGGAGAGCCCGGTGTTCGGCCCAGCTTTTGACACGCGAGTCGGTGCTGGACAACGAATCGTAAATATAGAAAAAATTGCGCTCTTTCGTCAGTCTAAGCAGTTCCTGATGGACAGGCTCCGAACGGTTGCCGATTGAGTAGACGTCCACGACACGTTGGGGCGGCGATGGATATGGGGTAGCGGCCAGGCAGTCGATCCCTACGGGCAAGGTATAGCAGGGCGTGCCGGTATAGGCCGGTAGCTGTGGAATAACTTGGCTATGCAGGAAGAACACGTGATCAAACTGGTCCAGCAGTTTGAGATACTCGCGGTCCTGCTCAAGCGTCGTCGACCATAGCTCAAACAAATATGCGACTGCAACTTTACAGCGGCGACGCCAGTTCTTCATACGCGACAGCTCAACGAGGCTTTGCGGGCTCCAGGCGACAAAAAGGAACAAGTCGTAGTTCCGGGTGATGTCCGTGCGAGCCATGGTTGGCATGTTCTTGAGGCCGAGAGCTTTGCGGCCGCCATTGGCCAGCCGGTTAAAGTCGCGCTGGATATTGTGGCTATCATGGGCGGGCAACAAGCCGCCAAAGCGGCGGTCTATATAGTTGTCCAGCCCTGGTGCGATCAGATCCGCGTCCTCGCACTCAGCAACAATGCTGCAGAAATCGTAAGCCTGGACAAAATGAGCTTTGTCCCATGCATTGAATTCTGAAGCTACAAGTGTTGTTCTGGTCAAACGAAAAGCCTCCTCCGCTGTTCCGGCCGGTTATTTCGCAGCGGCCAGAACCGGTGACCGCCGGACCGCGACAGGCAACTCCCGTCGCGCCAGCGGTTGGCGTCCCAGGATCATGTCGGACGCCTTCTCCGCAATCATGAACACGGCGGCCGAGGTATTGGCTGACGGAACAAACGGCATAACCGAAGCGTCAGCAATGCGCAGCCCATCCAGTCCGTGGACGCGCAGTTCATGGTCCACGACAGCCGACGGATCGCTGGAAGGACCCATTCGACATGTACCGCACAGATGATAGGCAGTGAGACCGGCTTCTCTTGCGAATGTCAGGCAGTCTGTATCGTCGACAATCGAAGGTCCTGGCAACTCCTCGGAATGGGAGTATGGAGCAAGCTGGGGAGAACCCAGCAGGTGCCTTACGGTCCTTATGCCGTCAATCACGAGTCTTTGGTCCCGTTCATCCGCTAGATAATTCGGTTGAATCATTGGCGCCTGGAATGGATCGGCAGTGCGCGCCCGCACGAAGCCGCTGCTGTATGGCCGCAGTTGATAGAAGCCGAGCTTGATGACCGGGAACCTTTCCAGTCGCTGGTTCGAGTAGTTCCCGAGGGCAAAATCAAGCTGCATATCGGGCTGTGAAATGAGGTCTCGGGAATTGACAAAGCCGTAGACCAGAGATGGACTGATGGCAAACAGGCTGGGGCGGCCGAACAGCCATTTGAAGCCTTCCTGCATCAGTGCCGTGCCACGTCCATTGATTGTCT
>Ga0170475_107084040_pt1 | contig 14976 bp, 3 predicted proteins | sample Soicark_Litter_5_FD_111474 | JGI IMG/M metagenome (GOLD analysis project Ga0170475, IMG submission 111474) | Avena fatua rhizosphere microbial communities from Hopland, California, USA. Combined Assembly of 48 SPs | reverse complement strand
TCTGCGCTCAGCGTCGTGTCAGGCGGGGTCACGCCGGGCGTGAGCGCCGTGCCGCGGACTTCGAGTGTCTCGTACGGATAGAGCCCACTGCTGCTGACTCCGTTGGCGCTCGTCGACGTCTTGACGATACGCTCGTCGCTCTCGTCGTACAGGAAGTCCAGATTAGCCATCTGGCCAGCGGTACCCGACGCGTCGACGTCCAGCGCCGGGAGAGTCGCGAAAAGAGCGTCAACGCGATAGGCGCGGCTGAGGCGTCCAACTTCGTCCCAGTAATATTGAAAGCGCGCCGAGCAAGGCGAGCCCACCGGCAAGCAAGGGCCGATACGCTCGAGGTTCGCGCGCGTCAGATTGCCGGCGGCGTCGTAGACCGCGCTGAAGGAGCCGCCGTTCGTCGGGGAGGTGGCGCTGGTTTTGTTGCTCGCGGACTTCAGCTGATACGGATGCTGCGCCGTATCATTGACGATGGTGCCGAGCGAGCGGTCGTAGAAGCCGTGCGAGTCGTCATCGCTGGTTTGGGTGTTGCCGAGCCAGTCGTAGGAGAATGTCTGGAACAGCGGTCGCGAGGCGAACGAAACGTGTGTTCCTGGCGTGGCGCGGCGCGGATCACTGAGACCGGCTAGTTCCGCGGCGAAGGGCGATTTCCAGGCGTCCGTTCCGCCGGCTGCCTGGTAGTCGATGCGCGCCGCGCGATACAGGTCGTCGTATTGGATCTTCTTCGTCAGCGGCTTCGCCCCCGCCGGCCACTCTTCCGGCGAGCGATAGTCACGGATCTCAGTCGGATTGCCGACCACGTCGTAACTGAGCTGTTGATCCTGGAGTACGAGCTGGAAACTACTGGGCGGGCCGGTCGGGGCAGGCAGCGGCGTGTAGTTGGTGGTCAGGCCCCAAACGTCATTCGGAGGGCCGCGGTAGGTTTGCACGTTGCGCAAGCGCCGCCGGGCGTCGAAGTCACTATGCGTCGTGGTGTGCGCGGCGTCGCCGTAGGTGATGTCGCTCACCAAGCCATCAGCGGTGCGCGTGATGCTGCTCACCAGCACGTCGTAGGTGCTACCCACCTTCTTCACCGTACCACGCGCCGAGTAGCTCGTGGTCACGGCGCTGGTCGGGCCGCCCGTCGTGGCCGCAGTGCCCTGAAGCTGAGCGAATGTCGAGCCGGTCGTCGCGCTCACCTCGCGGTCAGCTGCGTCGTACAGGAACTCGCGATAGTACCAGTGTGTGCCGTAGCGATCGGTCAGCGCATTCGGCGCGATGCGCGTCGAGGTATTGAGCGGCAGCGCGGGCAGAACCGACGTCTGCACGACGCGCCCTCGGCCGTCATAGCTGTTCCACTGCGTTTTGCCGCGACTCCACACCGCGACCAAGCGACCCTTCAAGAAGTTGCTCGTGGTCGTGACGTAGTTCGGGGGCCGAGCCACCAGCGGGAGCGATCCAAACGGCTGCGCTGGGGCCGAGTCATAGTGATAAACCACCTCGTAGCCCGTCGGGTCGGCCAGCGTTGCATCGACCGGCGGCGAGTACGGCGTCGGCTGTCCGCACGGAACGTAGTCTTCCGTGAGCAACCGGCCCGCGCCGTCGTAGGTGAAGTTCTCGCCGCAGCCGCGCGCGTCGCTCGTACCGACCAAGTCTCCGGCGTCATTGTACGCGTAGCGCCAGGCCTTCAGACCCGTCGAGCTCGGCGTGTCCGAAACCGTGCGATCCGTCGTGAAGTTCTGAGTCGTGTTCGGATCGACGTTCAGCACCAGGTGGCCAAGCGTGTCGTATTTCATCCAGCGCACGACCGGCGGGTCCGACTTGCTTACCCGAACGCGGGTGATCACTTCAGGCTCGCCCGTGGTCAGGTACTGCGTGCGCACCTCGCGCGCTTCGATTGCGCCGCTGACGTGAAGTCGTTCGGTCGTGGCGATGGTGCGACCGTGACCGTCCGAGCGTGTACTCGCGTAGCTGCCTTGATGCGGACCATTCTCCAAGTCCGCCGCGTCAAACAAATCGCTCGACAGCGCATGGTAGACGCTTTGCAGCGTCACCGTGCCATCCAGATCGAAGGTCTGGACTTGGCGTCCGAACGCATCGTAGCGCTGCCGGCCATATTGGGTCGCTGTGAGCGGCTGTGAGACGGGAAAATGCAGCGGATCGCCGTCGTAGAACGAGGGCAGGTATTTCCGCGCTACGGCGGATTTCGCATCGTAGGATTGAAAGCCGGATGCGACGAACGCGCCCAAGTCATTGGCCGTCTTGTCCGCCTCCGCCAGCGACACGACTGTCCGCCCCATGCCATCGATGTACGAGTAGGACTCGAGATAAGAGGCAACACTGTCGCTCGCGCCGTCCTGCGTTTCAGTGTGGATGACCGAGTACTTGACCGGATTCGAGGGCGAAGGGAGCGTGTAGCTCACGCGCACTGACGCCGTGCTGCTGGCCGCCCCTCCTTCATCGGGCCGCGGGCGGTGCAACTCGCTCAGACGACCAAACGCATCATAGCTGACGCTGGTCTGCTGCAACTGCATATCAACGACCTGGGTCGGCGCCCCCAAACCTCGATCATACATCGCAGCCGTTGATAGGACCGCCGTCCCATCGCAACCGCCGCTGGTGTGAATCGATTCGCCCGTCGCAAACTCGGCGTAGGCGTCACTGTCGTAACTCACATCCCGACAGTGCAGGTTCGGACCGGACTCTCGCGTGAGCAAACCAAGCTCATTGTACGAGCTGCTCGACACGGTGATCGTCGTGGAGCCGGGACCTGCCGAGGCCCCCGTCGGCAACGGAACCGAGCCCGCCGGAGCGGAATTGACGCGGTCGAGTTGCCCCGCGCCCGCAAGCTCAGCCGTCGTCGTCAGCGGATTTCCAAATGCGTCATAGCTAATATGAGTGTGGTTGCGCGCCGTTTGATGAACGCTGCCGGTCACCCACGACTCGGTCGTGCGCCACAACCAGCCACCCAGATCTCCGGCAACCCGCTCGGGCTTGGTGACCTGAACGATTGTCTCGTCCGGCACGACCCCGGTGTCCGACGTCCCCGGACAAGCGCTGCCTCCATGACACCCGAAGTTGTAGCCGACCAGCTTGTTGCCGTTGAAGTCGACATCCGAGGAGGAGCGAATGACTGCGGTACCCGTCGCGGAGCGTGTGGGAACGAGCGAAACGCGGCTCGCGACCACCGTTGTCAATTCGGCGGGTGCCTGACCCGGGGTCGCTACCTGATCCGCAATTGGAGTCCAACTCGCGCCAGGGTTGACGAGCTCCAAGTTGACGCTGGTCACGGAGCTCGCCGCCGCGCTCAAGGGAGGCCCAGCGGCAGTGTCATAGACCACCGTCTGCTTGGCGCTCTCGAAAGCCTGACGGACGACGCGTCCGTCCAGCCCGACGAACAGCTGTCTGAGGCGATAGGTGCTCGAGTCAGTGCTCAGAAAGACGCCGCGCTCGTCGTACTTCTCCGTGAAGACGGGCAGGCCCTTCAAAGCCTCGCGGGGATTGTCGCGCCAGCGCTCGCTCAGCGAACATTCTTCAATGCCGTTCGTCGGCGTTTCGTCCTCGCACTCGCCAAGGAGGAACGCGCTGTCCGTGTAGTCACTCGGACTATTCGCGTCGCCGATGCGCTTCGAGCGAGCGCGCGTGAAGCCGCGGAACTCACGTTGTCGGCCTTCGAACAGCGGGTCGCGGTACTGGTACTCAGTAACGTATTTGCCACCGGGTGCGCCCGCGACCGGCAAGTTGTCCGACTCGGTGACACGCTTCACTACGTGCGCGACCGTCGGCATTTTCATCGTCCAGGCGCAGCTCCAGGGCGAGGTTGCGAGGAGCTGTGCGTCGGTAGCCGGGTCACACTGACGCAGCGAGTCTGCCGCAAGCATCTCGGCCGTCGAGGTCGTGTATTCGATGTCCGTGCTCTTGCCGAGCCCGTTCTCCACGTGCGTCAACAGGAAGGATTTGTTCCCGCCTTCGAGATCGATGTACTGATACTTCTTCGCGTTGCCCCACAGGATATCGCGCGTACCCGAGCCGTTCACGTCGACCAACCGCACGCGGTTCGCGTAAGATGGGCTCGCAGGCGTACTCGGGATGATGTGCCGATCGGTCCAGCCTTTGCCATCAACGTTCAGCCAGATATCGATCGCGTCGAATCGGACTTGCACCAGATCATCGAGCCCGTCGCCGTTCACGTCGTCCATCCGCAGCGTCGTGCCTTGGATGTCCGAATAGTTCGGCCCACCCATCGCGATGTAGCCGTTCGAGCTGAATTTACCGGCGGTGCAGTCGCTGCGCTCGCCAGTGCCCCACACGCCGTCACCGCGCCCCGGCCAATAGCGAATGTCGCCGCGACGCACACGCACGATATCGGGCAAGCCGTCACCGTTCATGTCGGCGAGCTGTGCATCTGGATCACTCAACTGCACCGGAGTCGAGCTCCACGGCACGCACGTCCGCAGAGGTTCTGTCGAAAGCGTGCTCGTCGTGGCGGTCGCGAAGCTGCCCCTTCCGAACTGTCCACTCCCCTGCGGGAAGCGGACGAGCGAGAGGAAGGTCTGGTATTCAGTGCCGGTGCTCACCACGACGTCGACCAGACCGTCGCCGTTCACGTCCATCACTTTCGTGTTCAGCGTGTCTTTGCCAAAGTCGATCTTAGGGCTTTGGCCGCTCGCAGTAGTGACAGCGCTCCCAACCCACGACCAGGCGCCATTGGCGAAGATGGGCGCGTACATTGAGTACGTCTTCACTTGCGGCATGTGCAGCAAGTTGATCGCGCCATCGCCGTCCAAGTCGAGCGGACTCAGGTTCAAATTCCGAAACGTGATGTCGTTCGCGTTCGCGCCGAGCACGCCCTGCACGGTCATCAGGTTCGCGCCACCGAAAGAGTCCGCCTTGCCACCTTGCGAATTGAAGAACACCCCGTGGCCATTGCCGTACGTCCCTACGGCAGTGTTCAATACGTCGGGCAAGCCGTCCGAGTTGATGTCGAACAGCTCGGTTAGCTCATCATCGACGGAATGCGGGGGGCTGCTCGTCACTGTCTGCAGGTCGTGATTGAACCCCTCGAATCCCGGCAGATCCGCGTTGTCCTTCACGTGGCTGTAGTCGAACGTCATCGCGGGCAATGCAGGACAGTTCGTGGTCTTTGCCAAAGCGTCGACCGTTCGCCCCTGCGACCCCGAGTCCAGTGGCATGTCTGTGACTGGCTGCCCCTTCTGTTCAGCGGGCGCGTCCGCCTCTTTCCCCGCACAGCGGCCCTCCACCTGGACGCTACTCAGCAAGGAAGCATGCTGGCCTGCGTATGTCAGATGATAGCGACGAACCTGATGCCGAGGGCTCGACACCGTCTCGTTGAACGCTTTGCTCGCGATGTCGACGCCTGCAAGGCGCAGGCTCTGGTCCATTCGCCAGCCACTGCGGTATGAGAACGTCGGATCGCTGCGCTGCTCGTAGACGAGCCGCGTGTGATGCGCAAAATCCACGATTTCGGTCGTAGTCGATGCCGCGCTGGGCGTTGTATCGTACAAGTCCGATAGATACGCCATGCCGCCGCTCCGAAAGTAGCGATACACGACGACATTGCTCGGCGTCGGCGAAACGAGCGGGCCAGTGGGATTGACCTTACCTGGCGTGTCACCCTGCGTGTCATATTGCCGAACTAGGTGCCAGCGATAGATCTGCTCCGGGTGACTCGGGTTCGTATCTAGTGCGCTCAGATCGTTCGAGCCATCGAGTGGCACGCCGAGCTCCATCGTCACGCCGCTCTTGTCTTGAACGCGCCAAGTGCGGTGATCCCCCGACCAGAAGAAGCGCAAGAACGAGCCTTCCACCCGCGCACGAAAGTACTGCGCCCCGCTGCTCCAGGGCGGCATCGTCTCGCCCACACTGCCGCAACCCTGAGTCGGGCTCCCTACCACGCAGATCGGAACCAGCTCCTGCCCGCCGTTGAAGACGAAGCGATCTTGGTTCACATGAAAGTCGGCCCGGTCGTCGTAGCTCGGCACACCGCGATCCGTCTGCCGCGCGATGAACGGCACCCCTACGTCCCAGCCCACGCCCCCGAGCCCGAAGCCGCCACTCGACGAATATGAGAGACCAAGCGCGGGCTGGGCGCCGCCGCGCGCGTGAGGCAGCGAGAACGGCACGCTGAACGTTGCGATACCGGTCGACAACTGGGCAGAAAAGCTCTCACCCATGCCCTGAACCTTGCCGCTGCCTTGCGGCAGAGAGATCGCTTTGCTCGTCACCCCGCTCTTGTCGGCACCCGTCGGGAGGGCCAGCGAATGTTCGATATCCGATGGCCTTGCGACGGGTGTTGCCGAGGCGACGTTGCTCGTTTCTGAGAGGGTCGCCTTGGTGCTGGCATTCGTGAACGCGCTGGCGGCTGAGCGCGGTTCGTCGTCGGCTGCCACCTTCGGGGCGCGGGTTGAGTCCGCAGGCAATGCAGGAAGGGCCGTCGCTACAGAGACGGCTGTCGATAACTTCGCCTGCTTGGCTGTCTCTTTGGGTTGCTCATCCGGCTGCGCCCCTGCGAACGCGGGCACAAGAGTCGAAACCACGAAGGAGAATAGCGTCGTGCAAGCGATCATGGGAGCGCCACGGCGGAACTCCGAAAGCGCCGAGACCATTGTCTTTTTCTCTGCCTTCCGCGTCAACACGAAGCGCATAGGAGGCCCTTCAAAACGAAAAACCGCGCTTCCGTTTCACGCCGAAAGAGTCTCGCGCTCACTTGAAGCGCGTCCAATAGGAGTAGTTCAGAACCAACTGGACATCCTGAATCGCGTCGAAATTGACAGATGGATCTTCCCAGATCCGTATTGCGAAGTTTCCGTCGAGCGGCCGCCCTTGGAGCTCTTTGCGCTCATAGTCCGAAAGCAGAGAGCGATCCGCGCTGCCTAGCGGGTTCGTGATGTAGCGCTCGGACGCAAGCGCTCGGGCCTGCTCGATATGTCCGTCAAACAGAAACGCGCGATAGTCGCCGCCATCGAAATTCCGCACGAAGAAGGGACCCGTGTGATCGAAGGAATAGTTGAGGAAACCACCACCGTTGCAGGTGCTCGGTGTCTTCGAGTCCGCGCAATCGCGGATCCCCGTTCCGACAACGTTCAGCGCGAGCTGGTCGATGCGGTAATTAAAGTTGCCGCGTGCGAACCCGCTGAAGTTGAAGATCTTGCCGTTCTGGATAGCCGATTGGCTGACGCCGAACTCGGCCTTTCGGTAGCAATGGACCGGACCGTCCGTGCAGTTGTTGGAAAAGCCCGCATCGCAAAGGCGCACGCATTCCCGCTTCCAGATACCAGACTCGGCCGACCGGAAGATCGCACCGTCCGTATCCTCGCAAACTTGGAGTTGGACGGTGGCGTCGTCGCCGGTACGTTGAAACGAGCGGAGTTCCGTTTCGGGCCCCGTGGAGGGGACCTGCTCAAGCATCGGTGCGGCAATGGTAAATTGAAAGTTCGGCACCGATGTCTCCATATTGCAAGTGAGAACATTGCCGATGCCGCTCGTGCAGGTTTGTCCCACGAAGCCCACCCGGTAGACGCTGCTCGCACCGGGTAGCGGCGATGGCACAGTGAAAGTTGCAATCTGCCGAGACCACGTGGAGCCGCTGGCAGGCTTTTCGGTTTGATAGTTCAAGCTCAACTCGGAACTTGGCCCCATGACGTGTGCGGCTCGAGCGCCAGCCGAATGAGGCGAAACCAACGAAGCATAAGACTCCTTCGTGTACCAGGTGAGTCGGTACTTTCCTGGCTGCAGAGTGACCTCCTGCTCCAGTGCCGAACCCGGCTGCCAACTGCACGGGCCCGCCGCGGACCCGGCCTGACAGCGCGGGGTTAGCCCGTCACCAAACTGGAGCGTGTAGCCCGTTGCGCCGGAAAGCTCATTGTCCGCAGTAAGGAAAGGGCGGACGGGCAGGTGAGTCGTTGGATCGAGCAGCGGAACCGCCCGAACGCAGTTCATCAACTGCGAAACACCGTTGAAGTTGACCTGCACGCAGTTCTTCGGCTGCCAGATTGGATGGTCCAGCGTCGCCGATTGGAGTAGCAGATTGCTCGAGGGGACGTCGCACTTCGCCCGCACATTGAGCACGTCGTCGCGTAGAGATACGATCGCAACGTCACTGCCTTCGTGGAAGTTATTCTGAAGGCGATAGCTTTCCACGAGATTGGCGAGCTTGGTCACGTAGTCGCCCAAGAATCCGTCGCTATAGCTCGCCGGGTCCGAGCTGAACTTCACTTTCGTGGGGTCGGTGAAACCCGCAAAGTCGTCCAGGCTCGCAAAGTCGATCCCCGACATTGTACACAAGTGACCTTCCCACTTTTGCGGTGCTTGGACCAACGGGAGATCATCCGTCATCGAGCTGAGCTGAACACCAAGGCGCTGTTCGATTGCCCGCTTGGCGAGAAACACCATCTGCCGGGCACTACTGAACGCTTCCTTGTACCGGGCCTGTTTGGCCGTCGCCAAGGTTCCGATCGCGGTCATCTGCGCGCTCTGCAATTGGGCCTGACTCGATGCCATGTACACGGCGCGCGCGAGATCGACCTGAGCGTCCTTTTTGAGTCCTTCGATCTCGGCAGCAGCGGAATCAATTTGTTCGGCCGCCTCGCTCAACGAAATGGCCGCTATCTGCAATGCCCGAGCATGCTGCGAGGCTTTGCCGGCAAAATCCTCCTTGGCAATCACGTCGTCTTGCGCAGCGGCTTGGTGCTGGAGATCGTTGAGTTGCGACGCAAAGACAATTTGTGCTGCCGCGTTGGCGCATGCAGCAGCCACCCCGAATCCAAAGCTACTGATTGCCTTACCGGCGTTCATCGATTCCGCGCACTGGTCCAAGCGATCGGCGATCGTGCTACTGAGCTGCACGTCGGTTATTTTTCCGGTCAAAATGCCCTTCTCCAGCGCGGCACGTAGTGCCTTGAGCTCGGAGCCAAAAGCGTTCATTTCGCCCGCGATCGTAGGGACCGCACTTTCAGCTTGCAGGAAGGCGGTGCGCAGTGCAGAGACCTGGACTGCCATTTTTCCACCTAGTTGGGGGAAGGCGCCAATGCCAGCAGTAGCGCGGTCCATGTCCACGGCCGCTTTTGGAATACGCGCAAAGACCATGCGCCCCGCTTTATCGATCAACGAGGCGGACAGAGTCTTTAAGTATTCACCCGCCGCTTCCAGGTTCTCGAAGGTCGCCAGGTCCGCGGGCTTGAGGCTAGTACCCGTAGTCTTGGCGATACTGGCGTCACATAGAATCTCGAGGCCGTCGAGAAAGTCGGCACCACCGACGCTCGGGATGGGCATGATTGCCCCGCTCAGAAACCCGTAGCTAAAATTGATTGTCGGCTGAAAGCGGACGAGCGCATCAGGCTCGATGTTGTGCAGGAGGGCCGCCCGGACCTGGCCTGTTCCGCCAAAACTAGATAGCCCGCCCCACAGATACTGCTGAGCATCATCGGTTGGCACCGTTCCGGTGAAGCCCAACGACGCAAAGGCTACGCGAGATGGCCCTTGAATATAAAAAGGATCATTCTTGCTCGTCGACAGGAATGACAATTGCCCCGCTGAATTTGCATGCATTGGACGGCCGTCGCTCGTGAACCAGCCGATGTCTGAAGCGCCTGTGCGTTGCGAATACCAGCTGCACCCGTGAACGACGGGGGCGTTGTCAGACCAAAAGAAGTCCGTCGCCGTTGGTCGGTCGTTGCATTGGCTAAGGTCCCCGATAGGTCCAAACGACTGCACTGGCACTGTTAGGCTGACGCTTGACGCCAAGTCGGTCCAAGATTTTCCAGTCCGACTGAGCATGATGGACGCGGCGAGTGTCGCGCGGAGTAATCGCTCGTTCATCTGCGTGCGCGCAAGGTCATTGGTGCAGTCAACGTTGGTACACAGCAGCCCAGCCATCCCCGATGGGTCTGCACAGGCACTCGTTCTTGCCGCGCACGGCCACACATTACTCGGGCCAGCGGTCAACGATCCCGTGGTGTAGACCGTCTGCGTGTCGGCAACGACGTCCGCAAAGCCACCGTATTTCGCGTTCCAAGCAAGATGCGCCAGCGCTGAACGCACTTTGGCGGGATCGAGCACACCTCCGCCAATCATTCGTTCGCGCGCCTCCATGTCCTCGGGGTGCGCGCGCAGCCTGCGGATGGCGTTACACGCGCTAGGATCGATGCTGTCGTTGCGGTCTCGCACAAATTTGCTAAGTGCCGTAGCGAGCGCCCCGGGGTAAGTCACGCCGTTCACTGTCTTCACGCAACGGGGAGCATGTAGCCCGGGCCCGGTCGGTGGCGCGGGAGCGATGCTCGGACACTCTCCGACTGCGGATGGACACGTCAGGTTCGAGTTGCCCGGCGTAAGCCAGACGCACAGATCCTTATCTCCCAATGTCACGAAAGGGAATTGCTGCGTCGTGTCCAAGCAACTCGCAAGACGGACAAAATCGGGGTCCTTGGCATGCAAATTCGCTAAGCTTTGGAAGCTCACGATGCAGCGGCCCGCCACGCACGAATAGCCAGAAGCGCAATTCGGACCCGTGGCAGAGCAACTCGACTGGAGGTCTGCAGAGAGGTTGATGGTCGTGCCATCACCTCCAGAGATTAGGCTGAGCAGCTTTTTCGAATCGATCGCTGTTCCGCAATCGGATTGAACCTGCTGCAGCATATCTTCGGCGCGTTGCTCTTGCTCTTCTTGTCTGACCTGTGCTTCCACTTGAGTCGACATTAGGCTCTGCGACGAAGCGATAAAGTCCTGACCCAACAGATCGGCCTCAGCTGCCGCCTGTTTCGCAAGATCAAGATAGTGCCGCCAGGAGCTCTCCACTCCGTCGTTGTCGTTGGCGAGTTCGTCCTCGAGTGGCAGCCGTGCATCGATTTCTGGACCGGCACAGCTTACCCGAGGGATCGAGCAAGACTGTGTGCTGGGAGCGAGAACCTCACCAACACGGCGCTCGAGGCCCGGAATAATGTTCACAGTTACGCTGTTGTTTGAGGCAGGCGACGATATCCCGGCCAGCACCTCAAAATTTCCCGGTAGCTCTGGGCTGCCAGCGTCCCGGGGCCTCACCAGGTAGAGGCGGGTCGGGGGAAGGGCGGCCGTTAAGGGGAGACCCTGAAATAGTGCATTGGTGGGAATCAGGTAGGAAATTCCCGTATAGGTGGGCACGTCCGGGCCATCGAACTTGAGTAGCGTGAGGCACTCGAGCGAAGGGCGCCCGCCAGTTGCATTCGCAGAACAGGGATAGGCTGGAGGGTTCGCACTGAGCTCGCCGCAGTCGGCTCCCTCAATCGAGCCCTGCACCGCACAACGAAGGCCCTCTTCGCCGACGACTATGCGCAGTCGCTCGGCTTGATAGTGCTCGAGGACAGTCCCTCTCACGAGGTCGGGCGCGTTACTGATGACCACGGAACCATCCACTTCCTGTCCCGCCTCGAACAGGGCAAAGGGAGCCATAGCGCGGTCTTTAACGTCGGCAGAAATCGGGACGGAATTTTGTGGATTTATAACGTCTTTCGCAAACGAGTGCGCTTCTCCGAGCATGCCGTTCAGACCACCCGAGTCCGGGCTCGACGCATTGAAGCGCGCCATGGCAGCCCATGCGGACGGCGGGAGTTCCTTGGGCTCGCCAGTCCCGGCAAAGCGCTTGAAAGGCCCTGCGCTCGACGCGGGAACGTCGATTTGTGCCTTCGACAAGCGGGAGAAGGCATGGATCTCTTCCTTTAGGTAGCGTCGCGCTTCCTGAAAGTCGGCCGGGTTGAGCTTGTACAGTTGCTCGACCGTTTTCGTCTTATCGACTAGCTCGGGGTAGTGATGAAACTGAGCCAGGCGATCGCGGACTGATCCGTTGGCAAGTGAACCATCGATGAGATCGTCGTCAGTCACGGAATCGTCAATCACGTCTGCGGGATCAACCGCCGCGTCCCGCATTAGTTGGAGCGCGGACTTGCTGCTCGGCACGAGGTCGCCGTGGATGCACAGAGCATTCTCGACGGATCCCTCTAGCCCAGGATCGCCGCCGACGAGCAGGTGAGCCGCAGCTGCGCGAGAAAGTGCTTCCCCTGAGATCTGACGCTCGGTGGACTGCGTGAGCGAGACGGAGCTTGAGCGCATCTTGTCGGAAGCATTGACGCTCGCTTCGACGGCTCGATCGTATGCGTCCCGAGCGGTTTGCAATGCTTCTGCGTAGGCGTACACGATGCGATCACCCCAGCTGTAGGGCGGGGAACTGATCTCGTTCTCCCAAGACACTAGCTGGCTCGTGGCGCAATATTTGGGATAGGTGACATCGCTGGTAACCATGCTCAGTGCCTGCTTCGCGGCGGAGATAGCGCTTTCGGCGAGGGCTTCTGCAGTTGCTTCCGACTGCCTCGGGATGCTGTAGCCGCTGCCATCCGCGCCAACCATTGCGAGCGGCTGAGCTTGCACGGTTGCAGCTGCTAGGAGTGTCTTTGCGACGCAGATTTGCGCCTGGTCCACATACAGATAATCATCAAAACAAGTATAGTCACCGCTCGAGATGGCTTCGTTAACGTCGCGATGCGTCGTTACGCGTTGCTGACACGAGGCCAGCACATCGCTGCTAAACTCGGTCGCATCTATCTCCGCCACAGCGCCGCCAGCCTTGAGGATCGTGACCATCTGCTGGTCATGAAGCCACTTCTGCTCCGTCGTAAGTTGGCGTTTGGGCGTTGGAGCGACCAGCAAATGCAAGGTCGCGGAGCGATCATCGCTGCAGCTCACAAGTGCGGGCAAAAGCGAGAGAATCGCGATAGATCCGACCGACCATAATGACCGCAACAACATCGATTTCATCGCATTCTCCGCTTCCATCGTCGAAACCCAACGCAACACACGAGAACCGCCGCACTCCAAAGTTCTTCAGCCCCTCGGGGCCCCTCAGACGAACGTCCTTTGGCTGGTGCAGCGAGCGTGCAACCTCCGTATGGAAACGTAGGTTCGGCAACACATACGGCGACGCCATCGACTGTCGCGCAGGTTTGGGGGCTCGGGCATTCGCTGTCACGCGAGCAGCGCACCGTACATGTGCGCATTTCGCTCGTGTCGACGCACAGCCCCGACGCGCATTCTTCGGGTTTTGTGCAAACATCACCGAACGCAGCGCTCCCAGTCGTCGCGCAACCGGTAAGGCCTGGCTCGATCGCTAGGGAACAAGAGCCAGCGGCGCAAGGGGCATCGGCAGAGCATGCACTTGAGCAGCGGCCATTCGTGCACACGCCCTCGGCGCAGTCGGCTGTTAGCGTGCAAGCCTCAGTGATGCGCTTGCCCCCCCTCGCGCAAACGCCTTCCCTGCACAGTCCGAACGGCGCGCACGCGGCATCGCTCTGGCAGCTTGAGCCAGTGCAATCACGACGGAGACAAGCGTCGCTCGGCGAGCAGCCCCAGAAGCCGCAGCGTTCGCCAGGCATGCAGGTTCGACCCAGACATTCGGCAACGCACGCGCCGTTCACACAGGCCTCGCTCGCCGCGCATTTGGCGCAGCCATCCGGAAGCGGGTAAAGGTAGCAAACGCCCGCAATGTCATCGTCCGCTAGCGTGGACGCACCGGGTTCGTAGATCGGGTACATCGTCTCGTCTGTAAACGATCCGCTGTCACAACGCGGTGCTCCTTTGGCGCCATCAGGCTCACACGGATGCAAGAGTCCCAGAGCATGACCGATCTCATGCGTCAGCACGGCGGCTAGGTCCTTGCTAGCGGAGGCTCCTGTGACCGACCAACTCAGGTCTCCTCTCAAATAAATGTCGGCTTCGGCGATCTCCCAGGCGCCGTCCGAGTTAAGGTACTGCACGTCCGTGCTGCCGGCCGAATAATCGGGAAACCCGTGGCCCGCCCAGTCGGAGACCCAAGCGATGGTATTGATACCGTCCATAGCTTGGGGATCGAACCGTGTTCGCCCGGCGTAACCGGGGAGCGCCACGGTACAGGCCGGGGCCGACCATGCAGCGAGCGCCTGGTGCAGCGCCAATTCAACGTCATCTACCTCGAGCCCTGGAGGAATCGAGTCGACATCGAGCGCGAGCGCGAAGGCCGGGTTGCTCCAGGCAACTCGGCCGGCGCCGGCCAGAAGTTGCCCGTCAGCTGCTGTTCGATAGGCTGCTGCGGGTGCGCTGAAAAGGCTTGCGCACAACGAGACAGCGCAAGCGACGCGCGTGGGAAGGCAGGATCGGTTCTTCGTCCCGGCCCGCCGGGTCATGACGCGAATCGTCGACGCGCGACACCGCTTCATTCTTAAGGACATCGTCCCTGCTCAACCTTGAGATTGATCGCCGGCGCGTGACGGCCATCCGTCCAAACGCTCACGGCTGCACCAGGGTGATCGATTGGCGAAGGCCGCACGCGCACGCGCACCGTATCGCGCGAACCTCCTGATCGGTCGGACCGCTCACTCAAACGAGTTTTCAACGAAACTCCGCTCGTCGGGCGCACACGAGCCCGTACCACGTTACCGCTCATTCACTTCACACTCCGCCGATCATCGCGCACGATCTTCTATATCGTCATACTTCGTCAAGCACTGTCGCTTGGACCTGAGTAAACTCACACCCCGTCGAGTAGCACTGGATGCACATTGGGTCGTCACGTAACACTGTAAAGTTGCGAACAAAGTGACGGGCAGGTTTTGGTTCGATTGCTGACCCGCGACGCGCCGACAGTCCGCGTAAAAAAGCGGGCGCTTTTAGGCGTACTTCAGTGCTTGCCAGTGCGGGCTCGGTCGGATCGACTCCTGGTGTCAGCGTCCGGTGCGCACGGTCTTAACACTGAGCGCGCACGCAACACGCGCTTCCAAATGTCGGATCCCGTCAGCCTCGTCCTCTATACCATTGGGCTGATTCAGCAATCGACTTGCTCAAGCACTCGCCCGCCGCCGCAGTCGTTTCGATTTCTGAGAAACATTGGCAGCGGTTCGGAGATCAGTAGTCCTTCGCGCACACTTTCGAGCGCATGGAGGCCCACGCTTTTTGTAGAGTGCCACGGCGTCTGGCTTCGCATCCGTCACC